>Ga0190361_1000163_pt1 | contig 27622 bp, 25 predicted proteins | sample 48721845_MG_FD_161273 | JGI IMG/M metagenome (GOLD analysis project Ga0190361, IMG submission 161273) | Hydrothermal vent microbial mat bacterial communities from Southern Trench, Guaymas Basin, Mexico - 4872-18-4-5_MG | ecosystem: Environmental > Aquatic > Marine > Hydrothermal vents >... | reverse complement strand
GGGAGCTGTTGGCAGACACCTTGCCGAGGCAGCCTATTGGATCTTGAGGAAGGGGGAACCTTACAGGGATCCAGGGCTTAGGGTCCTTGGGGCAAGGGGGGCGTAAACGCGCAGTTTCAACTGGGCTCCTGAGCCCGTCCGTGTGTGATTGCGGTGCGTCCTCCTCATGGCTGCATGTCCCGGAGAGGGCGAAGAGATGTATCCGCCCAAGCGGCTCAGAAGAAAGAGGGGGGGTTATGAAGGAAGGGGATGAGATGACTTGACAGGGCACACGCTTTCAGAGATGTTCTATACAGAGAAAATGGCCGAGAAGGCGGCGACCTTTGCAAAAGGATTTGTGACCCTTGGTTTTGCATGTTTGAGCTGTCACAAGAACAGAGATCTGAATTGGGCAGGATCAAAAGCAAAGGGAATTCACCGCCGCCCCAAAAAGTGAAGATGATAAAAAAGGCGGTCAGCCTTTAGTTTATAGAAAACTTATGGATTTTGGAGGCCTCGGAGAAGAGAGACTTAAGCTCGAAAGGTTAAAACAGACCTTGCAGCAGATGGGGAGTGTGCTCGTCGCCTACTCAGGGGGGGTAGACAGCACCCTGCTGCTGAAGGTGGCTAAGGACGTCCTGAAGGAAAAGGTCCTCGCCGTTACGGCCCGCTCGCCTATCCATCGAGAACGCGAGTACCATAAGGCGAAGGAGATGGCTGATGCCTTAGGGGTGAGGTCCTTCAGCATCTGGACCGATGAACTATCTCGAGTTGAGTTCAGGCGCAACCATGAGGACCGCTGCTACTGGTGCAAACGATGGCTCTTCACAGAGCTCAAGAAACTCGCCCGTGAGGAAGGGACCGAATGGGTGGTTGAGGGGACGAACGTCGACGACCTCAAAGACTACCGTCCAGGGATGAGGGCAAGGGATGAACTGGGGGTACGGAGCCCTTTGTGCGAAGTGGGGCTTAACAAAGAGGAAATACGGCTTCTCTCAAAAGAGCTCGGCCTCCCTACTTGGGATAAGCCCTCCCTCGCCTGCCTCGCCAGCAGGATACCCTATGGAACTCCTATAACCCAGGAGTTACTCCAAAGGGTGGAACGGGCCGAGGAGATCCTCCTATCCATGGGATTAAGGCAGGTGAGGGTGAGACATCATGGGAAGGTCGCCAGGATTGAGGTGGAGCCCACCGAGATGGAACGTCTCATGCGGCAGAGGGCAGAGATCAGCTCACGGCTAAAAAGGTTGGGATACGTCTATGTGACCCTCGACCTGGAGGGATATCGCTCGGGGAGTCTTAACGAGTAATGACGGGAGAGGTCATCGCGGTCTGTAAGAGCAAGGGGAAGGGGACGAAGAAAAGGCCAGGCCCCTCGGGATTCCTCAAAGAGGACCACGGGCTCGTCGGCGACGCTCATGCGAGCCCCCAGATTCATCGCCAGGTCAGCCTGCTCTCTGAAGAGAGCATCGAGACCATGAGGAGGCTGGGGATTGAGGTGGGGCCTGGGGATTTCGCCGAGAACCTGACCGTAAAGGGCCTCGACCTCGCCTCCCTCTCCCCAGGGATGAGGCTCAGGATAGGTGAAGAGGTGATATTGGAGGTCACCCAGATCGGCAAGGAATGCCACAGGCGCTGTGCCATCTTTCGGCAGGTGGGCAAGTGTATCATGCCCACCGAAGGCGTCTTCGCAGGGGTGATAAAGGGAGGGTGGGTGAGGGCAGGGGACCCTGTCGTAGTCCTCAGCCCGTAACGGCCTAAATTCGTGGGACCCCTCAAAGGAAAGGCTTGTCAAAGCCTGAGAGGGGTGTTATTTAATTTTATGACCTGCCCTCGACCTGACTCAAAGAGACTTTCGATAAATCCTGGAGGGAGGAAGATGGACAAGGTGGCAAGGTTTAGAAGGGCTTTGATCCCGCTTCTCGCGTCGGTCTTCGTCCTATGTGCGTTGAAGGAGGCCGCAGCAGCCCCCCGTAGGGATTTCGCCCTGTTGAGCGAGTACACCCATGTGGTGGTGGGAGAGGAGAAGGAATGGGAGTTCGACGTGAAGGTAGAGAATCGCGGCAAGCAGGATGAGGAGATCCTGCTCGAGGTCACCGCCCCCAAGGGTTGGAAGGCCGGCCTCTTCAAGAAATGGGACGGCTATGAGGTCCGGGCGGTCAAGGTCCCCTATGTGAAGGACTCCAATTTACTGCTGCTCTCCTTGAGGGTGACGCCCCCCGAGAAGGTGCAGGAGGGGAGTTACACCTTCGTCATCCATGGGCGGACCAGGGATGGGGCCCTCCGGAGGGACCTCAACTTCACCCTCACCCTCAAGAAGGGCGAGGTCGCCCGCCGCAAGGCCAGGACCATTGAGCTGGTCACGGAATATCCGTCCTTGAAGCAGCCAGCAGGGGAGAACTTCGAGTTCATCATCGAGGTCAAGAACCAAGCGGACAAGGCCCGCGTCTTCGACCTGCTGGCTGAGATCCCCTACGGATGGGGGGCCTATTGCACCCCGCGATGGGAGGAGGAAAAGAGGATATCGGCCCTCAAGGTGGACTCCAAGGGATCTGAATGGGTCAGGTTCGTCCTGGTGCCTCCCCCCAATGTGACCAAGGGGGAGTACCCCGTCGCCTTTCAGGTTCAAACCGGTAAGGAGAAGGCGTCCATAGACCTCAAGGCCATCGTCATCGGGACCTACAAGTTGAGGCTTGGCACCGAGGCCGAGGTCTTGGGAACCGGCGAAACCCGAAACATAAAGGCCATAGCGGGCAAGGAGAAGCGTTTCGTCCTCTACCTGTGGAACGAGGGCTCAGCGCCCATATCGGACGTCAACTTCTACTCCACCAAACCCAAGGACTGGGAGGTCTCCTTTGAGCCCAAGAAGATCCCGACCTTGAAGCCCACCACCCTCAAGAGCCCCCACCTCCAGAAGGTCATGGTGACCATCAAGCCCAAGGCGAAGGCCATCCCGGGGGATTACCTCTTAAGCCTCACCGCCCTCGGCAAGGAGGACAAGGGGACCATGGAGCTCCGGGTCACGGTGGGCAAGCCAGTGACATGGGGGTGGATAGGCATAGGGATCGTCTTGGCGGTGGTGATCGCCTTGATAGGGGTCTTCATAAAGCTCGGCAGGAGATAGGGGGTGGAGTACGTCGTCGAGACCAAAGGCCTCTGTAAGTATTACGACGATGTGAAGGCCGTGGATCAGCTCGACCTCTACGTCCGCAGGGGCGAGATCTACGGCCTCCTCGGCCCCAACGGCGCAGGCAAGACCACTACCATCCTGATCCTCCTCGGCCTCACGGAACCCACCTCAGGGGAGGTGCGCGTCTGTGGGTACAACCCCACCCGCGAACCCCTCAAGGTGAAGCGCATCACCGGCTACCTCCCCGAGAACGTGGGGTTTTACGACGACATGACGGCAAGGGAGAACCTCCTCTATGTGGCCCAGTTGAACGGCATGCATGGGAAGGAGACGGAGGAACGGATAGAGGAGGTCCTGCAGGAGGTGGGTCTTGCAGAGGTCGCCGATCAAGAGGTTCGCACCTTCTCAAAGGGGATGAAACAACGCCTGGGGATAGCCGACGTGCTGCTCAAGTCCCCCGAGTTCGCCATCCTCGATGAGCCCACTTCAGGTATAGATCCTGAGGGGGCCCATCAGATCCTGGAGATGATCGTCAGGATGAATCGGGAGCAGGGCCTGACCATCCTCCTCTCCTCCCACCTCCTGCATCAAGTGCAGAGGATCTGCCACAGGGTCGGAATCATCAGCAAGGGGCGCTTGGTGGCCGAAGGCACCCTGGAGGAGTTGAGGGAGAGGACCATGGGCGGAGAGGAGCCCTTCGTCTTCGAGGTCCGACTGAGCGAGGACGTCCCGGAGGTGTTGGAAGCGATAAAGGGGATAGATGGGGTCAAGGCCGTGGAGAAGATGGGCGACATGCTGCGGGTGAGGGGCTTAAAGGACGTGCGGGCCGAGCTCTTCCGCCTCATCGCTCAAAGGGGGGCGACCATCCTGGAGATGCGGGGCCGTGACTACACCCTGGAGGACATCTACCTGAGGTACTTCCAAGAGGGTTGAGCCATGACTGGGCTAAAGGTCGTCTTCTGGAAGGAGTTGACCGATCACTTCTCGAGCAAGCGCTTCATCATGATCTTCCTCCTCATCTGCTTCATAGGGGCCGCCGCCACTTACATGGCCGGCCAAAACCTCCATGAGGACCTGCTCAAGCACCCCACCGACTACGTCTTCCTCAGGCTCTTCACCATCCAAGGGGAAAGTCTCCCCTCCTTCATATCCTTTTTGGCCTTCTTCGGCCCCCTGATAGGCATAATCTTGGGCTTTGACGCCGTAAACAGCGAATTCTCCCAGGGTACCGTGAGCCGTGTCCTGGCCCAACCCATCTACCGCGATTCCTGGATCAACGGGAAGTTCCTGGCGGGTTTCGTCACCCTGGCCATAATGCTCACCAGCATCGTCCTGATCATCCTCGGCCTTGGACTCTGGATGCTGGGCTTTCCGCCGGAGTTGACCGAACTGGCCCGCATAGGGCTCTTTGTGGCCATGAGCACCATCTACGTCGGCTTTTGGTTGAGCCTCGGGATGCTCTTCTCGGTCATCTTCGGGAGGACCGTCAGCTCGGCCCTCGCCTCCCTCGCGGTCTGGATCTTCTTTTCCTTCTTCCTCTACATGTTGGCAGGGGTGATAGCTGACCAACTGGTCCCCCTCGGCCCCAAGGCGACGGCCGAGCTGTGGCTGAAACATCAGCACATCAGGGACGTGGTGCTCAAGGTCTCCCCCACGACCATCTTCGGCGAGGCCATAAGCGCCATCCTCATCCCCAGCTACAGGGGCATAGGCCTGATAGCCCTCCTGTCGGGGGTGGAGATCCCCACCAACCCCCTCTCCATAGGGCAGAGCCTGCTGATCGTCTGGCCGCAGGTGGTGGGGTTGGTGGCCATGACGCTGATCTGCTTCGCCGTCTCCTACATAACCTTCATGAGACAGGAGATCAGGGCCTGATCCCCCTTTAGAAGGGCGGGGGAGGGCCTCGAGGAGGATTGACAACCCCCAAAAGTTGGGGTACTGTACCCCAAAAGGGTGCAGTATACAATGAAAAGGCTCGTCATAGGCAAAAGTAAGACCATACGAAGATGGCCGCCACCACATCGAACTCGAACTCCCGCTCGGCCACATACCTGGAGAGGAACTCCCCTAAGCCCAGCTCCTCCCACAGCCGCTTGAAGACTAAAACCGGCCCGTACTCCCTGGCCGCATGTACGAAGAGGTCCTGGGCTACATCCATCACCTGAGCCCGTTGGGCGTAACGGGCCAGGCCCTCCACCAGGGAGTCGATGGCCCCTTCTTGCTGAAGGTCATCCAGCCGGCCCAGATAGGCCACCACCTTCTGGCGGGGTTTTCCATCCACGCGCACTCCCTTGACGATGTACAGGTACTCCCTGACCGATCCGTCCTTGTTGCGGAACCGCTTCACCCGCACGTACATAGCACAGTTATTTTTGCAAATTGGTGGATGTCAAGACCAACCTCAAATCTCTAGGCACTACAATTTTCGTTGGCTGAAAAGACTCGATGCCATCCCTTGGGCATTTGGGGCCCCCTGAGGGATCAAATCCAAGGCTTAGGTGTCAAAGATGGGCCAAACCAAAGACCGTTTTATCTTGACCTCTGATCCGGTTTTTTATAAAAAGCCCTTATCTTCAGCTTCTTTCAATAAAACCATAAAGGAGGGAAGCCATGGACGATAAGAAGATTTTGCTCTCCGAAAAGGATATACCGAAGAAGTGGTACAACGTTTTACCCGACCTGCCTGAAGAGCTCCCTCCTCCCATCAACCCTGCCACGGGGAAGCCGGTGACACCGGAGGACTTGCTTCCCATCTTCCCGAGGGGGCTCATAGAGCAGGAGATGTCCCCAGAGAGGTGGATAGAGATCCCGGACGACGTCCTCAGGGCCTACAGCCTCTGGAGGCCCACTCCCCTGGTAAGGGCTAAGGCCCTGGAGGAATACCTCGGGACCCCTGCTCGGATCTATTACAAGAACGAGAGCGTTTCCCCTCCCGGAAGTCACAAGCCCAACACCGCCGTAGCCCAGGCCTATTACAACAAGGTCGAGGGGGTGAGGCGCCTCACCACGGAGACGGGGGCAGGGCAGTGGGGTTCGGCCCTCTCCTTCGCCTGCAACCTCTTCGACCTCAAGTGCACCATCTACATGGTGAGGATCAGTTTCGAGCAGAAACCCTATCGGAAGTCCCTGATGCAGGCATGGGGGGCAGAGGTCTTTCCCTCCCCTACGGATCGTACGGAGGCCGGACGCAAGATCAGGGCCTCCGACCCTAACTCCCCGGGCAGCCTCGGGATAGCCATAAGTGAGGCCGTGGAGGATGCTGCCACCCATGAAGACACCAAGTACTCCTTGGGAAGTGTGCTGAACCATGTGCTGCTCCATCAGACCGTGGTGGGCTTGGAGACGAAGGAGCAGCTGGCCCTCGTGGACGAGGAAGCCGATGTACTGATCGGATGTGTCGGCGGGGGGAGTAACTTCGCTGGATTCTTCCTCCCCTTCGTCCCGGACAAGCTCAAGGACGGCAAGGACATCCGCTTCGTCGCTGCGGAGCCCACCTCCTGCCCAACCCTGACCAAGGGACTGTACGCCTACGATTTCGGCGACACCGTGGGGCTCACCCCCTTGCTGAAGATGTACACCCTCGGCCATAACTTCGTCCCGCCCAAGATCCACGCCGGAGGACTCAGGTACCACGGCGATGCCCCCGTCCTCTGCCTGTTGGTGAAGAAGGGGGTGGTGGAGGCCGTGGCCTATAGGCAGAACGCCGTCTTTGAGGCGGCGGTCACCTTCGCCAGGACCGAGGGGATCGTCCCCGCTCCGGAGACCGCCCATGCCATCAAGGCGGTTATAGACGAGGCCTTGAAGTGCAAGGAGACGGGGCAGGAGCGCACCATCGTCTTCAACTTCAGCGGCCACGGACATTTCGACATGAGCGCCTATGATCAGTATTTCAGCGGGAAGCTGGAGGATTATGAGCTGCCTGAGGAGGAGATAAAGAGGGCCCTTGGGGAATTGCCAACTGTGGAATAGACCGAAGGCGGGGGAGGGGACAGCCCTTCCCCCGCCTTATGCCTTCCCTACCAGCCTCTTGAACTCCTCTTCGTCTATGATGGTCAGTCCCAGCTCCCTGGCCCGATCGTACTTGGAGCCTGCGTCCTTTCCCACCACCACGTAGTCGACGCGGCGGCTGACGCTCGAGGCAGTCCTTCCGCCCAGCTGCTCTACGAGCCTCTTGGCATCCTCCCTGGTTATACCCTCCAGGGCCCCCGTGAAGACGAAGACCTTCCCCTCAAGGGGCCTCGCCACCTCAGCGGCCTCTGTCGGCTCCTCCACCCTCACCCCTGCCCGGAGCATCTTCTCTATCACGCGCCTGTTGCCCTCGTCCTTGAAGAAGCGGACCACGCTCTCGGCCACCTCGGGCCCCACCTCCGGGATCTGCAGGAGCTCATCCCTGTCCACCGTGAAGAAGCGCTCCAGGGAACCGAGGTGCTCCGCCAGGACCTGGGCGAGGTGTTCACCCACGTGCCTGATCCCCAGGGCGTAGAGGAACCGGGCCAGGGTGGTGTCCTTGCTCTTCTCGATGGCATCGAGCAAGTTCTGAGCGGATTTCTCCGCCATCCGCTCAAGGTCCACCAGCTGTTCCTTTCGCAGGTAGTAGATGTCGGCCAGATCCTTGACCAACCCCTTCTCCACCAGTTGGTCTATCAGTTTCTCCCCCAGACCGTCTATGTCCATGGCCCTGCGGGAGGCGAAGTGACGGATCCTGCCCTTCAGTTGAGCGGGACAAGATATGCCTATGCAGCGGTAAGCCACCTCTCCGGGGAACCTCACCACCTGGGAGCCGCACACCGGACAGCGATCCGGCATCTGGAACTTGCGCTCCTTGCCGGTCCGCTTTTCCTTCATCACCTTGATGATCTCGGGGATCACCTCCCCTGCCCTGTGGACCAGCACCGTGTCGCCGACCCGCACGTCCTTCCTCTCGATTTCATCCATGTTGTGAAGGGTGGCCCTCTTCACCTCCACCCCCCCGACCTGCACCGGTTCCAACAGCGCCACAGGGGTCAACACCCCGGTACGACCCACTTGGACCACGATGTCAAGCACCCTCGTGGTGGCCTCCTCTGCGGGGAATTTGAAGGCCACCGCCCAACGGGGGCTACGGGAGACCTCCCCGAGGCGTCGCTGCAGTTCGAAGCTGTTGACCTTCAGCACCACGCCGTCCATCTCGTAGGGGAGTTCGTCCTTGAGGTCGAGGATACGGCGGTAATACTGGACGGCCCTCTGGATGTCTGGGCACAACTCCACCAAAGGGTTCACCCTGAGTCCCCACTTGGGAAGGGTCTGCAGGACCTCCCACTGGCTTTCGAACTCCCTCCCCACCACCTCTCCGATCCCGTAGAAGAAGATGTTGAGGGGCCTACGGGCCGTGATGGAGGGGTCGAGCTGCCGCAGGGAGCCTGCGGCTGCGTTGCGGGGGTTGGCGAAGGGGGCCTCCCCCCGTTCCTCTCTCTCGCGGTTCAAGCGTTTGAAATCCTCTATCTCCATGTAGACCTCTCCCCTCACGGCGAGGCGCTCCGGTACGGGCTCCTTGTCCTCCATCAGGAAGAGGGGGATGGTCCTTATGGTCCTTATGTTCTGGGTAATGTCCTCTCCCCTGTAACCGTCACCCCGAGTTGAGCCCACCACCAGCTCCCCCCTCTCATAGACCACCTCCACTGCCACCCCGTCCATCTTGGGCTCGGCGGTGTACTCTACGTCCTGATCCGTCCCCAAGAAGCGCTTCACCCTTCGATCGAACTCCAGGACCTCCTCTTCGTTGAAGGCGTTGGCGAGGCTCAACATGGGGATGGTGTGTTCCACGGTGCCGAACTCCTCCAATGGAGGGGCCCCGACCCTCTGGGTGGGGGAGTTGGGGGTGATGAGCTCGGGGTACTGGCGCTCCAACTCCTCCAACTCCCTCATGAGGGCGTCGTACTCCGGGTCGGAGATCACGGGATCGTTCAACACATAGTAACGATAATTGTGATATTCAATCTCCTTCCTCAACCTCTGGACCCTTTCCCTTATCTCTTTGGGGACCATGGAAGGCCTCCTTTTTTCCTCAGTTTTCAATAAAATTTTAGATGTCGCAACCTGTACTGTCAATTTGCCTCTGTTGTAAAGGAAAGGAGGAGAAAATATAATTTCCCTATGGGCGCCATGGTAAAGGTGGGCTGTTGCGGTTTTCCCGTGGGGAGAAGGGTCTACTACCAACACTTCCCCTGCGTGGAGGTACAGCAGACCTTCTACCATCCCCCTGCGGAGGAGACCCTCAAGCGATGGCGCCAGGAGGCCCCATCGACCTTCGAATTCACCCTGAAGGCGTGGCAGTTGATAACCCACGAGCCCAAGAGCCCCACCTATCGTCGCCTGCGCCATCCGATCCCGGACGAGAAGAAGGGGGCCTATGGCGGCTTCCGCCCCACCGAGGAGGTCTTCGGGGCGTGGGAGGTAACCCGCAAGGCGGCCAAGGCCCTTGGGGCGAGGATCGTGATCTTCCAATGTCCCCAGAGCTTCAAGGCCACCTCTGAAAGCCTCGAGAGGATGGAGGCCTTCTTCGGTTCCCTCGAGCGCGATGGGCTCATCTTGGCCTGGGAGCCTCGGGGATGGCCCCAGGAGGTGGTCAAGGAGGTCTGCCAGAGGCTGAAGCTCGTCCACGTAGTGGACCCCTTTCAGGGAGAGGCCCAGTGGGGGGACCTCGTCTACTGGCGCCTCCACGGCCGAGGAGGGTATCGATACAGGTACTCCGAGGAGGAACTGCGGGAGTTGTGGGGGAAAATCCCCCAGGGGAAGCCCTGTTATGTCATGTTCAACAACACCTCGATGTTTCAGGATGCCCAGCGGTTTTCGGCCCTTTTGGAAGGGGATGGACCGCCCTAAGGTATGGTATCAATTGGCCGATGAGGTCCTCCAGAAGGGGAGCACGGCCTTGCTCCTCGGGGCCCCTGACACCGGGAAGACCACCCTCTGCCACTTCCTGGTGGAGGAGGCCTTGAAGAGGGGCTTGAGGACCGCATACATCGACGCCGACGTGGGCCAGTCCGTCATCGGTCCACCGACCACCTTGGGGATGGCCCTGTTGGAAGGGCCGCAGGAGGAGCTCTCTGGACTTGAGGCTGATCGGCTCTATTTCATCGGGGCTACCTCCCCGGCGCGCCATCTCTTACCAGTGGTGGTTGGCCTGAGGAAGTTGCTCGATGAGGCATGGTGCAGGGGGGCCGAGTTTGCGATCGTGGACACCACAGGGCTTGTGTCCGGAGAGGTCGGCTTGATCTTGAAGTTTTACAAGGTGGAGGCCCTCCGTCCCAAGCATCTGATAGCCCTCGAAGGAGGTTCAGAGGTGGAGCACATCCTGCGCCCCCTTTGGGGCAGGGAGGATCTGAAGGTGCACGTCCTCCTCCCTTCCCCTAAGGTGGTCCGCAGGGACCAGAGGCGGCGCCAGGACTACCGTATGGAGAAGTTCCGCTCTTACTTCAAGGAGGCCTCTTTGAAGGAGGTAGACCTTCGAGAACGGACCCTTATCAGCCCCGCCTTGCCCCTCCACCAAGGGGGAGATGACCTCAAGGGGAGGCTCATCGGCCTCATAGACGGCGATGGCTTCGCCGTGGGGCTCGGCATCATCGAGGACCTCCACGGGGAGAGGGTCTCTATATGGACACCCCTTGAGGAGCTGCAAGGGGTGAGGTTTTTACAGGTGGGGTCCTTGATATTTTCGAGGCGACAGGGGTGCCTATGACATGGGCAAGTTGGAGGGGAAGACCATCTTATGGGGATCTTGCAGAGATATCCACGGCGTTATCCACAGGTTTTCTACATCCCATGTGAATAGAGGGGAAGGAGATGCCCGCAAATCTACCTCCTGAGTACTTCGCCGCGGAGAAAAGGTTCAGGGAGGCAAAAACCCCTGCGGAGAAGGTCGCAGCTCTTGAAGCCATGCTGGCCATCATGCCCCACCACAAGGGGACCGATAAGCTGCGAGCGCTGTTGAGGCGGAAGTTGGCCAAGCTCCGAGAAGAGCAGGAGTCGCGTCGCGGTAAGGGGGCAAGGGGGGACCTTTACTCGGTGAGGAAAGAGGGAGCAGGGCAGGTGGCCATGGCTGGACCTCCCAACGTCGGGAAATCTCAACTCTTGGCCAGCCTGACGAAGGCAAACCCCGAGATAGGCGATTATCCTTTCACCACCCAGAGGCCCCAGGCGGGGATGATACCCTTTGAGAACGTAAAGATTCAGTTGGTGGACCTCCCCCCTGTAACGGAGCACACCGACCCATGGGTCTTCAGCGTATTGCGCAACGCAGACCTGCTGCTCCTGGTGGTCGACATCTCCGCTGATCCCCTCGGGGAGCTCGACCTGACGAAGGACCTCCTCTTGAAACAGAGGATAGTCCTCGTGGGGGAGGGAGGACCCGATGGTCATCTCCAACCTGGGACCTTCCCCAAAAGGGCCATCGTGGCGGTCAACAAAGGGGACCTGGACCCCGGTGGTGAAGACTTCGAGGCCTTCAGGGAGCTGTGTCATGAGGGACTCCCAATGATCGAGGTCTCGGCCAAGGGGGGCCATAACCTCGGAGAGCTGAAGAGGAAGATCTTCTCCATGCTCGAGATCATTCGGGTTTACCCAAAGCCCCCTGGGAAGGAGCCGGATCGGGACAACCCCGTCGTCCTGAAGAAGGGCAGCACCGTGGAGGAGCTTGCAGAGGAGATCCACAAGGACTTCGTGGAAAAGCTCCGCTACGCCCGCATCTGGGGGTCGGCCAAGTTCGACGGCCAGCGGGTCCACAAAGACTACGTCCTTCAGGACGGAGATGTCGTGGAACTGCACCTCTGATGTCAAAGGGGTCCTTACTGGTCATCCACCAAGGCGCCCTTGGCGACTTCCTGTTGGCCCTACCCGCCCTGTGGGTCCTCCACGGGAGCCTCCAGCCCAAGCGTTTCGCCTTGATGGGCCATCCCTGGGTGTTGGAGGTCCTGAAGGGGGTCCCTGGGATAGAGGTCCTCGACGTAAATCTGCCCGAGGCCTCAAGCCTCTGGAGGGGTGAAGGATCGCCCCTCTTCGGCGGCTTCCAGGTAGCTGCGGTCTTCAGCAAGGCGGCTGAACTTCGAGAAGCCCTCTTGAGGGCCGGCACAAGGCAGGTCCTCTCCCTGCCCCCCTTCCCCGAGGACGGCCAGACCCATGTCATGGACCATCATATAAAAAACCTCTACCGCCTCGGCTTCACAGCCAAGATCTCCTGGCCCGAAATCTTCCTCACCGATGAAGAAAGGAGGCAGGCCAAGGAAGGCCTTCTGGCCCACGGGGCGAGGCCTCCCTTCTTCGTCCTCCATCCAGGAGCGGGAAGTCCCAAGAAACTGTGGCCCCCCGAAAGGATGGTCGAGATCTCAAGGAGGCTAGAGGCCCTGGGGCTTTACTCTGTCGTCGTAGAGGGTCCCGCCGACGGGGAGGCGGTGGAGGCCTTCTCCGCTGTCCACCGTGGCGAAGGGCTCTTCCTCCGATGTCCTCCCCTGCGAAGGCTTGCCGCGATCCTTTCAGAGGCATCCTTATACCTGGGGAACGATTCAGGGATCAGCCACCTCGCAGCTTCGGTGGGGACGCCGACCCTGGTCCTCTTCGGACCTACCGACCCCGCCCTCTGGTCCCCCCGTGGTCCTCGGGTGAGGTGGCTCTGGGGGAGGCCCCCCTGTGCCCCTTGCCCGGCTGAACAGAGGAGGAGATGCCCCCATCCCCTCTGTATGGAGGCCATAGGTATAGAGGAGGTGTGGGCAGCCTTGGAGGAATTGTTGCAATAGGAGGGAGCGATGAAGGCCTTGACGTTATTGACGGTGCTCATCATCGGCGCCTCCTCCGTCCACGCGGAGGCGGCAATGCTCCGGGTATTGGTGACCATCCCCCCCCAGGCCGAGTGGGTGGAGAGGGTGGGGGGGGAGGGGGTGGAGGTGACCGTCCTGGTCCCCCCGGGGGCCAACCCCCACACCTACGAACCCACCCCTCGCCAGTTGAAGAGAGTGGTCCAGGCTGACCTTTACGCCATAGTGGGCTCTGGTATGGAGTTCGAGCTGGCGTGGCTCGGAAGGATCCGGCGACTCAACCCTCGTCTCTTCATCGTCGATTGCTCGAAGGGGGTCCAACGCTTGGCCGATGACCCCCACCTTTGGCTCTCCCTGAGGAACGCGCAAAGGATGGTGGAGAACCTACTGAAGGGCCTCTCGAGGGTAGACCCCGAGCACTCCGAGCGTTATCGCGAGAGGGCCGAGGCCTACTTGGAGGAGTTGCGGAGGCTGGACGCCGAGCTGTCGCGCCTCTTCTCCAAGGCCAAGGGGAGGGCCTTCATGACCTTCCATCCCGCTTGGGGCTACTTCGCCAGGGACTACGGGCTCAGGCAACTGGTGATAGAGCAAGGGGGCAAGAGCCCCTCCCCCAAGGCCATGGTGAGATTGGCGAAAGAGGCCAAGGAGGAGGGCATAAGGGTGATCTTCGCCTCCCCCCAGTTCGACAGAAGGGCAGCAGAAGCCATGGCCCAGTCGATAGGTGCTGAGGTAATCCTCCTGGACCCCCTGGCCAGGGACTACCTGGAGAACATGCGCAGGGCCGCCCATGCCATCGCCAGGGCCCTGCGCGTATCCCCTTGATGGCTAATTCATCACCTTGAGATCGAGACCCTCGCCCTCGGCCCCTTCAGCCAGCTTGAAGTAGGCCACCATCTCCTTGAGGCTCTCGGCCTGGGATTTCATCTCCTCGGCCGCCGAAGCACTCTCCTCGGCATTGGCCGCCACCTGTTGGGTCACCTGGTCCATCTGCTGGAGGGCCTCCCTTATCTGGGCTACCCCTTGGGCCTGTTCGCGGCTGGCCGTGGCTATCTCTGCCATCAGTTGGGCGACCCTATCGGCGTAATCGGCCACCTTGGTGAAGTCATCCCCCGCCCTCTGCAGCACCCCCTTTCCCTCTGCGACCTTTGTAGCCATGGTCTCGATCAGATCGGCGGTCTGTTTGGCCGCTTCCGCACTCCTTTGGGCCAAGGCCCTCACCTCATCGGCCACTACTGCGAAGCCAGCCCCAGCCTCCCCCGCCCGGGCTGCCTCTACAGCGGCGTTCAAGGCCAAGAGGTTGGTCTGGAAGGCGAGTTCGTCGATGGTCTTCACGATCCTCTGAGTCATCTCGCTGGATTGAGCGATCTCCTCCATGGCCTTCATCAGTCGTTCCATGGAGGCCTTGGTCTCCTCTACTACGGATGAGGTTTCCTTCACCATGCGATCCCCCTGTTGAGCCCCCTCGGCGTTGTCCCTGGCCATGGAGGCCACCTCTTCCATGGAACTGGAGGTCTCCTCCAGGGAGGCGGCCTGCTCTGAGGCCCCCTCGGCCAACCTTTGACTGGCCTCCGCTACCTGAGCCGCTGCTGAAGAGACCTGATCAGCAGCCATAGAGACCTGCAGGAGCAACTCCCTCTGGCGAGCCACCATGTCGTTCAGGGCTTTGCCGAGGTCCCTCAGCTCCTCGAGCTCGTCCTCCGAAAGCCTTACGGAGAGGTCCCCTTCGGCCGCCCTCTCCACCAATTGGGCGATCCTCCGGGTCTCCTTGAGGAGCCTTTCCCTCTTCGCCTCTGCCTCCCCTTTGAGCCTCTTCACCTCGTGCATCTGTCCCTCTATCTCCCTCTGTTGACGTTCGAGCTCCTCCCGATCCCGCCGATTTCTCTCCGAGCGTTCTCTCAACTCAGCCGCCATCTTGTTGATGGCCTCGGTGAGGCGTCCCAGCTCGTCCCCAGAACGGACCTCAAGGGCGACGTCGTAGTTGCCCCGGGCGATCCCTTGGGCCGCCTCGGTCATATCCAAGATGGGGCGTGTGAACCTCTTGGCCACAAGATAGGCCATCCCCATCGCCCCGAAGAAGGCCAGAAGGGAGATGATGCCGTTGAAGAGGCTGACGCGCCCTTGGAGGAAGAGGGCCTCTTGCCTGATCCTCGAGGACAGTTCCCTCAATCGCTCGTTCAACCTCACGACGGCTCCCTTGCGCTCTATGTCAAGCCTCTGCATCTCCTCTATAACCTCAAGACAGCCCTTGAAGGCGGCGGCGTAGTCCTCGACCAAGGTCTTGAGGTCCTTCTCACGAGCCAAGGCGAAGAGCTTCTTCACCGCCCCCTCCCAGGCGATGACGGCCAGATCGCCCCCGTATAAGAAGGTGTTCTTCTCCTCTCGCCTGGCTTGCAGGTAAAGGGGATAGAGCCTACCGCCCCTGAGGGCCTCCTCCAATTTCCTCGCCTTCTGCTTCACCTCCTCTTCGAGCCGCCGACGCCTTTCGCTAAGGGCGATTTCCCTGCCGGCCATCTCCCGGTAGTTGTTAAAGCGCTTCTCTATCTCCCTCATGAGGGTGCGGTGGTCCTCCTTGCGCAGGACCTCCTTGGCTGCCAGGAAACCCTCTTTTAGCCTTCCTTCGGCCTTCTGAAGGGCCTCTTTGTAGAGGGGGTTGCCCGTCAGCACATAGACCTCCTGGTTGCTGCTCATGGAATAAAAGGGCGAGATTATCCCCTCTTGCAGGAGGGCATCGGCCTTCAGACCCTCTACCAAGACCTTGTTCCCGTACCATCCGAGCACTCCCACCACGAAGGGCAAAAGGGCAACGGGTAGGAGGAGAAGCATCAACTTTCTGCCTATACCACTTATCCTCGCCATCTCTACCTCCTCAATCCGCTTTCGCTCCCTTCTCCTATCGGAAGTTCCGGGAAAAATCTTAGAGCAATTCCTCTACGAGTCCCGTTCTAAGGAAGGACCATCCCAAAGGGGGGAGATCTCGACAAAGTAGTTGAAGGAGAGGGGATTTTCTGATAAGCCTGCTGAGAGATGAAGAAGGCAATCGCAGTCGTCGTCGCGGCGGCGGTGTCTCTGATGGTGGGCCTCGTCCTCTTCGCCCCGCCCTTCGAGCGGACCCCGCCCCAGCTCAAGGTGCCCCCTGAAGGTAGCTACATCGGCGCCAAGGCCGTCTTCGTCATCGAGGCAGAGGACAGGCCCACCGGGCTCAAGGAGGCCTCCGTGGCCCTCGTCCAGGAAGGCAGGACCTGGTCCCTTTACTCCCAGAGCTTCCCCCCTGGGACCTACCGCCTCCAGGTCCCCCTCTCCTTCGAACCGAAGGGGCTCGGGATAAGGGAAGGGGCTGCCACCCTGGAGGTAAGGGTCAGGGATCGCTCTCTCTGGAGGTTCGGCCGAGGGAATGTGGCCGTTGCACGGGTGAAGCTCCTCGTCGATTACACCCCTCCCAGGGTGGAACTCATGGCCAACACCCGATATATCTACTTCAACGGGGCAGGGGCGGTCCTGTTCCGCACCTCCCTCGATGCCTCAAGGGCCGGGGTGCAGGTGGGGAACCTTTTCTTCAAGGCTTTCTTTAGGAAAGAAGGGCAAACCTTGCTTGGTGCTGCCCTTTTCGGGATACCCCAGTACGCCAAAGCCCGCGAGGCGCACCTGGTGGTGAAGGACAGGGCCGGAAACCAGCGGGTGCTGCCCCTCTCCTTTGACATCCTGCCCCGAAGGGTGCCGAAGGACAGGGTTTCCCTTTCGGAGGCCTTCATCCGTGAAAAGATCTATCCCCTTTTGCCCCCGGAGAAGGCAGACCTCCCCCCTGAGGAGGCCTTCAAGGCGGTCAACGAGGAGATGCGCCAGAGGGACGAGGCCCTGATCTCCCGGATGGCCTCCCATTTCTCCCCCGAGCCCATGTGGCACGGGGCCTTCCTCCAGATGCCCAACTCCAAGGTGACGGCCACCTTCGGCGATCGGAGGACCTATCTTTACAAGGGCAAGGTCATCGGCCACTCCATCCACCTCGGCTACGATTTGGCCTCGGTGGCCCATGCGCCGGTACCGGCTGCGAACAAGGGCCGTGTCCTCTACACCGGCTTCATAGGGATATATGGCAACGTGGTGATGGTGGACCACGGCCTTGGCCTCGTCTCCTTTTACGCCCACCTCAGTCGCTACAGGGTCGAGGAGGGCGATGTGGTGGAGAAGGGCGACATAATAGGCTACACCGACTCCACCGGCCTCGCAGGGGGGGACCATCTCCACTTCGGCATCCTGCTGTGCGGCCACCCCGTGGACCCCGTGGAGTGGTGGGATGAGAAGTGGCTCAGGGAGCGCGTGATGGCGGTCCTTCAGCCCTTTCTGGGGGATGGTGGCCGTAAAGGCGAGGGGGGATGAGGGCGGTCAGAGGAGTTTGGCCATCGTCTCCCCGATCCTGCTCGGGTCCTCGATGACGGTGATCCCGGCCTGACGGAGGGCTTCGATCTTGCTCTGGGCCGTGCTCCTGCGACCCGATATGATGGCCCCGGCGTGGCCCATGCGCCTCCCAGGGGGAGCGGTCCGCCCTGCGATGAAGGCGGCCACCGGCTTGGGGTAGGAGGTCTCCCTTACATATTGGGCGGCATCGAGCTCTGCGGTCCCTCCGATCTCGCCTATCAAGAGCGCCGCCTCGGTCTGGGGGTCGTCGCGAAAGAGCTCGAGCAGGTCTACATAGTCGAGCCCCACCACTTGGTCCCCCCCTATGCCCACACAGGTGGACTGTCCGATCCCCCTCTTGGTCATCTGATAGACCGCCTCGTAAGTGAGGGTACCGCTGCGGGATATCACCCCTACGGGGCCCTCCTGGTGGATGTAATCGGCCATCAGGCCTATCTTGGCCTTCCCGGGGGAGATGACCCCCGGGGTGTTGGGTCCTATGAGTTTGGCCCCCCGGGCCTCGAGGTAGGCCTTGGCTCTAACCATGTCATGGGTGGGGATGCCTTCAGTGAAGCAGACGATGAGCTCAAGGCCTGCCTCTGCAGCCTCTATTACGGCGTCGGCGGCGTAGAGGGCGGGGACGAAGATGGCAGAGGCCTCCACCCCCGTCTCACGGACCGCTTCCTCCACGGTATCGAAGACCGGCACCCCCTCCACGTCGGTGCCGCCCTTTCCCGGGGTCACCCCGGCCACCACCCGGGTGCCGTACTCGAGCATCCTCTTGGTATGGAAGCGGCCCTCCCCACCGGTGATCCCCTGAATCAGCACCTTCGTCTCTCGGTCTATCAGGATCGACATCTCACCCCTCCTTCAAGATCTCGGTGATCCTACGAGCCGCCTCGTCCATCTCCTGTGCAGTGATCAGCCTGAGGCCTGAGGAAGCGAGGATCCGCCGGCCCTCCTCCACGTTGGTCCCCTCCATCCGGATCACTATGGGCCTGTCGAAGTCCACCTCCTTAGAGGCCTCTATCATCCCGCGGGCCAAGGTGTCACATCGGAGGATACCGCCGAAGATGTTCACAAAGATCACCTTCACCTCGGGATCTGCGTGAAGGATCTTCAGTCCCTCCTTGACCATCTCCACCGTTGCCCCTCCCCCCACGTCGAGGAAGTTTGCCGGCTCTCCGCCGGCCAGTTTCACGAGGTCCATGGTGGCCATGGCCAGACCGGCTCCGTTGACCAAACAGCCTACATTTCCCCGGAGTTTTATATAGTTGAGGCCATATCTCTTCGCCCATTCCTCCAGAGGGTCTTCAGGAGCTGACACCAGCTCCTTCAGCTCCGGATGGCGACGGAGGGCGTTCTCATCCAGCTCCACCTTGGCATCCAAGGCCATGAAGGTCCAACGCTGGGTGAGGACCAAGGGGTTGATCTCACAGAGCAGCATCTCCTTCTCCAAGACCGCCTGCCACATCCCGCCCAACAGATCTCGCCATAGCCCAAGGACCTCAGGGGAGAGGCCCATCCTGAAGGCCATCCTTCGGACCTGAAAGGGCTGAAGGCCCAGCAAGGGGTCTATCTCCTCCCTCACGATGAGCTCAGGGGACCTTTCGGCCACCTCCTCCACCTCCACGCCGCCCTCGGGGACCCCGAGGAGGACGAAACGACCTCTGGAGCGATCCAGCACCACCCCGAGGTAAAACTCCTTCTCCACCTCCACGGCCTCTTCCACCAGTAGGGCCTCCACCCGCTCGCCCCGTCCCCCTGTCTGGTGGGTGGAGAAGGCCTTGCCCAAGATGCCCTCGGCCCAGGCCTCGGCCTCCTCTGGCTCCTCGAAGAAGGTCACACCGCCCCCTTTTCCCCTGCCCCCTGCCTTGATCTGGACCTTGAGCACGGCTCGGCTCACCGGCAGGCGCTCCATCGCCTTGCGTACCTCCACCGGGTCCCTCGCCACCTCCCCTTGAGGGACGGGGACCCCGTACTCCCTCAGTATCTCCTTGGCCTGATACTCATAAAGCCTCATCGAGACCTCCTCGTTGAGAGACGTGGACCTTAAAAGGTCCCACAAGAAGGGTCCCCTGTCAACTGAGGGGCCTCAACGGGAGCTGAAGAGGACGATCTTATTCCTCCCCCCTTCCCTCCGCAGGCAGAGGAGCCCTCCGAGGAGACAGATCTCTCGGAAATCCTCACCCCTGCTCCCCCTCAACAGAAAGGCGAGATTCCAAGAGATCCCGTCCTTGGACCGCCTGTAGCGAAAGAGGCCCCACAGTAGGTCGAAGAAGCTCTCCCCCGAGGGGCCGAGTTCCCACCGCAAGATCCAAAAGAGGGGGTAGAGGTTTCGCTCAAGCCCTTCGTCATGGAAGGGCAGCGGCTGCAGGGACGAGAAGGTGCTTCCCCGATCCCGTCCCTTCCTCCAACTGAAGAGGGGCCAAAGGTTGAAGTCCTCGGCGTGAAGCACGCCCTGACGCAGGACCTTGCGATGGCGGTTGATGAGGAAGAACCTGTAGACCCTCTGCTCCTCATCCCCCATCCTGTCCCATTCGTAGACGTACAAGGGCCACAGGACCCAACGCCTCTCCTTGTTCGGCTCCTTCCGGCGGCGGTAAAGGGGCATGATCCCCTCTTCATACTGATCCCATATCACGAAGGGCCAAGGGGTCTCCCAGCGTTCGTAAGGAGGGGAAAACCTCCTCTTGTGGAAGAAAAAAGGGGGAAGGTAGATGTCTGAACGCTCTTGGGGCGAGCGGATGGAGGCGTAAAGGGGGAAATAGAGCCTCATCCGGAGGGTCCCGCCTGGGACGGCCTCGTCCTTCCAGACGTAAAAGGGCCAGAAGACATAGCCCTTCTTCAGCTTCTCTCCCTCCTCCCTCCGGCAATAGAGGGGCCAAAGGCAGAAGCCCTCCTCCCTGCCCCGGAAACGCTGGAGGAAAGGCCAGAGGAACTTCTCCACGGTCGTGCCTTCGTCCTCGATGCGTGTGTAAAGGGGCCACAGCCTGAACTCTATCCTATCCCTGCCGAAGCGCTCCCTAAACCCGCCCCACAGGGGAAAGAGACCCCCGTAGCTTTCGCCCCCTTCGGTCCTGCCCCAATAGAGGGTCAGGATGGCGGTGTTCTTCTTCCCCCCTTCCTCCCCCCTCGATATCCAAAGGGGGGCCAAATAGGCCTTGTAGGTCTTCCCTCTCCTTTCGTATTTGCCCAAGGGATAGAGGAACTCCCATCGGTTGTAATCGCCCTGGGTACTCCTGCTGAGGAGGGGACGGACCCCCCATAGGGTCTCACCGCCTGTCCGGCGATAGAAGAAGATGGGACCGAGGACCTCAAGGGATACCCTCTCCCCCTGTCTTTCGTACATGAGGAAGGGCCACAGGGAGAGGGAAGCGCCAGAGGAGATGGCAGGCAGCAGTATCGAACAAAGCAGCAGCAGAGAACGTCTGAGGGGTATCATCCTCAGAAGACCAGGCCCGCTGCAGTCCCCATCACCGTTATGGGCGTCTGTTCCTCCACCCCCTCGGCGGCCTTCTCGATCTTCTTCAAGGTCCTCTCGGCCTGGCGATATAGTTGGTCGTCGGTGACGAGCTTCCCCAGGGTGCCCTCTCCGCGGTTGATCCTCTCGGCCAGGGTCTTGAACTCCTCTATGGCACGCTGCAGATCGCTGTAAAGCCGTTCATCGGCCAGGAGCTTGCCCAAGGTCCCCTCGCCCTTGCTCACCCTTTGGGTCAAGGACCTGAGGTCCTGGATGGCCGCCCTGAGGTCCTGGTAAAGCTGCTCATCGGTGAGCAACTTCCCCAGGGTGCCCTTACCCTCCTGGAGGTCCTTCCCCGTCTTGCGGAAGGCCTCGATGGCCTCGTGGAAGGCCGAGAGGGCCTCGTCCGCCTTGCTCAGCAAGGGGTCCAACTTCCTGGAGAGGTCCTCGAAGCTGGCCATCGCCCCCTCTATCTTGCCCCTGTTCTCGGTCAGTATGGCCTTGAACTCGCGGCTCGAATCCCTGAAGTTGAAGACCAATTCCTTCACGGCCTTCTGGACCTCCTTGTCGCCCACGAGCTCCTTCAGGGCCTCCCCCATGCCCGCCAATCCCTCGGCTGTCTTTTGAAGGGATGCAAAGAGCTGGTCCAGGTCAGGGGCGGCCTCAGTCCTGGTTATGACACCACCCGGGGGGAGGGGCCGAAGGGTCGAGGTCCCGGGGTCGACCTGAATGAACTTATCCCCCAAGGCACCGTGGGTCCTGAGGACAGCCTCCGCGTCCTCATACAGGGTGACCCCCCCAATCCTCATGGTGACCTTGGCCTTGCCCTCCTCCAGACCGATCTTCTCAACCCTGCCTACGGGCACCCCTGCGACCTCCACCTGAGCCCCCACTACGAGCCCTGACACCGAGGAGAAGAGGGCGTGGTAGACCTCGCCCTTTATCCGCTCGAGCCTGCTCACCCTGAGGGACATATAGAAGAGGAGGGCGATACCCGCAAGGACTAAGAGCCCCACCTTTACCTCTGTAGTAGTACCTCCCCTCTTCATTCCTTGACCTCCTCTCTGGGAGCGCCATATCGCTCCCTTTTAAGGAAGGCTTCGAGGAGGGGATGCCCCGAGTGGAGCACCTCCTCAGGTCTGCCTTCGATCGCTATCCTCCCCCCCTCCAGCAAGGCCATCTTCTGGGAGATCCGTAAGGCGGTCTTCAGGTCGTGGGTTATGACGACGAAGGTCTTGCCGAGGTGCCGCTGCGTCTCGATGATGAGCTCCTCTATGGTGCCCGCCACCACGGGATCGAGGCCGGTGGTCGGTTCGTCGAAGAGGACGATATCGGGGTCCAGGGCCAAGGCCCTGGCCAATGCGGCGCGCTTCTTCATCCCACCGCTCAGCTCCGAAGGCATCTTGTCCGCGGCCTCTGCCAAGCCCACGTCCTCAAGCCTCCTGATGACCACCTCCTGTACCTCCTTCTCGGGCAGATCGGTGTGCTCCCGGAGGGGAAAGGCCACGTTCTCTGCCACGGTGAGGGAATCGAAAAGGGCACCCTCTTGGAACAGCATGCCGAAGCGCTTCCTCAGCTCCATCAGTTCCCTTTCGCCCATCCTGGTGATGTTCTTGCCCATCACCAGGATCTCCCCCCTGTCGGGCCGGAAGAGTCCTATCATGTGCTTGAGCAAGACGCTTTTGCCGGCCCCGCTCCGGCCCAGGATCACGGTGATCTGCCCCCGGGGGATCACGAGGTTCACCCCCTTTAAGACCTCCTGCCCTCCGAAGGATTTATGTAAGTCCCTGATCTCGATCATCAGAAGAGCAACGAGGTCAGGATGTAGTCGGCCATCAATATCACCACGGCGGACATGACCACGCTCTCTGTGGTGGCCCGGCCAACGCCCTCAGCTCCGCCGCGGACATTGTAGCCCTTGTAGCAACACACCAAGGCCAGCAGGAAGCCGAAGACGGCGGCCTTTATGAGGCCGTAATAGATGTCATCCAGGCCCGTGTACTTCTCGATGTTCGCGACGAAGGCCCCCGGGTTTATCCTCAGGAGGATGACGCCGACGAAGTAACCCCCCACTATTCCGACGAAGTCCGATACGATGGTCAAAAGGGGCACCATCAACGTCGTGGCCAGGAGCCGCGGCACGATGAGGTATTTGATCGGATTGACCGCCATGGCGGCCAAGGCGTCTATCTGTTCCGTGATCCTCATGGTGCCCAACTCCGCCGCCATGGCCGAACCGGCCCGGGCTGTGATCATGATGCTGGTGAAGACAGGTCCAAGCTCCCTCGTCATCCCCAGGGCCACCGTGACCCCTACCATCGTCTCCGCCCCGAACTTTCTCAGGGCGTAACAGGTCTCGAGAGCGAAGACCATCCCTGTGAAGGCCCCTGTCATGAAGATCACCGGTGTTGAACGGACCCCTATCCGTTCCATCTGCTCCAGGAGCAGGTCGGGCCGGAAGGGCAGATGAAAGGTCCACCTCAGGGTCCTGAGGCACAACAGGGCCATCCCCCCAAGGTCCTTTACCTGCTTAATGACCCATGCACCGAGGGACGCAACCGCACCGAGCATCTCAGCCTTTGTAAAGCCTCTTTGACCGCATCCCCGCCGAACACAGGATCTCGTAAGGGATAGTCTCGGCCCAGGAGGAGAGTTCCTCTGCCGAGATCCCCCCCTCACCCCCTCCGAGGAGGATCACCTCATCCCCCACCTCCGCATCGGGGATGGAGGTCACATCCACCATGATCCAGTCCATGGTCACCCTGCCCACCACCGGGGCCCGCCTGCCCCTTACCAAGACTTGGGCCTTGTTGGAGAGGCAACGGGGATAACCATCGGCGTACCCTACAGGTACAGCAGCGATCCTGCTCGGTACGGAGGTGACGAAGGTCCGGCCGTAACTGATGGAGGATGAGGGGGGGTGTTCCTTCAGATCGGCTATCTTGCTCTTCCAGGTCATGATGGGCTCCAGGGGCAAGGGATGAAGCGCTTTGAAGGAGGCCGATGGGTGGGCCCCGTAGAGGGCGATCCCCGGACGGACCAAATCGAGGTGGGCCTCTGGCAGCGTGAAGACGGCAGCGCTGTTCGCTATGTGTAGAAGGGGCTTTGACTGCCCCTTCGAGACCTCCCGAACCACCCAAAGGAGCCGTTGGAGCTGCTCCCGCGCGTACTCCGGGTCCTCATCGGCAGTGGCCAGATGGGAGGCCACCCCCTCGACCACGAGGGAGGGTAGCTGACGCAGCCGTTCCATAAATTGAGGGGCTTCCTTCCAGGGGACCCCCAAGCGGCCCATCCCCGTATCTACCTTCAGATGGACCTTCACCCTTTTCCCATCCCTGGAGGCCTCAGAGGCCAGGGACTCCATCCCATCCCATCGGTAGAGCATAGGGCTCAGATCGTAAGCGAGGACCTCTCTCTCCTCGCCCGGCTGAAAGCCCCCGAGGAGGAGGATGGGGATCTTGACGCCCCCCTCCCGGAGTTCAACCCCTTCGGCGACGTTGGCCACCCCCAACATGGCCGCTCCAAGCTCTCGCAGTCTTCGTGCCACTGGTACGGCCCCATGTCCGTAGGCATCGGCCTTGACCACAGCTACGATTTGGGTAGAGGGAGCGAGGGCTTTCCTTATCAAACGGTAGTTCCTCTCCAGGGCGGATAGATCCACCTCTACAGAGGTATGGGGGTTATAGGCCATCCTCGGCAAAGTTACACCGTGGCCCTTTTGGGTGTCAACAGGCCCTTCGGCGTTTTACACCTTGGGCCATTGTGATATCTTTTCTCCAGGAGGAGTCGAGGATGGAGGACCTCAAGGGGGTTGAATCGAGGATCCTGAAGGACCCCATCATAGCAAGGACCTTTCAAGAGGCGAGGCAGAAAGGGGTCAAGCTCTACTTGGTCGGAGGGGTCATAAGGGACTTCCTGCTCGACAAGACCCCCAGGGACTACGACTTCGTCCTCGAGGACTTCTGCCCCTCCTTCCTCAAGCAATTGGGGGCGATCTTTCAGACGAGCTACTTCCCCATGGGGAAGGGCAAAGGGGAAAGGGTCTTCAGGTTGGTCAAGGACGGCAAGACCCTGGACTTCACCCTCATGGTGGGGAGGATGGAGGAGGATCTGTTGAGGCGTGATTTCACCGTTAACGCCATCGCTTACTCCCCCACGGAACGGAAGTTCTACGCCCCTCAAAAGGCCTTGGAGGACCTGAGGTCGAGGAAGATCGAGCTCCTGTCTCCAAAGGCCATCCTGGACGACCCCCTTCGCATCCTCAGGGCCCTACGCTATAGCGCCACCCTGGGGTTTGACCTATCCCCAGGGACCATAGAGGAGATAAAAAAGAGGAGGGAGCTCTTATGCGAGGTGGCGCCCGAGAGGATCCTGATGGAACTGGACGATATCCTCCTCTCCGAGGCCCCGGAAAGGGCCCTTAGACCGATGGCCCAGTGGGGGCTGTTGGTGGAGCTCTTCCCGGAGATGGCCCCCTTGTGCGGACTCCAGCAGGGGGACCATCACCGGCAGGATGCCTTTGAACACTCGGTGGAGGTCACCATAAAGGCCCTAGAGATCGCCCGCAGGGGAGCCCCCTTTCCCTTCTCTTTGGCGGAGGACGACAGGCTGGTCTTGGCCTACGGGGCCCTCTTCCATGACCTCGGGAAACCTGCCACTATGGAGGTGGATGATGAGGGAAGGGTCCATTTTTACGGCCACCCCAAGGTCTCCCGGGAGTTGGCGGCACGCATCATGAAGCGTTACCCCTTTCCCAACCGTCTGCGAGAGAGGGTGCTCAAGTTGGTGGAAAATCACATGCGTCCTCTGACCTTGACGAGGGGGGAACCTACGGAGAGGGCCCTGAGGAGGCTCGTCAACCACATGGGCGACGATACAAGGACCCTGCTGGTCCTCGGCCTTGCGGAGCTTGAGGCCAAGGACGGAGGCGACGAGGAGATAGGGCCTTATTGGAGGCTGTGCGAACGCATCCTGGACCTGATGGAACGGGAGGACGTGATAGCCCCTCCCCCCCTCCTGAGGGGGAGGGACTTACTGGAGATGGGTTACAGTCCCGGGCCACGGCTGGGGGAGATATTGCGCGAGGTGAGGCGTCGTCAAATAGAGGGGGAATTGAAGACCAAAGAAGAGGCCCTGAAGTTCGTGGCCGAGCATTATCCAAATTGAAAGGAGGTCCAAATGGGGGAAAAGATAGCTGTCTATCCAGGCTCCTTTGATCCCATCACCTACGGCCACATCAACATCATTCAGAGGGCCCTGAGGATCTTCGACAAGGTGATCGTGGCCGTGGCCACCAACTACCAGAAGAAGGCCCTCTTCAGCCCAGAGGAACGGGTGGAGATGATAAAGGAGGCCCTCAGGGACTACCCCAATGTCATCGTGGAGAGCTTTGAGGGCCTTTTGATAGATTACATGAAGAAGAAAGGGGCGAAGGTCATCATCAGGGGGCTGAGGGCCACCTCGGATTTCGAATACGAATACCATATGGCCTCCATGAACAAGAGCCTCCACGAGGAGGTCGACACCATCTTCATGGTCACCGCCAAGGACTTCTTCTTCATAAGCTCCCGTACCATCAAGGAGGTGGCCAGCCTCGGTGGAAAGGTGGAGGAGTTCGTCCCCCCCAACGTCGCCCAGAAGTTGAAAGAGAAGTTTCGGAAGTCCCTCCATGCTGAAGAGGCGAAGGACCCGTAGGATCTACATAGGACCTGTGCCCATTGGAGGCGGGGCCCCGGTGGCCGTCCAGTCCATGACCACCACCCATCCGAAGAGGGTAGGGGAGACCCTCCGCCAGATCGAGGGGGCAGCGCGAGCCGGCTGCGAGATCATGAGGGTGGCCGTGCCCGACGAAGAGGCGGTGAGGGCCATCGGTGAAATCAAGGCACACAGCCGCCTGCCCTTGGTGGCAGACCTTCACTTCGCCCCCAAGCTCGCCCTTGCGGTCCTGGAGACCGGGGTGGATGGGATCAGGGTAAATCCAGGTACCATCCGCTCCAAGGAGCGGCTGCGCGAGATCTTCACGGCGGCCAAGGAGGCGAAGGTCCCCGTCAGGATCGGGATCAACGCCGCCTCCCTCCCCAAGGAGTACGAAGAACGCTACGGCAGGACCCCCGAGGCCATGGTGGCCTGTGCCCTCGACGCCCTGGAGATATCCGAAGGGGTGGGCCATCTCGAGCTGAAGGTCTCCCTGAAGGCCTCTGACGTCCTGCGGACGGTTCAGGCCTATCGCCTCTTCTCCGAGCGCTCCGATTACCCGTTGCACCTCGGGGTGACAGAGGCCGGTCCCCCCTTCAGCGGGGCCGTCAAATCGGCCATCGGCATCGGGCTGCTTCTGGCTGAAGGGATCGGCGACACCATCCGCGTATCCCTCACAGGGGACCCCATCTTGGAGGTACGAGCCGCCTATCACATCCTCGGGGCCCTGGGCTTGAGGAGGCGAGGGGTTGAGATCATTTCCTGTCCCACCTGCGGCAGGTGCGAGGTGGACCTCATCCCCATAGTGGAGGAGCTCGAAAGGAGGCTCGCTCACATAGAGGTCCCCATTAGGGTGGCGGTAATGGGCTGTGTGGTGAACGGGCCCGGGGAGGCGAGGGAGGCCGACGTGGGGATAGCCGGGGGAAGGGGAATGGGGGTGCTCTTCAAAAAGGGGGAGGTGGTGGAGAAGATACCCGAAGGCGACTGGATCAGGAGGTTGGTGGAGGAGGTGGAGAGGATGGCCCCTTCGACCCCTCGACCCTCAAGGCCTTCCTGGTGTAGAGGATCCTTTGAAGGACCGTCAGGTGGGTGAGGACGGCCAAGATCCATAACACAGGGACCATACAGTCGAAGAAGAGACCGATGGCTAAAAGGATCACCCTTTCGGGCCGTTCCAAG
>Ga0190361_1000162_pt1 | contig 27886 bp, 27 predicted proteins | sample 48721845_MG_FD_161273 | JGI IMG/M metagenome (GOLD analysis project Ga0190361, IMG submission 161273) | Hydrothermal vent microbial mat bacterial communities from Southern Trench, Guaymas Basin, Mexico - 4872-18-4-5_MG | ecosystem: Environmental > Aquatic > Marine > Hydrothermal vents >... | reverse complement strand
AAAAACTTACGGAGGGGGATTTAAATCAAAGTTGAGAATCACTAGTCAATTTTTTTGGCTTTTGGTTTTTGACTTTTGATTCCCGAGTATGCCGCAATTAAAACCAGATGTAGAAACATTTGCGAAAATAAAGGTTATTGGAGTTGGGGGATCCGGATGTAATGCTATTTCCAGAATGATGAGTTATAAAATTCACGGAGTAGAATTCGTTGCAATAAATACCGATGCACAAGATTTACATCATACCTCTGCTCCATCAAAAGTTCATATTGGGAAAAGTTTAACTAAAGGCTTAGGAGCGGGAATGAATCCTGAGATTGGAAGGCAGGCAGCAGAAGAAAATAGAGATGAGATTCACGAGGTAGTTAAAGGTTCGGATATGGTATTTGTTACTGGAGGATTAGGTGGTGGAACTTGTTCCGGCGCTGCTCCTATTGTAGCAGAAACAGCAAAAGATGCGGGGGCTTTAACTGTGGCAGTAGTCACAAAACCATTTTCTTTCGAGGGAATACAAAGAGCGCGTATTGCAGAAGAAGCGTTGGAGCAGTTGAAAGAAAGGGTTGATACCTTAATTGTTATTCCAAACGATAGATTGCTTTCTGTTATTGATAGAAAACTTAGTATAAATAATGCTTTTTCAATAGTAGACGATGTGCTTCGTCAGGGTGTACAGGGAATATCTGATTTAATTACTATGCCCGGAATTGTTAATGTTGATTTCGCAGATGTAAAAGCGATAATGCAAGATGCGGGCTCTGCATTAATGGGAATTGGAAGAGCCACTGGAGAAGACAGGGCAACAGAGGCAGCAAAGTTAGCAATCAATTCTCCTTTATTAGATATTTCCATTGAAGGAGCAAGAGGAGTTTTGTTTAATGTTTCCGGGGGTCCCGATTTAGCCATGGCGGAAATAAATGACGCAGCTAAGATAATCACAGAATCAATAGATCCCGAAGCAAAAGTCATTTTTGGTGCAGTTCAGGATGATAGATTGAAGAAAGGAGAAATTAAGGTTACCGTAATTGCTACAGGATTTGAAAATGAAAAGAAGAAAAAGAAAGTAGATGCAGTTTTGGGCGAGGTAAGTACACCAAAAATATCCGGAGACAAACAAGACAAGAAACAGAAAAATTTAGTTCCAGATGAAGAATCAGATATTTGGGATATACCTGCATTTATTAGAAAAAAGATGAAGTAATCCTACACCGCGATTTTAATCCGCGCTAAGGTTTGGGTAAGCAGTTCTTTAGTGATTAGAACGCTGTTCTGATTTGCCTGTTTGACTTGCCATATACGGGCGATTAGCCCAGTAGTTAGATTGTTCCCACTAATTTGGGCAGGTAGTTCAGTGGTTAGAACGCTGCTCTGATAAAGCAGAGGTCGGAGGTTCGAGTCCTCCCCTGCCCACTACTGAGAATTAGTGGGAGAGGTCAGGGGTTTGAGTCCTCTGTCACTCAAGTCAGACAAATCGGGCGCGGAAATTTGATTTTTATCGGTCTTCTTTTTTGATTTCGTCCTCTTATAAGAGGGCTTTTGTTTATGGTATTAAGTTTCTTTAATTGAGAAAAATTGCATGCGAGGTATGTAACTCTATAAAGTTAACGGGCGATGCACTGCATCGTCTGTAAAGTGGTTGGCAAAAAGCCATTAATAACTCAGGTTTTGACGCGGAAATTAAATCTGTCCAAACTCTTAATACCAAATTTTATACACAAACCAGAAAAAGAAAACCAAAAAGATGAGAATTGATAGGCGAGGGCTTTATCCTCGTTTATCAATTTGTTTAAATTTTTTACATCTTGAGTTAAGATTTAACTATCCGACCAAAATAGAGACTAGCGAGACAATTAAAAATTTAACCTAAGATTTCTCTTTGATGCAGACAACCTTACAATAACAAAAATAAGTCCTTTTGTAATTAAAACAGGATTTCAATTTTTCCACTCTCTTTTTACTTAATCAATGAATTTCTTTAAGATGTACCCTATGTGCCCGACGAGTTCTTGTTATTGACAAAAGACCTGATTTTATGTATTAAAAAAGATAGCAAGAAAGCCGTTTAAAATTAAAATAAGGAGGTGATATTATGAGTATACGTTATTGTGCCTGTACATCGAAGTCAAGAGAGTCGTTTGGACAGAGAAAAATTGAAAAGGAATTTGCAGAAAATTTTTTAAATTCAGTTGTAAAATTTATTGATTTTAGAGAAGGAAAGAAGGCAATCCTTAAAGTAAAATTCGAAATGTCAAAAAACAGAATCATTTTGGAGAAACCTAGAGATCGTGGACAAATAATGATATCGCTTCATTCGATTGCGTCTTATTATGATCTAATGATAAACAATCTCAAGGACGGGTACATAGAAAAACTAAAAATCTATGATACCAAAGGAAAAAGGCAGGTGATTCCTCGTCCAAAGGTAGTATTTAGTGATGAAATCTCGAACACAAAGGAAGATATTGAGTTCTATCTCGACCACCCAATTAGAGGAAGAAAGTTCGGAAAGAAAAAAAGCAATCTTTACATGAAAGGAAAAAGATATCCAGCGTATTCTTCTATAGCACCGGATTTACCTCCTGTAGTTAGATTTAGAGAGTTCAGTGAAGGAACTGATTTTCTGATTTATTGTTGTGAATGCAATTCTTTGCGGAGGTTAATAGAAGGATATCTGTCTTTTTTGGAGTCAAAAATTGCCTATCTGATAATGCTCTTTTTTGGAGAAGAAAGAAATTGTTATCCTTTTCCCGGTCTTGAAATTCGAGCAGAACTGGCGCATTTTGTTGAAGTTAGAATGGAACACTTTAAAAGAAAAATAGAAGAACTGAGGCAAAAAAAGTACTCTTTGCCACAGTTTCTGCCTAGTGCTCCAATTACGCAAGAGACGCGCGATCTTTTAAAAGATAAAATTGAAGACATTGTCAAAGGTCTGATCTATAAAGACAAAAATCTGTTTGATTACTTCAATAGAATTTTTCTACTATTACATTGCGATGAAAAAGCAAGAGATTACTTACGTGAAAAAGCTTGGAATTTGTACCGGAAGGAAGAACGTCACCTCGAAGAAATTAAAGATTCTATGGGAATAGACGACGAAATTCTAGCTGACTTATTTGGAATCCAGAATAAAAACGAAGCGATAAAAGAATTTCTTTACGCAAAATCAGATATCTCGAAAGAAGTTTTAAGCGATTATATAGAACAATATGGAATTACTATTATAGATCTTTTCTATTCCATCGGATTACACTCCATTTTAAGGAAACCAGAGTTTAAACCCCTACTAGCAAAAGCAGCATTAGCGGAAGTTGCGAAAGTTAAATCAAGCAATGATTCCCTAGCAGAGTATCCTATCTCTGCACTACTAGGATACTTCGGAATGTCAGCAAAAGAGATTGTCTCGATTCTTCCGGCTGATGTGATTAACGCTGAATATTCCTATGCAAATGATTGGATAGAGGGCCTTTTCGAACACCTTCCGAAAGGAAAAAGGAATCCTGGAGTTAAGATATGGAACTCATTTCTGAAAGAAATAAAAAGGAAAGGAAGAGAAAAAGAGATTCTGCCAAGATTGCAAATGGAACGGATAGAATTTGAGTCAGAATATTTGAGGAAAATAATGAAAAACAACTCTTTTTTTATTATTCCAACAGTTATATATTTCTTCCCGAAGAAGATGTGGTTGAAGTTTGCAAGAGACCTCAAGGAAAATAATATCTGGTTCAGTAACGACAACGGAGTAATAGGAGTATATGATACAAGAAGGACATTTATTCTTCTTGAATATCATATTCCCGAGAAAATCAGAAAAGAGTACGGAATAAATTGTTTGTTGTCGGATGAGCCATACGAATCCTATCAAACTTATAATGTTCCTGATAAAAAATCTCCCATCAAACTCAAACTCAAATTTGCAAACCTTGAATTGTTGTTAAAAAAGGAATACATATAAGGACCCATAAGGGTCCTTTTTTGATCTATGTATTTTTGTATATATGACTTTTATAATTTATGTTCTTAAGACAAATTTGACATTTCCAAAATGCCAGATTTAAGTATAATTTAAGAAAGGGAAGGTCAAGAATTAAAAAGATTTAAAAATGCCTCTTGAAAAATATTGGAAAAAAAGAAAATTTGATAAAACTCCGGAGCCAAAAGGAAAGATTTTAAAAACTTCAAAAAATAGATTTGTGGTTCATGATCATTGCGCTTTAAAAGCCGGTCATCATCACGATTTTAGATTAGAAATGGAAGGGGTTTTAAAATCTTGGGCAGTGCCAAAAGGAGTGCCAGAGAAAAAAGGAAAATGCGTCCTTGCCATTTTTACGGAGGATCACCCAGTAAGCTACTTTAATTTTGAAGGAGAAATTCCTGAAGGTTGCTATGGGGCCGGAGTAGTTAAAATTTTTGACAAAGGCACCTATAAACTAATTGAAAAAACCGAAAACAAAATTGTTTTTGAACTAAAAGGGAAAAAGTTAAGAGGAAGGTACACTCTTCTGAAATTTAAAAAACCGAACCAGTGGCTTTTGTTTAAAATAGGATAATTTAAGTAATAGAATGACAGTGAATGTTTAGAAAGTTTAATTCTTGAGTGGGCGTGGCTGGACTCGAACCAGCGACCTACGGTTTATAAGACCGTTGCTCTAACCACTGAGCTACACGCCCGTATTTGTGTTTAATTTCAGATTACCATAAACGGTAAAAAATTCAATTCTAATCCGTCCGCCGAACGGACGAACAAATGGCGAACAGATTAGGTTCGTTCGTCGAACGGACGAATTAGGATCGTAAATTTTCAACACAAAACAGAGCGCGCATTTTAATTATATTTTTATTTTTCTTCTTCCCACAATTTTCATAAATTCTTTTCTTTCAATAGTTTCCTTTTCTATTAAAATTTTCGCCAATTTATTTAATGTTCTTCTCCTTCTGGTTAAAATTTTCTTGGCTGTATTGTATGCGCTATCAATTAGTTTTTTTACCTCTTCGTCAATTTGGGTAGCTACTTTTTCTGAATAATTTTTTTCTATTGCATATTCTTGGTCTAAAAATTGCGAGCGATAAAATCTGCCATAAGTTATTGGCCCTAATTTACTCATTCCGTATTGGGTTACCAATTTCCTTGCTAAATTAGATGCTATCTCCAGGTCAGAGGAGGCTCCTGTAGTTAATTCATTGAAAACTAATTCCTCCGCTACATAGCCTCCTAAAAGCACTGCTAATTCATCTATAAATTCGGATTTAGTTCTTAAATGTTTATCTTCTTCGGGAAGTTTTAATGTGTATCCCGCCGCTTTTCCTCTGGAAATAATAGATACCTTATGTACAGGATCAGTGTGAGGCAGTGAGGCGTTTACTAAGGCATGACCCGCTTCGTGATAAGCGGCGATTTCTTTTTCTTTTTTGGACAAAATATGGCTTTTTCTTTCTGGTCCAAGCAAGATTTTCTCAATACATTCTCTCAGCTCATCTTGAGTTATCTGCTTTTTATTTCTTTTTGCTGCCAGAAGCGCTGCTTCGTTAGTTAAGTTAGCCAGATCCGCGCCAGTAAATCCCGGAGTTCGTTCCGCAATTTCTTTTAAGTTTACATTTTTTGCCAGTTTTTTATCTTTAGTGTGAATTTTTAAGATTTCTTCTCTTGCTTTGATATCCGGTTCATCTAGAATAATTCGTCTATCAAATCTTCCTGGTCTTAATAACGCAGGATCAAGCACAGAAGGTTGATTAGTGGCAGCCAAAACAATTATTCCATTATTCGGTTCAAATCCATCCATTTCGCTTAACAGTTGATTTAATGTCTGTTCTCTTTCTTCGTATCCGCCTCCTATTCCGTGTCCTCTTTGCCTTCCTATTGATTCTATCTCGTCTATAAATACTAAACAGGGCGTGTGTTTTTTAGCGGTTCGGAATAGATCTCTGATTCTGCTTGACCCAACTCCTACAAAAAGTTCAATGAATTCTGATCCTGAAACTGCAAAGAACGGAACACTTGCTTCATTTGCTACGGCGCGCGCCAATAAAGTTTTGCCTGTCCCAGGGGCCCCTATTAGCAAAACTCCTTTCGGGATTTTTGCTCCTAACTTTATAAATTTCTTAGGGTCTTTTAGAAATTCTACTATTTCCTGCAGTTCTTCCTTTGCTTCCTTTAAATTTGCCACATCATCAAAAGTTACTTTTTCTCTCTGGGTTTCCGGAGTAAATAATCTTGCTCTTGTTTTACCAAACGAAAACACTTGAGTTTGGCCGTGGCGTGCTCCTTTTAGCATCATCCAAAAAAATATTAGTATAATTATAGTCGGCAAAAGAAACGGAATAACCACACCGAGCCAGAAATTTAAGTTGCTTTCTTCTTTAATATCTATTTCAATTCCCTTTATTTTTTCCGGAGATATTCCGTAATTTTTTAAAGATTGAGTAAAAGAGCTTTCTGTTTCTTTATAGGCAACTTCTTTTCTCCCATTTTTCAATTCAATATTTAGTTTGTTTCCTTTTATTAACACCCTTTTAACCTGGTCATTATTTATTTGTTCTGCCAATTGTGAGAACGATATTTTTTCTGCTTTGTTGTTTGGTATTTCTTGAGTTAGGGAAAATATACTGGCAATAACCAGAAATATTATAAACGCAATTAATATGTTTTTGAGTAAACTTTTCATAGTTTAATCTAAAAATGACAATAAGAGTTATTAATAAGGTCAGATGTTAGTAAGATAGCAGGTTTTTTAAGTTCGTTCAGATAAAATTACTCTATTTTGTTTTTCGTTTATTTCAATAACTTTTACTTTTATTTGTTTATTTAATAATTGTCTTAAGTCGTTTACTTCTTTATGTGTACGCATAGACATTTGAGATAACGGAAGAAAACCGAGTAAGTCATTTAATTTGACTATTAATCCTCCTTTGTTTGCTTGGATTACCTTTCCGGTAATTTCTTCGTTTTTCTCTTTTTTCTCCAAAAGCTCTTTCCATGATTGTTTAATAGATGCCTGCCTAAGCGAGAGTTCTATATAACCGTCTTCATTTTCCGGTTCTACAATTACTGCACTAATTGTATCTCCGATGTTTATTTCTTTGAGCATATCTCTGCTTTGTCTTAATTCGTATTTGTATATAATACCCGTGCCTAATTGACCCAAATCTAAAACAAGGAAGCTTTTCCCTTTATGGATTACTTTTCCTTCCACTAATTCTCCTTTATTTAACATCAGAAGAAGATGCTTATTTCTTAAAATTAGTTCTTTCATTTTTGACGACTCATTTCTTTTCATATTTTTAGCATACAATTTTTAGATATGCAATTCTTAATATATAATAAAATTCTTATAATTGCAAGTTATTGTTATACAATTTAGCGTAAAACTCAAAGCGTAAAGCGCAAAGCTACAACTTAAAGCTTAAAGCTTATTAAAATTACAAATCCCAAATTACAAATTACAAACAATATCAAAATTCAAATGTTCAAAATTCAAAAAGAATACCCCCTCCCCCTCCTATATCCTCCCCCTCCCTTTGGGAGGGGGAGAACTAAGCTGGGGGTGGGCATTTTGAATTTTGAATTTTGGTCATTTGGATTTGTTTAGGATTTAGGATTTTGAATTTAGGATTTAATTACTTTTGAGCTTTACACTTTAGCTTTGCACTTTGCACTTTGCACTTGAATTTATTTTGAGATTTTTTAAAATATATGATAAAATTGGATTAGGTAATTTTATTAATAATATGTTTGCCACTTTTTGCAGAGTTGTAAAATCCGGATGTTTAAATTTTTACAGAAATAAATGGTTGTCCTCCGCAGCAATAGGGACTATATCCTTGGCAGTTTTTGTAATGGCCTGTCTTTTGTATTTGAATGTAATTGTAGAAAGTATAGTTTCTAATTTAGAGGAGAAAATTGATATCAGCGTATATTTTAATTTAGATACTCCGGAGGAACAAATTTTGAAAGTTAAAGCAAGTTTGTCAAAGTTAAAAGAAGTAAAATATATAGAATATGTTTCTGCGAAGGATGCGTTGGAGAGATTTAAGAAAAGACACAAAGACCAGCCTGTAATAATGGAAGCATTGGAGGCGACTTTGGAAAATGGCAATCCTTTACCCCCAACATTAAATATTAAGGCGAATTTAGCGTCGCAATATGAAAATATCGCTAATTTTCTGAATAAACCAGAGTATAAAAAATTTATTGATAAAGTAAACTATAAAGAAAATAAAACAGTTATCAATAGATTAACTTCCGTTACTAAAACTGTAAAAAAAACAGGAGTAATAATTTCTCTTATTTTGGCATTAATTGCGGTATTAGTAACTTTCAACACTATTAGATTAACCATTTATTCTTGGAGAGATGAGATTAATATAATGAAGTTGGTTGGGGCTACTAACTGGTTTATTAGGGGTCCTTTTTTGGTAGAAGGGGCTATTTATGGGATTATTTCTGGTGTATTGACCACTTTATTGTTTTATCCTATTCTATTATTGGTCTCTCCAAAAATTTCTGGATTTCTTCCCGATATAGATTTACTTTATTTCTATCAGGTAAATTTTTTGTCTATTTTGTTTTTCCAGATGATAATAGGGATAGGGCTAGGTGCCATTTCTTCATTTATAGCAATAAGAAGATATCTTAAAAGATGACAGGAAGGTTTTTCTTTTGATTTCTTTTTGTGCTCGGGGATAGTTTAATTGGTAGAACGCGAGATTCTGGCTCTCGTAGTCCTGGTTCGAATCCAGGTCCCCGATCTCGATCCGTTCGTCCAACACGAATTAGGATTTTAATTCGTTCGCCAAGCGGACGAATTAGGATCTTAATTTAGGATTTGAATTATTTAGGATCTATATGAAGATTAATGTAACTGACACTCTCATTACAATAGCAATTTCTGCTTTAGTGGGATTTTTGGCGGGTGCTTTGGCTTTCGCTTATTTTGTTAATCTTACTCCAATTCCTTCTCATTTTGGTTTTATCCAAAATAAATCTAATTCTTCTGGCAATTTTTCTAATAATTGTGTTACGCAGGAGGACAAGGTGATTAAAGTGGTAAGAGACGCTTCTCCAGCGGTGGTCTCTATTATAGTAACAAAAGATTTGCCTGTGATTGAAAAATATTATGAGGAATTTAACCCATTTGGTTCAGATGAATTTTTCAAAAGATTTTTTGGAGAAGATTGGCTTTCTCCATTTCATTTAAAAATCCCTAAATACAGAGAGAAGGGCACAGAGAAAAAAGAAATAGGCGGCGGCACTGGGTTTATTGTTTCTTCTGATGGCTTGATTTTGACTAATCGCCATGTAGTAGATGACAAGGATGCAGATTATATAGTTTTGACTAATAAAGGAGAGAAAATTTCTGCAAAAGTATTGGCAAGAGATCCTGTCCAGGATATTGCTATTTTAAAGATAAACAAAAAGGACCTTCCAGTATTAACTTTAGGAGATTCTGATAATTTGCAAATTGGACAAACTGTAATTGCTATTGGAAATGCGCTGGGGGAGTTCAGAAATACAGTTTCTGTAGGAGTTATTTCCGGCCTAAAGAGATCAATTACTGCCAGCGGTGGTTTTGGGCAAACAGAGCAGTTGCATAAGGTGATTCAGACAGATGCGGCGATAAATAGAGGAAATTCCGGCGGACCGCTCTTAAATTTGGAAGGAGAAGTCGTAGGAATAAATGTTGCTATGGCAGTGGGAGCAGAAAATATAGGATTTGCTTTGCCTATTAATTTAGCAAAAAGAGATATTGAACAAGTCAAAGCAAAAGGGAAAATAACCTATCCCTTTTTAGGAGTAAGATATATTTTAATAAACGAAGAAATTAAAAAGAAAAATAATTTACCTGTAGATTATGGGGCTTTAGTTGTAAGAGGAGAAAGCAGAGAAGAGTTGGCGGTAATTCCCGGTTCTCCTGCAGATAAAGCAGGGATTCAAGAAAATGACATTATTTTAGAAGTAAATGGAGTTAAGGTAAATTCAAAACATTCTTTATCAGAATTAATCCAGAAGCACAATCCTAATGATACGGTTAAATTGAAAATATTACATAAAGGGAATGAGAAAGTGATTTATGTAAAATTAGGGGAGAGAGAGTGATTATTATAAATCTCAAATCTCCCGCTCCTTTGGAGCGGGACATTTGACATTTGACTTTTATTTTCCCATTTCCCTTTCAGGATGAATCCAAAAAACAAAAATCTATTACTGTTTTTATTTGCCATATCTATTGTATTTATTCTTATTTTATTACAGGAAATACCAGAGAATAAATGCATTTTCAAAATCGAGCAGAAACAGGTAAGAGGGAGTTCTCTTTCGCCTTTAGTCAATGATGGGGATAAAATAAAAGCACTCTATGGATATTATAATTGTCATTCCATAAAAAGAGACGATATTGTTTTAGTTAGGCATTCTGGCAATAAATATCCATTAATTAAGATAGTGAAAGGAATTCCCAATGATAGTTTTCATTTAAAGAAAGTGAAAAATGGCTGGCAAATTTTAGTTAATGGGGAAGTTCTTAAAAATTCCGAAGGTAAAGCATATCTTTTAAATGAACAAAGAAAGAAAATGCTCTTTTTATATGAGAAAGATTACAATGGAATTATTCCTGAGAATGCTTATCTTGTTTTAGGAAATTTGCCAGAGGGCTCAATGGACTCCACAAGATTTGGCTTAATAGGTAAGTCAAGTATTATAGCAAAAGTAGAAATATTGCAGAAAAATGATTTTTTTGATAAAATTTTATTATGAATAAAAAAATTGCAATTTTCCTATTATTTATACTAACACTCCCATTGATGAGTTTTGCTGATAATGGTTCTCCAGTTACAAGTATTACTGATGTATTAGAGGTATTACAAACAGCAGCAAATTGGTTTTTGGCAATAGTTTTGGTTTTAGCAATAATAATATTTATTTATGTGGGATTTATGTTTATGACCGCAAGCGGAGACGCAGAGAAAATTGAGAAAGCAAAAAAGATGCTTTTTTGGGCAATAATTGGTGTAATAGTAGCACTTTTATCTTATGGATTAAGAGAACTTATAAAAAATTTGTTAGAAAGAAGCTAAAAGGTCGTTAATTTTAACAACTCTTTCTGCAAAGCAGAAGAGTAATTAATTATGAGAAAAATAGGGATAATTAGTTTAGTATGCATATTGCTTCCTGTAATAGGGGTGTTTGCTCAACCTGCAGATGTTACTCTTCCTACACCAGGGCAAGGATTTGTAACCACTGTGACTGGGATTGAAGATATATTAGATATTTTACAGACAGCGGCGAATTGGCTTTTGGCAATTGTCTTGATAATTGCGACTATTATGATAATTTATGCGGGTCTAAAGTGGATGACCGCGGGAGGAGATGAAGAAAAATTGTCTGAGGCAAGAAGAATACTAACCTGGGCGCTTGGGGGAACAGCAGCAGCATTTTTGGCTTGGGGTCTAATTCGATTGATAAGACACTTATTAGAGAGAAGTTAGTTATTGTATTAGGTTTTATATAAACACAAGTAAAATAAAAGCATATGGTTATGCCATATGCTTTTGTCTATGATTCGCGAATTTTTTAGAAAAATTAGAATAGAAGAATATTTTTTGCTTTTTCTAATTACATTTTTTTTGACATTTATTTATCTTTGTAATGATTTTTCTGTATCAAAACTAAAAGAGTATTTTTTCTATAATTTTAAAGGAGGAATTTTGTGCGGAGTAAAATATTTTTTATTTATTATTTATTTTTTCTGGTTCTATATTTTTTTTAAATTATATTTGTTTTTAGGAAACAGATTTTTTAAGTTTTCGGAATTAAAAAATTCAAATTCCTTAAGCGGTTTTTTTTGTATTAAAAATTTTTATTTTAAGTTGAAGAAATTCTTTATTGGAATTTCTTCTTTTATTATAATTTTTCTTTTAATTATTATTTTTTTTGCTTTAGTAACTAGTTTCTTGGGAAAATTGGCTATAGACACTAAGAGCAGATTGATAAATGATACTTTAATGTTTATGGATAAATATATATTGGGAGATTTTGGTTTTATTTGGTGTGATAATGTTAAATTTTTAAATTTTCTCGCCCCTATTATAAGTTGGAGTTTTGGTTTATTAGGGCTTATGATGGGTATTGCTTTGATTGTTTTTTGGTTATATAAATCACGGTTTTTCTTTAGTAAATATATAATTTCTATGTCTTTGGTGCTTATTATTGCTCTGCCTTTTTGGCATTATTTTCCTGCTAATAGTCCCTCAAATGGTTATTTTGTAAATGTTTATAACAAAAAAATACCATATTGGATTAAAGTAGATTTAAATAAGTATAATTTTGATAATTATTTTTTTAATTTCTCCAAGAAATTTTCTTCAAATCAAGTTGCTCCTGTTTCTACTTTTCCATCTATGCACGTGGCTTGGGCAATTATAATTGCTTATCTTTTTTTTAAACTAAATAAAAAAACTGCTTTTGTTTTCTTTCCTTGGTGTATTTTTACTATTTTGGGGACATTTTGTCTTGCTCAGCATTATTTTGTAGATATTTTGCTTTCCCTTCCCTTGGTTTTGATTTCCATTTTATTTTCTGGCTTGATGGTAAAAATAGAGAAGAATTATTACAGGGAAAATAAAAGAGATTTTTTGGAAGAGAAATTGAAAAATGAAATAAGAAATGATTTAAAAATTATCCTCGATTTTATACTAAGATTTGTAAAACTGAAGTAGTTTGTAAAATTTTTTTCTCTCTTTCTCATCCTTTTCTAATTTGTTATAATTTTACTAGTAAAATCTCGAGCATTAAAAATGTGAATATATTTTTAATTTTCTATCATTATTTTATCTGGCACTATAGAGTTGCGCCCAGGAAAATCCTTAAGGTTTTGAGGAATTTTTTGATATTCTTTTTTCATTTTTTCTCCATAGGCCTTCTTTTAAGAACATTATTTTATCCTTGGAAAAGAATTTTATTTGTTAAAACTGCTCCAGGATTTGATGTAAGAAATTGGATAGAAATTAAAATAGCAAATATTTTTTCAAGATTTTTGGGTCTATTTTCAAGAATTTTGATAATTATTTTAGGAGTTTTCACAGAAATTGTTTGTTTGGTTTTTGGGATTTTAATTTTAATTTTCTTTATATTTTTACCTGTTATTTTGGTTTATCTTTTTATTTTAAATATAAAAATAGGAATTATAATTTCTTTCTTTGTTCTAATAATTTTAGCAGGCCTTTTCTTTGAATTCTACCTTAAAGAAAACCCCTATATTTTATATCCCTTTCTTGTTTCTCCTTCTATTTTCAAGAAAAAGGGAATAGTTACTGTTTTTAGAAAAAGAGAACTTGAGAGAGAGGAAAAGTTTATTTCAGAAGAGAATGTTTTAAAGAATATAGTTTCTAATTTTAAAAACGGCTTGGCCGATGTTTTTGATTATTATTCCTGTAAGATTATAAACTCTGCTTTTTCTCAAAACCCAAAAGACCAGGGGATTTTTCTTTCTACGCATCTTTTGCAGGAGAAGATAATTAAAAAGATTTTACTTCTTTTAGGTATTAATAAAAATGAGTTTGAAGATGTAATTTTTTCAACCATAAGATTTCCTGCTTCTTTAGTAAAAATATTAGAAAACGGGATAAAATTAAAAAAAGGCAAGGAAAAACTAGGTTTGCCAGATTTGTTTTACTCGCTTTATTTGAGCAATCAAAAATTAAGAGAAGACTTCGAAAAGAAGGGTATTTCATCTGATGATGTTAAAAAAGTAACAGAGTGGGTAAGGGAAAAGGAAAAACTAATAAGAAAGAGAAGTGAATTCTGGCAGTTAGAAAATCTTTTAAGAATTCCGGGATTGGCTAAAGATTGGGCTTATGGTTATACAGTTAATTTAGATAAATATTGTAAGGATTTGACCGAAGAAGTGAGATTAAACCCTATAGATTTGCATACCTTTACTCATAAAAAAGAGCTTTTTCAGATTGAGGAGATTTTATCGAGAAGAGGAGAAAATAATGTTATTTTAGTAGGAGAAGAAGGAGTAGGGAAAAGAACTACCATAATGGGTTTAGCACAGATGATTTATGAAGGTAAGGTGCTTTCTCCTTTAGAATATAAAAGAATATTAGATTTGAATATAGAAATGCTTTTTTCAGGAGTTTCTTCCGGCTCGCAATTAAGGGAAAGGGTAATAAAAATATTTACCGAGGCAGAGTCAGCGGGAAACATCATAATGGTAATTGATAATTTTGGTAAGGCAATTACAGAAAAGATGTTTGAAGTCAGTTTTATGGATATAATTTTGCCCTATTTAGAATCTAAGAGGTTTCAATTAATAGGACTGACCGATTACAAGAATTTTCATAGATATATAGAGAAAAACGGAATGTTAATGAAATTATTTGAGAAAGTAGAGATAAAAGAACCGGAAATTTCTGAAACCGAAAGTATACTGTTAGAAATCGTGCCTTTTTTCGAAAAGAGAATGGGTGTTTTGGTTTCTTTCCCTGCAATAAAAGAAATTGTAAGAAACTCAGAAAGATATTTGCCTCAGGTCCCTTTTCCGGAAAAGGCCATAGATATTTTAGATGAAATTTTAATATACATAAAAAATAGAAAGCCATCTGTAAAAATAATTTCTATTCCTGATGTAGATGAGTTTTTCTCTCATAAAACAGGAATACCTATAGGGGTAATCAAGCCAGAGGAAGGAAAACAATTGATAAATTTAGAGGAAGAAATTCATAAAAAAATTGTAGATCAAGATGAAGCAGTAAAAGTGGTGTGCAATGCATTAAGAAGGGCAAGAGTTGGCCTATCAGAAAAGAACAAACCCATAGGAGTATTTTTATTTTTAGGGCCTACAGGCGTGGGGAAGACTTCTTTGGCGCGAGCATTGGCAGAGATTTATTTTGGGAAAGAAGAAAGAATGATTAGATTGGATATGACTCAATTTAGAACTGATGATTCTATTTCTAAATTAATCGGAGATTTTGAGACAGAAAAGCCGGGGATTTTGACCTCAATGGTTTTAGAAAAATCTTATACTTTGATATTGCTTGATGAAATAGAAAAATCAGCCCCTCAAATTTTAAATCTGTTTTTGGAAATGTTTGATGAAGGAGTAATAAGAGATGTGTTTGGTAAGCCAGTGAGTTTCAGGAATACTATTATTATTGGAACTTCAAATGCTGGAGCAGAAATAATAAGAGAAGCAATATTGAAAGGTGAAAATTTAGATAAATTAAAGCCTTATATTTTAGATTATCTTCAGAAAAATGGAATATTCAGACCAGAGTTCTTAAACAGGTTTGACGCTATAGTTTTGTTTAGACCTCTTAATTTCGAAAATCTTTTAGAAATCGTGCAGATGGAATTAGATAAACTAAATTCTCGCCTCAAAAAAGAGCACAATTTAGTTTTAAAAATTACCTTGGAATTAAAACAAAAAATAGCGCAATTGGGATATGACCCTTCTTACGGAGCAAGACCAATAAAGAGAGTAATTCAAGATAAAATAGAAAGTTTAATAGCAAAGAAGATTTTAAAAGGGGAATTTAAAGATAAAAAAGAAGTAATTATTGATCCTTATGAAATTTCTTAATTGACCACTTATGCTTAAATTTATAAACCACTCCTTAACCCGAGAATTTTGGGAGTGGACTTTTGTTTTTCTCGGATCAAAGTGGAAGTATGATTGAAAAAATTAAAAAATGCTCTCTTTCTAATATTTTTTTGCCTTCTTTTTATTATTTTACAACAAACCTCTTTGAGATCTATTTTATGTACCCAAGGGATTCTGCGCGATATTGACAATTTTTGATTTTTGTTATAATTGTGGCAAAGAATTAAGTAAGTTAAAAAACAAATAAGCATTCCGCTGCTAAAGCAGCGGGAAAGGAGGAAAGGATGAGCAGAACTGATTTTGTTTGTCTTCTACTAGGGATTCTATTAGGGGCCCTGTTGGGAGTTCTTTTTTAGAAATTTTGTCTTTCTTTCTTTTTTTAACCCTCGCCTGTGCGAGGGTTTTTTATTGCCAAAAAATTGGATTTTGTGTAGAATTGAGACAGATTTTCTTGATTGTGATCTTATAATCATTATGTTAAAACTTTCTAAAAAAGACAAAAAAATAGGTAGACAAATTGCAGAAAAATTTCTTAAAATAAAGAGGGAAGAACAAGGATTTCCTCTTTTAAGTTTTAGAGAACTTTATAAAATTTTTAACAAAAAAGAAGAAATAACTTTATTTAAGAAAATTCTAAAAATTAATCCAAGGAATTATGGAGTAAAAACTCCTTTTTACGGAATTTCGTCAGTTCCTAAAGATATAGTTTCAATAAAAAATCAAACCTATAGAAAGGGAAGAGCAATTAAAAAAGTTGATACTCAATATTTGCCCCAAAGAACCTATTTGGCATTTAAGAAAATGAATAAGATTATGCAGGAAGAAATTGGTCGTTCATTAAACATTGTTTCTGGTTATCGTTCTCCGGCTTATCAGTTATTACTTTTTCTCTATTTTTTAGAAGAAAACAAATGGAATTTAAGGAAAACTTTAAAAAAAGTTGCTTTGCCTGGTTGGAGCGAGCATGGATATCCTAAAAGACAAGGTATAGATTTTGCTCCTAAAACCTATTGTAAAATGGAAGATTTTTGTAAAAGAAAAGAATATAAATGGCTTTTAAAAAATGCTTCTCGATTTGGATTTTATCTTTCTTTTCCAAGGGATAATAAATTAGGAATAATGTTTGAGCCTTGGCATTGGCATTATTCTAATACAACTGAAAATTGTTAAGAGGATTTAACAAGTTCTCCTACCCTTGACGAATTCTTATTTTTTGTTATAATTGTGGAGAGAAAATCAAGTAGGTTAAAAAATAAAACAAGAAAAGGGAGGAGGGATAAAAATGGAAGGATTAAAATTCCTTTTAATGGGTATAGTATCTACGGCATTATTTTTGACTGGAGTTTCTGACAGATTTAGATGGGTACTTATTATAGCAGGTATTGCTCTTGGTATCTATACATACGTATTTTTATAATTAACCCAGGCAGCCAATAAAAAAATCAACTTTGGCTGCTTTTTTATCAGTGTTAGCAAAATGCAACAATGTCAGTAAGATATTATCTTTTAAAGTGGCAATGAGCTTTTTTATTGATTAAAAACCAATATCTTTTGGTCAAGAGTAATTCTCAGTTTTACTTTTGTTGTTTGTTTTCTGTTAGGGATTCTTTTTTAGGAATTCTTTCAGAGATTCTTTTTCCCTTTATTTCTTCTTTTATTAGTTCTCGCTTTACGAGGGTTTTTTATTGCCAAAAATTCAGATTTTGGTAGAATAAAATAAAATTGACTTTGCTGTTTTAAAAGTGTATTATTTAATTAAATATGCCTCCGTAGCTCAATTGGCAGAGCAGGGGCCTCTTAAGCCCAAGGTTGCAGGTTCAATCCCTGCCGGAGGCACTGAGTTAATTTTTGCCCCGTTAGCTCAGTCGGTAGAGCAGTGGCCTTTTAAGCCAACGGTCGGGGGTTCGATTCCCTCACGGGGCACAAAATACGGAGGCCGTGGTGTAATAGCAGCACAACAGGCTGTGGCCCTGTTAGCGAGGGTGCAAATCCCTCCGGTCTCCCTTAGATTATGAAGAAAAAATTTTTGGGTTTTACTTTAATAGAAATGTTAGTTGTTTTGGCCGTAATTGGAATTGTTATCGGAATTGTTTTAGTAAATTATCAAAAAGGGAAAAAACAGTATGAATTGCAAATGGCGAAACAGAAGATTATTTCTGAAATAAGAAGAGTACAAAATATGAGTTTAGGTGCTGTAGAATTTAAAGGAGAAGTTCCAAAAGGAGGATTTGGAATCAGTTTTGATAAAACTACTCCTTCCTGTTATTATGTTTTTGCAGACAAAGACGAAGAAAAAGATTATGATGGGACAAGTGAATTGGTTAAAAAAGTTTATCTTCCATCTAAAATAGAAATTTCTTCTCTTTCTGAAAATGGAGGAGATGTTTTGTATTTAGATATTGTATTTTTGCCACCAGATCCGAAAACATATGTAAATGCCGGAGAAAATGAGGGAATAATTACTATAAAGCATAAAGATACTGGTAATACTTTAGATATTAAAATAACTAAAGGTGGAGTAATTGAGTAATTGCATTATGTTTTCCAAAAAATTTAGAAAACATTTTTTAAAGTTCAATATTAAACACGGGTTTACCTTATTAGAGGTAATTATTGCCATAGCGGTTATTTCTATCGGTCTTATAGGGATTTTATATTTAGTAAGTTTTTCTATTTCTGCTTCTTCAGTAGCGAAAAATAAATTAATCGCCGCAAATTTAGCCCAGGAAGGAATAGAATTAGTAAGAGGAATTAGAGATACCAATTGGGTTCAGGGAGAAGATTGGGATACGGGGATAGAAGGAACAGGTAACCGAAGGGCTGGAATTATTGATTACGATGATATTGATGGATTAACTTCATATTTTAATCCACCTCCTTCTGATATAGACGAATGCGGAAACAATTGTCGTGTTTATTTGAAAAACGATTTTTATACCCATGATTCTTCCGGAGGATCTTCCACAAATTTTTACAGATTAATTCTTCTAGATAAAATTTCTCCTACCCAGATAGAAGTTACCTGTGAAATTAAATGGACTGAACATTCCAAAAGCTATTATTTAACTGTAAAGGATTACTTATATGAGTGGCAATAAAAAAGGATTAACTTTAATAGAATTAATTATTGCTTTAGCTATTTTTAGTATAGTGGTTTTACTTGTCTCTGACATTTTTTTAGATGTAATTAAAGGCCAGAGAAGGTCTATTGGAATTCAGAATATAGAAGAAAATCTTCGTTATACATTGGAAAGAATGTCGAGGGAGATTAGGATGAGTGAAGTTAAAACAGGTGAAGGGACTTTCAATAGCTTGGATATTACCGCACATAAACCAACCGGAGATGAGGATGTTAGTTATAAATTATCTTCCGATGAGATTACAAGGAATGATATTTCAATTACCTCTCAAAATACTGTTAAGATTACCGATTTAAAATTTTATGTTAAAAAGAATTCTGTTCAACCTAGAGTAACTATTGTAATAAAAGCAGAATCGAAGGGGGGAAAACAAGAGCAGATTTCGAAAATTCATTTGCAAACCACAGTAGTTTCGAGAGAATATTAGAAAAAATTTCAAAATCATCTGAAATTATAATAGATAAATCTGAAATTATATTAAAATAGGTAAAGAAGTTTAAATTTTTTAATTCTATGAAAGTGGGATTATTTAAAAATCAGGCATCTAACGGACAAATAGGGATTCTTTTGGCTGTTCTTGTTATGACAATTACACTCGTAATTGCTTTTGCTATTTCTGAAATTGTAATAAAACAGATGAAAATGTCTGCGGTTAGTAGTGAATCTGTTCGGGCTTATGAAGCAGCAGATTCTGCTTTGGAATGGGCATTAGCTCAAGTAAAAAATAACCCTAATGGAGGATTGGATAATGTATGTGGCACAAACTGCACATTAGGAACAGATTGTCCTACAGTGGGTGATGCTTCATATTGCATTAAGGTAGAGCCGGATACCGCGGTTAAATGGAGTGATGTCACTGCGGTAATGTCTATTGGCAAAGCGGGAGAAGTTAGGAGAAGTATTAAAACAGTAAAATAAAATTTGCTTTTTAAAGTAATAGAATGGGCTTTTAAAAGCTCTTTTATTTTTGGATTTATCCCCACCACTTTTGTCACAAAATGGTGGGGGTAAATTGTCAATCCCATATATCAAAATATCAAAATATGGGAGCAACAATCCCATATATTAAAATATAGGATGATAGGAATTTTCAAAGCAAGAAGGAGAAGAAGAAAGAATTGTTTTGTTGTTTAGAGTTTCTTTTTGAATTCTATATTAATAATTACTTGCAAAATTAATTTTTATTTGATAGGATAGAAACATGGCAGTACCAAAACAGAGGCATACCAAATCAAGGAGAAATAAAAGGAGGTCGCATCATGCTTTAAAAAAGCAGATTTTTACTATTTGTCCTAAATGCGGCTCACCTGTATTACCCCACACTTTGTGTTGGAATTGTGGGAGTTATGCTGGTATGGAGGTGATAGATGTATTAAGTAAATTAACCAAGAAAGAGAAAAAGAGAAAAGAAAAGGAAATATCTGAAACGGAAGAAAAGATGGCAGGTAGAGGCAGGGAACTAAGCATGAAAGAATTATCTAAAAGTTATTAAACTTAAATTTCAAATTTCAAATCCGAAATATAAACTAAATTAAAAGATTTGGTATTTGGTTTTTTGAGTTAATATTTATGGCTTCTCGTCATCTTGCTAGGTCAATCGCTATGCAATCGTTGTACGAGTGGGATTTCAACGGGAATAATCCCGATAAGCTAAATGGAATAGTTGATAGAAATATAAAAGAATTTGGTCCTGGGCTGGAGGAGGATGTTGAGTTTGTAAAAAAGTTGGTTAAGGGTGTTTTTGATCATTTGCAGGAGATAGATAAAATCATAGAAAAAGCAGCTCCCCAGTGGCCTATTGACCAAATTTCTCCAATAGACAGAAATGTATTGCGTATAGGATTATATGAACTTTTGTTTGGGAATAGAAAAGAGGTGCCTCCAAAAGTTGCCATAAACGAAGCAATCGAGTTGGCAAAAAGTTTTGGCGGAGAGACGTCGGGTAAGTTTGTTAACGGAGTTTTAGGTACGGTTTACAGAGAAATCGGAGAACCAGGGAAAGAAGAATAAGTAAATTAAAAACTCAAGATTCAAAACTCAAAGATTAAAACCTATAATGGCATAGGATTTATATTTTGCAGTTTTAAGAATAGATTGGTTTTGATATTTGAGTTTTGATTTTGAGATAAATTAAGTGAATCAACTTTCAAAACTTGAACAAAAACTTGGCATCAAGTTTAATAACAAAGATTTGCTTAAACAGGCATTAGTTCACCGTTCATATATAAATGAAAATCCAGATTTTTATTTAGGCAATAACGAAAGATTGGAATTTTTGGGTGACGCGGTGTTGGAATTGGCAGTGACGGAGTATTTGTATAGGAATTATCCCAATCCGGAGGGAGAACTTACTTCTTGGAGAGCTGCATTAGTTAACTCAAAGATGTTGGCAAAGATCGCTAGAAGATTAGGAATTAATAAATATTTGTTTCTTTCAAAGGGAGAAGAGAAGGATACCCCGCGCGCAAAAGAGTGTATTTTAGCTAACGCATTTGAAGCAATAATAGGGGCAATCTATTTGGACAAAGGATACGAAAAAGCAAAGGAATTTGTTGATAAAAATATTATAAAGGAATTGCCAGAAATACTAGAGAAGCAACTTTATAAAGATCCTAAAAGCAGATTTCAGGAAGAAGCGCAGGACAGGGTGGGAATTACGCCCACTTACGAAGTGTTAGAAGAATGGGGTCCGGATCACAGAAAACATTTCATAGTAGGAGTATTTTTGGAAAATGATTTGATAGCGAAAGGAGAGGGGAATTCTAAGCGAGAAGCTCAGGAAGATGCGGCAAAAAACGCATTAGAAAAAAAAGGGTGGAACTCATAATCCATTAGACCAATTTGACCTATTAGACCAATAAGACCAATAATACCTATCATGTTAATTATTAGATTTTATCCAGTTGGAAAAAAACATCAGAGAAGTTTCAGGATAGTAGTGACCGAAAAATCCTTTTCGGTAAAAGGAAAATTTTTAGAATTGCTAGGAAGTTACAATCCTCATCTAAAGAAGGCAAATTTAAATAAAGAAAGGATTAATTACTGGATTTCAAAAGGAGCAAAGATTTCTGATAGTGTATGGAATTTATTGATTAGAGAAAAGGTTATTAAAGGGGAAAAAAGGCCGAAGAGAATAAAAAAGAGAAAAAAGAAAGAGTCCGCTCAGAAGGAAGAGAAAGGAGAAGAGTTGAAAGAAAAAGAACAAACCGAGGAGCAGATGGAGAAAAAAACCGAAGAGAAATCAGAGGAAAAGGAGGAAGAGAAGTCAGAGGAAAAAGAGGAGGATAAAAATACATAAAGTTGACGATAGCCAATTTAGTAAAGTTACAAAAGGCTATCTTTTGGTAAAAGTGCGGTTGGAAAATGTTTTATTCTTTCTAAAGAAAGTTATACCCAAGCCGGCGTTTGTTTTATTTCAGCCGGCATATCATTTTGTCTTGGCGTTTTTATCCGCTTTTTTTTATGGGTTTCCTTCTAAAAAACTAAAAGTTATTGGCATAACTGGAACCAATGGTAAGTCTACAGTTGTTTTTTTAACCGAGAAAGTTTTAGAAAACGCAGGAAAAAAAGTTGGATGTGTGTCTTCTTTTAAGTTTAAAATTGGAAAAAGAGAATGGCAAAATAGACTAAAGATGACTCTGCCAGGTAGATTCAAGTTACAAAAAATGTTAAGAGAGATGGTAAATGAAAAATGCGAATACGCAGTCATTGAAGTTACTTCTGAGGGAATAAAACAATACCGTACCAGATTTATTGATTTTGATATTGCTGTTTTTACTAATTTGACTCCGGAACATATTGACTCACATAGAGGATTTGAAAATTATAAAAAAGCCAAAGGAGAGCTTTTTAGGTCATCTAAAAGATTAATTATAAATTTAGATGATAAACACAGAGATTATTTTTTAAGTTTTCCAGCGGAGGAGAAATATGGTTACGGAATAAACATAAGTAGAAATAAGTTAAGGTCAGATATGAAAGACCTGATAATAGCAAAAGATATTAAAGTTACTAAAAATGGAGTTAGCTTTAAGGTTAAAGATACTTATTTTAATTTAAAATTACTTGGAGAGTTTAATATTTATAACTGTTTAGCTGCTATTTCTGTTGGTCTAAGCGAGGGAATTCCTTTGAGAATTATTAAAAAGGCATTAGAAAAAGTTAAAAGCATTCCCGGGAGGATGGAGATAGTTTTAGAAACTCCAAAAACAATCGTAGATTATGCTCATACACCAGATGCTTTAAAAAAAGTTTATAAAATAAGTTCAAAATTTAAGAGCAAAAACTCAAAGCTAATCTGCGTACTTGGTTCCGCGGGAGGAGGAAGAGATAAATGGAAAAGAAGAGAATTGGGGAAAATTGCAAAAGAATATTGTGATTGTATCATTTTAACTAACGAGGATCCATACGATGAAAATCCATTAGGTATTATAAAAGACATTGAAAAAGGATTAAGGAATTATTTAAATTTGGTGGGTTCTAGTTCTAATTTGTTGTACAAAATTTTAGACAGAAGAAAGGCAATTAGAAAAGCGCTGAAATTAGCAAAGGAAAAAGATGTTATAATTATTACCGGAAAAGGATGTGAGCCATGGATGTGTGTAAAAAATAACAAGAAGATTCCCTGGGATGATAGAAAGATAGCGAGAGAGGAGTATTATAAAATTTTAAATTCTACAGCAAAGCATTAATTTACTCCACACCTTGGCTTAAAAGCCAAGATGTGGGATAAATATTTCTATGCTTTCTTATATAGAAAAAATTTTTTTCTATTTATTGATTTTCTGCATCCCTTTTCAAACAAGAAAAATTTTATTCTGGAACAGCAATGAATTTCAATCTGTTTCTTTTTATTTTACTGATTTATTGATTTTTTCTTTGTTTTTTTTCTGGTTTTTTCGTGCTTTTAAAACGAAAAAAAATTACTTTAATAGATTAAACGCAATATGGGCTAGAAAACATATTATAGATTTATCTTTGGTTTTGTTTTCAATAATTAGCTTAGTTTCTTTAATAAGAGCAGATAATATTTTTTTTGGTATTTATAAATGGATTAAATTATTAGAATTTATAGGATTATTTTGGTATGTAAAAAATAGATATAAAGAAGATGGAGTTTTTCTGCGGGAGGTAAAAATTCCTATAATTCCTTTGATTTTTATTTTCAATGCAGTTTTTCAATCGTTTATTTCTATTTTCCAATACGCATATCAAAGAAGTGCGGGATTAAAAATATTGGGAGAAAGCTTTTTGGGAATAGACATTTATGGAGTAGCAAAAATAACCACAGAAAACTTAAAATTTATCCGCGCTTATGGAACATTTCCGCATCCAAATATTTTAGCAACATTTATCTTAATATGTTTAGTTTTTTTATTCTTTTTATATATAAAAATTCCTAATTGGAACAAGAAATTTACCCCGCACTACTTTTGCAACAAAAATGGTGCGGGGGTTACAAAAAGAAAAATAAAAAAAGATATAATTCCATTAAACGGAATTATATTAGCAGGAATTTATCCATTGCTTATTTTTTCTTTGTATTTGACTTTTTCAAGAGTAGTATTTCTTTTATGGATTTTAACGAGCATTTTATTTTTCATTTGGTTTTGGAGATATGATTTATATAAAAGAAAAGTTAAAGAACTTGCTTTGTTTTTTATAATTTATAATTTATTATTTATCATTTTATTGTTTCCAGAATTATCTTTTAGATTCAGAGTTTCTCCGCAGGAACAGGCAGTCAGCTTAAGAATTTTTTATATTCAAATTGCTTCTGTTATGATTTCTTCATTCCCCATTTTAGGAATTGGATTATCTCAATTTCCTGTAAAATTAAGTAGTTTTGCAGATATCAGAAATTCTTGGATGATTCAACCCGTTCACAATATATATCTTCTTATGGCAAGCGAAGTCGGTCTTCTAGGCTTGGGATTTTTTCTTTTCTTTGTTATTTGTTTGATGAGAAACTCATTGTTTAAATTAAAAACAAATTCCCAATCTGTATTTAATTTTTCTTATATCATATGTGTGCTATGCCTTCTTATAATAGGTTTATTTGATCATTTTCTAATTACCATTCAGTCAGGTCAATTAATATTTTGGGTAATTTTGGGACTTTCTGCCAGAAACGAGTGAGACGTTCTTTGCAAGTCATTAGATATTAAAAAGCACTCTCGGAAGAGTGCTTTCTAGTTGAGGAAATCTGTAAGCCGGATTTTGTCGGTTTATCCTATGTCACGGCTGTTAAGCCGTGGTGCGGAATAAACCGGGCAGTCATCTGTCTTAACTTAATGTTGCCATTAAGTTTAAGCGAGCCACCTAATTTGCTCTTGCACCCGGATAAGGATTTAGCCGTTTCACCCCCGAAGTTGCCTTCGGGGCTTATCCTGGAAATCAGAATCCCAATTCGTCCGTTGGACGAACGGATCAGGATACTGAAACTTTTGCAAGTTTCAGCGTCTCTGTTCGCACCTCTCTCCGTTTTTTAGCGGAGGACGGGTGTTACCCGCTATCCTTGTCCGCCTAAATTTTTAGACATAAAAATTTTGGCGGGCCGGGTGTCCGGACTTTCCTCCCAACAGATTTATCTGTTGGGCGACTACCTGACTTCCTCAACTATATTGAATAATAACATTATATATTTATTTTGTCAATTGTTAGAGTTAAGTGGTTGGTAGCTCTCAGGACTCTTGCCAAATCTCAAAATAATAACTATTATAAAAATGGATATATGAAGCCATCAGAAATTATATTTACCGTTATTCTTTTGCCCTTAGATTTTCTAATGCTTGTTTTAGCAGGTATTTTTGCTTATTTTTTAAGAACAAATCCTCTAGTGGCAAATTTTAGACCTGTTCTTTTTTCTGTGAATCTTCCGTTAAGTAAATTTATCATTTTAACTCTTGTAGTAAGCTTGTTTCTTGTCTTGATTTTTGCCTTAATGGGTCTTTATAAGATGAAGCAAATAAGGTCAATTTCTGAAGATTTTTTTAAAATTTTGGCGGGAATTTCTTTGGGAGTAATTATGTTAGTATTTTATATTTTTTTGAGGAGAGAATGGTTTAATTCCCGTTTTCTTATTTTGGCGGGATGGATTTTGGCGGTTGTTTTGGTTACATTTGGGAGATATCTTATTAGTAAGTTGCAAGCTTATTTAATAAGAAAATATAAGTTTGGGACACAAAGGTTGATAATAATAGGGAATGATAATATGACGGTTAAAATAAAAAATGATATTGAAAATAAACCGGAACTGGGTTATCAGTTGATTTCAAACATAAACAATCCGGATTTATCCATAATCAAAAATTCGCTTAGGAATCCCGGGGTAGATGAAATTATTTTAGCAGATCCTAACTGGGAAAAAGAAAAGATTTTAGAACTAATTGATTTTTGCTCCGAACATCATATAAGTTTTAAATTTGTACCAAATATTTTTCATACTTTAGGTGTAAATACTTCTATAGAAACTATAGGGTCTATTCCTTTGATAGAATTGAAAAGAACTCCTTTGGATGGGTGGTGGAGAGTTATAAAGAGGTGTATAGACATAGTAGTTTCGAGTTTGGGATTAATTGTTTTATTCCCGTTTTTTTTAATAATAGCATTTGCTATAAAATGGGATTCTGAGGGACCTGTATTGGTAAAATTAAAAAGAGTAAGCAGGGGAAAGGAATTTTTGTTATACAAATTCAGGTCAATGATAAAGGGCGCTGATAATTTAAAAAAATTTTTATGGATATATAACGAGAGGGCGGATGGTCCTTTGTTTAAGATGAAAGACGATCCTAGAATAACTAATGTGGGAAGGTTTTTGAGGAGACACAGATTAGATGAATTTCCTCAATTGATCAATGTATTTAAAGGAGAGATGAGTTTGGTAGGCCCAAGACCACATGAGCCAAGTGAAATAGAGAAATATCAGAAACATCATAAAAAAGTTTTGGCTATAAAGCCGGGAATTACCGGATTAGCCCAGATAAGCGGGTCATCTGATTTGCCTTTCGAGCAGGAAGTGAAATTAGATACTTATTATATAGAGAACTGGTCAATAATTTTAGATCTAAAGATTTTATTAAAGACACTGGCTATATTCTGGCGAGATAAAAGCGCTTACTAAAATTTATACATCGGAAAAAGTATGAAGGTAGCATTGGTTCACGATTATCTAAATCAATATGGAGGTGCAGAAAGGGTGCTTCAGGCACTATCAGAGATTTTCCCCGAGGCGCCAATTTACACTTTGATTTACGACAAAAAAAGAACCGGATATGTTTTCTCAAATAGAGAAATTCACACTTCTTTTTTGCAGAAGATTCCATTTATTAAATCTCATCACAGAGCATTTTTGTTACTGATGCCTTTAGGGATAGAGCAATTTGATTTATCTTCTTATGATTTAGTTATCTCTGATTCTGCTTCTTATGCTAAGGGGGTGATTACTTTGCCTTCTACAATTCATATTTGTTATTGTCACACCCCGATTCGCTATGCATGGGACGATTCTCATAGATATATAAAGCAATTTGGTTACCCTTCTTTTTTTGAGAAATTTATTCCATTTTTTTTGAATTATATCAGAATATGGGATATCCAGGCGTCAAAAAGAGTAGATTATTTTATTGCTAATTCTAAATTTGTGAGAAGAAGGATAAAAAAGTATTACAGAAGAAAAGCAAAGATAATTTATCCTCCGGTAGAAACTAAGAAATTCTATATTAGTAATTCAAATAAGAATTACTTTTTAATGGTAGGCAGACTTTTGCCTTATAAAAGATTTGATTTAGCCATTTCTGTTTTTAATAAACTAAAATTGCCGTTGAAAATTGTGGGAGATGGCCCAGAGAGACCAAAACTTGAAAAACTCGCGTTGCCTAATATAGAATTTTTGGGTTTAGTGCCGGATGAAGAACTCGCAAAATTATATTCTAATTGCAAAGCATTAATATTTCCACAGGAAGAAGATTTTGGAATTGTTGCTCTCGAAGCAATGGCATCCGGAAGACCTGTTATTGCATACAAGGGCGGTGGAGTACTGGAAACTGTAAAAGAAGGAGAGACAGGGATTTTTTTTGAGGGGCAGACGGAAGAATCTTTAACGAATGCGATAAAGAATTTTAGAGAAAACAATTTTAATCCGCAATTAATCAG
>Ga0190361_1000160_pt1 | contig 28019 bp, 21 predicted proteins | sample 48721845_MG_FD_161273 | JGI IMG/M metagenome (GOLD analysis project Ga0190361, IMG submission 161273) | Hydrothermal vent microbial mat bacterial communities from Southern Trench, Guaymas Basin, Mexico - 4872-18-4-5_MG | ecosystem: Environmental > Aquatic > Marine > Hydrothermal vents >... | reverse complement strand
CAGGTCCTCCAGAGCGTTGGGTAAGGCGGAACATCGCTTCGTCTACGACTACGCGATGTTCCGCCTGATTTCCACAGAAATTTGTGTTTCACCTTTAGGGGTGCCAAGACACGTGGACTCACAGAAAATAGAGCGCTGGATTGCCGAAAACGGCTTCTGGTTCGACCGCCTGCCTATGCTCTTTTTCAAGCCACTTCCCCGATCCGCTGTGAAGAAATTGCTCACATCTGACAAGCCCGAAGCGCGGGTTTATGCGGCGTATGCGGTGGCGTTCAACTCCAGGCTGCCCGCCACAACCCTGCTGCCGCTCCTTGATGATAAGAATCCTGATGTGCGCTGGCAGGCATATATTGCGCTTTTGCATAAGGTTCGCTCCTCTGTATTTCTTGCAGGTTATCATCCCGACCTGCCGCCCAATCCGCGGCGTCTGATTGTCAGGAATGGACTTAAAAGCATGCTTGCGGCCTTCGACCGCTTATGGCAACAACACGGCGACACCTTATGGGAACTGTACCAATCCCCGCAGCACAAACAGAAACAGAATAAATAGCATTCCGCAGAGTAGGACCTGTAAGGAGAGGATTGCGTTTTTGAAAGTTTCTGACTACACTTAAAGTGTCCGGAACGGACGGAGCGAGAAAGGTATGCCAATGTTAAAGCGAAGACTGCGCTTCGTGATTGTAATAATGGTGATGGCTTTGCTCTGCATCGCGTTTGCGATTTTACTTCATCGGTCGGGCGAGACGCTGCTTCAGCGTGCTTTTTTGGCACATGATAAGGAGGCGCTTGCAGCTCTTTGTGATGGTACGAAACAATCAAAGGAATTACTCGAGCAGGGATTGCGCGACAGTAATGCGGCGATTCGCGCCGGCTGTATTCGTATCTTGGCCAAGCACTACGAACTGTCATGTGACAGAATAACCCCGCTTTTGCAGGACGACAGTATAGCGGTGCGTGTAGCGGCTGTTGAAGCGTTGGCGGTGGCGGCAGCACATGGTGATAAAGCAGCAGAGGAAGCCATAAGACAAGCGATGCAAGACCCCGCTGCAGCGGTAAGGGCGGCAGCGTTACGGGCACTTCATGTGGATGAGAGTGCGACAGAACTGCTTAAGACGGCGCTGGGGGACAAAAACGCACAGGTGCGGCTTGTGGCTGCAGAAGCGCTTGTCCTTCAGGGTAACAAATCTGGTATTCCTGTTCTGATCGAACTCTTGAGTGAGAGGACTGTAGCAAGGGCAGCATTTGCGGTGCTGCACCGAGCAACGGGGCTGACCTTTAATTGGGATAAGGAACGCACACAAGAAGGCAGAGCAGCAGCCCAGCAGCGTTGGCGTAGGTGGTGGCGGCGACACGGCCGTTACTTTAGTCTGAAGACCAAATAGCAGGTTATACTCTATGTCGGGAATCACAGATTTGGTCGCCAAATCTGTAAAGGACCGTTTTTCATTCTACCATGCCTGGCGCGCTTGGCGGAACTGGAAAGTCCACAAGGCGGATTAAGGGAGTCTGAACTCGGAATAGGCGGTTCGCAAAGCGGACTATGATGTGCAGAGGGTGGACTAACTGCGCGTTTTTCGCCTATTTTCGGACTGTCCAGAGGGGCAAAAACGCCCTGTTCCTTAACAAACCCTTTTACAAGGACCTATTAGTAAAGTATTGTGGAACGGAATGTAGTGGAGTGTAGTCAGTAAAGGAGCGCGACGACAAAGAACTACGGGGAGAGACTTTGTCTCTCCCCGTAGTAAAAAACGCTGTGGTGCTGGTGCTATCCCTGTGGTGGCAGCGGTGCATACGGATGCAGCCACTGATACTGAAGTGCTGCCAGATGTTTTGCCATTCTCCGATATATCGGTATTGCCTCGGCGAGTTCCTCAGCCAACCTGGCTGCCACCTTATCCATTTCCAGCAACTCCTCACGCTTACGCTGCAGTTCCCTCTCCAGTTTCTCCAATTGACCCCATATCTCGTCGCGTTTTTGCATGAGCGCTTCTATCTCCTCATTGAGCGTCTTTTCGTCAATCACTGCCTGCACAAGGTCTTCCAGCGCTTCCTCCACATCTACGCCGGATTTGTAGAACTGCACCGCCGCGTCTTTAAGCGCATGGACGATTGATGGCGGCACGCCCTGCCGACGCAATGCGGTGAGCACACTCACCGCCTGACGCAGGTCACTGATGTTCAGGTCATAGCGCTCAAGCAGTTCCACAACTCTCATCAGAACCTCCAGACGCTGTCCATCAAGATAGCCGTTCTGCTTGAGTAGTGTGGCAAGTTGTGTGACCTGCTCTGGTGCGATGTCGCACGCTGCAACGGCGCGTTCAAAGCCAAGATACCGCTCAAGTCGTTCTGGGGAGAGCCGCTGCGCCGCAGCATGACTCAGAACATCCGCAAGGTGCTTCAAATCATCCAACCCCAACCCACATCTCCGCATCGCCTGCCACAATTCGACAAGAACCTCCAGTGCTCCTGCAGCGTCTTTTCCTGTTTCAACTTGCAGATAAACCAGATGCTTTTGAATGTCGCCTCCCATCTCCTGACCCTCCAGAACAATTATTTCAGACCGAGGTTGTTCGTTCTCTACCTCAGCAAACTCCGCAAGCCTTACGCGCCAGTTCTCAACTGTCCAGCCAAGGGTTTCGACCACGGTGCAGTAGTTTTGCAGGACCCTTTGAAGTGCCTGCGCCACTGGCAGATATGCAGCCATGCCTGCGACAAGCACCCGCAACATCTCGAAATCGACCAGTTGCAGCGCTTCAGGTAGTAGGAGTTGGCGCATCAGGCTGCTGATTGGACGGCGCAGATGTGTGAAAGTGGATTTTGCATGGCGCAGTTTGAGTGGTGTTGCCTGCGCCGCACGCTCCACCAACTCTTCACCCTTCTCAGCCAGCCCTTCTATCTCTACCTCCCCCAGATCGCAGACCACAAGTCGTCTTATCTGCGGTGGGTTCAGACCCGTCTTGCTGCAGATGTCATTTCCTTCTCCGATTGGATTCATCGTCAGAAGTGGCGTTACGCGGAATGTGAGAGTCTCGTTCTCAAATGGAATCTGCAGGCGCCCCTGGACAAAGTGCATCACAGACTTTTTGACCTCCCGCGGCGCATAGCCGAACTCATCAAAAACCACAAACGGCGCGTCCAAAATATGCCGCCGGAAAGGCACCCTACCTCTGGCATCCCGCCGCAGCCACAAACTGCGGCTCGTCTCAGTGGCAAGGTCAATCACAAATCGTGAAGGTTCCGTCCCGAGCATGTGACATATGAAGCGCCCAAGTGAGGTCTTCCAGCAAAGAGTTGGACCAACGAGTAGAAACGATGGTAAATGCTCCAAGAAAAATCCCGTCCCCCTCGCGCTGATGGCGCTAATCACAAGTTCCGCCATCGCAAGATGCTGCGCTGTGGGAAGTTCTGCAAGCAGAGGATAAAAACGAGCCAGCCCTTCCTGCCGCCCAAGCAACGCCTTTTGCCCTGCAGGCGTAACTTCGTAAGATGTCTTACCTACTCGTCGGAGAAGACCACTATTAAGGAGTACCCTTATGCGGTCGTAGAGTGTGGATTTCGGTATTTGTTGTTTCAGGTCTTCTGTCACCTCGTGGCATCGAGAAAACCATCGCAAAATCAGTTTGTTGCGTTCATCGAGCCTCATAACAGTTCCTCCAGAAGGTTAGGGGACGGTTTCTGCTTGACGATGGAGAATCGGGGTGTTTCAATAGGGCTGCTGATAGGGTTGGAAGAATGTGTCCAAATTGTGCCAGCAAAAGAGCATACAACTGTCCAAAAGAGTACACAATTTGCCGCTTATTGCCGCTTGTAAATAGGGGAGTCAAAACAGGTTGTGATGAAAACGCAGGCAACATGGTCGATTTGCAATGCACAAGACTTGAATCCCCCCCTCTCCGCCATTTTATTTTTCTGCTTACGCAAGTCCTTGCCTGTGGCAGAGCGTGGCACAGACTCACAAGCCTTATTAACCCTCTTTGTCCACTGCTTCCTTTGTGGGGAAAATCTCTTATGTAGACTCTTCGGTAGGTTCAGCGGGTGTAGGAAGCGCAGAAGTCGTTTATCAACTTTTGGAATCGGTGTCGGAGGTCTGACGGTTCAAGAGAGCCGCGGCGTGCTAACACCTTTCCTCTCCCCTCATACACAAACATATACTCGCCCTTTGATGTTATCTGCCCGTAGACCCAGCGTGCGGTGGAGCCGACAGCAAAGATGCTCCTGCGTGCCGACGGAAGCGGTGTTGCCGCAAGATAATGGGTGAGTATCGCCGCCAAGTCAAGATGGCACAGCAGTCTTTTGTGGGTTGCGGGTGACACAGGGCGTCCCGCAATGAGAAGCGGCACACGGTACGAGTTGGGGTCGGCGTCGCGGAAGCGGTCGCCGTGGTCAGCCATCACCACAATCAGCGCACGCTCAAGGATGCCGGCTTTTGCCAGCCCGTCATACAGTTCGCAAAGATACCTATCGCAGTACGGCAGGGTGTCAAGCCCGGTGTGCGCCTTCCACGCCGGTGAATGCCCGTAGACCATCTCGTGCAGGATAAAGGTTTTCTTATGGGAGCGGATGAATTTGAGGATTGCAGGGAGAGCGGCGCGGTCCTCCACCGCCGATTCCATACGACTGCCGCCCACACGCACATATCCTTCCAACTGCCCCAACTCGGACCCCAGAATTATCTTATCCCACTCCGCCCGTGTCGGAACAAACGGCTGATGCTCATATGGACAGACAAAAAGGGTGGCGTAACCACGCCTGCGGAACTGGCGAGTCAGATTGTCGGCTTGGTTTGCCGCTTCATACAACCCCACATCGGCATACGCGCGAAACGGCACCTGCACACCCACAAGCATCGCAATCAGTGCAGGATAGGAGTCCAGATTGGTGGTGTAGTAGTTCAAGAAGTAGGCTGCGTGCTGATGGACACGGTTGTAGAAACTGCTTTCTTTGAGGAACCACTGTTCAAATTCGGTTGCCGAAACCGTCTCAAAGACGACCAGAATGACGCAATCGGCGGTGAGCGGTTTTGATAGAGGCACATCGGCGAGCGCCAGATGGTTGCGCGGCGACCAGCCGAATTCTCGGGGTGCCCGTAGACGCTCCACCTCACGCGGACCGCTCAACCACTCCTTTATCTCCTCGTGAATGCTGAAAACAATCGGATTCGGCGAGCGAGGCAGTGTCACAACCGCACATATCCCAAGCGGCACAAGCACCCACAAGCGGAGCCATCGTGGAATGGGAATCTTTTTGCGCCACCGCAGCACGGCAACCCCAACTGCAACCGCCGCAAGTCCAGGACACAATCCCCAAAAGCCCAGATAGTCCTTCAGGAAGATGCCGACTGTGCCGCCTGTTACGGCAAAGATGTTGTGCGGGAACGCCAAAAACTCGCGCAAAACCGCAGGATATACGGCAAGCAGAAACGCAAGTCCAAAACAGCACAAAAGCGCCACGATGTTCAGAACTTTGTCGGCTTTTTGCGGCAAAAACCGCCGTAAAAGGATGAACAGTCCCCAGACCGCAAAAAGCAGAACGCTATCGTGCAGCCACGCCACAAGATGCGGGGTAACCATCCGCAAGTCGCTCTGCCACAGAAGACACCCAATATGCAGTATCAACTGGAATACGACAAAGGCAAGCACAACACGCCGCAGAGCATCTTTTTCCACCATTTCAGCGTCCTTTTTGTTTCTCATAAAACAAACGAAGATGAAATTAGTTCTTATTTTATATTCTTCGCTTTGTGGGGACACTGTTTTGTGGCGGAATGCAGAACAAGATTTTCTGAAAGCCAAGACGGAAAACCTACGGGGGCGAAACTATAAAAACATTGTCAAATGGCAACAAGAGCCTTTCCAGATTACTTATTCAATTTTCCAAAACAGACCTTAACTCAACCGCAACTCATCACGCTGAATCTGCTGCGCGTTGAAAAGAGCCCGCCGTTTTGACGGGCTCTAATCTGCTCCTCATATCTTATTGGAGTGTTATGGGCGCTGGCAGCCGCCTCCTTTCTTGCCTTTGTTGTTGCCTTTGTTGGCGCCTCTTTTGCCCCCGCTGTTGGGGTGTTTCTGCGTCTGTTGGGGTGGAACCACTTTCTCCACAGAAGCGATATAAATCCTGCCGCCCTTCTTCAGACGGAACCAGAGAATCACTACCTCATCGCCTTTCTTGAGAGCAGCGAGTTGCTTTTTGACGGTATCGGCAAGCCCTTTTAAGATGGCTCCTTTTGCTGGCGGCAAGTAGAAAACAGCCCTTCTGGCGTGGTCCAGTTTCACCTTTGCGAGTTTCTTGCCTTTCCTGAAGAGGACGCTTCCTTTGCCTCCTACCCAGAACGACCAGACATCTTCAGCGAACAATGCTTTTTTGTTCACTTTCTTAACGACAGCGAAGGAGACACCTACCTGTGGCAGGGCGAACTGATTCCTGATGTTGGCGAGGATGTGTGCGATTTTACGAAGGAGTTTGTCCAGTTTCGGGTCGGCAGAACCAAGAAGGTTCGCCGCCTGCTGCAACAGTTTGCCCAAATTTTTGAGATGCTTTATTCCCTGAAGGATGGTGTTTGGTGCTTGAGCGTTGCCACGCACTACCTGTTTCTGCTGTGCCTGCTGCTGCGCTTGCTGGCATTGTTTCTGCTGCGCTTTTTGCTGCGCCTGCTGCTGTTGACATCCGCCTGCACCTTTATGTCCGCCGCCTTTATGACCGCAGCCACCGCCACAGCGCCCTCCGTGTGCAAACACAAATCCTGCTGCTGACGCCAATGCCAATACAATCAACCATCTCCTCATCCGCAGTCTCCTAACAGAGTGGTTTAAGTCAATCCGCAAGTATAGTCGTTGTGATGCTTGCTTATGTCACGCAAAAACCGTGCTTTTTGGTGTCAACGCGGTGGGTGCTCACCTAATCAGTCTCTGGTAGGTGAGGGTAACACTCTTTGTAGCGGCGGGTTTGAGCGTCAGGCGCCATACAGTCTGAAAGCACGGGTTGAGTTCGCTTCTGCTTGGCAGGTGTTTGAGTGTGTTGGGTTTTGGCTGCGCGGAGACGAAAGTTCCGTGCTGGGTGAAGCGAAGGACTATGTTGAGGTTCTTTTGACGGCGGTTGGCGATACTGATTTTTACTATTTTCTGAACGCGGATGCACGGGCGCATATTAACCGTCTCACCGCGTCTCCCGAATGCCACATCTTCTTCCTCCTCATACTCAACCCGCACGCTTAGACTCCTGTTCACGCGAACAAGACACTCCGCCTTCGGGTCAGTCCAGTAGCATATACTCTGTCCCAGAAGTCTTCCGTCTTCAGAATAGATGGTGACGGGCGCCGTCGTCAGCGGAAACTCAAACGGATTGACGAAACCTATCACATCCCACGCTTCAGGCAATCTGCCCCGCGAGGAGGAGTCGTTTTTTGTTGGCAGGTCACACAGAATGAGGTTCTTGAAAGCCGTTTCCGCTTTTGCCAACTCCACATAGATGCTTTGCCCTTTCAGAACGGTGCGTTTGCCGAGAGCCTTTATATGGATGTCGGGTCCTTCCTGATAGGCTTTTATAACCGCAGGCAGTCTCTCCTCGGGTATGGCGGTTTCCACGAATGCTTGGCTGGCAATAGAGGGCGCGCCCCCACGGCGCTGTTCGGCTCTTCTTATCTCCTTCAGGAATGTCTCTATATCCCTTCCGCCGCGCATTAGACTTATCACGCCAGCGAACGGAATGTTGGGAAAGCCAGAAACAAAGCGCACATTCACATCTTTTAAGTCCATCAACTGGTTGCGCAGCACCGCCTGCATCCTTATTTCCAGTTTCTCCCCTTTCAGAAGAAGGCGATACGCAGGCGCCCAGGCAACCCCGTATGTCAGATACCTGAAGACGACTTTGTGCCTGCCCTCGCCTTTGAGGCGGAGGTAAAGGACAGGTTTTGTCCGCCGCGCAAGAAAGTCCGCTTTCTTCAGGTCGCTTTTTATGCGCCTGATATGTTTGAACTCCACAAACTCCAGACCATCGGCAGTTTCCACAACCACGAACTTCACACTCTTGCTGAACACACCTTCTTCGGTCACAAACGCCACTTTACCCTTGACAGTGGAGCCGTCCTTCAGGAAGAGGGTGACCTGCCTGCCCTTGAGCGTAGCGATTATGTCATCTGTGCTGACCTGTTCCACTCTGCTCTGCACCGTCTCCTGCTCCGACCACATCTCATATGCTGTGTCCGTCTCCACCCAAAATGTGCCGTGCGACGGCGGTGCGAGGTTCACCACACGATATGTCTTCCCGCTTTCCACCGTAACTTCTTGGGTCAGCAGCACATATCCGTTTTTGAAGACCCAGACATCGGTTGTGTTTGCCCTCACATCGCGGGCTTTGTCCTGCGCCGCTGCTACAGCAACAGCGAGAACAAAAGCCACAAGACCTGTTCGCATCCTTCCGCCTCCTAACAGCCCTGTTTAATGTTACCAGAGAGCAACTTGGGATTCCAACCTTTGTGTTGAGGAGGGTTGACAGCGGCGTAATGGTTGTTATAATGATGGGGTGGAGGGGCCCTTAGCTCAGTTGGTTAGAGCGCTACCTTCACAAGGTAGAGGTCGCTGGTTCAAGTCCAGCAGGGCCCATTAAAGAAGGGGGGTTAGCTCAGTGGGAGAGCGCTTGGCTGGCAGCCAAGAGGTCGCGGGTTCAAGTCCCGCACCCTCCATTTTCTATTTTTAGGCGGTTTTGTATGGTGTGGTTGTTTGCGGCGATGTTGCTTTTTGCTCCTGACAGCGCACCGAAGAAGGTGGTGGTGATACCGTTACGCGGCACGGTGGACTATGTGATGTTTTCTTCGCTGAAGCGCCGCCTTGAGTTGGCAAAGCGTTACAAGCCTGATGTTGTGGTGGTGGATGTGGACACATATGGTGGGTATGTGATAGACGCTGAGCGGATAGTGTCGTTGCTTGAGCGGCATTGGGGATTTGATGTGGTGGCGTATGTTGGTAGGAAGGCGCTGTCAGCGGGCGCGTATATATGTCTTGCGTGTCGCGGGATAGTGATGGCTCCGACGGCGACGCTGGGGGACTGTATGCCGATACTGGCGTTTGGGACGATGGATAAGGACTTGGCGGAAAAAGCGCGCTCGCCGCTGCGCACAAAGTTCGCCGCACTTGCAAAGCGCAACAACTATCCTGAAGCCCTCGCCATTGCTATGGTTGACCCCACTATTGAGACGCTTGAGGTGGTGGTCAGAGTGGACGGCAAGCAGCGTAGGTTGTTTGTGACCAAAAGCGACTATGACAGGGTTGTGGGTGGTCTGGTTCGTCAGGGTGCTGACATAGTGTCGGAGCGTGTTGTGGTGCCGGCAGGAAAACTTTTGACGATGGACGGGGAGCAGGCGAAGCAATTCGGTTTTGTGCGTTTCCTTGCGCCGAGTCTTGACGCAGCACTTAAAAGCCTCAACGCTCAAACCCCTGTTGTGGTTCTCTCCAAATCGTGGTGGGAACACATTATCTCTTTTGTTAACTGGGGTCCGATAGTGGTGCTTCTGCTTGTGATAGCGGGAATAGGTGTATATATAGAGGTGACGCATCCGGGAATGGTATTTCCTGGTGCGGTGGGGGTGGGGTGCCTTGCGATTGTGCTTTTGTCATCCTACCTTGCGGGGCTTGCTGCGGTGATTGAGATGCTTTTGATAGTTGCGGGCATAATTCTGCTGCTGATAGAGATATTTCTGATACCTGGATTTGGGGTGACGGGGATAATTGGCGCAGCACTTGTTGTGTTTGGGGGTTTTCTGCTGTTGCAGCCGTTTGTTCTGCCGCAGAACGCGTGGGAGATGGAGGTGTTCAAACGGAATATGCTGGTTTTGGGGAGTTCGGTGGTGGGTGTTGCGGTGGCGATATTTTTGTTGAGTCAGTATCTGCCGAGGAGCCGCGCGTTTGGGAGGTTGTTTGTGGTGGAGCCGCCTGAGGGAATGAGTGGGGTCGCAGCGTTGGAGGAGAAGACATCAGGTGTGAAGGTGGGTGATGTGGGTAAGACGATAACGCCGCTGCGCCCAAGCGGCAAAGCCATCTTCGCTTCAAAACCTTTGAGCGTCGTTACGCAGGGTGAGTTTCTGGATGAGGGTGTGGAAGTGGAGGTAGTGGCGGTGAGCGGTAATCGGATAGTGGTGAGGAAGCGTGGATGAGTTGTGTGGTGCTTGCGCTGTCAGAGACGACGAAGTTGGTGGTGTCGCTTGTGTTGTTTGCGGTGGGGTTGGGGCTTGTGGGGATTGAGGTGTTTGTTCCGTCAGGGGGAGCGATATCTGTTGCGGCGGCGGCGTTGATAATCATCGGCGTTATCTTCGGCTTTACCTATTCAACAGTTCTGGGAGTGATTCTGGTTTTGTGTGCGTTGATAGCGGTGCCGCTGCTTGTCTGGTATCTTTTCAAGGTGCTGCCGCACACGGGAATAGGGAAGCAGTTGATATTGAACGGTCCTGCAGACCACGAAGATGTTGCGACGGCGCAGGAACGCCAACTGCGCCATCTGGTAGGCAAAAGTGGGGTGGTGGTGGGGCGGTTGCGTCCTGCTGGGGTCGCCGAGATTGACGGTAGACGCTATCAGGTCGTTTCAGAAGGAGTTATGGTGGAGGAAGGCACAAAAGTGCGTGTTGTGGATGTCTCGGGTAACAGGATACTGGTGCGCGTGATAAGAGAGGATGAGGACACACGCGCTATCGGTGAGGCGCCGCAGGATGAGAAACCGTCTTCCCCTCCTCCGAAGCAGAACTCTTGTTAGCCTTCTCCTTTTTCTTTACCATTTGGTCTGCCTTCCTGAGCAAATCATGCTCTATCTTGTAGATACGAACCTCCCCCGGACGGTCATCCCGAAAATGGGCAAGTCCTACCGCCAGAATTCGTCCATCAGGTCCAAACACCGCAGCCCTGGCGCGCAGATGAAACTCTTCCTCCCAGACGACCTTGCCTGTCAGGGCGTCCGTAACCTTCACCTTTCTGTCGTAAAGACCCGCTGAGGCGAGAAAACGCCCGTCAGGAGAGAAGGTGAGACCGAAAACGCAGCCGTTGTGGAGGTGCAGCACCTTCACGCTTTTGAACTTGAATGTTCCTTCTCCGTCAAAGATTTCCACATCACCGTTAGCATCAGATGAGGCAAGCAGACCTAAGCGCGACCAAGTCAAGCCGTACTTATGACCGTGCGTTTTGATTGTGGTGCTGGCAACTTCACGCCCGGTGCCTGCATCCAGCACAACAAGGCGTTTGAACCCCACAAGCGCTATTTTCTTGCCGTCAGGAGAGGAGGTCATCTCAACCATCACCATATTTTGCAGACTTTTTGACCAGCGTAAACGCCATCCATCGTCGTCAAATAACCAGATTTGGGAGGAGCCTGAGACCGCAACACCACTGAAAACGAAACGCACGCAAAAGGTTATCCCCACCTCAAACTTGGCGACCTTCTTTCCCGTTTTCGGACTTATAACTCCATAAGTGAAGGCAAGGAAGCGTCCGTTAGGGGCGACATCTATTCTGCGCACGAAACTCCTCATATAAGTTTTGTTTCTGAAATTCGGGGCACCGCTCCAGTCGTCTGTCTCCCACCTCCATATCCGTCCGTGACCTCCTCCAGCATAAAGGAACCGTCCGTTATGGGAGAGCCGCAGGTCAAATACAGCGCGCTCGCATTTAAGCACCCTGATTAAGCGCAGGTGTTTATAGGGTGCGGCGGCAAAGTCCGATATCGCCTTTGCCTCAGCGTTGTGGGGGTCGTTTTTCAAAACCTCTTTTGCGGCTTTGAGAGCATCACCCCAGCGCCCTTGCCGAAGCGCATTCCAGGCTTCTTTGAGTTCGTTCTGCGCCCACAGCGTAGTTGCAAAGACCACAACACAGACAACAACCGCAAGGCGCATAAGGTTCTCCTTACCCTTTCCTTCTGTTTGACCAGTTATAAGGGGGTGATGGTTCGCTATTTTTTGGCGTTCAGTTTGAAGGATGCGCCGAGAATCTGAACAGATGCGCCGTTTCGCAATTGAAGCATCGGCACACCAACAGGTGGATTTGGTCTTTGGGACATCGGTAGGGATGGGTCGCGCAGTTTGAGATTTTGTGGAGCGGCATTGCCTACATTTATGGTGACATTCTGTCCGCTGACAGTTACCTTTATGGTGAATTCCTTTCCAACTGCCTGTTGGGGGAAAGAGACGCCCTGACCATATCCGAAAAGTTGCCCCGAACGGGTGGAGCGGAAGATAAGTGCCCGCAACATAAGAGTCACCCCGCCACCGAGGTTGACAATCTTCATTTTGAATGTAGCGGTATAGTCCCGAAACTCATAGGCGTTTTTGAAGCCGAAGAAAATCCATCCAGCCCCATTCTGGGCAGCAGTGTGAGTGTTGCCCTGCCTCTGGATTGCACCAAGGCTGACCAAGGGGATTTGTTGGGGGGACTGTCCTACGGTCAATTCTGGCGCATTGTTAGAGACTATGTTCTGTTTCCAGAAGCGCCCGTAGTTTTGCTTGAAGGCGTCCCAGTTCGCCCACGGTGGCTGGTTCTGCTGTGGCGGGTTCTGCTGGTTATCAGGCGGCTTTGGATTTCTAGCGGCGGTTTTTTGCAGTTCGTCGCGCTTCTTGCGCAACTTCTCCGCGCGTTTCTCCAGCCGCTCCTTCAGTTCCTTCGCTTTGTTGATGTAGGGAGCAAGCAGTTCTGCCCGTCCTTTCATTTCGGGGTCGTCAGGGTCGTCTTCTTTGGCATCGTCTATCCAGTCCTCCACCTCGCTTGCCAGCATTTCAAGGTCAATTATTATACCACCCAACTCTGACACCTTGTCTGAGTCCTTCTGCAGCGTCTCCTCCGCACGCTTCTTTATGTCGTCAAAATCGCCCAGTGCTGAAAGCGCGTTTTTTATCACCTTCCTACGCTGCTCTATCGCCTCTTTCACCTCAGGATGGATTTCTGAAGGTATGTCACCTTCCCAGACAGACAGTTTCTCTTTGAGTTCAGAGCATTGGGCTTCTTTTGTGCGCAGGTCTTTATAAAACTTGTTTGAGACGCTGCGCCATTCCACCCACGCGTTGTCATAGTAATTCTGAATCTGGTAGGAGGCGTCGGGAGGAAGACGAGGCGTGTTGAGCAGGTCGCGTAGTCTTCTGCAAATCTCAGGATAGGCTTCAAGTTTGTTTTTGTTCTTGTCCCAGAACTGAAGAATTTCCTTAAGTTTAACTTTCCATTCAGGAACGACAGGAGGTTTTGGTTTTGGTGGCTTGGGTGGCTTTGGTGGTTTGGGTGTCGTAGATGTGTGGTGGTGCACTTTTTTATTCGTTGTGCTTGTGCTTGCAGAATTGCTATTGGAAGAGCCACTGCTTGCTGCAATTGCCACTATCACTATTACGACCACGATACCGAGCACGCCCAGCGCTATCGGAAGAGGAGAAGATTTCTTCTGCAGAGGGTGCCGCTGAGGTGGAGCGGCAACTTTTTTGTCCAGACCGTAGAGTTCGTATTCGTCCACCGCTTCTTTGCGTATCTTGTATGTGGTTATTTTGCTTTCGCGCTTTGAGTTGTTGACGGTGGCAGATTTTTTCGCCTCCGCTATGAGGGGAACTCCCAGTTCCTGCGCGCATTCCTGACAATAATAGCCATTTGTGGCGGTGGCGACAAGCCCCTGCTCTATCTCGTCAATCTCAATCCGCCGACCACACCTCTCGCAGTAATACACAACCACCGACATCACGCTCTTCCAACATCAGAACCTAAAGTCAAAGTCACCTGACTGTGACCCTTTTATTATACCCTTTAACTCCATCTTTAGTTCCTCAGGCTCATCGGCGGCTTCAAGCGCATCCTTTAAGGTTATCAGGTCTTTTTCGTAAAGTTCTTTGAGGGACTGGTTGAAGGTGCGGCAGCCAAAATATGCGCCTTCCTTTATTGATTTATAAAGTTCAGTGGTGCGTCCTTCAAGGAGGAGTTCTTTGATGGTTGGGGTGGCGACCATAACTTCCACCGCTGGAACGCGCCCTTTACCATCGCGCCGCGCAAGAAGCCTTTGGCTTATCACTCCCTCAAGAACGAGCGACATCTGAAGCCGTATTAGGTTATGCTGATACGGTGGGAAGAAGTTGAGAATGCGTTCTACCGTCTGCATAGCGTTTACGGTATGCATAGTGGAGAGGACGAGGTGTCCCGTTTCGGCGGCGGATAAAGCCGCTTCCATCGTTTCTCTGTCTCGCATCTCGCCTATCATAATCACATCGGGACTCTGGCGCACCACATGACGCAGCGCGGTGTGGAAGTCTTCTGTGTCGCTGCCGACCTCACGCTGGGTTATCACCGATTTTTTGTCTTTGTGGATGAACTCAATGGGGTCTTCTACTGTGACGATGTGTTTATTGAAATGGGTGTTGATATACTCAATCATCGCGGCGAGCGTGGTAGATTTGCCGCTGCCTGTGACGCCTGTCACCAACACCAGACCCCGCGGCAGACTGGATAAACGCACCAGCACATCCACAGGCAGGTTCAATTCTGCAAAGTCCAGTATCTGACTCTCAATATGGCGGAAAGCGAACCCTAACTGTCCCCGCTGGTAGAAGATGTTGACGCGGAAACGCCCGATACCAGACATATCAAAGGATGTGTCAATATCGCGGCGGTTGAAGAAGCCGTCTCTTTTGGTGTCCTCTATCATCTCGTAAACTTCGCGCGCCTCCTGCGGTGTTACCACATCCATATCAAGAAAATGTATCCGTCCGTCAATCCGCAGACAAGGTGGGGTGCCGACTTTGATTATCAAGTCGCTGGCACGCTCTATCACCATCCGCCGCAAAAGTTCTGCTAACTCCATATCCCAATCACCCTTATAACTCTCCTACATAATTCTACCATCAAACACCTCTCCTTGTCAAGTTTAGACGACCGACTTAAGTTCTGCGCCCACCTTATTTTCGGTTTTTGGCTTCTATTTTCCTATACAAAACCGTCCGAAAATCCGCTCAAGCAGACCTTCTGTCGCATTGGTGTTGAGCGTTGTCGCCAGTTCGTCCGCCGCATCCCTCAAAACCTCCGCCGCCAACTCCATCTCCCCTTCCAGCAACCTTTCAGCCTCTTTCAGCAGCGCTCTCACCTCCTCCACCACCCCACCTGTGCTGTCTGATACTTCAGGCAGCCGCGCTTTTATCTCCTCTTTCAGCCCCTCAATCCCTTCCCCTGTCAGAGCGCTCACAAAAAGTGCGTTCACGCCTTTAAGGCTTATCCTGAGGTCTGCTTTGTTGACGACAAGCAGTCCGCGTTCAGGCGGCTTGGGCGGCTTTTGGGGAGATATCTGTTCTGCACCGACGACCTTTATTTGCAGGTCCGCTTCCTTCTTCAGGGTTGTTAGCAAGTCTTTGAACGGTTCCGCCTCTCCTGGTGTGTCAACGAGGAGAACGCGTCTTCCGCGTATCCGCGTTTCCACCTCAATCCAGTCGCGTGTTGTGCCGGCGGTGGAGTGGACAAGCGCAACATCACGCCCCACGATACGGTTAAGGAGGCTGGATTTGCCCGCGTTGGGGGGACCCGTTATTAGAACGCGGGGCAGGTTAGGAAGGTTACTTTTACTGCTGACGGTTTTTATCTCTTCGCGGAGGCTTCTGATACGCTGCGATAAAGTCTTCAAATCTTCTGCGTCAATTTCTTCATCGGGGAAATCAAGTTGCGCCTCAATGTCGGCACGGATGCTTTGGATGGTGTTGTAGACTTTACGCAGTTTCTGTGGTGTGGCGAAGAGAAGTTTTGCGCTTGCCTGTCTGCGCTGGGATTGTGTCTGGGCACGCACAAGCGCGTTTATCGCCTCCGCCTGCGCAAGCGTTATGCGTCCGTTCAGAAAAGCGCGCATTGTGAACTCCCCCGCCTTTGCGTGCCGCACACCCCTCTCAAACAGCCGTCTCAACGCCGCCCTACCAAATCCGCGCCCCAGATGCAACTCCACCATCTCCTCCTTTGTATAGGAGCGATTTTTTCTGAAAAGAAGTGCCACTCCGTGGAAATCCGCCTCCCCCCACGGGGTTTCTATGCGCAATGTGACGGGGTGGGCGTGGAAGGTCGGTTTCTGGGGCAGCAAGAATTCGGTGGAGCAGAGTTTAAGGATTCCATCGCCTGATGCGCGCACAATATCTGTTGCTCCTTCAGTGCTGCTCAGCGCTGCTATCGCATCCTTCATCTGCCGTCCTCACAATTAGGCGATGTAGCGTAGGAGTGTGCAGACAGGTATATCCACAGTCTTCTCTGGTGGCACCTCTTCTGGGTGGAAAGACGCGGTATCCTCTTCCGCCATATGGGCGAGTGCTTCTCGTGGGTCGTCGGTGTCGGGGTGGAGGATGGTGGTGATTATGCCGCCGAAAAGTCTGACCGTTCCGCGACCGCAGTTGACCACTCCTGTTGCGGAACGGGCGTGGAGACGGGCGAGGAGCAGGGCGAGGGGTGCCTGTGAAGGTGGCAGGTTGGGTGGTGTGATTGCTTCAGCGAGGGCGCGGCAGAAGGGGGGGCTTTCTACGGATAGCGCCTCCACATCAGGGCGCGAAATGAGGGCGACACGACAGTTCTGCACCGCCACCACATCCTCATCCAGCGCGTCAGAGGCAAGAAAAGCCTCAAGTGCCACCGCATCGCCTGCGCTGTAGGTGCGTCCACCTCCCTCTATTCTGCCCTCAATCAGGAGCGCCAGACGCGTGGGCGGAGAGCCGGAAATGAAGAGGGGGGAGCCTTCTGGAATATGCCTGACAGAGGCGCTTTCCATAAGGGTAGAGGCGGGTTCTGGCGGCAGAAGGGAGAGGAGTGAGGAGGGTGTGTCGGTTTTAAGGGGAAGCGCTTTTAGGGAGCAAAGGGCGCGGCGCAGAGGGAGGAGACCTGCCGGGCGCATAAGTAGCGCGTCAGCACCTCCGCGAACAGCGCGCAGAAGATGGGCGTCATCTGCACGCCCCACCGAAACCAGAAAGGGTATCGCCGATATGTTACCCACCGATTTGAAATGAGCAAGGAACTCAAGTCCTGTTACCCGCGGAAGCGAGCAGGCGGATAGCACAACATCAACCGAGAAGGAGAGCCTGCGCAGAAGATGTGCAGCGCCTATAGGGTCGTCTGCCTCATAACAGCGCACTCCAAGTGCCAAAAAAGCGGCGCAGGCGATGCGCCTCATCAACCTGTCGGATTCCACAACCACTGCGGTCAGAGCCAATCGTCCTCCTCCAGAGCAAACGGGTTGACAAGGGGTAGAACTTTCCTTTCCGATATGTCAACACAGAGGCGTTCTCCCAAACGCGCTATCAGTGTGCGCTCGCCGATATAGTCGTCAACGACGACCCGAAAGGTGTGGTCGTTTACGGCGACAGACAGCAGGCGAGCCTCGTCGGGGTTTGAGGCTAACACAAGGGCGGCTTCTGTGTTGGTGGGGGGTGCGATTTCGGGTGGTGCGGGCAGTGGAAGGGCGCAGACGACCCCCCCACAGCGCATAAGCGCCGCCTCAAACGCCACCACATCCTCTGGAAGCCGTATCTCCACCTCGTCTCCCTTGCGCTCAATGCTGCCAGAGAGGGCTTTAAGCAGATGGCGTAACTCTGTTACGAACAGCCCCACCGATGCGCGCCTTACACTGGCAAGTCCCGCCAGTTTCAACACCACACTGCCTTTCTCTTTCTTCAGTGTTATGGTCAGTGTTGCGTCTTCTGGTGTGGGGCGTCCCCTAAGCGGCAACCCCGCAAGAAGAATGTTTTTGGCGCACTCAATCATAAATCCGCACACTTTTTCGGAGAAGATGCCCTCGCCTTGAGTTACACTCTTTATGCGGCAGCCCATCCCTCCCGTCAACCTCTGCAGCCACAAAGCCAGTTTTTCTGCTTGAGAAGCAAGAGGGGCGGCATCAGAAGGCGCGCTGTTTTTTATGAGTGTATGGATGATGGTCGCGGCAAGGGTCGTTTTCTCGCGCAAAGTATCGGGCAGGAGGCGCAAAGCGTGGTCAAGTGTAGCAAGCCCCATGGATGCGAGAAGATGTTTTGCACCTGTGTTGTTTGTTTGCGGTGGCTGGGATGGTGGTGCGCCTTCAAAGATGATTTCTGTTTTGGCTTCTTCCTCCTTTGACGGATGCTTGCTGCCGAACGCCGCGTTTACCAACCCGTCCACATCCGCGCTCACAGGAGGGGCGCTCTGCAGGATTGTTAAGAGTTTCCTACGCTCGTTGTCGGCTTCGTCGGTTCCTGCAGCGCCTTCGCTAACCGACAGGTCAATGTGGAGGGATGAGGACTTCTTTGAATAGCCGAGCAGTTTTGCAAGCGATGCGATTAGGGAGCGCGCCTCGTTGACGAAGCCCTGCAACTGGCGTTCTTTCTGGGGCGTTTTTAAGGCGTTGCGGACGGTTTCTGTGGCACAGAGCAACTCATAGAACCCCACATCCTTGGCGGCGGAGCGTATCTGCGATAGGATTTCTGCCGCGCGGTCATCTCCAGCACCCTCAAGGTCCTCAAGCAATGCCGTCACATCTTTTATGAATGTCACCAACCTTTCCCTATCGGTTCCCAAATCCCTACTCCCCCAACAACCTCCTCCATTATAGCGTTAGATGTTTCCAAAAACAAATGCTTCAGGGGAAGGGATGGTCTGTGAATTTGACACAAAAGATTTGGTGTGCTACAATTGGTTCGGGAGTGTTTTTGGAGTGAGGATATGAAACGCGCACCGCTTGGGGCGATTCTGCAGCAGATGGGTGTTGTGACTTTTGAGCAGGTGGAGGAGGCGCTTGAGTTTCAGAAGAAGGAGGGTTGTAAGATAGGTGAGGCGCTCATAAAGTTGGGGTATGCCACTTCTGAGCAGGTGGCGCAGGCGTTAGCCAAACAGTTCCATATGCCCTATATTGACTTGAACTCCATAGATATACCAGAAGATGTGATAAATAGCGTGCCGGCGGAGGTGGCGATTGAGCATAAGATAGTCCCGATACAGGGGCGTCAGCGGGTGGTTACAATAGCGATGTCAGACCCTCTGGATTTTGAGACGGTGGATAATGTGCGATTTATTCTGAACAAGGAGGTGGAGACAGTTCTGGCGACGCCTGAGGCGATAGAGGACGCGTTGAGGAGGTATTATGGTTACGGTGAGGATGAGTTGACAAGACTGGCGGAGGAGAAGGGCGAGGAGTTGGATGATGTGACGCTGAGGCGGGAGGAAGCGGAGGCGATGATAGACGATGGTGTGAGTGCAGACGATGCACCAGTCATAAGGCTTGTGAGCACGATAATTGCGGAGGCGCTAAAGCAGAGGGCGAGTGACATTCACATAGAGCCGTTTGAGAAGAGGTTGAGGATAAGGTATCGGATAGACGGGATATGTGTGGAGCAGGAGTCACCGCCGAAACGGTTGCAGGGCGCTATAGTGAGCCGTATCAAGATAATGGCGAAGTTGGATATGGCGGAGAAGCGGCGTCCGCAGGACGGGGCGATACAGTTGAAGATGTTTGGGCGGGAGTTGGACTTGCGTGTTTCTATCGTTCCATCCACTTGGGGCGAGTCTGTGGTCATTCGTATCCTTGACCGCGAGCGCGGACTGATGCCGCTGGAGAAGTTGGGACTGCACGAGGACGACTTCAAACGCTTTAAGAAGATAATCAGGCGCCCAAACGGCATATTCCTTGTCACAGGACCCACAGGCAGTGGCAAGACCACCACTCTTTATGCGGTGCTTATGGAGTTGAACCGTTCTGATGTGAAGATAATAACGGCAGAGGACCCTATAGAGTATCACATTCCTGGCATAAACCAGTGTCAGGTAAACCGCAAGGTGGGGATGACATTTGCGCGGATAATCAGGGCGATGCTGCGTCAGGCGCCCAACATAATTCTTGTGGGTGAGATACGCGATAGGGAGACGGCGGATGTGGCGATTCAGGCAGCGCTTACAGGACACCTTGTCTTTTCCACCCTCCACACAAATGACGCTCCCAGCGCGCTGCCGCGTCTGATTGACCTCGGGGTCAAGCCGTTCCTTGCGGCATCAGGTGTTATCGGCGTGATGGCGCAGCGCCTTGTGCGGGTTCTCTGCCCTCACTGCAAGGAACCTTATGAGCCATCAGAACATGAGTTGCAGGCTATAGGAGTGAGCCGCTCCGAGGCAGAGGAAGCCACTTTCTATCGTCCCGTAGGGTGTCCTGAATGTGGCTATCGCGGTTATCGTGGCAGGCTGGGCATCTTTGAGTTGATGGAGATGAACTCGGTGCTGCGGCAGATGACATTTGAGAAGAAGACCGCCCACGAGTTGCGGGAGCAGGCACGCAAGAGCGGTATGGTCACCTTGGCGGAGGATGCTGTTAGGAAGGCGATGGCAGGAATAACATCACTGCAGGAGGTCTTGCGTGTCACCACCGCGCAGGAGATTCTCTCTTACTGATGGGAGTTTTGACTATGCAGATAGAGCGTCTTTTGGACATAGCGATAGAGAACGAGGCTTCTGACCTGCATTTGACTGTGGGTTTGCCGCCTGTTTATCGCATTCACGGACGGCTGCGCAAACTGGAGGTCGCGCCACTGACACCTGAAGACACCGTCGCCTTTATGAAGTCTATTGCTTCCGACAGGTGCCAGCAGGAGTTGAACGAGAAAGGCACCACCGACTTTTCCTTCTCTTATGGCGAGAAGGCGCGTTTCAGGGTCTCCTGCTACCGCCAGCGTGGCTATGTCGGCGTCGCCCTGCGTCTTCTACCCATGCGCTTTATGTCCTTTGAAGAAATAGGTCTGCCCCAGCAGTTGAAGAACCTGCTCCTTAAACCGCGGGGGCTTGTGCTTGTCACAGGACCCACAGGTAGCGGAAAGACCACCACACTTGCCACAATGGTTGACTTCATCAACACCAACCTTGACCGTCATATAGTGACGGTGGAGGACCCGATAGAGTATCTTCATAGCCATAAGAAATCCATAATAACGCAGCGAGAGGTGGGGATAGATGTGGAGAGTTTTGCGGAGGCACTGCGGCGCGTTCTCCGTATGGACCCCGATGTTATCCTGATAGGTGAGATGAGGGATTTGGAGACGATGCAGGCGGCGATAACCGCGGCGGAGACGGGTCACCTTGTCTTTGCAACGCTGCACACAATAGGCGCAGGCGAGACCGTTGACCGTATAATTGACGCCTTCCCCCCGCACCAGCAAGCCCAAATCCGCGCACAACTCTCAATCGCACTTCTTGCTGTCGTGTCACAGACCCTCCTTCCTCGCGCTAACGGTAAAGGACGCATCGCCGCCTTTGAGGTGATGTTCGTCACCCCAGGCATCGCCAACCTCATCCGTGACAACAAGACATATCAAATTCCAAACGCCATTGTCACCGCGAAAAAAGAGGGGATGTTCCTGCTGGACGATTTTCTCTTCAAACTCTTTGTTGAGGGGAAAATCGGCTATCAGGATATGATGGAGAAAGCGAAAGACCCTGTCGCGCTTCAGGAGAAGGTGAAGAACTACAGCGCGCGGAAGGCAAAATAAAATCCCACCCCCCGTTTGTTTGGTCACCGCTGTTTTATATAATCCTTTGCGCGAGAAGGAGAGGGTGTTGGAGCATTTCTATCTCTGGGGCGAGTTTGTATCCTTGGCTTCCGTTGTGGTTCTTGCGGGGACGGTGCTGACACGGTATGCCGATGCCATTTCAGAAAAACTGCAATTGGGGCGCGTCTTTATCGGGATGATGTTTCTGGGGTTTGTGACCTCTCTTCCTGAGTTGGTGATAACCCTCTCTTCGCTTGTTGAGGTGGAACAGCCTGATATGGGCGTAGGCAACATATACGGTTCCTGCCTCTTCAACCTGTTTATGATATGCCTTGTTGACTGGCTCTTTATGCGTGGTAAGGTATTCGTCAAGACCCAAAAAGGTGAGGCGGTCTGTGGTCTTATGTCCATAGTTCTTGTGGCGGTGTCTCTTGCGGGGCTGACCTTGGGGGGGCGGTTCGGTGTCAGCCATCCCAGATTCTTTGACCCCCTATCCATAAATTTTGGTATTACATCCTTTCTGATACTTGTGGTGTATGGGGTTGCCTCGTGGGTTTTGTATCGTGCGGAGCGAATGCCCAAACAGGAACAGACGGCGCCACCTGACAGAAGTGGTCTGTGGAGGTTGCTGGTGTGGAGTGGTGTTGCGGCATTGGCGATAGTGCTTGCGGGGGCGCTTCTGACCAGAACCTGCGACAGGATTGCGACGACATACAAGTTGGGGCATTCGTTTGTGGGGACGGCGTTTCTGGCGGCGATATCGTCAATGCCGGAGTTGGTGTGCACATTTGCGGCGGCGCGATTGGGCTCTGTGGGACTTGCTTTCGGCAACATCTTCGGCTCCAATCTCTTCAACATCGCGATACTGGCGATAACCGATGCGGCGTGGCGCAAAGGGCTTATCTTTGCACACAAAACGGGTGATGAGCATATGGTTGTGGGGTTGTGTGTTGTGATTGTGACGGCGATATATCTTGTGGCGGGGCAGATGGACTATCGCGCCAGGCGACGGGTGGGTTGGGTGACAGGGGTTGCGGGGGTGTTATATGTGGGTGGTCTGGCGGCGGCGTTCTTTCTCTCCCGTCTTTGACACAAAAGACCAAAACAGTTGTGACACCACGCGCATCTATTATAATGGGAGACCGATTTATGGAGTGATTTATGGCTGCTGTGATAGATGAGAAGGCGAGAGCGGTTCTTGAGGCTGCTGTGGAGGCAGTGGGCGGTAGAAAAAGGCTTCAGAAGGTCACAGACATAGTCATAACCGCTACCCACGCCCTCTACGCCGACACAATCCGCTACCGAAGTCCCAACCGCATCGCCCGTGAATCCCACTTTCCCTGGGGTGTTGTCCGCATAGGCTATGACGGCACATCGTCTTGGCATACCGACAAAGACGGAAAACTCGTTCTGGAGGAAGGCAAGAAGATTCCCGCCGTTCAGTGGCTCTTCCATAAGGTTGAGGTTCTTCTACTTCTGCCTCTTGAAAAGGAGGCAAAGACCATAGAGTATCTTGGCGGCAAAAACGCCTATTATTTTGAGGACGGAGAAACGGTGCGCAAGGTAGCCGACATCCTGCGCGTCACCTTTCCTGATGGCTGGGTTTTCAGACTCTACTTCGCAAGGGACACTAAGATGCTTGTGAAAAGTGAGTTTCGCCACACGACCCATCAGAGCCGCTATGTGGAGCGTTTCTTCACCCGCTACAAAAAAGTGCGTTCAATTCTATTCCCGCGTAGGATTTACGAGTATAATCATCAGAGCGGGCGGTTCACCCGTGTCAAAATTGACTATGAGGTCAATGTTGGGCTTAGGAGGAGAACCTTTAAGATGCCTACTGCGAAGGAGGTGTCCTGATGGCGCGGTTGAAGGTTCATTTTACGCGGAAGTTGGTGAAGGTTTACGACTTAAATAAGCCTCTTATAACGATGGGGCGGGCTCCCGACAACGACATCCAGATTCTGGCGAAAAGCGTTTCCAGAAGGCACGCCCACATAATATTTGAGCAGGAAAAACCGATTATAGAGGACCTCGGTTCCTCAAACGGCACCAAGGTTAACGGTATTCGGATAAACAGGGCGGTTCTGAACGATGGCGACCTTATAGACATAGGTGGGGTGCGGGTAACATTTTTCCTAAAAGAGGAGCCGATAGTTGCGCCTGAATTCACCCACACCATAAAGAGGCTGCCGCTGCCTGATGGGTTTCGGGAAAAGGTGGTGGGGGGGAAACAGTTGGGGCTTATCTTCCCCACATCACGGGAGATTATAGAAACCTGTTACGATGTATCACGGGAGTTCATAGAGAAGCGTGATATGGCGGCGGACGATGCGCTTAATCTGCAGACGGCGCTATATGAGGCGATAGACAACGCCCGACGCCACGGTAACTGTGACGACCCCCGCAAAATGATACGCGTCTTCTTACGCGACTGGGACGACCGCGTCACTGCTACTGTTATTGATGAAGGGGATGGGTTTGATTTTGTTTCGGTTCTACGCAAGACCGCAAGTCAGGATGCTTTGGACGCCGCACGGCAGCGTTATATGGAAGGCGGTATGGGCGGACTCGGCATCCGCCTTATGCTCAAATGTGTTGACCGCCTGGAGTACGACAACAAAGGTAGCAAAATCACCTTAACGAAAATGAAGGCAAAGGTTCCTGCAGAAAAACCCTCTGTTCCAGCCCACGCACCAAAGAAGGGGGGGGAAGAAGAGGAGGAAAAACTTACTGAAGCGGAAGCCGCATACAAAAAGGAGGTCGTTAAGAAGATTGAGGAGACAAAAAAGTCCAACATAACCGATGTGGTTGAGCGTTACAAGGACCGCATCTCCCGCATTATGTTGGGCAAGGAAGAGGTTTCCGAAAAGGAGCGCAGCGATATGCTCCACTTCAACATTCCTGATGAGTTCGGGCTTGAGGAAGATGCATCAGAAGAGGATGGGGGACCGATAGCAAAGGGCGGTGGTTAACGGTAACAGAACCTAACGATAAAGAGAGTGTTGCCTTTGGGGGCGGCAGCGACCAGCGCTCTTATAATACGCGCTCCGCGTTTGTCTGCCGTCAACTTCACCTCAATCCAGTTCTTGCCCCGCTTCACCGCCGTCTTCATTATGGATTCGTCTGCCTCCGCCACCGCGTTTATCTGACGCATCAATCCTTCAACCGCATCCTTACTTATCCACACCTTGAAGAGCACAACTTCTACCCCACCACCGAAGCGCGCTTGCCGCATCCTCTTTCGCAGCATCTTCTCATCCTGTTCCATCATCTCCTCAAGGCGCGCCCTTCGTGCTAACCTCTCTACATCCTTCAGCAACTTATCAGCAGCCTTCGTTTCTACTGCCTTTCCAAGACTTCTTTGCGATTTCCCAAGAGCGTTATCCAGTGCTTTTGTTTTGCTTCTTCCTGCGCCCTTGCCTCCACGGTCTGCCCATTCGGCGTGCTCTTTCCTCGTAAGCGCCTTCTTAGCCTTTGCAGCGGCTGGGCGTGCCGGGGGAGACGCAGGTTCCGGCGCTGCGGCAACCGCTTCACGCTTCTCCACCCCGCTTCTTTGCTTGGCACCGCCGGGTAGCGCCCTCCTATGCCATCCTTCTCCCGCGCTATCCTGCTTCAGTTTCGCTAGTTCCTTCTCCTTCTCTGGTGGATGGAGTTTCTTTCCTTCATAGGGTTCTGTGTTTTCAGCCGCCACCCGTCCTGTCTGTAATGCGCTTTTCTTCTCGGCTTCCTTGTTCGTCTTAGCGTGAGCAGCGGGCGGGGACTTTTTGGCAACGGCTTCAGGTGCAACCGGAGGTGGACCAACAAAAGGTTTCGCCGCTTTTTCTGTGACCACACCTTCCTTGAGCAGCGGCATTATAAGGATGGCGACCAGAAGCGCCGCCGCCACCGTCGCCAACCCCGCTACCAACCTCCTTAAACCCACACCGACCCTGCTCGCCCTCAATGAAGGCAATAAATCAACAGGGACCTTCTCACGCGGCAGACCACGCACAAGACTCACAACGCGCTCAAGACGCCGTTTCTCCCTCGCACAGTTCGCGCAACTCCTTATATGCGCCTCTACCGCCGCTTTCCTCTCCTCATCCAATTCCCCGTCTATTAGGTCGTTCAACAGCGCCTTCACTTCTTCGCATCTCATCTCTGCTGCTCCATCTTCTCCAACCTGTTAGACACCTCCTCCTTATTTTTGGTTCTAATCTGCCACAAATTCTTTGCCCAAAACCCGCTCCAGTCGTTCTTTCAGCAGTTCGCGACCACGATGGACCCGCGATTTCGCCGTCCCAAGTGGCACATTCAGGATTTTTGCCACCTCCTCGTAGGGAAGTTGCTCAATATCGCGCAGAAGCACCGCCACCCGAACATCCTCCGGCAACCTCATTATCGCTTCTTGCACTATCTGTGCCCTTTCCCGCTTTTCCACATTTTCCGCCGCATCATGGTCAGCCGCCGGTGGGTCTGCCCGCCATCCGTCAGCGCTTGTAAGCACCTCCATATGCCGCCTTCCAGCCCTCCTCTTCAACGCCGTATACGCGCAGTTCAATGCTATCCTGTATAGCCAGGTGTAGGGCTTTGAATCCTCGCGAAAACTACGCAATGCACGATGCGCTCTTAAGAATGTCTGTTGCAACGCATCTAACGCATCATCCTCATCACCCAGCATCCGCAGAAGGAGATTGTAGAGTCTGTCAGCAAACCGCCTGTATAAATCCTCAAGCGATATCACCCTTACCTGCCCTCATAACATATTTATTATACCAGAGACTTCCGCTTTTCACAACTTGCAAACCCTCTATCCTGCGTAAGATAAATTGAGGGGAGGTTTGGGATGTGATACGGGTGCTGGTGTTGGTTTCTGTCTGTGTGGCGCTTCTGGTGTAGAGGAGGCGGGGGCAGAGACGCTGCATCAAAGAATAGCCAACGGATGCTTGTCCAAAACGGTATAAACCTCTATAATCTCTAGCCATCTTTGGAGGCAGGAAAGTGAGAATTGGCGTGCTGTTTTTGATAGTTGCTGCGGGGGGGTATGTGTTCGCGCAGGCAACAGAAAGCGACCTGAAGACGAAAGTGGAGTCGCTGCTTAAGTCTCTGGGCAGTGACGACTGGCTGAAGCGTCAGGAAGCGGAGAAGAAGTTGCTGGGTATGGGGGTTGAGGCGGGAGACATACTGTGGGAGCGCTTAAAAAGCGTTAAGGATGCAGAACTGCGCACAAGAATTGAGCGGATACTTAAGGAGATGGGGCATGTGCCGGCAGAGTATCGCAACCAACTTAAGCAGTTGTTCGGAGCGCTGAAAGGTGACGACATCCTCGCTGCCGAATCGGCGTTTCTGCGCATCGTCAACCTCGCCAGCACCGACGAGAAGGCGAAGCGCTGGATTCAACGGTTCGCCAAGAAATTTTTTGGGCAGAAGACATCCCGAAGCGTCAAGGTAGAGTTGAACCTTTCAAGCAAGACCGTGCGTGTTGGTGTTATGCCGCGGATAACCTTGACAGTTGAGAACAAGGGCAAGGAACCCGCTTGGGTGCCGCTCAACTTGCGCGTTGAGTTGCGCCTTGAAATAGGAGAGAGGTATATCTCGCAGTACTTTTATCCATCAATTGCTGTGAGAGGACGCGTTCTCGCGAGGTCGTGGGGCGGTCGCAGTTTCGGCATGACGAGACTCGCTGGCGGTGAGAAGTTGAAGATAGAGGTGATGCCGGGATACACAGGCGGCAGGAGTTCCCGCATAGGCGCGGCAAAGGCAAAATTTGAGTTCGGGCAACAGGTTAAATGCACCCTTACAGTTACATCCGACGGCTCAAGAGTGTGGAGAAGAGCCTCTGCCAGTGCACCCTTCAAACTTCCCACCCCTGTTCCCATAAATGTCTCCACCCCTGTTGTCGCACTTCCTACAGCGCAAAACTACTACGGCTTCACCACCCTGTTTTTGTGCCCCCCATCCTGCAAAGCAGGGGGCAAATTGAAGGTTCGTTTCAAAGCAACCACCAACTCAAGCAACACTGCTTTCTTGGACAGGTTCAATAAGGACCGAATCGTTGTCGTTGCCACCGATGGAGAAAGGACCTTCCTTCTGGGTGAGATGAAACCTCAGCGCAGAGAGAATGAAGTGGTTGCGGAGGCGGAACTTCCTGCTCCCAAAAAGCCGGGAACATACAGGATATGGGCGCTGGCTTACAATAATATGACCGACACGATTGAGCAGGTGGTTAGGGTTTTGCCTCAGGAGAGTAAGCCGCAGCAGAAGGAGCAAAAAAAGAAAGAACAACCACCTCCGCAAAAGAGGCGGTAGGAGCGGAAAATGCTGCCGCTTGATTTTGACGCCATCCGCAGGGGTTTCTTCACAGACCAATACTTCAACAATATCCGCAGTATGCTTGAAGCGCTTTCGGCAGAGCGCGCCACTTTCAGCGGGCACTCCCCGCTGCTCCATATCCCAGAAGACGCCCAGAAACGCCATCTCCCCGGCGACGCTGTTGTTGAGATGCAATTCTTCCATAAAAAGGATTTTGCGATAACCTGTGGGATAGAACACGCACTTGAGGTGCTGCGCCACTGTTGCGGCTTTT
>Ga0190361_1000157_pt1 | contig 28204 bp, 30 predicted proteins | sample 48721845_MG_FD_161273 | JGI IMG/M metagenome (GOLD analysis project Ga0190361, IMG submission 161273) | Hydrothermal vent microbial mat bacterial communities from Southern Trench, Guaymas Basin, Mexico - 4872-18-4-5_MG | ecosystem: Environmental > Aquatic > Marine > Hydrothermal vents >... | reverse complement strand
CCTCCTTCTCCCTCTTTTCTTTCTCTTTTAGTTCCGCTTCACGCTTCCTTAATTCTGCCTCTCTCTCCCTTAACCTTTCCCTTTCCCTTCTCGCTTCTTCTTCTATCCTTCTCAATTTTTCCTCCTCTTTCCTTCTCAACTCCTCCTCCCTCTTCCTTATCAACTCCTCCTCCCTCTTCCTTTGAATCTCTTCTGACCTTTTGATCTTCTCAAGTTCCTCCTTTACCTTTTTAAGCTCTTCCTCTTCCTCCTTCTCCCTCTTTTCTTTCTCTTTTAGTTCCGCTTCACGCTTCCTTAATTCTGCCTCTCTCTCCCTTAACCTTTCCCTTTCCCTTCTCGCTTCTTTTTCTATCCTTCTCAATTTTTCTTCCAATGACCTCCTCTCAACCTTGGGAATAATGCCCTTCTTTTCAGCAATCCTTCTCTTCATAACCCCAAGAAGCCTCTCCACCCTCTTTGTTTCTTCACGCTCTTCTATCTTTTCCTTGGTCAGGGTTTCTTCAACCTTCTTCTTAATCTGTTCTCGAGAAATAGGCCCTTTTATCTTTTCCCCCTTCCTCAGTATCTTGTCACCGACAATAGAATAGTGGATCTCCAATATCCCATGATTAACAAGAATCTTAACCAGCCCTTCTAAAGAATCCTCGTCTATGTCTAATATCTTTGCGGCATCACTCAGCTTTAGCTCTCCCTTCCTATTAACTATATTCACTAAACTGTTCAAGCCAGTACTTATCTTGCTACGACGCATTTCCTTTTGATTACCTTTTAGTTAATATCTTTTAGTTAATATAATTATAATAATTAATAATTATAATCTTATTTATGATTTAGGTATTAATTAACTTTTGTTTTTTGATATTTTGTATTATTTTCACTTTATAATATCCCTTCCCGTTATCCTTCTGTATGCCTCTAAATATCTTTGTGATGTTCTCTTCACAATCTCATCTGGGAGCATAGGTGCTGGTGGCTCTTTATTCCATTTGATTTTCTCTAGGTAGTTTCTAACGAATTGTTTATCAAAACTCTTCTGTGTTCTCCCAGGAGAATAATCCTCAAGAGACCAAAAGCGAGAAGAATCTGGAGTCAAAAGTTCATCAATAAGAATTGGTTTTCCATTGGAGATACCAAACTCAAATTTTGAATCTGCAATTATTATCCCATTCCTATTTGCTTTATCAAATGCCTTCTCATAGATCTGGAGGGAAATTCTTTTCAATCTCTCCGTCAATTCATTTCCAATCAAATCCGCCATCTTCTCTTCACTTATGTTGATATCATGTCCCGTTTTAGACTTAATAGCCGGAGTAAATATTGGTTCTGGAAGTTTCTGGCTCTCCTTAAGCCCCTTTGGTAGTGAAATTTCGCAAACACCACCCTTTTCCCTATATTCCTTCCATGCAGAACCTGAGATATACCCCCTGACTACACATTCAATGTCAATCCTCTCAGCCTTTTTTACTATCATGGATCTCCCTTCAAGAATCCCGGAATATTCCCTAATCTCGTCTGGAAATTCATCAACATTGGCGGTTATCAGATGATTCTCAATAATATCCCTAGTAAAATTAAACCAGAATACTGATAATCCAGTAAGTACTTTACCCTTGTATGGGATTCCATTTGGCAGAACAGAATCGAATGCTGAAATCCTATCCGTAGCGATCATTAATAGTTCATTACCCAGATCATAGATGTCCCTCACCTTTCCACGCATAAATGGTTTGAGAGGCAAGTCTGTTTTAAGAAGAACATCACTTTTCATGTTATTAGATTTAACCTTAGAATTAAAAAATGCAACAAAAACGCCAATGGTAAAGAAAGGAGAGCTGATATATAGGCTGGAAAGCCCAAATATTTATCTTAGTATTGAATTATTCGGCAAGAAGAAATGAAACAGATCTTTCCAGGGGTTTATAAGATTAGAGGTAAGATAGCAACAGAAAATTCAACTCCAGGATTTAGGGTTTATGATGAAAAATTAATCAAGAAAGGGGACAAGGAATACAGAATATGGGATCCATACAGGAGTAAATTGGCGGCGGCCATTCTCAAGGGACTGAGGGATCTTCCATTCAAACGTGATTCAAACGTCCTTTACTTGGGAGCGTCTTCTGGAACTACGGCAAGCCACGTATCAGATATTTGTAGCAGTGGAATGATATATTGTGTAGAATATTCAAAGAGGATGATGCGCAACCTCTTTCAAGTCTGTGAAAAAAAGAGAAATATGATCCCCATTTTGGGAGATGCGCGATATCCAGAGACATATTTTCATAATATTGCAATTGTAGATGTCATTTATCAGGATGTTGCCCAACCAAATCAGGCGGATATTCTGATAAGGAATTCAGAAAAATTTTCTCTAAATTACGCCATATTAGCGATAAAATCCAGAAGCATTAATGCAGTGAGAAGTCCCAAAAAGATATTCAGAGAAGAGACAGAAAAATTAAAAGAAAGATTTAATGTTATGCAGGTTATTGATCTTAGACCTTATGACAAGGATCATATGTTAGTGAATCTGAAATCTAGATGAATCATTGTCGGGTCTCTCTCATGTAAACCTTCCTTACAGGATATGAAATTTCAATATCCTCCTTTCTATACCTCTTCATTAATTCCTTGACAAATTCATGAGTCACAAGATATTTGTCTGTAAATTCCTTTACCCTGAGGATTATGGAAAATTCTATGTTGGAATCTCCAAATTTATTGTATCTTATGAATGGTTCAAATTTCCCAATCCCTCCTTTAGTGTTCTGCAATACCTTTTTAGCGGTTTCAATGGTAACCCTTTCCACCTTTTCCAGATCTGATTCATAGCTCACCCCGCAATGAATAATTACCGACATCTCCCTTTCTGGATCATAGTAATTTATAACTATCATCTCCGCCAGCTTGGCGTTAGGTACTATGACAATGTTATTGGGTAGGGTTCTTATCTTTGTGGATCTCCATCCAATACTCTCCACATAGCCCTTTAGTCCATTCTCCAATTCTATATAATTACCCAGCTTTATGGATCTGTCAGTTGCAATGTAGATACCAGCAAAGTAATTTGATAGGGTATTTTGTAAAGCCAGGGCTACTGCCAGACCACCGATGCCCAGACTGGCGATTAGAGGGGTGATCTCAATCCCAAATTCTGCTAGAATAAGAAGGAAAGCCACTATGTAGATAACAACATCAATAATATTCTTAACGGTTAAAAGAGCTGTCCTTTCTATCTTTATCCTTTTCTTAGCCTTCTCAATATGCCATTTGAAGATGGTATCTATGGATCTCACCGCCATGAAAACACCCCACAGAATACCAATGGCTAGGAATAGGTTATTAATTTGTTCTGAGTAATCCTTCAGAATATTAATGGAGATCACCGCTAGATATAAACCTATCAGAATAATCCCTAAATAGATTGGCTTCTCTATTGTCTTTAGTAGCTCTCCATCTAATGTGGTTCCGGTCTTTTTAGCAATCCTTAGTAGGTATTCTATTATCACCAGATAGAATAACTTGGCAATAATAATGGAAGATATAAATATCAGAATTGCAGATAGTATGTCAGAATATTGACTCAAGGCATCAGCTAATGTCATTTTATTATCTATAGTAATTGCATATATAAATCTACATATAAAAGATAAATGGAGAATTTGAGTTAGAATGACCGTAATACATATACTTAAGGAATCCACGAGACTGCTTTTTAAAAGACCCAAGATTTTTATCCCCAATATGAGCGTAGCTTTGATCTATGCTGCTTTTGAATTGATACTGATTAAACTGTTTATGGACATAATAAATGAGATCATGTTTGCATCTCCAAATGAATTTCACGATATCCTATTCTCAAATTTGATTCCAATAGTAGGTATTCTGGCTTTCTATCCCATTCTTGGGGCCATGGACCTCATTACCTATTCCATGTATCCCTCTCTGGTTTCGGACTATCACGAGGGTAGAGACATAAGCCTCTGGCTAGCACTGAAATCATCTCTCGGTAGTTGGAGGGTCTGGCTAACCCTCGGCTTGGTATTACTGCTATTTTTGATTTTTATTGTGCCAATTGTCATGATTCCTGTAATGATATATCTCCTTACAGAGAACATATTTTTTATATTTTTAGCATTCTTTATCTTCATCACGGCCCTGATACTGTTGATGATGGCGGTATTCTTTGTAATACCAATAGGTGTTATAGAAAATGAGAAGCCAATAGAAAGCTTTAAGAGAAGCTATCAATTAGCCATCAGATACAGGGTGGAGGTGTTCTCATTGATCACCGTGTTCATCATCATAATAATCATTGCTTTCACTTTGGGGAATATCCCCGGTATTGGATTGTGTACCGAGATCACTTACTTTGCAATAGCTATCTTCATCTTAATAAAAATAATCCAGTCTTTAATCTATACATATATTTGTGTTGTTAATCCATATTTTTATGTGCATTTTAAGAACAGAGGGATAAAACAATAAAATGAGGATAGTAAATTATGAAAATAAAAGGGAAATTGAAAGGGTCATTGAGAGGTCACTAGACCTGGAGTCCGTTTTTGATATAGTAAGACCCATCCTCAGGGATGTTAAAGAGAATGGCGACTCTGCCCTTATAGAATACACAAAAAGATTTGATAATTTTGACCTTATCTCTGAGAATATAAAAATATCGGAAAATGAAATCATGGATGCATATTCCAATGTGAGCGATCCATTTCTCAGTGCAATAAGACATGCCCACAAAAACATAGAAAAATTCCACAGGGAACAGTTTAAGCAGATAAAGAAATCTTGGAAAATCGAGACCGAGAAGGGGATTTCAATTACAGAAAAAATAGCGGCAATAGAAAGTATTGGAGCCTATGTGCCTGGAGGAATCGCTTCTTATCCTTCCACAGTTCTGATGACATGCATTCCAGCAAAGATCGCCAATGTGGAAAGGATTGTTGTGGTTTCACCCCCACCAATATCTCCAGCAGTTCTAGTAGCATGCGATCTTTGCGGTGTGAATGAAATCTATCGGGTTGGGGGTGCTCAGGCTATTGCGGCATTGGCATATGGAACAGAGAGTGTCAGAAGGGTGGATAAGATAATAGGTCCCGGAAATAGGTACGTAATGGCAGCAAAACTCTTAGTCTTTGGGATAGTTACTATAGACATGCCAGCGGGCCCTTCAGAAGTTCTGATAATCGCGGACTCCGAAGCAAATCCAAGATTTATAGCTGCAGACATACTGGCACAGGCAGAGCACGACCCAGATGCTCAATGTATACTAGTGACAGATTCCAAAGAAATCGCAGATGAGGTAGATAATGAAATTAAAAATCAAATCGAGGATCTGAAAAGGAGAGAGGTCATAACCCAGAGCCTGGAGAATTCATATCTGGTTTTAACCAGGGATATGAATGAAGCCATAGAATTCTCAAATTTATATGCTCCAGAACACCTGGAGATTATGACGAAAAATCCAGAGGAAATCGCAGAAAAAATAAAAAATGCCGGTGCTATCTTTCTTGGGAATTACTCTCCAGTTCCTGCGGGAGACTATGCCTCGGGAGGAAATCATGTTCTTCCCACTGGAGGTACAGCGAGATTTTCCTCTGAGTTGGGTGTAAGGGATTTTCTAAGGTGTTATAGCATTCAGAAAATCAGTAAGGCAGGTTTATCAAGGCTTAGAAAGACGATAGAAACACTGGCTGAAGTAGAGACTCTTGATGCACATTCTAATGCCGTTAAAAAGAGATTTTGAGTATGGATAAGGTTTTAATTGAATGGGAGACTACATATGGATCTGGTCCAAAAGATTTGATAAGGAAGTGGGCATATCTAAGTAGAAGACAGGAGAGTATCACCAGTATCCTACTTCTAATTCTTATATTCTCCATTTTCACTGTGTTTATATATGTAGATAGCGGTTTAAGTAAGGCAATTAATTATGTTACACTTCTCGGTAGGATCTTCATTCCGTTAATTCTTGGTTTATTAATTTTCTCAGTTACTATCTCATATCTTGGAAAGTATGTAAAGAAAAAGAATAGTATAAGTACCCAGGGTATTTGCTCAGGATCGCTAAAGAAATCGTGGGAGGATTTTCAGTTTTATGAAGCCTGTCCTGAATTAAAACGGTTTTTCTTATATTATGCAAATAAGGGATACTATAACCAGTGGAAGATTCTAACACTCAAAGTGGATAAAAAGGACTTTGAGAAAGTTGATAGAATCCTTCAGGAATATCTAAAAAAAGAGGAAAGTGCTTGTACAAAAGAGACAGACATAAAAAAATCGTATAGAACAACGTTATTGATCATAATTTCAATAATTCTTGTTATTGTATCTATCCTCCTGTATATCATAATATCTTTGAATAAAGATCCCTCAACCCCCCTTACATGTCTATTGTCTGAAATGGACCCAAATCCGATCGGGAGCGATAACTGTTATCGTAATTTTGCAATTGAAAGAGACGACATTCGCTTATGTGAAAAAGTGCGGGATCAGTTTTGGAGAGATTGGTGTTATCATGAGTTATCAGTAAAAAATGGGATAAACTACTGCTCACGAATAGAGAATCAAAAAAAGAGGGAGCAGTGTTATATTTTGATTGCTCCAAAAGACAAAAATCTATCCTCATGTGATCAAATAATGGATCCACAGAAAAGAAGGCTGTGCTATGAAGCAACGGGCGAGATAAACTCTTCTGTTTGTGATATACTGTATGCGTTGCAGATTAAGGAGGCAATGTGTAAGGAATTAAGTAGGGCAGAATTCAGAAGAACATGTTATGAGAGCATTGCAGAAGAGAGAGCAAAATTCAGTTCCAGAGAAATTTGGTATTGCGAGAATCCAACCTATGAAACACATTAATCCATATAGTGTTATCTCCTGAACACCTAAATTGAAAAATAATCTGATTAAGGTCATTTCAAAGATTTAAAAACCCATAACTGCTTTTTAAAGGCTTATGCACAATATTAAAATACTTTTCCAAGTATGAGAGGTGAAATAAATAAAATGGCTGAATTACTTGTGGTTAAAGCAAAGATAAAGGACTACACTGAAGGGATGAATGTTTCTGGAGATTTTGCCGAAGCCTTGAGTAGTAAGGTAGAGAAACTTATTAAAGATGCCGTAGAAAGGGCAAAGGCAAATGGAAGAAAAACTGTGCAGGCAAGGGATGTTTAGATTTCTGATTTTTCTTTATTTTTCTTTATTTTTCATTTCCTTTTTTCATATAATCCACAAGTTTAGGATCAAGACCGGCCTTAATCACACCTTTTTTCAATAATTCTGGATCCTCTCCAGCATCCAGTCTTTCTTTGATCCATCTCTTCACACCATCTACCTCAAATTCATCCCCCCGTTTCTTCTGCCGATGTTTTATGTAAAAATATAAAAATGCAATTAGCATAATTATGGGGAATAGGACTACCGGGATTATCAAACTGGGGTCTATCCCCATTGTGGGGATTATTGTACCAGTTACATTACTGGCAATGGTGGTACTTGTAGTGCTGGTTGTGGTTGTTGAGGTTGTCGTGGTTGTAGATGTACTTGTAGATGTACTACTAGATGTACTGCTAGAGCTGGTGGTACTTGTAGAGGTAGATGTGGTAATTATAATCCCGCACCTGCAATCGTATCTGCATTTACCATCACACGGTGTTCCAGTTGCATTTCCATCACACTCCTCCCCGGGCTCTACAATGTTATTTCCACAGCAGGGCATTGTTGCATTTCCCTTCCTGTCACAATCTGGGTCTATGCCATAGCATGCTTTGGATTCACAGTAGTTGTCGCATATACCTGAGCATTTCTTACACATAGCGTCTGAGCAGTACTCCTTATACTCACAGACCTTTATACCTTTATCACAACAATTTATAATGGAATTTGCAGATATACATGATCTATAACCCTCAAATTTTTCATCACAACCTATTGTTAATGAACAGCCATTATAACCATCACAGGCCCTGTGGCATATATTGTCATATATTGCGGTGCAATCAGAGTCGCAACAGTCTTCGGGACAACTGATGTGGGTTTCATTTTCACTACAATCCCCATCCCCGCATCCTATAACCTTGATTGAGATAATATTCGAATGAGCAATTGGTGCATTAGTAGAAACAACCTCTATTCTCAATCTATACATACCTATCTTCTTTGTCTTGATCCTCCAGAGCTTAGAGCATCGTTCCCCCTTTTTAATGTTGAGGCATTTTTGGGGAATTTTATCTTTAGAATAAAGAGCGGCATAAGGACTAGTCTCAATATCTCCAAAAGACTCGCAACCCAATCCAGAACAATACTGTGGATAAATCTCTACTATACCACAAGAGGATCCATTACATACAGCGGTAGCTTCTATTTCAAATTCTCCATGTTCTTCAAATGAAGCATTCTCTACAGGCTTGTCAATAGTGACATTAATACTTGCCCTCGATTTGATAGTCTCTTGAGCATGGGATGCATTAATAAAGACTATCCCCAGTACCATGAAAATTATAATGTCCAAAAATATCTTGACTTTCATATAACCTATCTTTAGTTGTTAGAAAATAAATAGATTTTATTATCCAACTATCCTCAAAATCTCATTGGCATCCTCCAGAATCAGATCGCATTCCAATCTTTCAAATTCCCTCCTTAGTCTTTTCTTTTCTTCATCTTCGGAAACCGCAGAGAGACACCCAATTGAGAAGAAGCCGGCGTTCTTTGAAGCCGCGACATCATCTATGGAGTCTCCAACATAAACGGCATTGGTTTCTTTTTCATCCAAGTTGTATTTCTCACAGATCTTTCTCTTACATTCCAGCAACTGATCGGGTTCTGGCTTTCCAATCTCTACATCTTCACTGGAAACGATAAGATCTAAGGGAATAAACCTATCAAATTCATGTTTTTTTAGAACGAATTCTGCTTCAAACCTTTCCCTTCCAGTGGCAACCCCCATAAAGAATTTTTCCCTTAGTTTTTCCAGGCTTTTCAAATTGATCAATGCCTTCTCGTTTTTAATGAGCCCATCACTCTTTACAAAAATTGGCTCTTCACCATACTTCTCCCTAAAAAGCATTTCTCCCAGATAAAGCTCTTGGAATATTCTCTTTATCAGGTTTTGAAACCAGAATTTTTTTGCTATCTCCAGGTCTTCACCAAAGATCTCTTCTAGAGCCCTTTCGGTTCCTTCCAATCCACCACCCTCATCTTTTATTCTTTCGGTGATATAACCCAGATCCAGTTGCAAATCAAAGCCTTTTGCTGTAGTGCCTAACTTCCTCAATTCATTAATCATGCCCTCAAAATCCTTCACAGAATCGCTCTTTATCTCTCTCTTGTCCAGGTCGTGAATCAACTTTGTAAGAAAACATAGTACTGAAGCATAGGTCAATTTCCAGTCATCATTAAATCTACCCACTAACTTAAATCTCTGTGTATCTCCAATCGTCATTAAATTCCTTTCCAGATTCAATCCAATAAGCTCTGAGAAATAATATTGTACAGCCTGCACAATTGCCCTTCTGTAGGAATCCCCGACATATATCAAGACGCCGTCAATGTCCCATACTATGATACCCGATTTCATAATACTCAGTTTCATTCTGGTTATTACCTCTAACCAATCCTAACTAATAGAATCTTCTGAGAAATTAATGATTTTATACTTTAATAGTAAAAATTTATAATAGTTATTGATTGAATTTGTGATTAAATTGATAGACTTATCACAAATTTATGTCGCTGTTTTTATTGATCAACGGGTAGATTGCGACAAGATAGTATGTGTTCCCTTTCTTCATTTATGGAATTTTATTTTAAAATCGTAATTTAATCTATGGAGCTTATCTTCCTTGGTACCTCCGGTTGTGTTCCGACGAAGGAGAGGGGTCTATCTAGCATACTTTTAGATTACCTTAACGAATACTTCCTCTTCGACTGTGGTGAAGGAACCCAGAGACAGATGCGCATTGCTGGGATAAATTTCATGAGAATTGATAAAGTCTTTGTGACTCATCTGCATGCCGATCACTTTCTAGGCCTGGGTGGGATGATCCAGAGTATGGATTTCTTAGAGAGAACAAGACCTCTGGATATTTATGGACCCAGGGGTTTAGAAAAGACGATGGAGCATATGCTCTCAATGGGTACTTTTAAACTTGACTCCCTAGAGGTTCGGGTGCATGAAATAGATGAGGGGGTGGTTTTGAAGGGTGATCGTTACACCATTAGTTGCGCCAGAACTATGCATACCAACCATAGCTTGGCGTATTGTTTTGAGGAGGATCCAAAGAGAAAATTCCTCAAGCAAAAAGCCATATCCCTTGGAATTCCCGAAGGTAGATTATTCTCAAAACTTCAAAGGGGAGAAACCATAGAATTGAAGGGAAAGAAGATAACTCCAGATCAAGTTCTCAGCGATCCAATATGTGGAAGGAAGGTTGTTTATACGGGAGACACCAGGGTCTGTAATTCTGTAATTGAATTGGCAAAGAATGCAGATATCCTAATCCATGATGGAACCTACTCTCACGAAGATATAGAAAGAGAAAGCGTAAAAAAGGCAGGTCATTCCACTGCAAAACAAGCGGCGGAGGTGGCAAAAAAAGCAAATGTGAAAAAGCTTTATCTGACACACATCTCACAGCGTTATCCAGATGCAAAGCCATTGGAAAGGGAGGCGAGAGAGGTCTTCAAGGAATCTTATGTGGCAGAGGATTTTATGAAGGTGAGGGTGGAGAGGCATGATATTTAGGTTTCTTTTTCCATATTCTTTACACATGGGACCGTGGGGTAGCTTGGTTTATCCTCGTAGCTTTGGGAGCTATGGACCTGAGTTCAAATCTCGGCGGTCCCACTGATTTTATTCATCTCTTTTAACATATCTTCATCTATTTTTAGTTTTTTTGGGTCGAATTTTAACTTTTGATTTTATCATATGTCTTCCAGCGCTTCTATCAGCTTCCTATTCTCTTCAGATGTTCCCACAGAGATCCTGACGTATTCCCCAATAAAGCCCGAGAATTTTCCAAAGGCTCTCACGATAATCCCCTTCTTTAGTAAATTTTCAAAGAACTCGGTGGCTTTTATTGGACTTACATCCATCAAAATGAAATTCGCCTCTGATCTGAATGCCTTGAATTTTTTACTCAATTCTCTAAACAGAATCTCTCTATCTATCTTTATCCTCTCTACCGTGGTTTTCATATAATCTTTACTATCTAATGCAGCTATTGCGGATACTAAAGCCAGGGAATTAACATTAAATGGTGGTTTTACCTTATACAATGCATTGATTATCCCCGAATTTGAGATTGCATAACCTATACGAAGACCTGCGAGTGCAAACGCCTTGGCGAATGTTCTCAAGACAATCAGATTGGGATATTCTGAGATCAATGGAACAAAGGATTTTCCATAGAATTCGTAATATGCTTCATCAACCACAGTAATCTTTCCCTGATCCAAAACGGCCTTTATATCCTCCTCCGAGATCACACCCCCGGTGGGATTATTTGGAGAGCACAAGATGAGGATATTCGCCTCTTTAGATTTTTCAATGAATTCATCCAACGGAAAACCAAAATCCTCTTTCAGATTTATCTCCAGATATTTTTCGCCCAATGCCAGAGTGAAAATCTTATATCCAGAAAATGATGGATTAACTCCAAGAATAGGACCCTTAAAAATTTTAAAAATGAGATCCATCAATTCATCCGAACCATTTCCAAGAATGACATTTTCTCTATCTACTTTACAATAATCGGCAACCTTTCCCCTGAGCTCTTCATCTCTATATGGATAAATATTTACCTCTTCAATCCCCTTCTGTAATGCTTCTATCACCCTCTGAGATGGACCATAGTTATTCTCATTGGAGGCTAATTTAATATAGCCTTTCATGGTCTTTCCGGGAATATAGGGTTCTATTTCCATAACCCATGGCTTTATGAATTTTGAGATATCAAATTTCATCTTCAATTAGGATATGGATTGAGAATAATAAAAAAGATATTTATATTGTTCTCGTTAAGTATTAATTACAATGGATCAACCTATCGTGCTGGTGGTTGTTGGAATAACACTGCTATTATTTATCTATCTATTCTGGAAGGTGATAAAAAAGTTGCTGATCAATTCCCTCGTCGGAGTAATCCTGATATTGGTTTTAAATTTAGTATTTCAGGTGGGTATTCCCCTCAATTTATATGTACTGGCAGCAGTGGCATTATTTGGTCTTCCAGCCGTGGGAACATTATTGATCCTGCATCTGGGTGGAATGCTTTAAATAGAGCTTTAAATAAATAATCCAAGAATGAAAATCGCACAGGTAACTAAGTATTTTTATCCCAACCTTTTCTTTGGAAAAGAAAAGGTTGATCAAAAGAAAGGGAATTTCCCTCCGGGAAATTCAATTGTTGATCCCCATAATTTCTCTTTGGGGGTGAAGAACCTTCCTTTTTCCAAAAAGAAAGGGCTATAAAGATGAAAATCGCACAGGTAACTAAGTATTTTTACCCTCATAGCGGGGGAATAGAAACCCATGTTTTTGGAATTTGCAATGGATTTATAGAGAGGGGTCATAAGGTCCTGATTTTCACCTCCAATGAGCCGTGGACTAAGAGACGGGAGAGACTCTACGGGATGAGAATCTTTCGCTCTTCGATATTCTTTACACTGTTTAATGGACCATTTGCTCCGGGAATATTCATAGACCTAATGAAAGAGGATTATGATCTAATTCATCTGCATCTGCCTGATCCCTTCAATAGTATCTTTGCATTAATAGCATCCAAGCTCAGAAAAAAGCCATTGATTGTGACCTATCATGCAGATATAATAAAGGATAAAAGGCGTCATAAGCCATTCAAATTTTTCTATAAATTTTTTTTAAATTGCGTCTTAAATAATGCCAGGAAGATTATCGCTACCTCACCAAATTATGTTGAAGGTTCAAATGTCCTGAAGAGATTTAAAAATAAAGTAGAGATAGTTCCGAATTTTGTATATATAGGAAGATTTAATCCGAGATTGAAAGGGGCAGGGATTATAAGCCTCTATAGTTTGGAGAGAAAGAGGATAATCCTCTTCCTGGGAAGACTTGTACCATACAAGGGTGTTGAATACCTGATTAAGGCATTTAAGAAGGTTAAAGATAAAATCAAGGATTCTGCACTGATTATTGCCGGTGATGGCCCTTTAAAGGGGGAATTAAAAAAATTATCCCAGGATTTACAGATAGATGATGTTTTATTCGTTAGTGTCACAGAGGAGGATCTCCCACAGTATTATGCGGCATGTGATGTCTTTGTTCTCCCTTCTGTAACCAGACAGGAGGCATTTGGTATAGCACTCTTAGAGGCGATGGCTTGTGGTAAGCCGGTTATAGCTACCAACATAGGTGGAATGCCCTACGTAGTTAATGGAGCCGGGATTATTGTAGAACCAAAAGATATCAATGCATTAAGTTCAGCAATTTTAAAGATATTGCAGAATGATAAACTATCTAAAGAACTTGGAAGAAAAGCCAGAGCCAGGGTAGAGAAGGAATTCAATCAAGACCTGGTTACGGAAAAGATCCTGAAGATCTATCGGTCTTTTCGATATTGGTGAAATTTACCGTGAGTTCAGGTACTAACACACAATATCTACAGAGGTAGATGAAATGTTTAATAGATGAAATGTTTAAATGTTTTAAGCGTCAGTGATACGCTAAACTTAAATCAATGTGTCATTGCCTTATGGTTTGATTAATCTAAGCAGATCTTCGTGGATTCTTCCGTTAGATGCAAGCATGTCTCTGGCTTTTAAATTAAAGGAATTCCCATCAAAATCCGTCACCTTTCCCCGGGCTTCTCTCACAATTACGGCACCTGCAGCCACATCCCAGGGATTCAATTTTATCATTAAGAATGCTTCCACCCTGCCACAGGCTACATATGAAAGTTCTAGGGCCGCAGCACCAATCTGTCTCAGGGTATTGTTAACTAGTTTTATCCTTCTAAAGATTTTTGACATGGTCTCTACCGTTTCTTTGTCGAGAGCATGACAAAAACAGATCACAGAATCTCCCATATTTTCTTGTTTAGAAACCTCGATCTTCTCATCATTGAGATGTGCACCTCTTCCCTTTTCGGCATAGAAGAGTTCATCTTGGAATGGGTAATAGACCACTCCCAAAATAGGTTCTTCTTTATAAGCGAGAGCGATGGAAACATTGAAGAAGGGATTCTTAATGCAATAATTTGTGGTGCCATCCAATGGGTCAATTAACCACGTGTATTCTGAACTTCTATCCTCCATTCCAGATTCTTCTCCAAGAAAAGAATAATCTGGGAATTCCCTATTCAGTATGGACTTTATAACCTTTTCGGATTTTATATCGGCATCTGTCACTATGCTCCCGTCCTTTTTATATCCCACTGTAACCCTCCCATAATACTTCATAAGTAGATTGCCAGCTTCTCTTGCAGCCCTTATTGCCATTTCCAGTTCCTTCGATCCCTTCATATTCTGTCGTGTTCCTCAAACTTCCTGTCCTGAGCTCGATCCCTTTTCCTTATCCATTCCATGAGCATTGCTACATGCTCCTTCTCTTCATCCATGTTATGTTCCAGTATCTTTTTCAGTTCTACATCTCTTGTTGTATCGATCCTCTCCTGGTAGATGTTTATTGCTTCCAGTTCCTCTACCAGAGACTGTCTTGCCCTTTCCAGATCCTTGGTCTCTTCAGGTAATTTTTCCCAATTTTCATAGTGTGCCATTTTATCACCATATTTTACAGTAGTTCCGAACGTAAACCGTAACATTAATTAACATGAGGGGCTTTATTTTAATTATGAAAATCCAAAAGAAAATCCAAAGGCCCCATAACAATATGGGAAAACGGATATATATAATATACGAGCAGTAACGAAACTTCCGAATGATCAATAAACCTTAACCTGATTCCTGGAGCGAAGTTTACAGTGAGGGTTATGTATTCGTTGCTGGAGATTTGCCTCTACAACCCTGGGTATTGATAAACCTTCTGCACGATTTCGAGATAATCAAAAAAAATCAAGGGGCTTGTTGGTACTGATGAGGGTAGATGCCCTCAGCATGTCGAAAAGAGGGCATATTTATGTCTTTGTAATGATAAATAGATAACAAGATGGGGATAAAAGATGGTGTTCATCTCAGTTTTGATGGTGTTATTCGGAACTACCGACAACGCAAATAACTAAAATGCAAGAATTCAATGCGGACCTTCACATCCATTCTAAGTATTCTGGAGGAACCTCTCAGAGCATGGAGTTGCCCTTGATAGCAAAGCAGGCTGAACTTAAAGGCCTTCATTTGGTTGGAACTGGGGATGCACTGAACCCTTCATGGATGAGACATATAAAGTACAATCTCTCTGAGGAAAATGATGGAATCTATTCCATAGAAAATTCTGAGACCAGATTTTTAATCACTACGGAGGTGGAGGATTCAAGAAGGGTGCATCATGTAATCCTCTTTCCCTCGATTTCATCCGCGGAGTCCTTGATGGAAAAATTCAAGAGATTCTCTTCTGACATTGAGAGGGATGGAAGACCACATCTCGGGCTTAATGGAGAGAGAATAGTTGATTATGTCAAGGAGGTTGGTGCCTTAGTTGGCCCAGCTCACGCCTTTACCCCATGGACTGCAATGTATAAGGAGTATAACTCTATTTTTGAATGCTATGGGGATAACACCAAAGAGGTGAAGTTTCTGGAACTTGGATTGAGTGCGGATACCTATATGGCGGACAGAATCTCTGAATTACAGGATTTGACATTCATGACAAATTCTGATTCACACAGCCCGTGGCCTCAGAGGCTGGGGAGAGAATTCAACAGGATTTCAGTCAAAGAATTATCTTTTAATGAACTTAAAAATGCAATAGAAAGAAAGAACGACAGAAAATTTTCCCTGAATGTTGGTCTAAATCCAAGGGAAGGGAAATATCATCTAACCGCATGCAGTAGATGCTATCTTCGCTTTAGATTAAATGATGCCTTAAAATTAAATTGGAGATGCCCAGAATGCGGGGGTCCTATAAAAAAGGGCGTTTCTGATAGGATAAATGAACTCGCTACTTGGGAGAAGCCACTTCATCCCTGGCACAGACCCAAGTACATTCATATCCTTCCATTGGCAGAGGTAATATCCCTTGTCACAGGAATTGGAACCCTAACCAGTAAAAGCATAAGGGAAAGATGGAATTCACTTATTGAAAAATTTGGAACAGAAATTAAGGTTCTAGTTGATGTTGACATAAATGAAATAAAAAAAGAAGAACCAGATGTGGGAAAGATAATCGAGAGATTCAGAACCGGAAGGATGAGATATGTCGCCGGAGGTGGGGGTCAGTATGGGAGACCGACATTGAAGGATGAGAGGGATAACTTTTATGGGAGTGGGCAGAGGTCATTGGTAGATTTCTAAAGACTGACAAGGGCTATTTTAATTTTTATTTCTGAAATTGCTTTTTATATAAGTAATTCAATAATAATTATGAGTTTAATTCTCAAATTAAATTTAGATATAAGATTGAGGCGATTTCTTTGGAATCAAAAATCCTGAAAGGAACTACAACAATTGGATTGACCTGTAGTAACGGGATAGTATTTGTTACGGACAAAAGGGCATCTTGGGGAACCTTCGTAGCGAGTAAGAGGGCAAAGAAAGCCTTCAAGATAAATGATATTGTAGGAGCGACTGTCGCCGGTTCGGTAGGTGATGCCGAAGCCCTTATGAGATTGATGCAGGCAGAAGCAGCATTATACGAAATGAATAACAAAGAGAAGATGTCTGCTAAGGCGGTTGCTACTTTAATGGCAAACATCCTTCAGGGAAGTAAGGTCTTCCCCTATTTGGTTCAGGTTTTGGTTGGTGGCATGGATGAGAAGGCTACCCTTTTTACTCTAGATCCGATAGGTGGCTTAATTGAAGAAAAGATGGCGGCTTCAGGTTCTGGATCCCCCATGGCATATGGTGTCTTAGAACTGGAATATTCAGAAGAAAGGAGTGTGGAGGAGAATATCCCCATTGCACTAAAAGCAATGACTTCTGCTATGGGAAGAGACACCGCTACGGGGGATGGTATAAATCTGGTAACTATAACAGAAGAGGGCTTTAAGGAATACAAAGATGAGGAGGTAGATGAATACCTCAAGAAAATTCCAAAAAAATAGATGATTAATCTTTGATTAATCCTTTGGATTGGGTTAGGTAATCTATTTAGTCTGTTGATTTTTAATCTAACTACAGTTTTTATTTTTACTTTAGTGTGGAATTTAGATGAAAGATATTAATCTTCAAAAATTTTTTGAACTTGATGGAGGTGGGTTTCTTGGAATTTAAGGATATTAAACAGATTATAAGAGAGAATGCCCCCGAGGGAAAGATAGTGAAGATAGATCTGGAGGGACCAAAGATAGTTCTCTATACTAATGATCTCCTATTCTTTATAGAGCACAATGAGGAGGTAAGAAACCTTGCTACAATACTGAAAAAGAGGATAGTCATTAGGGCAGTCCCAGCGGATTTAATGGAGCCAGAAAAAGCCAAGAAGGTTGTGGAGGAAATAATTCCAAAGGAGGCGAATATCTCTGGGATATATTTTGATCCCAATTTTGAGGAGATTCATATAGAGGCCGAAAAATTAGGCTTAGTTATAGGAAAGCAGGGAACAACCCTGGATGAGATAACTAAGAAAACAAACTGGAATCCCAAGTTGTTGAGAAAACCCCCCCTCGAGTCCGAAACAATAAGGGGCATTAGAAAGGTGTTGTATGAGAGTAGTGGGGAAAGGCAAAAGATTTTAAGGGCCGTGGGAAGAAAGATATATAGAAAACCAGATGCCGAATGTGACTGGATAAGGATCACCCCATTGGGTGGAGCGAGAGAGGTTGGCAGGTCATGTTTCTTACTACAGACACCAGAGAGCAATATCCTTGTAGACTGTGGGATAAATACGGCCGCCTCTGGAGCAGATAGATTTCCGGATTTCAGGGCGGCGAAATTAGAAATAGAAAGATTGGATGCTGTGGTAATATCTCATGCCCATCTGGATCATGTCGGATTTCTGCCTTATCTCTATAAATATGGCTACTCTGGCCCAGTATATTGTACGGAACCCACTAGAGATTTAATGACCCTGCTTCAGTTAGATGCGGTAGAAATAGGGGAAAGAGAGGATAGAGAACTCCCCTATTCTTCAAAGGAGATACAGAACATGGTGAAGCATACAATTACACTGGAATACGAAGAGGTAGCTGATATCACTCCAGATATGCGCGTTACTCTGTATGATGCCGGTCACATTCTTGGTTCGTCAGTAGTTCATTTACATATAGGTGAGGGTCTCCACAATATTGTCTATACGGGAGACATAAAGTTTGGGGATACGCGTCTCTTAGAAGCGGCAAATTATGAATTTCCCAGAGTAGAGACCCTGATCATGGAGAGCACCTATGGTGGGAGATATGATATACAGCCACATAGGAGAGATGCAGAGAGGATACTCATACATACCATTCAGGAAACCGTGAAAAATAAAGGTAAGGTTCTGGTTCCAGTATTCTCTGTGGGAAGATCTCAGGAGGTGATGATGGTGTTAGAAAATTACTACAGATACGGCGAACTAGAGGTTCCGGTATTTCTGGATGGAATGATCTGGGAAGCCACTGCCATTCACACATCCTATCCAGAGTATCTAAAAAGGCATATTCGCCACAGAATTTTCAATGGATATAACCCATTTTTAGCAGAAACATTTGAAAGGGTGAAGGCAAAGGAGAGACAGAGCATAATTGAATCTAAGGAGGGTTGTGTAATTCTAGCTACTTCTGGAATGATGACTGGGGGACCTTCATTAGAATATTTTAAGAATTTTGCTGAGGATCCAAAGAATACATTGGCCTTTGTTGGTTATCAGTCTGAAGGCACTTTGGGAAGGAGAATACAGAATGGCATTTCTGAATTGCCAATAGAAAAGGACGGAAGAACTACCGCATTAAAGATAAACATGCAGGTAAAAACCATAGATGGATTTTCTGGACATGCAGATAGAAGACAGCTTTTGGGTTATTGCAAGAAGATTTACCCCAAGCCTAAAAGGGCATTGATAGTTCATGGTGAGGAGAAAAAGGCATTGAATCTTGCTTCTACATTAAATGAGATGTTCGGCTTTGATGCAAGTGCGCCACAGAATCTGGATACGATAAGATTGGTCTAATCAGATTCTACCCACAGGCATTACATACAGCGGCTCTTCCTTCTCCAGATTCAGAATCTTCTTTATTTTATTATCATTAAATGCTCCAACAACTACCGTTCCCAAATCAAGGCTCTGACACTGCAAGTAAACATTCTGGGCTGCATGACCCGCCTCCATATGCACATATCTAATGCCGCGTTCTCCATATCTGGAAGTGGTTCTCTCATAGACGGCACAAAAAACCAGATCAATGGGGGCATCTTCTACAAAAGACTGACCCAATGCCGCATCTGTCAATCTCTTTCTATAGTCACCGGATATGGTTCTTTTTAGAGAATGTTCCTTTGGTATATAATGATAAATTCCAGGGGCAATTCCCTCTAATTTCCCCACAACAACATAGATCTCCAAGGGATAGGTGGCGCCAGCAGATGGTGCCGCTCTCTTATATCCCCGTTTCTCAGTAATACCCTGGGCAGCCCAAAGGATCTGTGAAATTTCCTTCAGAGAGAGTGCCTCATCCCTGTAGCTTCTAACAGACCTCCTTCTAAGAATGGCTTCCTCTACACAGGTATCACTTTCATATCTTGGCTCGGGAAGTTTTATCAAATCTTGATTTTTCATCATCTTATTATTATCTTTTCCTTTCTCTTTTAATAAAATATCGAAAATCTGGAATACTATTGCAATTGAAACTATTGCAATTAAAAATAAAACCAAAAATTCTGTTTTATCCATTTTACTTTTCTGATCCTAATAATATATGGATTAAGAATGAAAAATCAAAATCTTTCCAGTGTTTTTTCTGATTTTGATTTTGTTCTTATCTGCATGTATCATGCTGAAAATGATAGGGTAATATGAGGAAAAATTTATTGGAAATCTATAACATTCTATTTAAAAAATTTGGAGAGCAGCACTGGTGGCCAGCCGAAACGGAGTTTGAGGTAATCGTTGGGGCAATTCTCACCCAGGCGGCGGCATGGAAAAATGTCGAGTTAGCGATAGAAAATCTCAGGGTTGAGAATCTCTTAAATCCAGAAGGGATATACAAGACAAAGGAATCTAAACTCAAAAAACTTATCCGGCCTGCTGGCTACTTCAATGCCAAGGCAAGGAAGCTTAAAGAATTTGTAAATTTCTTATTCGAGAATTACGATGGAAATCTCAAATTGATGCTAAATCAGCCTCACGAAAAACTTCGAAATGAACTTCTTTCCATATGGGGTATTGGTCCTGAGACTGCAGACTCAATTGTTCTTTATGCTGCAAATAAGCCCAGTTTCGTTGTTGACGCATATACAAAGAGAATCTTTTCCAGAATTGGTTTAGTCGATGATGATATAAACTACGAGGATCTTAAAAAATTTTTTGAGGAAAATCTGCCAAGGGATGTAAGGCTATATAATGAATTCCATGCCCTTCTTGTCAGACTTGGGAAGGAATATTGCAAAACAAAGCCACTGTGTGATGAATGTCCTGTCAAAGAGGTATGTGAAGGTCCAAATTGATGTTAGTGTGTGAAATGAAAAGGGTTTATTCTATGGAAACCTTCAAAAAGGAAGTGATGGAGAAGGATGCACTGAACAGGATCAAGTGGGATCCTGGGTTGAAGCGGGAGGAATTTGATGTTTTTTATCTGGACAGGATTTCGGGGAGATTGTCAAAGGTAAATTTCTCGGAGATTGAACTGGAGGGGGATTTCTTAAGGATTGGGGATAATTTGATTCCCATGCACAGGATAAGAAAGATTGAATGGAAGGGGAGGGTTGTTTGGGAGAGGAGGAGGGGTTGAAAACAAGAAGTATTTATTTTAGTATTCATAATAATCTAAACATGGTCAGAAATATTGATCTCTTCTTCGATCCACAAAGCAGGGAATATGTTGTGGTCTCAGAGGGTCACCATTTGCGGATGAGTGAAAGTGAGTTCAAGGACATTAGAGGTAGTATGAATGGAATTGCACTTGCATTTTTGATGAAGTCAAAAAAGAAATAATCTAACAAATTAATTTAACAATTTATTCACTTCCTGGATTTCCTCCTACCAGCGATCTCGGTTGGGAGCCCCCACAGTCTTAAGAATCCCTCCCCCATCTTGTGATTGAATACATCATTTTTTTCATATGTTGCTAAATCGAGGTCATAAAGGGAATTCTCAGAACTTCTCCCCACTATGGTGAGATTTCCTTTATACAATTTCAATCTGACGGTTCCGGAAACCATATCCTGACTTTGATCTATAAATGCATCCAGGTCATCTTTCAATGGCTCCATCCATTGTCCAAAGTAGACCAGTTTAGCCCACTTGCTGTCAATAATTTCCTTAAATGAATTTTCCTCCCTCGTTAGTGTTAGTCTCTCAAGCTCTCTATGTGCTTCTAAGATAATTGTGGCGGCGGGGCACTCATAGACCTCCCTGGATTTTATTCCAATGAGGCGGTCCTCCATCATGTCAATCCTTCCAATGCCATGGGACCCACCGAGTTCGTTCAATCTTCTTATTAGTTCTACCTCATTCATTTTTTTATTATTCAAAGCAACCGGAATTCCCTTTTCAAATTCCAATTCAACATAACTTGCTTTTTCGGGAGCCTCCTCAGGAGAAACCGTCCAGGAAAAGACATCATCTGGTGGCTCTTTCATGGGATTTTCCAAGGGACCAGCCTCGATACTTCTACCCCAGAGATTCTCATCGATACTATAGACGGATTTTCCAGAAGGAACCTGGATTCCATGTTTCTTTGCATATTTCAATGCATCGCTCCTATTCAATTCCCATTCCCTAACTGGAGCAATTATCTTAAGTTTGGGATTTAATGATCTAACTGTCAGCTCAAATCTAACCTGATCATTCCCCTTCCCAGTAGAGCCATGAGCAACGGAGTCAGCATTTTCCTTTTCTGCGATCTCCACCAGATGCTTGGCAATTAGTGGTCTGGAGAGTGCGGCACTCAGGGGATACTTACCCCCATAGAGGGCATTGGCCTTAATCGCCCTATTTATATAATCCTTTACGAATTCTTCTCTGGCATCAATGCTATAGGTTTTAATCGCCCCAATGTCTCTGGCTTTCTTCTCTATCTCCTTCAGATCTTTCTCCTTCTGTCCCAGCTCCAGGGTTAGGGTGATGACATCTGCCCTATAATTCTCCCGAAGCCACTTGATACAAACGGAGGTATCTAAGCCGCCCGAATATGCAAGAACTACCTTCATTCCGTTATATTTATTGAATTCTAGTTAATATAATGAATTAAAATAAAATGACACCAAAATAGGGTTCTATGAAGATAAATTTAAGAAGGAGAAATTTAATTTTTCTTTGAATAGACCTTTCTTTTTCTCTAAAAGAAAGGGAAGAAAAGGGGTTTAAAATGAGATGGAATAAAAAACACATAATATCCATTAGAGACTTCTCAAGGGAGGAGATAGATTTTGTCCTTAAAAAATCAAGGGATATGGAGAAAAAACTAAAGTTAGGTAAGACAAGTTCTCTGATGAAGGACAAAATTCTCGCAAACCTATTCTTTGAACCATCCACAAGAACGAGAATGTCCTTTGAGGCGGCTATGAAAAAATTGGGTGGTGTAACCATTGGCTTTGATTACCCAGGAATAAGTTCTGAAGTAAAGGGGGAGACTATTGTAGATACCGTAAAGATAGCTGCGGGCTATGCTGATGTCATAGTGATAAGACATCCAGTCGAGGGCTCAGCAAGGTTGGCATCAGAAAACGTAGATGTTCCAGTGATAAATGGTGGTGATGGTTCTAATCAGCATCCTACCCAAACCCTTCTGGATCTTTATACAATAAAAAAGGAATTCAAAAGGATTGATGGATTAAATATCTGTGTTATAGGTGATTTGAAATATGGAAGAACCGTGCATTCACTAACAAATGCCCTGGAAAATTATAACGTGAATTTATGCTTTATTTCTCCATGGGAACTCAGGATGCCAAGGAGAATGGTCAAGGGATTAGAAGCAAAGGGAATTAAGGTTAGAGAGACAACAAAGCTCAATATCAAAAATTTTGATGTAATCTATGTAACCAGAATTCAGAAGGAGAGATTTCCAGATCCGCAGGAATATGAAAGGGTTAAGGATGCATATATCCTGAACATGGATGCCATCGAAGGAATTAAAAATGAGGCTATAATTATGCATCCCCTCCCCAGGGTTACAGAGATCAGTACAGATATTGATAATACAAAATACGCCCACTATTTTGAACAGGCAAGGAATGGGATTCCAGTGAGAATGACTCTGCTTTGTTTAGTTTGTGGGGTGAAATTTTAGTAAAGATGATTGAGAGGATAGATTAAAATTTGTTGAATTGAAGAGAAAGGAGAAAAACGAAGTTAAAAGAAAATGCCATTAAGGGAAGAAACCCTGAAGATAAAACCAATAAGGAATGGGGTGGTTATAGACCACATAACTCATGGTAAAGCCTTAGAGGTTCTTCGCATTCTTGGTATAGGGGAGGGCTACACAGACGAGGTAAGTTTAGCTATGAATATCCATAGTAAGAGACTGGGGAAGAAAGATATAGTTAAGGTGGAGAACAGGGATATAAAAAGTGATGAAATAAATAAAATAGCTATAATTGCCCCCAATGCCACCATAAACAGAATCAGAAACTATAAGGTGGTAAAAAAGGAAAAGGTAGCCCTGCCCAATGAGATTATTGGTATTGTAACCTGTCCCAATCCGCAATGTATAAGTAACAAGGAAAGAGAGCCGGTGAAATCAGTATTCATTGTAGTGCAAAGAGACCCACTCATCCTGCGTTGTAAATACTGTGAGAGGGAAGTAAAGGGATCCTTTGGGTAGTTAGAGTTCTTTAATCATTTCCTCAGTTAATCTCTGTGCAGATCTAATCCTATCTCTTCTCTTTCTTAAATCTCCGTTTCTTACTTTAATTACATTCTTGAAACTTCTTAACATCCGCCTTACCTCCCTTGGGGAGGTTCCTCCCATGCTTCTGTTTTTAGCAACAACCTTCTTTGGGTCTAAGACATTACCAAGTTCTTTGGCAGAGATTTCTATCGTGAATTTCTTCAAAATTTTTCTAACATTTTCAACGTCTCTGAAATCTTTCTTTTTTCTAATCAATTCCTTCACTATCGCGGCGACAATCTCATAGGCCTTTCTGAATGATAAATCCTTATCTCTTACCAAAAAATTAGCAAGTTCTGTAGCGGTAGAAAAATTAGAATTTGCCATTTCCTCCATTCTTTCTTTGTTAATCTTCATATCTCTTAATCCCTCATTAAGAACTCGAAGTGACGACTTCAGTACATGAATGGAATCCCAGAGGAGTTCTCTATCTTCCTGCAAATCCCTATTGTATCCAGATGGCAATCCCTTAAGAACCGTAAGGATCTGAATCAGAGAACCATAGATTCTTCCACTTTTTCCTCTGACTAACTCGGCTACATCGGGATTTTTCTTCTGGGGCATTATGGAACTTCCAGTAGAAAATGAGTCCGAGAATTCAATAAACCCAAACTCATAACTACTCCAGATGATGAGATCTTCTGCAAACCTAGAGAGATTGGACATCAATATTGCCATCACAGCTAGTGTCTCTGCAACAAAATCCCTAGAGCCTACCGCATCCAATGAGTGTTCATGAACACCATCAAATCCCAACAGCCTTGATGTAAATTTCCTGTCAATGTGGAAGGATGTTCCCGCCAGGGCACACGCCCCCAATGGGCACAGATTCACACTTTTATACGCATTTTTCAATCTTTCCAAATCCCTGATTAGCATGCTGATATAAGAACTTATCCAAAACCCGAAGGTCATGGGCTGAGCATGTTGCATATGCGTATAACCGGGCATTACAGCATCTGCATATTTTTCTGCAAGAATTAACAAAGTTTTTTGGAATTCGATCACCAGTTCCTCTATCTCCAGAATCTCATTCCTGAGACGTATCTTGGTGTCGGTCAGAACCTGATCATTTCTTGACCTAGCGGTGTGCATCCTTCCTCCATAATCCAGGCCAGAATTCTTAATTACATAATTTTCCACATTCAGGTGAATGTCTTCCAGTTCCTCACTCAGTTTGAATTTTCCATTCATAAACTTCTTTTCAGCCTTTTTTAAGGATTCAATAATCTTCTTTGCGTCCCCCCTGGATATTATCCCCTGCTTCATAAGCATCAGAACATGAACCTCAGAGCCCCATACATCCTCTAAAATCATCCCCTTGTCACTCTCCAGAGAACTTGAAAATTCTAACAAAATGGGGGAAATCCCTCCTTTGAATCTATCTCTCAGCATTTTTGAATCCATCCCCAATCTCTTTTAATTTAAATTTACCTTTTTAATTATATGAACAGATACAAATATTATCAATTAAAATGTTAAAATGGAAACAAAAATCGTAGAAATAGAAAAACCCCCAGAGGTGAATCTAATCCTTGGACAGAGCCACTTCATCAAGACCGTGGAGGATATATATGAAGTTCTCATAACTACAGTTCCCGGAATAGAATTTGGCTTGGCATTCTGCGAATCCTCCGGCGATAAACTGGTGAGGATCGACGGGACCGACAAAGAGATGATGGACCTGGCGGCAAAAAATGCCATGAAGATAGCAGCAGGGCATTCATTCATAATATTTCTGAAGAATGCCTTTCCCATCAACGTTCTCAATGCAGTGAAAAATGTTCCAGAGGTATGCAGGATTTTTGCTGCTACTGCAAACCCATTGCAGGTAGTTATTGCAGAAACTGAAAAGGGAAGGGGAATTCTGGGAGTGATTGATGGTGAAACTCCGGTGGAGGTTGAAAGCATGGAGAAGATGAAAGAGAGGAAAGACTTCCTCAGGAAAATTGGGTATAAAAGGTGATAATGGAGTGAATAAAAAATGATCATCGCGGAATTTAGAATTTAGCATAGTTCCAATTGGGATAAAGACCACCTCTGTTTCCAGGTATGTGAAATAGAGGCTGAAAACTTGAGGGATTTATTCAGTGTTGTGGAGAAAGCACACGAAGCTGTGTTTAAGTTAGGAGTGAAAAGGCTCGTTAATGAGATAAAGATAGATGACAGAAGGATATTATGCTTGCTATCGACTTTCATGATAAAGGCTTGTTATACTTGTAACATAAATAGATAACGAGAAAGGGATAAAAGATGGTGCTCATCTCAGTTTCGATGGTGTTATTCTGAACTACTGGTTTCTCAAATGACAAAAACGTCAGACTGTTGTCAGTTGTCTGCGGCGCTGCCCGATCCAGAATCCGATAATATAATACACATTCCGTGGATAGGGCTTTGCGTAATGCATTTTGAAGCCACGAAGTATCTTGCGTACGTGCCTGTCGCTGTAATCAGCGCCAACACTTAGTGCAAACCCCTTTAATATGTTTTTTATGTCAGTACTATATCTCTGACGACTTTCTCAGAACATCTATCTGAGCCCACTGTTGTAATAATCATTATCCTATATACTTTCCAGGAGCCTCATCAAAGCTTCTATCTTCCCGGAGGGCATTATATGAACCCCCGCTAGATTCATCTCCCTTGCCATATCTATGAGCTCTGAAGCTATATTAATCCCCTCCTCAACTGGATCATCTGCCTCTTTTATCCTCTTTCCAGTCTCTTCCGAGATCACTATGCCAGGCATCGTCCTCAGAAACTGAACCATTCCATACGAATATAGAGGTACAAGACCCATCAGAATCTTATCTGCGATATCCTCCTTCATCAGGGATTCATATTTATCCAGAAAATCCCACATCATTGAGGACTCAAATACGGCCTGCGTCTGAAAGAAATCTGTCCCGGCATCCAGTTTTCTTTTTGTCTTATGAATCTCTCCCTCTATGGGTGTTGCCCCTGGGGCTAATGCTGCCCCTATGAAGAAATTCGTCGGCTTATTCAGATCCACGCCGACTAAATCCTTGCCCTGGTTCATTAATTTCATCGTCTTTATGAGGGTTGCAGAATCGAGATCAAATACTCCTTTAGCCTTTGGATGATCACTTGACCTGCATGAGGGATGGTCCCCGGTCAGAGCAAGAACATTTTCTATACCAAAGGCTGCCGCACCAATTAAATCGGCCTCCAGTGCCAGCTGGTTTCTATCCCTACAAACCAGTTGGTATATGGGGTCTATGCCATTTTGTTTCAGGAGTATACTCGCAGCCAGGGAGCTCATCAATAACCTGGCTCCTGGAATATCCACAACATTAACCCCATACAGCCTATTCATGAGTTTCTTAAATTCCTCAACCTCGTGCATAAATTCCTTGAGATCCGGGCCCCTTGGAGGAGCCACCTCCCCAGTAACTATGAACTCTTTTCCGAAATTTTTCGACAGTTTACTCATTTTAACCTCGGAATTCTTGTCCCAATAAGCTCATCCCATTTCCCGAATTTCTTCATTCTTTTATCGATCAGAATCCATGCGCAATCTATGTCATCCACCTCACATTTGCCATCCCGAACACCACCGCATGGTCCATTCAACAAAGACTTTGGACATCTCTTTATGGGGCATATCCCGGCGGTTTTTTCCAGAACACAATCGCCGCAGGCCGAGCAATATTCCAGAATCTTATCGCCTCTTTTTACACCAATCCCGGTCGTATCCGCAACAGGTATTATCTCAGTATCCAATACCTCCGAAACGACCTGTGAGCCAGCGCCACACGCTAACACATAAATTCTATCGTAATCCTCCGGATCTACCTTAATCTCTGGATAGTTGCAGATTGTTGGTAATTTCACAACCTCAGAATCCAGTTTTACACCCAGTTCTTCTACCTCCTCCTTGGAAAAATTCCAGTATGGGCACAAACTGCAAACAATCAGCAGATTCTTGTCTCCTGTTTTTCCTTTTATTTCATCGATATTCTTCAGTTTCAGGGTTATCATTTTTTTATTCCATAGAAATCAGATATTATAATAATTAATCATTATGAATCATTATATAACTATTATTTAAA
>Ga0190361_1000156_pt1 | contig 28465 bp, 27 predicted proteins | sample 48721845_MG_FD_161273 | JGI IMG/M metagenome (GOLD analysis project Ga0190361, IMG submission 161273) | Hydrothermal vent microbial mat bacterial communities from Southern Trench, Guaymas Basin, Mexico - 4872-18-4-5_MG | ecosystem: Environmental > Aquatic > Marine > Hydrothermal vents >... | reverse complement strand
TCGTCCCGTTCTCCACTGCGACCCCGAAAGAATAAAGCAGGTCTTCCTCAACATCGCTATAAACGCGCTTGAGGCGATGCGTGGCAGCGGAAAACTGTTAATAGAACTGACAGAAGGGGCTCCCGACGCCCTTGTGTCTGACCACCAGACAGTTACGCCGGCAGACGGCATCATCATCCGTTTCACCGACACAGGACCTGGTATCCGCAGTAAGGACTTGGACAGGATTTTTCTGCCGTTTTTCACGACCAAAGCCGATGGAGTGGGAATGGGACTGGCAATCGCCAACAAAAATGTCGCCGAACACGGAGGCTTCATAACTGTGGATTCACATCTCGGCAAGGGAACAACCTTTACTGTATGGCTACCCCGTGTTCCGAAGCGCTCTGGAGGGAGAAGTGTTGCCGAAGGTGTTGGTGGTTGACGATGACAAGGGAGTTTTGGACACCCTCAGGATTATCCTGTCTGAGGCAGGACATAAGGTGGTGACAACTCCAGACCCTGTTTACGCGCTGAACATCATAGAGGTTGAGCGACCTGATGTTGTGGTTGAGGACATAAGAATGCCGGGGATGGACGGCATAGAACTTTTGAGACGGATAAAGTCGCGGTGGCCGAAACTGCCCGTTGTGATAATAACAGCGTTCTCAACCTGGGAGAATGCGGTTCAGGCGATGCGTCTTGGCGCTTTTGATTACATAAAGAAGCCATTTGACATAAACCAGTTGCGGCTTGTGGTGGCACGCGCCGCCGCCGCTTACGAAGCCCTCAAAGCCGGCAAAAAACCCTTCTTTGAAGTGGGGCAGATTGTTGGAGCGTCTGAAGGAATGAAGACGGTGCTTGATATGGTGGAGCGGGTTGCTCCCACCGACACCACAGTCCTTATTCTTGGTGAGTCTGGAACAGGCAAGGAACTGGTCGCACGCGCCATACATATGAAATCGCTCCGATACTCAGAGCCTTTTATCGCTGTCAACTGCGCTGCTTTTCCTGAAACCCTCCTTGAATCCGAACTCTTCGGCTACAAAAAGGGCGCCTTCACAGGTGCCACCTCCGACAAAGCAGGGCTTTTTGAGGTCGCCCACAAAGGGACTCTGTTTCTTGACGAAGTGGCGGAAATTCCTCTTCCGACGCAGGCGAAACTGCTGCGCGCCATTGAAGAACGAGAATTCTATCGCCTCGGCGACACATCCCCTCGTCAGGTGGATGTCCGTTTAATCGCCGCCACCAAACAACCACTTGAAGAACGGGTTCGCGAGGGAACCTTCAGAGAAGACCTTTTCTATCGCCTTAATGTGATACCCATATCCATCCCCCCTCTTCGGGAAAGACAGTCGGATATTCCGCTGCTGGCGGGACACTTTCTGCGCAAATACGCCAAACAGATGGGCAAGGAGATAGAAGACTTTGAACCAGCAGCCCTTGAGAAATTGATGAGCCATTCCTGGCCTGGGAATGTGCGCGAACTTGAAAATGTGATTCAACGCGCCGTCGCGTTCTGCACCACAGAGAAGATAACAGAAAACGACATATTCATAACTGCCGAACCGCTTGAGGCAAAGACGCCCTCAATACCAGAAAACTTCAATCTTGACGCCTACATTGAGGAATTGGACAGAAGTTTTGTGGAGGCGGCTTTGAAACAGACGGGCGGCTCAATTCAAGAGGCGGCGAAACTGCTGGGCATCACTGTGCGCGCGCTCCGATACAGGATAAGCAAATACCGTCTGTGAATCCCACTCCTTTGCGGTCTATGACGATGTGACGACGCCATTTCGGTGATTCTTTCAGCGCATCACGGCGCCAGTGCACACCCCGTGACTCCCGTCTCTCATACGCCGCGCGTGCCACAAGATACCCCACCGTCAACATATTCTGCAGTCGCCATCCCGCTACCGACTCAAATCGGTTCCACAACACATACCTACACCAGAAACCCAACCTCTCAAGCGCCTCTTTCAGACCGGACTCATCCCGCTCTATTCCCACATTCCACCACATCAATGCCCGCAGCGAGTCTTCCACATCCCGAACCAGTATCCGCTCCGTGCGCGGGAGGTTTTCAGCCGCCATTTTGCGCACCACAACTCCTTTTCTGCGCACATCTTTGAGCAACGCCCTGCCTGTGCGCCGACCCATCACCAGACCCTCAAGGAGGGAGTTGGAGGCGAGGCGATTGGCGCCGTGGAGTCCTGTTGCCGCTACCTCGCCGCAGGCATAGAGTCCCTCAAGTGTTGTGCGTCCGAACAGGTCGGTTCGCACCCCGCCGATAAAGTAATGAGCAGCGGGGCGCACCGGCACCCTGTCGCGGGCAAAATCTATGTCAAACGCCGCGCACAGCCTTGTCAGACCCGGAAATCGTGTCTTTATCTTTTCCGCATCAAGATGACGGCAGGAGAGATAGACCTGTGTATCGGATGTCCTTTTCATTTCCTCAATTATGGCGCGGCTGACCACATCTCGCGGTGCCAACTCACCCGCCTTGTCATACCTCAACATAAAACGCTCACCGAAGCGGTTGAGAAGGTGTGCCCCCTCACCCCGCACCGCCTCCGATATCAGCGCCCTTATCGCGCCCGCAACATACAGCACCGTTGGATGGAACTGCACGAACTCCATATCGGCGACACTGGCTCCCGCCCTGAACGCCATCGCAATGCCGTCACCCGTGGATATCTCGGGATTGGTCGTCTCCCTGTAAACCTGCCCCGCCCCGCCTGTTGCCAGAACCACCGCACGCGCCCATACCAGAAGCCTTTCCCCATTTCTTGTCTGAACAAGTGCGCCCACACAGCGCCCGTCCACGGTCAGAAGGTCCACCACAAAGGCGCGCGGCATAAACCTTATGGACGCGGTGGCATAGGCGCGTTCAAGCAAGACGCGCTCTATCTCGGCTCCTGTGGCATCACCCTTTGCGCGCAGAATCCGCGCCTCGGAGTGTCCTCCCTCCCGCGCCAGCGCATAGTCTTCCCCTTCCTTGTCAAACTCCACCCCCATATCCGCCAGTTCTTTCACCGCATCCGCACCCTCGCCCAGTATCGTCTCCACCGCATCTTCATCGCACAGACCACACCCTGTCTTTATGGTGTCCCTAATATGGGACGAAAGTGCTTGTTTTGTGAAGGCGACGGCGATACCGCCCTGTGCCAGCGCAGTAACCGTCTCCTCTGGCACATCCTTTGTCACCACCAAAACTTTAGCGGAACGGCTCACTTCAAGGGCGCAGCGCAACCCCGCAATCCCGCTGCCGATGATGAGAACATCGGTTAGGCGGTGTGGCAACTCAAGACTGTCAAAGCCGCAGAGGTAGCGGGGAGAGTTTATCAACGGCGCTCCTCCAGCGCGGTGTTTATTGCTTCATCTAGGGGTGGGTGTAGCACCCCACCCTCCCATATTATGGCGGTGACCAACTCGGCAGGGGTCACATCAAAGGCGGGGTTGTAGACGGCGACATCAGGGACGGTTATTGCAAGGCGTCCCCAGACACGGCGCACCTCATCGGGGTCGCGCTGCTCTATGGGAATTGAGCCGCCATCAGGGCAGCGTAGGTCAAATGAAGTTGAGGGGGCGACAGGATAGAACGGAACGCGGTGGCGCGCCGCCAGAACCGCCACCTGATATGTCCCTATCTTGTTGGCAAAATCGCCGTTCCTTGCAACCCTGTCCGCTCCCACAACGCACGCATCTATACGATGGTTGCAAAGAAGCGAACCCACCATATTGTCGCAGATGAGCGTGACGGGAACACCAACACGGCGCAATTCCCAGCAGGTCAGGCGCGCTCCCTGAAGCAGCGGTCTTGTCTCGCAGGCGTAGACCTTTATGCGGCGCCCCTGCGACGCCACCGTATATATCACCCCCAGCGCCGTCCCTATTCCGCAGGTCGCCAAAGCACCTGCGTTGCATATCGTCAACACTGTCGGCTCGTCAGGCAGAAGCGCGGCACCGCACTCCCCCATCTTCCTGCACAACTCCACATCCTCGTCAAAGAGCGCTTTTGCGGTCTGAAAGAGCGCCTGTTTTATCTCCGCTGCGCCGCTACCCTCACACTCCCTCGCCGCCGCCTCCATACGCTCCAAACAGTTGCGAAGGTTGACCGCCGTCGGACGACTGGAAAGCAAATAATTCTTCACCTCCGCCAACCTGCTCCATAAACGCCCTTCCTCCTCAATGCCACGAATCCCAAGGTAAAGCCCAAAAGCGGCGGCTACGCCTATCGCCGGCGCACCACGCACAACAAGTCGCTTTATCGCATCCCAGACCCCGCCAACATCCTCAAGCCTTATATAAGACTCTTCCTGCGGCAACGCCGTCTGGTCAAGCAGAACAAGCGCTCCGTCCTCGTCACCGTCCCAGTAGAGTGTGCGAAAAGGAAGTTCAACAGCCATATGTAGCATCCTTAAAGACCAAGTTTTTTGCGCAGTTCGGAACTGGAGGCTATAGTTTTTGTGTGCGATTCCTCAACATACCGCCTGATGTTTTCTGCGATTTTCTTATTTGACAGAGCAAGGATTCTTGCCGCAAGCAAGGCAGCGTTTACAGCACCTGCCTTGCCCACCGTTGTAACAGCGGTAGGAACACCTTTTGGCATCTGCAAAGAGGCAAGCATTGCGTCTACTCCGTTGAAAGGACCTGCGGCAACAGGAACGCATATAACAGGCAGGGTGGTGTGGGAGGCAATAACGCCGCCCAGATGCGCCGCATAACCCGCAATCGCTATTATCACACCAAAACCGTTACGCCTTGCGTCCTTTGCGAAACGGATTGTCTCATCTGGTGTGCGGTGGGCACTTAAAAGGAAAAACTCGCTTTCAACGCCAAGACCGTCAAGCGTCTCCTTCGCGATAGCAGCGTAGTCGGAGTCCGAAAGCGAGCCCACAACAACCGCAACCTTCATAACACCTCTCCTGTTATGCGCTCAAGGAGTTCAATATAACGGCTGCGGGTTTTTTGGACAACCTGATTCGGCAAAGGCGGAGGCGGCGATTTTCTGTCCCAATTTGTGGCAAGAAGATAATCGCGGACAATCTGTTTATCAAACTGCTGGAGGCGTTGTTGCCTGTAGGCGGTGGCGTCCCAGTAACGGCTTGAATCGGGGGTGAGCAACTCATCTATCAGGCAGGGTTTTCCGTCAATGAATCCCCACTCAAATTTTGTGTCGGCGAGGATGAGGTCTTTCTTGAGCAGCAAGTCGGCGGCTTCTTTGTAGATTTTGATGGACTGCGCAAATAGCAACTGCGCCGTCTCCTTCCCAACTTCAGCGCAGATTTGCTCAACCGTTACGGGCTCATCGTGTCCAACCTCTGCTTTTGTGGTGGGTGTCAGGATAGGTTCTGGGAGTTTGGCTCCTTTTTTGAGTCCGTCAGGAAGCCTATGCCCGTAGGCTGTGCCATCACGACAATAGGACTCCCACGCTGAACCGGCAAGATATCCCCTGACTATGAACTCATACGGTATAACATAAGCCTTGCGGACAAGGGTTAGCCTGCCGCGCCATTCATCCGGCACATCCAGCCCATCTGCGTTGCAGGTTACATAATGGTTTGGAATCGCGCTGAAATGCTCAAACCAAAAACGGCTTATCCGCGTTAGCACCACACCTTTGTCGGGGATTTCGGGCTTGAGCACAAAATCAAAAGCGGAAATTCTATCTGTTGCCACAAGCAGAAGATGGTTTTCATCCACCTCGTAGATGTCGCGAACTTTACCGCGGCGAAGCAGTCTTATCCCCACTCATTTCTCCTTCTTTTGCTCCTTCAACTTCTTTCTGAACTCAAGCATACACTTTCTGGAGCAGAAATGGTAGGTTTTGCCGCCGGGGCGCACCCAGACAAACGGCTTTTCGCCCTTTTTGGGGTCAATGGTGAATTTCTTTCCACAGTTGGCGCAGGTATAGGTTTTGACCCCCTCTTCTTTACGCTTTTTGACCTCGCGGCATTTGAGTCCTTTTGGCAGTTCAAACTCCGACAGGTCAATTTCGGCTTCCTTGACCGATTTGACTTTCGCTTTTGCCGCCACCTCAACCGTTCCCAAGTCAAGATAAACCTCCAGTTTGAGCGGAAAACCTTTCACCTTGTCCAATGCGTTAGCAAGCGGCTTTGAGAGCATGCCCGCCTCGCGATAAAACCGTATCACCGACTGCGGCACATTCAGTTTGTCGGTCAGCCAGATGTTGAAGGCAATACGAGAGTCTTCTTTGATTATCACCTGTCGGGCTTCGTAACCCGCTATTTTGGCTGTTTTTTTGGTTTCAACGACTTCGGCACTGATGTCCTTTATGACATTGCCGCTTTTGTCAAGGAGGAACCCCATCCGCGGCGCTTTCTCCTTGCGCTCAAGCAGCGGCATGTGGTTGAGGGCGTCCACCATCTTGGCTCGGTTCCGCTCGCGTTGCTGCCGCAACTCCTCAAAATAGGAGAAATGCGTCTCCACATACTCTTTTTTGTTCAGGTCAATCTCCCAGATAAGGCGCTTATCCAGCCTGACTATGCATACCACGCCCGCTTTCTCATCCACCAACTTCAACCTGTCGCCAACAACAAGCAGTTTCTGTTCCCGTTCCTCTTCTTCGCCACCGATTATTCCGTTTGAGACCTGCTCCACAATGAGTCCTTTTTGCTTGTTGGGCGTCTCTTTCTGCTGCGCAAAAAGAGGCAAGGTGGCGGCAAGCAGTATCGGCAAAATCCAGCGCATATCACAATCCTCCATTCCGTCTGTTAGACGGCTGAAATCGCAGTTTCTTCTACGGGCTATTTACGCTTCTTCCTTATCAGGTCGGCAATTCTGTCAAGCGCTTTCTGCAGATTCTCTTCGGAGTTGGCGTATGAGAAGCGTATGAAACCAGCACCAAACTCACCAAAACATGTGCCGTCCAGACAGGCAACCCCTGCTTCCTCAAGGAGCATGGAGGCGAGTCCTTTGAAGTCGGTGCCGCACATTTTCGCCGCTTCTGTCACATTGGCAAACGCATAGAAAGCGCCTTTTGGCATAACGCAACGGATACCCTCTATTTCGTTGAGTCCGTTGACGAAGAGATTACGCCTGCGCTCAAAGATAGCCATCATTTTATTGGACTCATCCTGCGGACCGCGCAACGCTTCAACACAGGCGCGCTGGTTGAAAGCACAAGCGCAGGAGTCAATGTTGGTCATAAGACGAGCAAAGAACCACGCCATCTTCTCGGGTGCTACGCCGTAACCCATACGCCATCCCGTCATCGCGTATGTTTTTGAAAAGCCGTTCAAAATAACAGTCCGCTCAAACATCCCAGGAACGGAAGCAATGCTTTCAAACTTGGCACCGTCATAAAGCATCCTGTCGTAAACCTCATCTGACAGGATATAGAAATCGTGCTTTTGCGCAAGTTCTGCGATGCGCTCAAGGTCTTGACGGGTCAGAACACCACCTGTGGGGTTTTGGGGGGAGTTGATTATGAGAAGCCTTGTTCGCGGTGTGATAAGCGACTCCAACTCGTCAATGTCAAAGCGGAAATCAAACTCCTCACGCAGAGCGATGGGGACAGGTTTTGCGCCGATGAAGTTTATCAGGGACTCATATATGGGGAATCCTGGGTTGGGATATATGACCTCATCGCCGGGCTCAACAACGCAGAGAAGGGTGAAGAGAATAATGGGCTTTGCGCCGCTTGTGACGCAGACATTTTCGCGGGTGACGGAGATGTTGCGGGTTTGAGAGATGTATTCGGCGATGGCGTCACGCAACTCAGGGATTCCGGGACTTGGCACATAGTGGGTGAAGCCTTCATCAAGGGCGCGTTTTGCGGCTTCGCGGATGTTTTCGGGAGTGTCAAAGTCGGGCTCACCAATCTCAAGGTGAATAATATCGCGTCCCTGCGCCTCCAACTCCTTCGCACGGGCAAGCACATCAAAGGCGGTTTCTGTGCCAAGACGAGCCATCCTCTCTGCAAACCTTATCGCCATTTCAAGCCTCCTTAACAAGGACACTTCATATTTTGACAGGCGGCAGAGAAAAATCAATCACAGGGTTGGAATTTGGATATAGGTAGAATGTTAGTAGCGCAGGACGGTGGAACCCCAGGTTTTTCCTCCCCCGAAGGCGACGAACATAAGGAGGTCGCCGCGGTTTATTTTGCCTGCCCGAACCGCCTCATCAAGCGCTATAGGGACGCTGGCAGCGCTTGTGTTGCCGTAGCGGTCAAGGTTGACATATATCTTTTCAAGAGGGATGCCGAAACGGTCGGCAGCCGCCTTCAGTATGCGCATGTTAACCTGATGCGGAATTATGTAACGGATGTCGTCAGGTCCTATGCCGAGCGTTTTGAACTCGTGCTCCAGCATATTGCACATTTCGGTGACGGCAAATCTGAATATTTCGCGACCGCGCAGGTGCATATAATGCAGGCGTTTGTCAACGGTTTCGTGGGTTGCGGGCATCCGCGAGCCGCCTGCCGGCAGCACCATCATCTTGTCGTCCAGTTCGGAATACAGGTTGAAGGAGAGAAAACAGGAGTCGCCGTTGGACGGACCGAGAACCACCGCACCGGCACCGTCTCCAAAAAGGATGCAGGTGTTTCTATCCTGATAGTCGGTGATTTTGGTGAGGGTTTCAGCACCCAGAACGAGAACATGGCGGAAAAGTCCCGCCTCAATGAAGGACGCACCGATAGCGCAGCCGTAAACAAAACCCGAGCAGGCAGCGAGGATGTCAAAGGCAGGGATCTTACGGCAGCCAAGGCGCTTTTGAAGGTAGCAGGCAGTGGATGGGAATATGGTGTCGGGAGTGATGGTGCCAAGGACAATAGCGTCAATGTCCTCTGGAGCCAGTCCAGCCGCTTCTATCGCCTTTCTGGCGGCTTCAGTGGCAAGGTCGGCTGTGGTTTCGGAGTTGCGCACCACGCGACGCTCCCTGATACCTGTGCGCTCAACTATCCATTCATTTGATGTGTCAATAAGGTAGCAGAAATCCTCGTTGCGCAGGACTGCATCAGGAGCGTGTGCGCCTGTCCCGAGAATCTTCACCTTCTTGGGTCCGTTCATCTTCACGCCCTCGCCAGAAGAACTCCATCCAACGGCTCGGTCGCCACCAACCGAAGCCCATCTTTGTAAGACCATCTATTATTCGGCGGTTGACCTGCTCTTCAAAAAGTTTCTTTGCGACAAGACAGGCATTTTTTATGGCGTCAGCGCCGCTTCGTCCGTGGCATATCACCACCACCCCGCCAACGCCCAAGAGTGGCGCCCCACCATAAGACGCATAATTGCCCACCCTGTTCAACTCCTCAAAGACCGCCTCTTTGACTTTGGGGTCGCCGCCGTTGTTGAGGTATTTCTTGAGCGCGCGGTTGAGCCAGCGCAGCATCCCCTCTCCCATCCCCTCCGCCACTTTCAATATGGCGTTGCCCACAAGACCGTCGCATACCGCCACCTCACAGGTGCCGCTGAAGAGGTCGTGTCCTTCCACATTGCCGATGAAATTGACGATTTTCGCTTCGCGGAGCAAGGAGTAGGCGGCGCGCAGTAACTCCGTTCCCTTCGTTGATTCGGCGCCTATATTAAGCAGTCCAACACGCGGGTTGTCAACGCCCAACACCGTCTCATAGTAGAGCGAGCCCATCAGGGCGTATTGGAGCAGGTGGACAGGTTTGCAAGCCAGATTTGTGCCCGCATCAATCACTATGCACATTCCTGCTTTGTTGTCGGAGGGGAAAGGCACCGCCACGCCCGGGCGTTTCACACCAGGCAGGAGGCGTAGGGAGAATATGGATGCGGCGACAAATGCTCCTGTATTGCCCGCCGATATTACCGCGTCAGCCTTTCCGTCTCTGACAAGGCGCACTGCTTCCGCTATGGAAGATGTCGGTTTTGCCTTCAACGCCTTTATCGGAGGTTCTTCCATCCCTATCACATCGGGCGCGTCCTGCACAGAAATTTTGTCGGTGCATCCTTTCAGGAGGGGTTCCACCTCGGCGCGCCTGCCCACAAGCACAACATCTATGCCCGCAGCGGCGGCTTCCACCGCTCCCTCCACCACCGCATCCGGTGCTCTGTCCCCTCCCATCGCGTCCAGCGCTATCCGCAACCCAACTCTCCTACTTCTCCTTCTCCGGGCGCAGTATCCTATATTCCTTGCCCTTGTAGGTCTCGCAAACAGGACAGACCCTGTGTGGTCTTATCAGTGCCTTGCAGCGAGGGCATTCCACCAGTTGGGGAACGCTCAAATACTGATGCGCCCTTCTTTTACCGCGCCTTGAACGGCTCACCTTCCGTTTCGGCACACCCATCCTAACCTCTCCCAACAGAATCTAATTGGGCAAATTATACGGTGTTTTCATCCTTGTTCAACTCTTCTGCAACGCCAATTACGCGGAATTTTCGCTCCGTTCGCCTCATCAGTCCTCTGAACCCGAACATTGCGGACAGCAACCCACAGACCGCACCTCCCAGTGCCGCTACCGCAACCGCCAACTCCCCTCCCCCCAAGCCGTATGTCAAGAGCCCCGCCCCTATTAACCCGAAAAGCGGCAACCCAAAAACCACCACAACGGGTCCGTATATCGCAGGCGTTGTCACCTCCACCCGCACACGCATCCCCTCCTCTATCCCATCCGCCACCTTCTCATCCACCACAGCAGCCACTTTGTCCTCAATCCTGCCGGGACGAAAACATCTCCCACAAGCGGCACACTTTGGACTTTCGGTGCTGGGGAAAAGCCTCAACTCCACCTGCAACTTGCCCTCACCCCGTTTCACTGATACAACTTCGGCTTCCTCAAAATGATAATACATTCAAACCTCTCCACATCTTTGGATAAGGTTAACAAAGGAACCGCTCTCATTTCAAGTGGAAGGAGGGACTTGACAATGATATATGCGGCTGTTTTACTTTTTCACTTGTTGTTGTGGAGGGGACGCTTTGCGGGTTATGTGGGTTGTTGTTGCGGCAGGTTTTGCGCTCTGTGTTTTTGGCGATGGCAAAAGACATCTGCCTTGTTTGCGCGACATAACGGAAGAGAGCGGGTTGGGTAAGGTAGGTAATGGAAAGACTTTACCAGACTCTGCTGCAAATCCACGATACCTGGGCGGGGCAAACCCTGACCTTTGCGGAATGGCTTAAGTGGTGGGAGAAAGAGCGGCGAAAGGTCTGGCGGCTTGATGAGGTTGGCAAATTCGCCAACTTTTCTGCGGCACTTCTCCAGCGCGCTATGCCGGGGTCCGCTTTCTGGCGCAGAAAACTCCTCTTTGAGGAGAAACTCAAAACCCGAGCAGATATAACACGCGGAAAAATTGAAACCCTGCTGCGCAGAGAGGGATACCGCTTCCTACGAGATGGCGTTGAGGTCGTGCTTAATGCGGCAAAAATCGCCTTTGCGGCTGATTTCAGATGGGAAACTTACTTCGCCCAAGCCAGAAAAGAAGCGCCTTACTTTCTTGACGACCCCTTCCTGAAGATACGCAATGTTGGACTCAAGACGCGCAATTTTGCGTTGTCGCTTTTCTTGGAAGAGTTCATCGCACCTGACCGCCACATAAAACGGATTCTGCAGCGACTCGGGCTGATAGGGCATCATAGGGTTTCTGGTTTTGAAGCGGTGGTGGCAGCACAAACGCTTGCCCAGCGTCTTGGGATGTCGCTTACCCAACTTGACCGCCTTTTATGGCATCTTGGTCGCACTGTCTGCCGCAAAAAGCACACCGCCTGCCAAATCTGCCCGCTTAACCCACTCTGCCTCACTGCCGCCGACAGATAACCAGATATTCATACAACATCGTGCTTTCTTTCTCGCCCTTAATGTTGGACGGCGAATTTTCAGGTGGCATCCGTTTGTTGGAAATAGCCCTCACGAGAGTAACCTCGTGATGAAAACCGAAGTGTTCAAGGATAATCGCCGTCAGGACATCGTTAGGTATCTCAATTCCGCATACGCGTCTGTTGCCCACTACAAAGCAGGTATATCCTCCCTTCTTCACGCTTGCAGCAATAAGGCAAAGCGATTTTATATAGTCATTGTAAAAACGGCGGACATCGTTGGCTCTTTTGGTGTTATAGGAAGCGATTTTTTCAAGGACTTCCTCCAGCAGTGGAAGCGGCAGTTTAGGCTCCTTCTGGTTGCTATCAGAGCCGCCCAACCCCAGTTTGTCCACATCCGTGTATATTCCCAACCACTGCGCTGATAGGCGTGAAAACTGCCCATAAGCAACTGTTGTGCGGCTGTCTCCGTAAGGAGGCGAGGTTATCACCAAGTCAACACTTTCTGCCGTATCCGGCAACCTTTCTGTAACATCCGTGCAAAGGAGTTGCACTTGCTGCGATGAAGGGAGCGGGTCCTTTTCTATGCACGCCGCGTAGCGAACAACAGTCTTTGAAAAAGTTTCCCATACATCTAGGTTGTGTTCTTCCAAGTTGCGAATTCGCAGAAGTTTGAACTCATTCCACCGAGTGTTGGAGACTCTCCTCACAGTTTCCGAAAAAGCGCACTGAAACAGCGGGCGCAATTGAGGGGCAACGGCTTGAATTGCCTCCTTCAGCCGTCCCAACGCCTCTATCACTTCCTCTTTGAACCAGTAACTTAAGTTTGTGACCGGGGGAATCCGGGACGAACAGTTTAGAAAAATCTGCCTCACCTTTTTGAGTTGCTCTGACACCGCAGAGCAGGAAGATGTTGTAAGTCTTGCTCTACATATAAGGATTGCCAGCGGGTTTATGTCACAACCGATGAATCTGCGTCCGAGTCGCACACTCTCAACTGCTGTCACACCTGACCCGACGAACGGGTCAAAGACCAGACCGTCTTCAGTTGAGAATGTTTCAATAAGTCGTCGTGCCACTCCGAAATGCATCATAGCAGGATAAGGATGAATCGCACACCGCCCAAGCGCCGCCTTTACACCCTTGAAGTCCATATCGGGGCATCTACGCCTCTTCCATTTGCCCTTTTCCTCTTCCGCAAAGAGCCTTTTTTGCAAAGGTAGCCCTGCAGGCATAGGAGAGTCCTCAACCTCACTTAAGCGTTCTGGTTCAGGTTCCTAATATAATCAACCGAAGGTGCTTCTATTCCATCCCACAATAAGAACCGTTTTGGGAGGCGGTTGACGGAATAGGCTGGTCGCGGTTGCGGAACTGCTCAAAAGCCGTTGAATACCGCCGCAGAAACCAATAAAGGAATCCCACCACAATGACACCGCCCAGTCCGACCCAGAACCATGCATCAAAAAAGAATATCCCTGAAACACCCGCTTTAAGGCGCCAGAAAAGCAGAGTTGCCGGCACAACAAGAAAATACTTTGCCGCCCGAGACGGTGCACGGTTCATAACGCACACCCGCCACGAGAAATGACCTCCTTTGAGGAAGGACAGTGTCAGCAGTCCGCGTAGTGATGGGATAAAGCGAGGCACCGAGGCAGCATAGTTTCTGTATTCTGCCCAGACGGAGCAGAGTTTGCGCTCTTCTGTGACGGCGCGGCGATGCTGGTGAAGCGCATACAGGGGCAGGAAGAGCAGTGACGCCACAAGCACGACAGGGTTGAGGACCCCGAAAGGTGTTACCAGCCATAGTTCTTGTGGGAATGGGGTTCCAGAAACAGAGCCGCCACCTGACAGGATGAACAGTCCAAAGCCGTGAGCGCAGGCGCAGAAATAGACGGGATTGCGGCAGACCGCATAAGGTCCGTGCGTTGTTAGGCGTCTGTTACGCAGAAGCGCTGCGTAGGAAAGCAACACCCCCAGTTCTGCTAACGCCACAACAGCAGTCCCGATGCCGAAGGCGACCCAGTTGGGTGTCGCAAAAAGCACACAGAGCGCCATATACAGGCGGCGCAGGCGCGAGCCTATACGGAGCCTTACAAAAGGCGTCGCAGCGTGTTCCAATAACAACTCCTTCCCCAACCCTTCGTCATTTTAGCACCTTAACGGTCTCTGGCAAGTCCAAAAGCGGTGGGGCGCTGTGTGGTGTTTCGTCGTGTTTGTAGAGGCGTTTTCTGTATGTGAGGTTGAGGACAAGGAGTGGGATAAGGGCGAAAGGTGCGCGGCGCCTCAGAGACAAAAGCCGCCTCACAATAGCCAGTCTTCCATAAAAGCGTCTGTATGCTGAAAGCCAACCCTCATACAACCGCTCTGCGGTCATCTTTGCAGGTTTGAACACCACATTGCTCATATTGTATCTTGACCAGTCGCGGGTCAAAATACGCCCTTGAGAGTTGAGTCTGTCGTAAAGCCGCGTTCCAGGAAAAGGTGTCAGAATAGAAAACTGCACAAGGTCCACCCCGGATGAGAAACAGAACTCAAGCGTCTGTTCAAAGACCGACTCATCATCACTGTCAAAGCCGAAAATAAAGGCGCCCTCAACGGTTATCCCGTGGTCGTGTAGTATCTTTATCGCCTCTTTATATTCTCTGACTCTGTTCTGCCTTTTACCTGCTTCTTTAAGGCTTTCTTGAGATACGCTCTCAAAGCCGATGAAAAGCCCCTTACAGCCGCTTTTGCGGAGAAGTTTCAGTAGTTTTCTGTCGCGAACGACATTGACGGACGCCTGTCCCGCCCAGTAAATGCGCTCCCCTATAAGGGCGCCAAACAACTCCCGAGCGTACCTCTTGTTGCCTATTATGTTGTCGTCCACAAAGCCTACGAACTTGGATTTGAGTTTTCTTATTTCCTGAATGACGGCGTTGACGGGACGGGTTCTGAATGTGCCGCCGAAAAAACGCGTCACCGAGCAAAAAGCGCAGTTGAAGGGGCATCCCCGCGTTGTGTGAATCATGCTTTTGACCCAGTAGCCGTTTCTGGGTAGCAGGTCGTATCGCGGGGTGGGGATAAGGGACGGGTCGGGGAGGCTGCTGGCTTTATAGAAGCGTTTGAGTTTGCCGCGTTCGGCATCTTCAAGCAACTTTTGCCAGACACCTTCTGCTTCTCCTATGACGACGGCGTCGGCGAACTGTGCAGCCTCATCGGGCAGGACTGTGGGATGTATTCCGCCCATAACGACTTTTACGCCGCGCGCTCTGAAGCGTGCGGCGATTTCGTAAGCCCGCGGCGCCGTCGGCGTCGTCACGCTCAAACCCACAAGGTCAACCTCTTCCTCATAATCCACCGCTTTTGTGTTCTCGTCAACCAGGGTGACGGAGTGTTGTGGCGGCGTCAGCGCAGCGACAACAAGCAGACCCATCGGCGGATATGAGAACCCTTTTCCGATTTTTTCGCCATCGGCTCTTCTGTATAGCGAAGGCGCTATAAGCGTTATGCGCATCCTATTCTCCAAAAGGTTTACTATTGTAGCGGCTTGTCATCTTAGATGCAAGGATAACATTTCTGATGGGGCAAAGCGTGGATTTACGGGTAGGAAGCGGGTAGAATTGTTGGGTTGTTGGAGATGGGATTTGCGCGTTCTTCTTGTGGCGGGTAGACTGCAACCTTCAGGGACGGCGATGTATGTTGCCAATTTGGTGCGGGGATTGCGGCGTCTTGGGCAGGATGTGAGGTTGCTTTATGGTGGTGGAGCCTATGGGAGAATGCTGGCAGAGGAAGGGTATGATGTTATTCAATTGGACGGACTCGGAAGAGAAGTTTACGACCTTTTTGTTCACAGGAGGCAAGTGAAGGAAGCAGGTCGGAGGTGGGCGCAACTTGTGCACATAGCGAGCGATTATGTGTTGCGCCGTGGGAGCGGCATAGCGCAGATGCTGGGGTTGAAGGCGGTTGTCAGTTTTCACCATATTGTTGAGCGACCGATTTCGCTGCCGCGTTCAGTTGTGCGGGTCATCGCCGTTTCGGAGACGATAAGGACACATCTTGTGAACGCAGGCAGGTTGCCGAAAGAGCGCATCCGCGTTGTGAGAAGCGGGGTTGACATTGAGCAGGCGAAGCAGAATTGCCAAAGCAGGCGTGAGGGACACGAGTTGGTGGTTGGTTTCGTAGGGGGTGTGGACAGGCGCAAGGGGCTTGAGTATCTGATGAAGGCGTTTGAGTTGCTTCACCAGCGTGGTCAGAGGTGCCATCTTCTGATAGCGGGTCAGGGAAAGATGTTGCCGGATGTGCGTAGGTGGATGAAAGAAAGTGGGCTTTCGGAGTTTGTTACATTGCTGCCGGACTTTACCAGTCATTGGGAGGTGTTGGCTGCAACTGACATATTGGTTCTGCCCTCACTCCGCGAGGGATATGGACAGGTGGTTCTTGAGGCGATGGCGTGCGGGAAGGTGGTGGTGGCGACAGCGGTTGGTGCGGTGGCGGATATGATGGAGGATGGTAAGACTGGAATACTGGTTGAGATAAAGAGCGCCGGAAGTCTGGCTCAGGCGCTGGGACGGCTGCTGGGTGACGCCATGTTGCGTAAGGAGATGGGCGAGGCGGCAAAAGCGCGTGTGCAAAGACTCTTTCCCGCAAATAAAATGTGCGAGGAGACCGTCAAAATCTATGAAGAGGTCCTGGAGGAGACGATTTGAAACGCCTTCTGGTGATGCTCGTTCCGCTCGCAGCAATCGCATTGGGGCAGCAAACAAAACAGAAGGTGCCTCCAGTTCCCGCTAACTGGTGCAAAGACCCTGTGGTGCTGGGGGAGAAACTGACATACGCCGTGCGCTGGAAAGGAATCAACGCAGGCATATCAACCCTTGAAGTTGCCCCAAAAATTCGCACATATCGCGATAAGGAGTGCCTCCTCCTTGCGGCGAGAACGCGCTCCAGCGGCGCCATATCGGCGGTCTATGAAGTGAACGACATCGTAAAATCGCTGGTGGAGCGCACCTCTCTACAGCCCCTTAAATCAAGCAAACGCCTCAAGGAAGGACCCCATAAAGCACGGCAACTTCTCTTTTTCTACCCCGACAAAAAACGCATCCGCTACTACCGTTACAAGAACAACCGCTATGTCCTGACGCGCGACCACAAAAACGCGTCCTTCCCAACCTACGATGTCCTCAGCGTCATCTTTGCGCTGCGTTTCAAAAAATTATCGGTTGGCAAAAAATACACAATTAAAGTCTGCACGGGCAAGCGTATTTGCGATGCGGAATTCGTTGTGGTGGAGAAAAAACGGATAAAGGTTGAAGCGGGGGAGTTTGAGGCGCTTCGCCTTGGACCGCGTTTCAAAGTGGGAAAAGGCAAACTGGGCGTGAAAGAGGGACTCTTTGTCTCCGAGAAGATAGCGGAGGTCTGGGTTGACGCGGTGACTAAGCGCCCTATCCTGATGCGCGCAAAGGTTCCCATTGGCACCGCCGAGGTGGAACTTGTCAAATACAAATTTCCAGAAGGGGATGAGAGTGAGCGATGAGTTTCCGCAGTGGCTGCGCGATATGGTAAGTGCCGACGACTATCTGGGATTGCGCTACAGCGTATGGCAGCGCCGCCGTCAGAAGCGTCCTCGCAAAGGACCTCCCGCAAAACGGCAATCCACAACTTTCCCGCCTGAACTGGAGGAGTTGCGACGAGAAGTGCTCGCCTGCCGCAGGTGCCCGATATCCGCCAGCCGCAGAAACGCCGTCTTTGGCGAAGGCAATCCGAACGCGGCTCTCGTGTTCGTCGGTGAGGCGCCTGGGGAGCAAGAGGACATTCAGGGGCGTCCGTTTGTGGGACGCGCAGGGCAACTCCTCACCCGTCTCCTTGAAGAACTCGGCTCAAACCGCGATGAGGTTTTTATAGCCAATGTCTTGAAATGCCGTCCGCCTGGCAATCGCACACCAAAAGCAGAAGAGATTCTCAACTGCCATTCCTTTCTGATGCGTCAGTTACGGCTGATAAAGCCGCGTGTGGTGTGTGCTTTGGGTGCTGTTGCCGCTCAAACGCTCCTTAAGCGGTCAGGTTCTATGTCACGCCTCCGCGGTCGCTTCTTCCGCTCAGGTTCGTTCTGGATTATTCCAACCTACCACCCAGCCTATCTTCTACGCAATCCCGCCGCCACAGACACCGTCAGAGCCGATATACAGGCTGCTTTGCGGGTCGCACAAGGCGAGGAGCCGCCTCAACACCTTATCACATAACTTGAAGCCAAGTCAGAACGAGTGAATGGGCGTTGAAAAGTCCGTGTGCCAACCATACCGCATACACAGACCCCGTTCTTTCATAAAGATAGCCAAGCATAATCCCGAGAAGTGTTATGGGAAGAGCCTCTTGGGGGGTGTGCATCGCCCCGAAAATCGCCGCCTGAAGCAGAACCGCAGGCAGAAACCCCGCAACACGCAGACCACCGAACAGAACAACCCGAAACAGAAACTCCTCCGCAAGCGGTCCCACAACGCAGGCAAGCACAACAACGGACAGCACCGTCCAGGCAGGTAGAAAACCATCAATACCGCCCACAAAGCCTGCAAGCAGAACATTCACTTCCTTTCCCCAGTAGCGTTCCGCCACACCGCTCCACAAGAAAGCAACAATCCAAACAGGTGCAAGCGATACAAGCGCGATGTAGGCGCCACGACCCAGTGCATCCGCCCCGCCCTTCAGACCCAGCACATCTTTCAACTTCCCCGTCTGCCCGAGTAGAAGAACACCTACCGCGAGCATTAAAACCTTCGCAAATATGTCCCCCAGAACAAGTCCGCCAAAGCCACCGCCCAACACCTTTGATGCCGCAAGTCCTGTATAAAAAACCCACAGGCATATGAAGTAGACAACATATACAAGACCCTGTGGAGCAGAAGGTGCCCCAGTCCTTTTAAGAATGTATCCCCGTTTCTTCCTACGAATCAGGGCGAGTCCGAAGAACACCGCACTTGTTATGAGAGTAACATTAAGGAGTGCCACCGCCGCTGGTCTGGGTTTGCTCTCCTCATAACTTATGTATCGTTGCTTCAACGCGGACAACTGCTGCTTGTCAGCAGGGGAGGCAGGAGGGGCGGTTATGACGCAGAAAACACCGATGGCAAACACAAGCACCCATAAAAAGCCAAACCATTGTTTTGTTGTGGTCTTGTGTCGCATTCAGTCCCTTTCGGTAACAGAATTAATGCGGTGTAGGCAACAGAGAGCGGTGGCAGCGGCGTCGGCAGCGTCCTCAGGCAAGTGAGCGCCGAAAACGGCGCCAACCAGCCTCTGCACCTGCTCTTTGGACGCCTTCCCCGTTCCCGTCGCCGCCAGTTTCACCTGCGACGGCTCATATGAGCGCACCGCAACACCACGCCGACTCAATGTGTAAATAACGCAGAAAAACAGCCCCCCCAGTTTCAATGCTACCGCAGCGTTGCGAACATAAACGGGGCGTTCAACCGCCACCACATCTACGCCAAGACTCTCCACCAATTCCACCACACCGTCAACCGCCGCCAGAAAGCGCTCATCAAAATCGCACCCTTTGGGGCGCAGAACACCCCATCGCTGCAATTTCGGTCCTTCCTCAACCAGTGCCCACCCTACAGCACGCGATGACAAATCAAGCCCCAAAATCCTCATCTTCTCCCCTCGCTTTTTCGCAACTCTATTCTTATCGGCACTTCAGAGAACGGCAGGCTGTCGCGCAGGAAATTCTCCAGATAGCGCAGCCATTCTTTGGTGAACCAGGCGGGATTGTTGACAAAGAGAACGACTGTTGGCGGGGTGGTCTCTGGTTGTGTGGCATAATAGACCTTGCCCTGCTTTTTTGCGGATAAGCGAGGTGGAGGACGCCTTGTGATGGCATCCTGAAGGATGCGGTTGAGGCGTCCTGTGGAGCAGCGGAAGTTTGCCTGACGGTGCAGGTCGGCGGCGACATCAAGCAGCCCGTCAATGTTCCAGTTATTGAGGGCGCTGATGAAGACAATAGGTGCAAAGTCAAGGGATGGGAGCACGGCGCGCAGATATTTCTCATATTTGCGGGGTGTTGCACGCCCTTCAGCGATGTCCCATTTGTTGACGACAAGCACGACCGGGCGTTTTGCGTCTGTGATGGTGTGGGCAATTTTTTTGTCAACGCGGCTGACGGGAACGGCGGCATCAATGAGGAAGAGCACCACTGATGCTGCGCGTATCGCCGCCTCTGTTCGCATCGCTGAAAACAACTCAACGCTGTCCTCCACCTTACCTTTGCGTCGCAAACCTGCCGTATCCACCGCTATAAAGCGGTGTTTGCCGCGTTCAACCAGCACTTCCACCGCATCGCGTGTTGTGCCGGGGATATCCGACACTATCACCCTTTCTGTCATAAGTAAGGTGTTGAGAAGAGTGGATTTACCCGCGTTTCGTTTACCCACAATCGCTATCTTCAATGTGGGCAGAGAGGCGGCGCTTGCTTCTGGAAGGTGTTCCACCACAGCATCCAGCAGTTCCCCGACTCCTGTTCCGTGAACGGCGGACACCGCAATGGGTTCTCCGAAGCCCAGACGGTAGAATTCTCCCAACTCCAACTCCCGTTTTCTGTTGTCAACTTTGTTTGCGACAAGGAGGACGGTTTTGTTTTTGCGGCGTAGGCGTTCTGCTATGAACTCATCTAATGGATGGAGTCCTTCTTCTGCGTCAACGACAAAGAGGATGATGTCAGCCTCATCTGCGGCGCGGTTTATCATTTGTTGCGACTTGCGCAGTATTTCATCTTCTGGGACATCGTCAAGGATACCGCCTGTGTCGGCGACCTCAAAGAGGCGGCTGTTATGCTGTGCTGTTGCCGTTACCACATCGCGCGTCACGCCTGCCACCCGCTCCACAACCGCAAAGCGCCTCCCTATTATGCGGTTAAACAGGGTGGATTTGCCCACATTGGGGCGTCCCACTATCGCCACCAATGCTACGCCTCTGTCCCTTATCGCCGCTCTCATCCTCTATCCTTGATTAGGCACCCTCATCGCATATCATAGTATCCCTGTTGGTTGGAGGATAGTCAAATGCGGGTTCAGAAGACACCTGATGGTTGGCTTGTCGTTCTTGAGCGGGGTGAGGAGGTGGTTTCGGCTTTGACAGGGTTTGTGAAGGAGCAGAAACTTGAAGGGGGACAGATTCGCGGGATAGGTGGTGTTGCGGATGTGGTTCTTGGTTGGTATGATTTGTCGGCGAAGGTTTACAGGAAGCGCAAGTTCAGCGGCAATTATGAGTTGGTGAGTTTGAGCGGCAACATAGCGCGTGTGGGGAAGGAGACATTTTTGCACCTGCACGCGGCGATAAGTGGAGCCGATTTGGTGTTGCGAGGAGGGCACCTGTTTGAGGCACGCGTTGCGATAACGGGCGAGTTTGAGGTGCGTCCTGCCCCCAAAGTTGTCCGTAAGCACGACGCCTTCACAGGACTCAATCTTCTTGCACCGTAGACGCCAAAACAGTTTTTTTGGTTTGCGCGCAAAGCCCTATCTTTACAATCTGCTATGTGGGTATTTGGAGGATTTTTTATGGAACCTTGTGTTTGGCTTAAAGAGAACCTCTATGATGAGTTGGGTCCCAGCAAGGTGGTGCATGTGTATGAGCCGAAGGTGGGACTGCGGGCGATAGCGGTGATAGACAACATAGCGAGGGGACCTGCGATAGGCGGTATACGGATGGCGCCGGATGTGACGACGACGGAGGTGTTCCGACTTGCGCGTGGGATGACATACAAGAACTCTGCGGCGGGACTGAAGCACGGTGGCGGTAAAAGCGGTATAATTGCAGACCCCAAGAAACTGACACCCGAGCAGAAGGAGGAGTTGATGCGCACATTTGCGCGCGCGATTGCATCGCTCACAGACTATATTCCAGGTCCTGACATCGGCACAAGCGAGACGGATATGGCTTACATACATGACGAGATAGGACGCGTGGTGGGGCTGCCTCGCAGTCTTGGCGGCATTCCACTTGACGAGATAGGCGCCACTGCATACGGCTGTTACCATTCCGCGAAGGAGGCGGAGGAGTTTCTGAAGCGCTGGTATCCCGATTTCAGCCTGCGCGGGGCGAAGATTGCCATTGAAGGGTTCGGCAATGTGGGTCGTCCTGCGGCTGTCTTCTTCCGCGACTATGAAGAAGCGGTGCTTGTTGCCGCCAGCGACTCAAAAGGCACAATCTACAACGAAGCCGGCATTGATGTAGACAAACTGATTGAGGTGAAACGCGAAACAGGCTCTGTTATAAACTACCCTGACGGGGAGAAACTTCCTGTTGAGGCGTGCCTTGAGGTGGAGTGCGATGTTCTGATTCCAGCAGCCAGACCCGACTCCATAAACGATTCAAATGTGGACAAAGTGAAAGCGAAACTGATAGTAGAAGGAGCAAATGTTCCCGCCACCCAAGAAGCGGAGAGGAAGTTACACGACCGCAGGGTTCTGTGCCTGCCTTGCTTCATAGCCAATGCGGGTGGTGTGATATGCGGCGCTCTTGAGTTTGCCGGTGTGGACGAATCGCAGGTCTTCCCAACGATTGAGTCCAAGGTGAGACGGAACACCCGTGAAGTGCTTGAGCGCACCTTCAACCAGAACATCTATCCCCGTGATGCGGCGGTGCAAATGGCAAAGGAGCGCGTGCTTGATGCTATGAAGTATCGTCGCATAAGAATCTAACACAGCGCAAAACAGTGTCACAGAGTGAAGGGCGGTCGGAAGACCGCCCTTTCTTTTTGCCTTCTGCTGGATAGCAACGCCTTTCAGCGATAAAATTAAAGCCTTGTTGTGTGGAGAAACAGGATGAGAGTTGGTGTTGCGGTTGTGGATATAACCCCTGATAAGCCGGTTGACCTGACGGGGTTTGTGGAGAGGCAAAATCCTTCTGTTGGAGTTCTGGATAGAATAACCACGCGGGCGTTCTATCTTGCGGGAAGGCGCCCCTTTATGCTTGTCGTCTGCGATGTGCATTCAATTCCCACCCCCCTTGCGTGGAGAATGAGAAAGGAAATAGCAGAGGATGTGGGGGTTGCGTTTGAGAATGTCTGGGTTGTGGCAACGCACACCCACAGTGCGCCGGGGCTTGGGAAACTGCGATGCTGCGGGACGGTGTCGGATGAGTTTGTGAAAGTGTGTATGAATGCTGTAGTTGAAGCAGCAAGAACAGCGAAAGAAGCAGCAAGGGAAACAGCGGAGTATCTTGTTGCCGCCGTTCCTTGCTATGTCGCCTCAAACCGCCGTCTGCCCACTCCAAAGGGCGTTGAGCGTCTCCCCAACCCTGAAGGCTCCTACGACCCGCAGATATTGTGGCTGCGTTTCATAGATGGAGGAGGCGCCGTCGCCCATCTTCTGATTTATGGATGTCATCCGACAACACTGGGGGCGAAAAACAGGAAGATAAGCGCCGACTTTGTGGGGCATCTACGCCGTCTCATTGAGAAGGAATACGGCGGTGTCGCGCTCTTTCTGCCCGGGGCTCTGGGAGATGTTGCTCCTGTTCCCAATGAGTGTAGCGAGCCCGAAGCCGCCAAAGATTTCGCGCTTCGCGTCTTTGAAACGCTCTCTGAATCGGAGTGGCTCACAGAGAAAACAGAACTTGAAGGGGTGGTTCTGACATCAGCGAAGGTGTCTCTTCCGCTTCTTGAGTTGGGTAGCAGAGAGGTGGAAGGATATCTGCGCCGCGCCGACGACCTTGAAGCAACAGGAAACGCAGCGCAGGCGGCGCTTATCCGCCAGTGGGTTGACGACTTCCAACTTCTTCAGCAAACAGGAAGCCTTCCCGAAACCGTTCCTTTGCTCCTCTGTATGGCGGACTTTGGGCAGGTAAGACTTGTTGCCGCGTCAGCAGAGGTCTTCTCATCATATGCAATAACGCTGCGTGCCCACTGCCCCGCCCCATACACAGCCGTGGTTTCCCTTACAAACGGCTTCACAGGACATCTACCCGATGAAGAAGCCTTCCTGCTTGGGGGATACGAGGTGGAAATTGCGCCGCTCCTTTATGGTGTTTTGCCACTCTCCCGCGACGCGGCAGAGATTGGTGAAAATTCGCTTCTGGCGTTAGCGCGATACGAGGTCTCCGCATAGTGCGGTCAGCGGATAAGGCGTAACTGGACTCTGCGCCGCTCCGCCTCTATACGGCGCAGCGTTTCTTTGTCCACATGTGTGGGGTATTTGCCATCAAAACAGGCACAGCAGAAGGTGACATCGCTTTGCCCCCGCACACCGTCTACAAGGTCGGTTAAGGTCTGATAGACGAGGGCGTCAGCGCCGATAATCTTTGCTATGGACTCCTCAGAATGCGTGGCGGCGATGAACTCGCCTCTTGTCTGCATATCAATGCCGTAAACGCATGGGTAGCGTAAAGGCGGCGCGGTAATGGCGAAGAAAACTTCTTTGGCACCGGCGGAGCGGACGAGGTCAACGATGGCACGGCTTGTGGTTCCCCGAACGATGGAGTCGTCAACGAGCAGGACACGGCGTCCGTGCAGTTCGTGCTTTATCGGGTTGAGTTTTACACGAACGGACTGACGGCGTTGAGCATCTGAAGGCATAATGAAGGTGCGCCCGATGTAGCGATTTTTGATGAGCCCTTCACGGTATGGGACGGCGAGTTTTGCGGCGAGGGAGACGGCGGCGGCACGGGCGGTGTCGGGAACCGGCACCACAACATCGGGGCGCAGATGGCGACAGCGCTCCGCAAGCCGCTCCCCCAGACGCAATCGCGCTTCGTAGACGCTTATCCCGTCTATGACGCTGTCGGGACGCGCAAAATAGACGAACTCAAATATGCACAGCGCGTGGCGCTCCTGTTGCAGCCGTCGCCTCCTAACACGCCCTGTAACATCCACAAACACTACCTCACCAGGCGCCACATCTCCGAGTTCCTCAAATCCGAGAACATCCAACGCCACGCTCTCTGAAACGAAGGCAAAACGCTTGCCACAACGCCCCAGAGACAGCGGCTTTATACCGTGCGGGTCGCGAAAGGCAACAAGACCCTGCCCCGCTATCAGAGCCACCGCCGAGTAGGAACCGTTAACGCGGGAGAATACGGACGAGACAGCCTCACATAAGGTGTCAAAGGATAAGGCTTTGCCTTGGCAGCGGGCGGCGAGTTCCTCTGCAAAGACCGCCAGCAGCAGTTCCGCATCGCAGTCAGAATTGAGGATGTGCTTGTAACGGCGCCACAATTCCCCCCGCAGTTCGGTGTAGTTAACTATGTTGCCATTATGGGCAAGGGCGATGCCGAAAGGTGCCGGCACAATAAACGGCTGCGCGTCGTGGCTGGCTCCCAAGCCTATGGTGGGATAGCGAACATGCCCTATAGCAAGCACTCCGCTTGGGAACTGCGTATCGCGGAAAACCTCCGAAACCAGCCCTACGCCTTTCTTTAAGCGGAGACGCCCATCATATGTGCATATGCCTGCCGCATCTTGCCCCCGATGTTGTAGCGCAACCAGCGCTTCATAAACCGAATAACCTGCATCCTCACCTACAAGACCGACTATCCCGCACATCAGCCCTTATCCTGACAGATAAGAAAGAATCTTTGATATAGTGCTTTTAAGAGCAAGACGATGCAGCACCATATCAACAAAGCCGTGTTTGAGCAGAAACTCCGAACGCTGAAACCCTTCTGGCAGTTCTGTTTTTATGGTCTGGGCGATGACATTGGGACCGGCAAAACCGAGGAGTGCGTTGGGTTCGGCGATTATCACATCGCCAAGCGCCGCAAACGAAGCCATCGCACCGCCCATAGTGGGGTGGGTCAGAACCGACACATAGGGGATTGCCGCGTCCTTCAGTCTTGCAATGGCGGCGGATGTCTTTGCCATCTGCATAAGGGAGAACATCCCCTCATCCATCCGCGCACCGCCACCTGACCCCGATACGAAAACAAGCGGTATGCGCTCCTTCAACGCCACCTCTGCTATTATGGCAATTTTTTCCCCCACGACCGACCCCATAGAGCCGCGCATAAATCCTGGGTCTGTGACACCGAAAGCGACCGCTTTGCCGTCTATCTTTCCTGTTCCTATGACACAGGCATCTTTCAGACGAGTTCGCTTCTGGGACTGTTTGAGACGGTCAGCATAGGCTTTTTTTGCCACGAACTTGAGAGGGTCTGTTGGCGAAAGGTCTGCAGCCAATTCAGAGAAACTTCCCTCATCAATGAGCAACTCTATTCTGCGTCGCGCCGATATCTCGTAATGGTAGTCGCATTCAGGGCAGACATTGAAACGCTCCTCAAGCAGCGCAAGAGAGATGTGTTTGCCGCAGGCACTGCATTCTACCATCCCCACATCAACGCGCGTCAACTCACCCAAAAAGTCTCCTCCACAAGCACTATTGATTTTGCGCCAATGAGAGGCAAAAGTCAAACCATCAACGGGCTGAACGCAGAATTACCACAACCCGTTTTGAGGGGACGAAGAGTTGGCGCGCAAGGCGCTCCGCCTCCTTTCTTGTTATGGACTCAAGGAGCCGAAGCGTTTGAGGGTAGAAATGTTTGTAGAAAAGACCTGCTGCGAGTGCGGTGGCGACGAAGGACGGGCTGTCAAGCCTTCGGATATAGACGCCTATGGCGCGGCGGTGCAGGCGATAAAAGACATCCTCGTCCATCCCCACAAGCGCCGCTTCTTCCAGCGCATCAACAACTTCCTTTGCGGAAGCGTCAGCGTCATCGCTGTCACCGGCAAGATTGGCGTGCCCAAACGACTCATCCGCCATATAGCCTGCCCCGAAACTGCCGTCAATCACGCCTTTTTCATACAGCCTCTGGTAGTTTTGGGTTGAGGAACCAATAAGTGCTGTTAAAGCGATTTCGGCGAGGAGTGTTCTGCGGATGAGGGGCTTTGGAGTGCGTGGCGGCATATCTTTGTAAGCGACGGCGAATTTTTGGCGTCTCATCGGCGCAGTTATGAAAATGGGCGTCCGTTCCGGGGCGGCACCGTCAGGTTCCCTTGCCAGCGTCCCTACGCTGGAAGGCGGGCGCCATCTGGCGAAAGTGTCCGACACCGCTTTTATGAAGTCCCCCGCATCAATGTCACCAGCAAAACATATAGCGGCGTTTCTGGGATGGTAGAAGGCGTTGTATGCAACCTGCAAATGGTCGGGTGTTATGCGGCGTATGGAGTTTGGTGTTCCCACTATGTCGTAGCGCACAGGATGCCGCTTGTAAAGCGCAGACAGCATCCTCATCACAAGCAGCCAGTCGGGATTTTCCGCAGACATCTTCAACTCGCTTAAGACGACGCTTTTTTCGGCTTCTAATCGCTTTTTGTCAAGGCGGAAGTTGATAAGCGCCTCCGCAAGCGGTGCAAGCCCTGCCAGAATATCGCCGGAGCACGATATCTCAACGGCAGTAGATGTGTGGGTTGTGAAAGCGTTTGAGTCTATGGAGAGGGTAGCCAACTGTTCTGAAAGGGGTCTGTCGGTCTGCTCAAAAAGGAGGTGCTCAAGGAGATGTGCTGTGCCGGCAGGAACACGAAAAGTGCGTTCGCCTACGCGGAACTTTGTGTCAATGGAGCCGAATCGGACAGCAACGAGACCGAATTTTTCCGCCCATCCGCGGCGGGGCACAAGTCCCACCCGTAGACCGTTTGGAAGACGCCACAGAAGGAGCCGTTCGCCGAATCGCCTGTCCTCAACAATGCGGGGTTTCACGGATGCCTCCTTAAGGAGGCGGCGATGCCACAACACGCCCCACCCGCGATTATTGTCCACCATTTTCCCCAAATCGCTGTTTCCGCCCACAGAAGAGGACTGATGTTCCACGGCCAAAGAACAGGAGATGTGAAGACCCAGCCCAGAAGTGGCCAGAGGAACCAGAGTGCGAAGGCGGCGGAAACAAGGGTGCTTCTTGCGTCTGGGTGCACCCTGGCAAGGAGTGCCGACAGGAGCGCGGCAGGTCCTCCCATCGCCAGTGGAGTAGCGAGGGCAAGCAGACCGCCTTGGGCGACCAGAAACGCGCCTGGTAAGGTGAGGCAGGCGACGACCATAACCTCAAGCGGCGCCAATCCCAGAACCGCTGCGGCAAAAAGCGCTGCCCCGCATATCCGACAATATGTCACCCCAAGAAACGGCGGCCACAGACCCGCCACACCGACAATCGTCATCACTGCCGCCGCTGCTGCTCCAACTCGCGACCACCTGAAACTTGCCCCACAGGAGCGCTCCACAGCACAACTTTTCTGCATCTTTTCGCCTCCGGATTCCGCAAAACCAACTCAAGATTGCCCAACTTCTCCTTCACCGACAGATAGTCCACACCCGGTCCCCCAGGCGCATATCCCCACTCAAAAAGTCTACCGTCTGATGAAACAAGACTGAATCTGCCCCCTGCAGTTGCTTTTATCATCGTTATTTCTACACCGTAGGCGTCAAAAACCGCCCTGTTTTTGTAGACTATATCGCATATCCGCATCGCCGCCTCTTCCCATCTACGCACCCCTTTGGCATCCACCACAACAAGACCACTTTCTCTGACTTTACTGAACCCTGCACGGCAGGTAATGGTCTGGGCTTTCTCATCACACAAAAGGAGACGGCTGCCTTTAAGGAGCGCCGCAAAGGGGTGACGCAGCGCAACACCAATCCGCAGACGCATACCCAAAGCCTTTATCCAAAGCACACGCTTGACCCAGCCACATCTCTCAAGTTTCCGCGTCAGCCTGTCAAGCCCGTTTTTCCGCAGGTCTATCGTCTCCACAGACTGCAAAACGCCTTTTATGGCTTTCTCAGCGTCC
>Ga0190361_1000155_pt1 | contig 28509 bp, 22 predicted proteins | sample 48721845_MG_FD_161273 | JGI IMG/M metagenome (GOLD analysis project Ga0190361, IMG submission 161273) | Hydrothermal vent microbial mat bacterial communities from Southern Trench, Guaymas Basin, Mexico - 4872-18-4-5_MG | ecosystem: Environmental > Aquatic > Marine > Hydrothermal vents >... | reverse complement strand
ACCTAGGGCACCAAAAATAAGGAAGGAAAGTAGAATTTCTAACATTGACCCTTAAGAGAGCAAAATTTTATCCAAAAGAAAAGGACATTGCAAATATTTTTTTTATTTTCCTAAAATTTTTTTACTTAAAGAAGGTGGTCTTTATTAAGCAATAAGGTTTATTCATCTTGGCGCCAGCAGCAAGGTAAAATATCCCTCAGAACAGCCGGGCTGAGTCTTGATGGAGACGGCGTTAACTGGATTGACCTAAGGCTTATTTCCAGAATAATTTACCTTCTCCAGTTGAGATCCGAGATAAATTTCTTCTCCCTGAAGTAAGGTTGACAAACTTCAGAATTGTGGGAATAATCAATGGTTATGATTGGGCTGATAAAATTATTGTCACCAAAAAAGTTGGTACGGTTAACTATCTTTTTCCTTTTGGCAGGGTTTCTCTTTTGGGCTTGTTCTTCATCGGCTCCTCGCCCTATTCCAGAAGCTCCCGTGCGTTTTATCGATCTGCTCCAGGAAGAAAATATTGTCAGTTCACCTTTCATTAATATTGAAGACCATTTTCAGCCTTTTCGAGAAGAACATCAGAACGAGGCACTTTTTATCCCCGAGTTATCAACTAGTGAAATTAAATGTTGGAGTATAATGACCGAGCGTCCAGTTTTAACCTTAGGCAAAACCCAGAAGCCTTATTCACTTCAGGTGAAACTCAATCAGACAGTTCTGCCGGAATTGGAGGAAGAAAAAGGGGATGATATCTCTTGGCAGTTAATAAAAATCGCCAAAAAAATCGATCTCTCAGCTGATGACAATTACAACAAAGTCTTTCGGTGCGTGGTGCTTGATCTGGATGAAGAATTGTCTTTTGAATTTCTCGCTCCAACTGCTCCTCTTAAGCTCTTCATAAAAGCCCGGCGGAATTGGCATCCTTCTTTTATGCAGATTTTCATTGACCAACAGCCAGTAACAGAAATCGAACTTTCGCGAACTAATCACTTTTTTACTATTGATTTGAATCTTCCTCCAGGTTCCCACCACCTCACAGTAAAACCACTCATTAAAGGCACTCAGCGTTCGGGAGGGCCCACGCCGCCGCGGATTTTGATTTATGAAGTTAAATTGGATTCTCCTCATGATTTAATTAACTTTTATGTACCGGCCCATCGCCAAGAAGAGTTTCAAAAAGGTTTAATCCAATTGGAATATATTTCTCCTCTTCTAGAAGATGGTCGGCTTAATCCCTTTGCTCCACTTCTAGAGTTAAAGCATACTGAGGTTATCAACGCCCAACTTCAGCCCATTAATCCTGAAAAGATAAAGAAAAAAATAAATTTTGGTGACCGAACAATTGATGTGCTAATGTCGCCTCCAGAGAGTCGCTACGAATTTGAACTATCTCTACCTCAAAAAGCTGTGCTTGAATTTGGCTACGGCCTTTTAATAGAGGAAGACTCTGTTCCTCCACCAAATGGGGCAGCTTTATTTCAGGTTATCCTCCAAAATAAAAAAAGTGAGCAAACAATTTTTCAGGCTTCTCTTCCCCGGAAAGAACAAGACTCCTCCTTTTTTCAAAAGGAAAAAATCGACCTCAGCGCCTATCAAGGCCAAAAAGTAAAAATCACTTTGGTCACGACTGCCAGCGAAAATCAATCTTCCACCCATAATATTTTTTCCTTTTGGTTTAATCCCCTTATTTATGTTCCCCGCAAAGAAGCACCCAAAGTTATTTTGGTCTCACTGGATACACTCCGAGCTGATCACTTAGGCTGTTATGGATATTCCCGAGAAACTTCTCCCTACTTGGATGCTCTTTCCCGGGAAAGTGTTCTCTTTGAAAATGTGTACGCTCAGAGTTCTTGGACTTTGCCTTCTCACACCTCGATGCTCTTTTCTTTAAATTCGGCTTCCCACCAAGTTTATTACAACGATCAACGGATCGACCCCTCTTTACCCTCCCTAGCCTCTCTTCTTCAAAAGGCAGGTTTTCTGCCCTATGCTTTCACGGGAGGAGGTTATGTAAGTAGTATTTACGGATTTGCTAAAGGTTTTCATTGGTACGAAGAACCGGCGGGCGGCCGTCATGCACCCTTGGCCCGGGATGAAGCCGAAAGGTTAGCTAATTACGCCAGCCAATGGATTAAAGCGAATCAGGACAAACCTTTCTTCCTTTTTCTTCATACCTTTCAAATTCATGGTCCCTATGACACTCCTCCTCCTTGGAATAAAAAGTTTCTCCACGAAAATGCAAAATGGACAAGAATTGCTCTTCGCAAATATCTGGAGTCTTGGGAAAAAGAGCCTAACTTTACGCCTGAAGAAATCCAAAATATAATTGACCTTTATGATGCCGAAATTTTCTATACTGATGCTACTTTAATTAAAAATTTGATTGAAACGTTGAAGAGTACCGGTATATTTGACCAGACAATGTTAATTGTGACTTCCGACCACGGCGAGGAATTTTATGAACATCATGGCTGGCTCCATGGCCAGACACTTTACGAAGAACAACTTCGGGTTCCTTTAATCATCAAGTTCCCCCATTCGCGTTATAAAGGCCACCGCCTTCAGCCGAAAGTCCGGTTGATAGATATTCTACCCACGGTTATGGAAACTCTGCGGCTATCTTACCCAGCCAAATCGTTTGAAGGCCGCTCCTTACTACCAGTAATTGAAGGGCGCGAGACTTCAGATAGAGTGTTTATTAGTGATTTAGCCTTAAAAGAAGTTAAGAATCCCTGTCCGGCTTTAATGGCCACCAATCAAGGAGATATGAAAGTAATTATCGAAAAAGCTGTGGATACGATCAAAAATATGGAAATTTATAATTTGGCTCAAGATCCTCATGAACACAAAAACCTTTTACGGAGTCAGCGACAATTAGGCCTGAAACTTTACCGTCGATTGGAAAAATATTACCGGGAAAAATTAGCGGTGCTGCGAGAGACTAAAAAAGTTTTCCTTGATGAAAAACTAAGAGAAAAGCTAAGAGCTTTAGGCTACATAAAATAAATTTAGTTGTTTTTTTCGGCCATTTCTCGGCAAAGTTGATGGAATTCAAAATAAATTGGTTTTTTTTGGCTCTCCTGGTTTTAGTTTTCCTGGGGATATTTACTGGATGTTCAAAATCTCCTTTAAAAGAAGAACCTGATTTTGTTTTTTTGATTACTCTAGATACTCTCCGAGCTGATTATGTCAGCTGCTTTCCCGAAGCTAAAGCTTCTACCCCAACTCTGGAAGAATTCGCCCACCAAGGGATTGTTGTGGCTCCTACTTACTCGCCTATTCCGATTACAGCTCCGGCCCATGCAGTGATTTTTTATTCACTCCCCCCTCATCAACTCAAACTTTATAATAACGGTCAAATTTTCAACCCTCCTCCCTTGCGGGAAAAATCAGCGGTGCCGAAAGCCTTAAGTGAAATTTTCCGCCGCCGCCATTTTGAGACGGCTGCCTTTGTTTCGCTGGGAGTTCTCAAGTCCAAATTCGGTTTAGCCAGAGGGTTTGATTACTACTCGGATTCTTTTCCTGAGGAGAGATGGTATCTAACGGCTGAAGAAATAAATCAGCGTTTCTTCAGCTGGCTAGATAATTTCCGTGGTCAGCGGGCTTTCCTCTGGCTTCATTATTCCGACCCCCATGACCCTTATGCTCCTCCTAACTTACCGGCGGACGTAGCCATCATAGTCAACGGACAAGATAAGAAAACTTTTTCTCTGCAAAAAATGGAACCAATTGAAGTCGAGTTTATGACCCAGCCAGGAGAGAACAAAATTGAAATTAAAGTCCTTAAGCCCCATCCCGAAGGTCAAATCAGAGTCCGTCTTAGTCAAGTTAAAATATTCTCTAGTCAGAAGGAAATTTCCTTTTTCCAAATCAAAGGAGCTGATTCTTACGAAAAAAAAGGGAAAAAGTTCTGGTTGGTGAAGGACAGAGCTGTTCTTTCTTTCCTTGACTCAGGCCCACCGGGGCCGTTTAAATTTCAAGCCCAGGGAGAAATTTTCCTGACCATTGAAGAGAAGAGAAAAGCCTATCAGGCGGAAGTTGAATATTTAGACGCCCAATTAAAAATTTTTCGAGAGAAATTAATCTCCCGGGGAATTTATCAGCAAAGTTTATTTATTTTAGTGGGGGACCATGGAGAAGGGTTGGGAGAAAGAAGAACCAGATTTGGCGATTTCCACTTTGGTCATATTCATTTTCTTTATGGTAATTATCTCAGAGTGCCCTTTATTATTTCTTCCCCCCTCTTGGAGCAAACTGATTTTTCCCAGAGCGGGCCGGCTTCTCTTCTTGATGTGGCTCCCACCTTAATGAAGCTGCTCGGCTGGCCGACACCAGATTATTACCAAGGACGAAATATTCTGGAAAAGACTAACTCGCCGGCCCAGTCTTTTATTTTTCTGGAGACTTATCGTCCCGAAGCTGTTCAGGATCGTTTTGGAGGCATAAGCTATCCTTGGCATCTGGTGTTTACACCAGCCCAGGCCCGCTTTGAACTATATAATCTGGAAGACGACCCGGCCGAGAGGCAAAATCTCCATAGCTCTTCCCTTCTCCGACTCGAATGGCGAGCCCTCTATCGACAGGTGACTGCTACGGCTCTTAAAATACTAGAAGAAAAGAAAGAAACTCTCCTTGATCCTCAAGCTAAAGAAATGCTTCGTTCTTTGGGTTATATTAAATAACCGCCCGATTTATCGAGCTGGGAATAATTTCCTATATATTCTGGCTGGCAAGCCCAGGAAGAGACGATTAAGTCTTCTTTGCCAGCCTGGTCGACTGCTTTTAACGGAACCTTCTCTTGCCCTTTCCTGAGCCAAAACTCTTTGGACGATGGGGCAACCAAGCGATTCCCGGCAATAGGGACTTAATTCTCCCCGAGCCAAATATCGCCTGATTTCTTGGAGTTGAGAAGAATTCCATGTTTCAGACCATTCATCCATAGGAGCCACAATAGGATTACCGTAACAACAGGGTAAAATTCCCCGTCGTAAAATATAGTAACTCTCCCATGGTTCCCGACAGAGAGGCCCAGCTTGAAGGCCGAGTTCGTCTTGATCTTTAGTTTTCTCGTTCATTTTATGATCTCTGAAAATCAATCAATCCGCTCTCGAACTCTTCAGCCTGAGGTTCTTTGCGCTGACCGAATTCAAATTGGTTGGCCAGAGGGATTTTATATTTTTTAGATAACTTTCGAGCTTGAGTAATTATTTCCTTTATTTCTTCCTCAGGCAGGAGCTCATCTTTATAAACGAAATGATAACCTCCCCGGTAGGCCTCAATTTTAGGTTCATGAAGGTAAAGGAGGGGTCTTAAAACCACAGCATCAGCTTCTATCCTTTGACATAACTTAAAATATTCCTCGAGGTCACCCCGATTGACTTTCATGGGCATAAACACCATGTAGATTTTCGGCAAATAATGAAACTTTTTCCTTTTTTTATTGAGCTCCACCAAGCGGGGTATAATGGCGTCCCAATTGTCATTTCTTATTTTGGCGTAAGTTTCTCGGGTGGCCGCATCCAGAGAGATATAAAGAAAAATAGGTTTCCCCACTAAAGCATCAATTATTTCTGAAGTAAAGGCCTGACCATTGGTGGAAATCTCAATAAATTTACGATAACGAGCGCAAAGGTCCAGGATTTCTTTTAACCGGGGGTGAAGCAAAGGCTCGCCAAAAGAACAATTCACCAAAGTCCGAGCCGAAGTGAAAAAGGGGCCATAACCAAGCAAAGTTTTTTCATCTACCTTGACGTGGACGTATTTCCCTTCAAGTTTCTTCATGGACGTCCATAAACAATAAACACAAGGTGGTTTGATATTGCAGCGGGCGTAGAGGTCAATCCCCAGATTTAAAGGAAAGGAAGATAAAACTGTTTTCCCAGCCATCATTTCTTGATAATTCAGGCGAGCATTTTGATGAAAGGCTAAAGTTTTTTGATGAAGCTCATTATCTTGATGTCCAGAAAACCAGCTGAAACGGGCGCCCAGTTCCCGAGAGTCATGGGGATGATAGCGGGAGGGAAAGGTTTTATTTAAAGCCAACTTCAATTCTAGCCAGTGAGGGACTTCTTTTTGCTTTGACTGAACTGCCTCCTGAAGGTCAAGACTGTAAAAATTCCATTTATGAAGTAAAGGAAAAGAATCTAATTTTCTTTCCCCAAGAAAGATACTTAATTCCTGCGTTAGGTTAGCATATTCGGAAAAAGCATAAAAAGATAAATATTTATTTTGACAGAGCTCAGCTGAGGAAAGGAAAAGACGACTGGTCTGTTGCATCCAGTGAAAAGGATAAAACTCGCCGCTTTCTGCCTCATACCAGCCTTCCCCCAAGACTATTTCTACTTTTTGAGGCGAATGAACTTTTATTTCATGAATAAAGAGGCCTAAAGAACGAGTATCACCGGAGATGTCTACCGGAAAAGCATGATCTGAAGTTAATTGGATAAAAAATTCTTCAGAAGAAGGCAGTTTTAGCAGCCATTTTTGGCGTTCTGAAGTTATTCTTTTTTCAGCTAACTCTTTATTGTTGACAAATATTTTAATATTTGGAGAATTGTCAATAGGAAATGGGTGTCCTAGAATTAGTTCTAATAATAATTCTTCATTTCGATCGCCGCGAAGAGCTAGGCTGGCTTGGTTCTTTATCCAGCGCTTTCTAGGCATCTGAAGCAGAACATCCTTTTCTTCAGGCAGATACCAGCCTGTCAAAGGAAAAGGTGACTCTAAAGAACTAAGGTCAATTACTTGCAAAGCGCCGATCATCAAACCTAAATCCCGTGGATCACCGGCGACGTGTTTTATTTCTGAAAGATTAAATTCAATTTCTAGATTATCTTCCTGAGGAAGAAAATAGGCATAAGAGGCAAATGGAGATGCGATTTGTTCAACGGAGATAATTTTTCCCGAGATAATTAATGTCAACTCTGGAGTCCAGTCAGCAAAGGAGTGTCCAGCCAGAAAAGATAGCACGTATTTTTTTTCTTTAGAGAGGCCTTTGACTGATAATTTAGCTTGTCGGCTCATCCAGCGGTAGGTCAATTGTGCATTTTTTTCTTCTTCATACCATCCCGATAAATATGAAATTTCTGGAAGAGCCATAGTGATGATGATTCTAAGCCCTGGCTTAATTTAAGTCAAGTGAGCTTTCAAGCCAAGAGCCTTTTCTTTTTGCTAATAATATTGATGGGCTCAGATAAGGTGTCCAACACTTTGGTGTCAGACACCCTGATTGTGTCGCATAATATTAAAGTGTCAGACACCAATACCAAGGTGTCAGACACCCTACTTCGGTGTCTGACACCCTACTCCTCAACAATTACCCTGATCTCTCTTTAATCGTTGAGTGTATGAATAGCTCGGCCGGCGGTGTGTAAGGCGGCTTCCATGATAACTTCAGACAGAGTTGGATGAATATGAATTGTCTCGCCGATTCGAATAGCTGGAATTTTTTCCTTCATGGCTAGCACTAACTCAGGGATCATTTCAGAGGCATGAGGAGCAAGGAGATGAGCTCCTTGGAGATAGCCTTGATTATCAACCAAAATTTTAACTACCCCTTCGGTTTCACCCATGGTCAAGGCTCGACCACTAGCTCTTAAATGGAATTGGCCCACCGAATAATTGATTTGTTTCTCCTTGAGTTCTCGTTCGGTCAAACCAACGGAAGCTAACTCTGGTTCGGTAAAGACAGCTAAAGGAACAAGTTCTTCCCGAAAATCAGTAGCTTGGCCGGAAAGGTTTTCAACCACAGTTATTCCCTGATGAGAGGCTTTATGAGCCAATAATTTCCCTCCAATGACATCGCCAATCGCCCACACTTGGGGCACACTTGTTTTAAAATTTTTGTCAACCTTAAGAAATCCAGCTGGGGTTAACTCGAATTTTTCTTGAGCTTCGCCCAGCACGGCCAGATTAGGCCGTCGGCCGATGGCAAGGAGCATTATTTCTCCCTCTTCACGATATGGCTGATGGGTGCGCAAACAGGTTCCTTCCACCACCACTCCCCTGGTCCCTGCTTGCACTTTTTCCACTTTCATTTCAGTAACAATTTTCATGCCCCGGCGTTTTAAAATTCTCTCTAGTCGCCGAGTCAAGGTTTCCTCAGCTCCGGGCAGAATATTGGGCATAATTTCAAGAAGGGTGACTTCTGTGCCTAACCGACAGAAAATAGTGGCCATTTCCAAACCAATTGCTCCGGCACCCAGAATAATCAGTTTTTGGGGTGGTTGCTCTATTTCAAGTAATTGTTGGCTGGTCAAAATTTGCTGGCCGTCCGCCTGGAGAAAAGGCAGTTCGGCGGGGCGGCTACCGGTAGCCAATAGGATGTGCTCTGCTTTTAGTATTTTACGGCCACCAGTATTTAATCTAACTTCTACTTCCAGAGCAGAGGTCAAATGCCCTTCTCCTTTGATGATTTCAACTTTATGGCGGTTTAATAAAAACTCAACTCCTTTTACTAATTGACTGACTATCTTCCGGCGCCCAACCTGCAATTTGGACCAGTCAAGACTAATTTTATCCTCTGAATGACAGAGATACTCATTTTGTTCGATCAGACTGACTAAAGCTGTTTGATGCAGAAGAAACTTAGTTGGAATGCAGCCCCAATTCATGCAGACTCCTCCTAACTCCTCCTTTTCCACTAGAACCACTTTCTGACCAAGTTGGGCTGCTCTCAGGGCGGCCACATAACCCCCGGGTCCTCCACCAATAATAATTAAATCCCACTCAGCCATTGAACTTCACTCCTTCCTTAAATTTACTTCAATTCTGGGTAATTATAGCTTCTCTCGAAGAAATTTCCTACTTTTTAATCTTCCAGGTGGAGAAAGCCCTCTCTTTCCTCCTCACCCAGAAAGTCGCAATTTGCTTGACATCAACCTCCAAATAGGAACAATAATGAGATTGGTCGAGAGATTTAATATTTTTTTATTAAATGAAGATGATTACAACAAGTCAGAGGAAATAGTGTTATTGGCCAATGGATGACTACCGGGCTTCAATTGGTTGGCGCCAAAGAGAGATTTTTCTAATTTTGTTTTTTTTCCTGCTAACAAGTCCTCTTTTTCTTTACCTTGAAGCTCAAGAAATTTTTATTTATCGCCCTTACTTGGAGAAAAAAACTGTCTTTCCTGAAAAATCTCTCTCCATTCATGGAGAAATATTTGGCTATCTCCAATATCCCTCAACTTTTCCCAGTTACAATGATTTGACCGGACCCGAGGACCGCTGGACCTATGGATTCCAGAATTTTATTTTTCTGACCCCTTCGACCACTTTTCTAGCTCAACTAATCACCCATGATGATGGAGGGCGCCGGACAAAATTTGATTGGCACTTTTCTCTTCGGCAGGAAATTATGGAGAATCTGGTGCTCATTATTGGACACGACAGTAACCATGATTCGGATTATCAGAGTCTGCTTAATGGCCATTCTTTTTATATCAATCGTAATTATCTAGGCCTGGGTCTTCCCTTCGAGATGGAGGGCTTTTATCTGGAACCTTTTACCTGGTTTTTCCATCATACTAATCAGCGGGGACATCTGGACCTTTCAGGAGAAAAATTAAAGCAGGAATATGGGCTTCGGCTGGGAGCTTTACTTTCTCCCAAATTAACTCTAAATTTGCAAGTTATTGCCCAGAGCGAAGTTTATTTTGCCGTGGGACAAGCTTTTTTAGCTGATGTTATTTTTCGCTACTATCTGGATGACTTAGTTCACCTAACGCTTGGCCTAAGCTTCTGGAAAGATATTCAAGCTACTCGATGGGGAAACAAAAAACATTTTTATAAGGTGATATGGGGATTAGCTATCCCCTTTTAATCCAGTAAAGGAGGAACAATGCTGACTCCCCTGGAAAAAATCTTTTTGGTCATAATTATTCTAGCCACAGCTGTGGCTTTCTTCTTGCCTGTTCTAGTAAAAATAAGGATCATTCTGGCTGGTCAACCTAAAGCAAGATTTTCTTCACTAGGCCGACGTTTTTTAGATGCTTTCACGAAGGTTTTTTTCCAGCGGTGTACTTTGAAAAACGAACGAGTCTGGACCGGCTTAATGCATGTCTTCATTTTTTATGGAGCTTTGAGTTTCGATACCTTTACTCTAAACCATACTTTAGAAGGCTTTATTCCTAATTTTTATCTTTTTGGACAGACCGGATTCGGATTGGTTTTTTCCTTTTTGATCGACCTTTTCGCCATCCTAGTAATGGTCGGCATCGGCTTTCTCGCCTTCCGGCGATTTGTTATCCGGCCCCCGGCTTACGAAACCAGTCGTCTTGATTCAGCCATCATCTACCTCTTAATTACAGCGGCTACTTTGAGTTTCCTTTATTTCGAGTCCTTCGCCATTGCCCATCATCCGGCTACCCAGCGCTGGGCTTTCTTAGGCGGCTGGCTCAGCAGCCTAATTCAGAAGGCTAATTTATCCCCAGCCTTGATTGCCCAGCATTTCAAAATTTCTTGGTGGGTCCATTTGATAGTGGTCTATGGTTTTATCGCTTATGTCCCCCATTCCAAATATTTCCACATGTTTGCTGGGCCAGTTAATGTCTTTTTCCGCAATGACCAGGCCATGGGCGCTCTTCCCCATTTGGATATTGAACACAGCGAAGTCTTTGGAGTATCCCAGGCCATTGATTTTACCTGGAAAGACTTGCTGGATGCCTTCGCTTGCGTTGAATGCGGCCGTTGTCAGGATGCTTGTCCCGCCTACGCTACCGAAAAAGCTCTTTCTCCCAAAATGATTATTTATAACCTTCGCCGCCATCTACTGAGAAATAAAAAGGAAATAATTCAACATTCCCGGGAAGCTCTTCCCTCTTTAATGACCGAGTGTTTTACGGCGGATGAAATTTGGAGCTGCACTACCTGTGGGGCCTGCCTCCACGTTTGTCCAGTGGAGATCGAACACATTCCCAAATTGGTCGGTCTGCGCCAAGGCGAAGTCCTCATGGAGGGACGATTTCCAGCCGAATTGAATTCTTTTTTCCGTAACGTAGAAACCAATAGTAATCCCTGGGGCATTGGTTTCGCTGACCGAGCCAATTGGACAGAAGGCTTAGGCGTAAAAACTTTAGCTGAACATCCTGAGGCGGAATATCTCTTCTGGGTAGGTTGTGCTTTTTCTTTTGATGAAGCGGGCCAAAAGATAGCCCGGTCTTTGGTGAAGCTCTTCCAGGCAGCTGGGGTGGATTTTGCGATTCTCGGTCAAGAAGAGAAATGTTGTGGTGATTCGGTTAAAAGGTTGGGCAATGAATACCTTTACCAGCTGCTGGCCCAGGAAAATTTGACTAATTTGGCTCGGTATAAAGTCAAGAAAATCATTGTTGGCTGTCCGCATGGTTATAACACGCTCAAAAATGAATATCCCCAGCTATTGCCTCTCTTGCCTGACCTCAACGAAGAAGACAAAAAACTTCTGCAATCTATTGAAGTCATTCATCATAGCCAATTTCTAGAATATTTGATCACTACCGGCCGCCTGAAGTTGAAAAAGCCTTTTAGTGGTCGGGTAATTATTCACGACTCCTGTTATCTTAGTCGACATAACCAGATAATAGCCTCCCCCCGCCAGATATTAAAATGGGCGGGTCAAAATCAGGTCACTTGGCTCGAAGCTGAGAATTCACGGGAACATACTTTCTGTTGTGGGGCTGGCGGAGGCTTGATGTGGACTGAAGAAACTCAAGGCACCCGCATCAACCGCCAGCGAACGAGAGAATTACTTAGTCATCAACCAGAAATAATTATTTCCGCCTGTCCTTTTTGCCAAACCATGCTGAGCGATGGCCTCAAAGATGAAAACCGGGAAGATGTTCGTGTTCTGGACTTAGCTCAATTATTGACTGAAGTTGTGGCCATTTAAACCACTCTTTTTGGCTTTTTTAGCTTCCCTGGCGGAATAAAATTAATACTCCCAAATATCCTAGACGGTTCGGGTTTATAAAGAAGAGATTGGCGTCCGGGCTAAGATGACAACAATAATTCTTTAAAGGCAGTAATGGCTCGGTCGACATCTTCATCGTCGACATCTTTATGAGTTACAAAGCGTATTCCGGTGCCCACGGGTAGAGCCAAGACCTTTTTCTCCCGTAATCTAACCAGAAATTCATCTCGAGTTAGCTGGGGATGATTGAAACCGAATATAATTATATTAGTTTCAATATTATTCGGGTCAAGTTCAATGCCGGGCAAAGGAGCGATAGCTTCGGCCAAGCGTCGAGCTCGCTGGTGGTCTTCTCGAAGGCGGTCAACCATTTCCGTAAGAGCCACTAGACCGGCTGCGGCCAAAACTCCCACCTGCCTCATGCCGCCTCCTAAAGCTTTCCTCACCCGCCGGGCCGCCTCAATGAAATCATGAGGGCCGACCAACATGGAGCCCACAGGAGCTGAAAGTCCCTTGGAGAGACAAAACATCACTGAATCGACCTGGGCTGCATATTCTTTAACTGGAATACCTGAAGCCAAACTGGCGTTAAAAATCCTGGCGCCATCCAGATGAATTTTGAGGCCATATTCATCGGCTACAGCCCGCAAAGCTTTAAAATTCTCGAGAGGCACCACTGCCCCACTCCAATTATTATGAGTGTTTTCCAAACAAATCAGAGAAGTTCGGGGAGTATGGACACTGGCTTGACGAATGTGGCGACGGACTTCATCCGGATCCATGGCACCCCGTTGCGAGACGAGACAACGAGGTAAAACACGAGAGATAAAACTTAAATGAGTCGATTCCATATTATAAATATGAGACCGACTTTCGAGAATTATTTCCTCCAACTCCTGGGTCCAAACTTTTATGGCAATGGCATTGCCCATAGTGCCGGAAGGCACATAAAGGGCAGCCTCCTTACCCATGAGGGAAGCAGCCAATGACTCCAGTTTCTTAACCGTAGGGTCGTCGCCTAAAACGTCATCACCTACTTCAGCCTGGGCCATGGCTTCTCTCATGCGAGGCGTAGGCTTAGTGACGGTGTCGCTGCGAAAATCGGAATATTTCTCCATTAGCCTCCTCCTAGCGATATTCAGAAGCTTAAATATAATCCAATTCCACTTTTTTCTCAATTGAAGAAATAAAGTAGTAATGTAGAGGCAATTCTTCGCCTTTCACCTTGAAGAACCACTAAAAAATTATTTAGGATAAAGCGAATAATTATCACAGGTGAAAGGTGAAGACCTAATCTTAAATTTTCAGATAAGTGGCTCGAAGATAAAGGAAAGGTGAAAATTTGACCCTTTATTTCACGGAAATAAGGATATTATGTCGCCAGGACAAAGGTTTACTAAAACTATATTCTGTGATATAGATAAGGTCTTATCTAAAATACAAGAATAACTTTGGATTTTTCATGTGGCTACTTGAGAAAAAATGGAAAATTATACTTATCATTTTAATTCTCCTTGATTTATTCTTCTTGAGTGCTTTAATTTCCTATAAAATAACTATTCGGGGAGAACTGGTAAAAATTCCTGATCTGGAGGGTTTGACTCTGGAAGAAGCCAAAAAAATTGCTTCTCAGGAAAAGTTTACCCTCCTTAATACAGGCTCTCGACTTGACCCCCGCTGGGAAAAGGGAAAAATTGTGGCTCAAACTCCCCCGCCTGACTCCCGCATCAAACTTTATGGTGAAGTAAAAGTCATTATTAGTGCCGGCCAAGAAAAGGTAATTGTGCCTCGTTTAGTGGGGCAAATGGTCCAGAATATTAATGAGCTTCTTCAAGAGCATCAGCTAAGAAAAGGCAAAATTTCTTACGTCCATACTCCCCGCTATGCGGCGGGCAAAATAATTGCCCAATATCCCCCGCCTGAGGCGGAAGTGGCTGTTAATTCAACTATCAGCTTTCTGGTCAGCCAAGGAGAAAGAGAAAAATCCTATTTGATGCCCGATCTCATCGGCCGTCGGGCTAGTCGAGTAATTCGCTGGCTTCAAGCCCATGATTTCCGTTTAGGGGACATCCGCTATGTTTACTATGAAGGTCTGGATTCAGGCATAATAATTAAACAGTTTCCTCCCCTAGGTTATAAAATCCAAAAAAGGAATCTAATCACGCTGGAGGTTAGTAAGTAAAATGATCAAAATTTTTCCTTCAATCCTCTCCGCCGACTTTGCCCGCATAATGGAAGCCGTCCAACTAGTCGAAGAAGCAGGAGCCGATGGTCTGCACATAGATATTATGGATGGCCATTTTGTGCCCAACCTTACCTTTGGACCGGAATTAGTGGCTTCCTTAAAAGAAAAAACAAATCTACTTCTCGATGTTCATCTTATGGTGGAAAATGCCCGGCATTTCATCCATCTTTTCGCTGAAGCTGGAGCTGACTGGCTATCAATTCATGCTGAAGGGGCTGTCCACCTCCATTATGACCTCCAACTCATTAAAAAATTAGGCAAAAAAGCCGGGGTGGTGCTTAATCCAGCTACCCCCATTCATTCTCTGACTGAAGTCATCAACGAAGTCGACTTTGTTTTGCTCATGACGGTTAACCCTGGTTGGGGTGGCCAGGAATTTATTCCAGGATGCCATCAAAAAATAACTCGCTTAAAGAATTGGATAAAGGGACAACAGCTCTCTCTTCCTGTGGAAATTGATGGTGGGGTCAAAATAGATAATTTTGAAGAACTTATTGCTGATGGAGCCGATATTTTTGTGGTGGGTTCCGGCATTTATCGCACTCCAGACCCAGCCGCCACGCTGCGGCGATTCAAAGAAATAGCGGCTGCGCAGGAGAGAAAAGAATGAGGGTGCTGCTGACCGGTGTAGCTGGCTTTATTGGTTCCCATTTGGCCGAAAGACTCCTGGCCGAAGGTCACCACGTCACGGGAGTTGACTGCTTTACTGATTATTATGCCCGCTGGATCAAGGAAAAAAATCTGGCTAATCTTCTTCCCCATCCAGCGTTTACTTTTATTGAAGCCGATGTGAATAACCTTGACCTTTCGTCTCTCTTAAAAGAGATAGAAATTGTCTTTCATTTTTCCGCTCAAGCAGGCGTCCGAGCTAGCTGGGGACAAAGTTTCGATGAGTATCTCCACCACAATATTGCCGCCACCCAAAAACTGCTCGAAGCCGCCCGCAAATCAGAGGTAAAGAAAATTATTTATGCTTCATCTTCCTCGGTTTATGGAGCCTGCCAGGAACTTCCTATGCAGGAGACAAGTCCTTGCCGACCTTATTCTCCTTACGGAGTGACCAAACTGGCGGGCGAACATCTTTGTCTTCTCTATTACAAAAATTATGGCTTGCCCTGCCTGGCCTTGCGTTTCTTTACGGTTTATGGTCCACGTCAACGCCCGGATATGGCTTTTCACAAATTCTTTCGTTCAATTCTGACCCAGCAACCTCTGAATGTTTTTGGCAATGGACAACAAACAAGAGATTTTACTTATATTGAAGATATCATTGATGGTGTTCTGGCCGCTGGACACCACGGTCAACCAGGAGAAGTATATAACTTAGGTGGAGGTCAGCAAATAGCTCTTAATGAGGTCTTTCCTTATCTCGAGAAAATCACCGGCTCTCAGATAAAAATCAACTATACCCACCCCCAATCGGGCGACGTGCCTCACACTTTTGCAGCTATCGATAAAGCCCGAAAAGAACTGGGCTATCAGCCTCGATTCTCTTTGGAAGAAGGCTTGAAAGCTGAATGGGAGTGGCTCAAAATGCTGTATAATAAAGAAGATGAGAAACGAAATGGCTAATCCCGAAGTTAATCATAGCAGGAGATTGACATGAACAAGAAAAACCTGACGATTATTTTCCTGAGTTTGTTATTTCTCTTTAATTTAGCCAGTTGCAAAAAGCAATCAGCCGAACTTTCTCCGGAGATCGCCTCTTCCGATGAAGCCCTCTATAAATTGGGGGAGCAATACGTCAAAAAAGATCCCGAAAAAGCCCGCCTTTATTTCCGTCAAGTAATAGATTCATTTCCTAAGAGCTTTTACGCTCAGCGGGCCAAATTAGCTATAGCTGATTCTTATTTCCGCCAAGGTGATGAAGGCAGTATGATTATTGCTGCCTCCGAATATCGGGAATTTATTTCCCTGTATCCTTACAGCCCCTCGGCGGCTTATGCCCAATACCAAATCGCTATGACTTATTACAAAAAAGCGCTTAAACCGGGCCGAGACCAGACCAAGACTAAGCAAGCCCTGGAAGAGTTTAAGAGAGTGGTCACCAATTATCCCCATAGTGAAGAAGCCAAAATGGCTCAGGAGAAAATCAAGGATTGTGAAGAACGGTTGGCCAAACATATCCTCTCTATTGGAGAATTGTATTACAAAATGGGAGCTTATAAAGCTTCAGTCAGTCGCCTGCTGGATATCGTCACCGCTTATCCCAATTTTTCGGAAATGGACAAGGTCTATTTTTACTTGGGCGATTCCTATTTTAAAAGCCGGGCTTATGATAAAGCAGTTCCTTATTTCACCAAGTTGATTACTGATTTCCCCAAAAGTAAATATGCCCGCAAAGCGCAAAAAAGAATGGAAATAATCGATAGACTTCAGAAGAAAAATAAATCAATCTGAACTTTTAACCTCAGGAATAAGAGGAGAAATAAAAAGTTTGCCATTGGAGGGTTTAATGAAAAAAGTTCTCATTATCCTCTTGATCTCAGGAATCACTTTTTTCTCAACAGCAGGATTTCTTGCCTCAGCTTCCCTCTTGACAGCCTATACCAGTAAGATTAATTACGCCACTGGCCTGGGTTATCGTTTTCTTAATCGGACTATTACTTGGGACGATAATGAATATTCCTCTTCCGTCAAAGCTTCTTTGCTTACTGCACAATTCTCTTTCTCTACGGACTATGGAGTCACTTTAACTCCCTTGGTGGGAGTAGTTTTTCAAAATTTTGACCACCTTGTCTTTCGACAACTCCCTCTGTCAGTGGAACTAGAAGTTGGTAATATGAGTGGCTGGGTTTTTGGAGGCAACTTGAGCTGGCAGGCCATCGATTATTCAGGTATCGGAGGTGGCTTAAAAGGAGAATTTCTTTATATACTGGGAACCACTAACAACTGGTCCATTCCCGGATTAGCCGTGGAGGGAAAGTTGACCGGCAAACCTACCTGGTGGGAAGCTCGCGTGGGGCCCCTAGTAACTTTGACCAGTCTGGATAATTTTACTCCCTTCCTCTGGACGGGTTACAGTCCCTGGCGGGGTAATTTTTCTCTGGAAGAAACCATTGAATCCCTCAATCGGACTGAAGAAAAAGAACTTCAGGGAAAGAGCCATATTTTCATCACTCTGGGCTCTGTTTTTAATATATCAGCCTTCAGAGCTAAATTGGGAGTGGATTTCTACCCCGGCAAAGACGGACTGGATATGGGAGCCACCCTACAGATTCTGTATTCATTTTAAGGGGGAGCATCATGAAGAAGAGATATCTATTTTTGATTACTGGCCTGGTTTTAACTTTATTGGTTAGTTTTATCTATTCAAATCAAGAATTTTTGAGAAAAAGACCTGACTTAATACGTCAAGCCGAAATGGTGACTACTCCCCGCAGTTTAAACGAAGGGCATCCTTGGCGCCCCCGCTCTTTTTCGGCTAAAACAGATCATCTTTTGGTTAAATTTAAACCCAATCTCTCTCCTCAGGTAGTGGCGACTACGCTGGATTCTTACCGGGTTCGTGAATATAAACGTATTCCTCGGTTGAATATCTATCGGGTTAAAGTCCCCACTGGGTTGTCAGTGGAAGAAGCGGTGCTTGTCTTTCAACAAAATCCCGATGTTCTCTACGCTGAACCCGATTACAAAGCCCACATCGCTATTACTCCTAATGACACTTTCTTCAAATACCAATACGCCCTCTACAACAGTGGCCAAGAAATTGGTATCCCCGGCAGCCCCCGAGGTAAATCAAGGGCTGATATTAAAGCCACCGAGTCCTGGGAAGAAACTACCGGCCAGGAAGATGTGGTTATTGCTGTGATTGATACAGGCATTGATTTTGAACATCCTGATCTCAAAAATAAGATTTATTCTACTGGCTATGATTTTGCCAATAATGACCCTGACCCTACCGATGACCACGGCCACGGGACCCATGTAGCCGGCATTGCGGCCGCTGAAACTAACAATGAAGAAGGTATTGCTGGAGTTGCCTGGAAATGTAAAATTCTCCCCCTCAAGGTAATGGATGCCAATGGCGAAGGTTATTACGCTTGGATGATTGACGCTATCGTTTACGCCACAGACAACGGAGCCGATGTAATTAACTTCAGTTTAGGAGGAGACCAACCTTCTAAGTCTCTGGAAGACGCCCTGGCTTATGCTTACGAAAGAGATGTAGTTGTAGTGGCCGCGGCTGGCAACGAAAATGCCCCTGTGCTTTATCCTGCTGCCTATGATGCTTATTGCTTAGCGGTGACGGCGACTGACTATAACGACATCCGACCTGAATGGACCAACCACGGGCCAGAAGTAGATGTGGCTGCTCCCGGAGTGCGTATCCTCAGCTGTGTACCCACCTGGTACTGGGGGCCCAATTCTCTTCCCTACGGCTATGGCTACGGCACTTCGATGGCCACTCCCCATGTGGCGGGTTTAGTAGCCTTGATAAAAAGCATCAAACCTTGGCTCCGGGTCAACGAGATTATGGACATTATTCGTTATACAGCTGACGATATCAACGCGGCTAATTATCCCGGCAAGGATGATTTTATCGGCTACGGTCGTATTAATATGGAAAAAGCTTTAGTTCCCATAAAAATAAAATGAGAGAGAGGCCAATTTCAGCCTGATGCTCAAGTATCTACGAATTCAAAATTTCGCCACTATTGAGAACATTGAAATCAAATTTAAAAAAGGTTTTACCGTTTTAACTGGGGAAACAGGAACAGGTAAATCCATCATTATTGACGGAATCCGGCTGGCTTTGGGGGAGAAAGGTGAAGTTGACCAAATAAGAACTGGAGAAAAAGAGTTACAGGTGGAAGCCATCTTTTCTTCCTCATCTTCTTTATCCTCTCAAGAAATCACTCTTCAGAGAACTCTCTCCCGGGATGGTACGGCTCGAGCTTACGTTAACGGTGTTCTGACTCCCTTAAAAAAAATTAAAGCCTTGGCCCCGGAGCTGGTAGATATTTATGGACAAAGTGACCATATTTTTCTCCGAAATAAAGAATTTCAGCTGGATTATCTGGATGAGGTAGCCGGTCTGCTGTCCCTCCGGGAGGAAGTTGCCCGGCTGGCTCAACAAGTGAAAAAATTCTTCAAGGAGAAGGATAAATTATCCTTAAAAGAAGCTGAGCGCCGCCAGCGGTTGGATTTTCTTAAATTTCAAATTAATGAAATCAGCCAAGCGAACCTCTCTCCAGAGGAAGAGGAAGAATTAATCCAACAGAGAAATATTCTCCGCCAAGCAGAACACATCCAGCAACTGGTAGATGAATTATTAGCTCTGGGTTTCGAGGAAGACCTTTCCCTGACTAATCTTCTCTCCCAAATGCTTCATCGCCTGGAAGAGCTGAAGAAGTTCGAATCTACCTTTGCTGAAATGGCCCGGGCGGCAGAAGAGTTTAATTTGTTGCTTAAAGAATACTTCAGGTTCCTCCTAAGTTTTAAGGAAAAATATGAAGTCTCACCGGAAAAACTAGACCAGATTGAGGCCCGATTAAATTTGATCGAGAATCTCAAGCGCAAATATGGAGCTACAGTGACCGAAGTTCTAGCTTATCTGAAAGAAGCCCAGGATGAATATCAACTGCTCAGTTCTAGTGAAGAAAAACTTTCTCAAATAGATGAGGAATTGAAAAAGTCCTTAGCTCTTTATCAAGAGAAAGCAGGTCAATTATCCCAGGCCCGCCAACGCTACGCTAAGGAATTCAACCGTCTAGTGGAGAAAGAGATAAAGTCTTTAGGAATGAGCCGGGCCAAATTTGAAGTCAGGTTTAGCCAGCGGTCTTCGCCGCTGGAAACTTCTGTCCATGAAAAAGGCTGGGATGAAGTTGAATTCTTAATCAGTCCTAATCCTGGTGAAGAATTAAAGCCTTTACGCCGGATTGCTTCAGGTGGAGAGTTATCCCGCCTGATGTTGGCGCTGAAAGTCATCGGCAAAGCTTCTCCGGCCAGCGATCGAACTCTAATTTTTGATGAAATTGACTCCGGGATAGGCGGCAAAACAGCTGAGGCAGTAGCCACAAAATTAGCCCAGCTGGCCGATAGTCATCAGGTCATTTGTGTAACTCACCTGCCCCAGATTGCTGTAGTGGCGGCTCACCATTACCATATAGATAAAACAGTAAAAAGCGGCCGGACTTATACTCGCCTCAAATTACTCAATTTTGAGGAGCGAGTTAAAGAAATTGCCCGACTTACCGTAGGCAGCCGCCTCACCGAAATTGCTCTGCGCAACGCCCGGGAAATGCTTCGCCATCATCATCACTGAGCTTGGTCAGTTTCGTAACTTCTTCAACTATGCTATTATTTTTCCCTATCAACAAGAGAAACTAAGGCTTAAACTACTTAAAGGAAAAAATGACTCTAGTTGCCAACACTAAGCATTTCAGCCCTCATACTTACTATATTCATACCTTCGGTTGCCAGATGAATGTTAACGACTCGGAGCATATAGCAGAAATTCTCCATCAAGCAGGTTTAAGACCCGCTAATTCGCCCGAAAAAAGTGACTTAATCATCATTAACACCTGTGCCGTTCGAGAAAAATCAGAAGAAAAATTATTCTCTTTTTTGGGACGATTGAAAACTTACAAAAAAAAGAAAAACATCCGCATTGGCGTTACCGGGTGTGTGGCTCAATTACGGCGGGAGGAAATTTTTCGCAAAGCACCTCATGTGGATTTTGTAGTTGGACCAGATAATTATTATCGTCTTCAGGAATTGGTTTTTTCTGGAAACAAAGAAGTAGCTACAGCTTGGCATACTGATTGGCGAGAACTCCCGACTCCCCTGAAAAGAACCAGCCCCATTAGTGCCTATGTGACCATTATGGAGGGCTGTAATAACTTTTGCACTTATTGTGTGGTGCCTTTTACCCGGGGGAGAGAAAAATATCGCCCCTTAAATTTGATTTTAGACGAAATAAAAAAATTAGCCGACTCGGGCTATCAGGAAATTCACCTCTTAGGGCAAAACGTCAATTCTTATCAAGACCCCGAATCGGGTCAAGACTTAGTGGATCTTTTGGAAAGAGTCAATCAAATTGAAGGTCTCCAATGGATAAGATTCATCACTTCTCATCCCCGGAATTTTCATCGTCGTTTAGCTGAGGCTATGGCTCATCTGGAAAAAGTCTGCCATCAGCTCCATTTGCCGGTTCAGGCAGGGTCCAATAAAATTTTGACTTTAATGAAACGGCAATACACCCGGGAAGAATATCTGGAAAAAATTGCTTTAGTGCGGGAATTAGTTCCGGATGTCAGTTTATCCACCGATATTATCGTGGGCTTTCCTGGAGAAGAAGAAGAGGATTTTGAGCAAACTCTAGATATTTTAAGAAAGGTTCAATTTGACAATATCTTTTCTTTTCGCTATTCCCCCAGGCCTCGGACTGCGGCTGCCCGGTTGCCAGATAGTGTACCTCTGGAGGTCAAAAGAGAACGGTTAGTGAGGCTCCAGAATTGGCAAAGGAATATCCAATTAGCTAAGCATAAAGCTCTTTGCGGCCGGGTAATGAAAGTCCTTTGTACTGGGCGGAGCAAAAAAGACCCCTCTCAATTTTCTGGCCGAAATGAAGCCTATCAAGTCATTAATTTCGCTTCTCCTCGAGATGTTTTCGGCCAGTTCGTGCAGGTAAAAATTATTGATTATGGCCCGTATAGTTTAAAAGGCGAACTCGTAGAAAGTGGCGAAAAAAGCTAACTCCATCCTTAAGAAAGCCGATAATTCAATCCTTCTCCAGCAAGGCTCGAAGTTCTTCTTCTTTTAGCCAAGGGTAAAATTTTCGCCCGATTATCCGTCCGGTAAAAGCTTCAGACCAGATAAGAATCACCAAAATTTCCCTTTGGTCGCCTCCTCTAACCTCTTTTATTTCGGTCCTCCATAAAAGTTTTTTCTTCTCCAAAACCAAAAGTGGGTTAATTTCCAAGTGAGGCAGTTTTTCCGGAGGAGAAAAAGTGGTGGATAACCAATAACTGACCCGTTGATCACTGAGAACTCGATGGATGATTTCAGAACGGGAGACAACGGCCATCTTATCTAAGGAGATTACTGACAGTTCATTCGATCTGACCATCGGCCCAAGTTTCTCTCTTTCTGTCTCTATTTAGGTTAACGCTGGTGAAGGCAGCGCCCTCTCAAAAAAATTGGCTTTTCTTCCTCCAAGAAAAACCGGAATTAGGCTTTCACCTTTCACCATTTGTTCACCTCAGACTCAAATCGAGCCAAATTTGGGGTTTTTGGTCACCTTGGGATTAAATCTCCATCTTTTGATTTGGAGTTAAAAGAATGTAAAAGAAAGAAAAATGAAAGATAACGGTCCAGATGAGCCAAGGAATGACTTTTTTAATTGATAACTTCCAATCATATAGGCGTAAGCTACTGACTCGGCCTTAATTTTGAAAGAAAGAGCCTCAAATCATGAGAGACGTAATCAGACCAGAGGAAAGACGCAAGATGAAAAACTCAACCTTGCTCTGTTTTTATGAGCAAGATTTATATTCTTAATTTGAATTTAATCAGTGGCCAAAGTGAAAGGCGAAAACCTCCCCCCACACTAACACTTCCTCCACTAAGGAAGCACTAGGGATGAACCCGCTAATAATCACCATAGGACCTACCAATTGATTGGGGAAAGTCGAAGATCTGAATCCACTTTTTTAGTTGCAAAATCTATAATTTTATGCTATAAGCTTGATTTAATTTTTTAGGAGATGGAACCCATGGGAAACCTTGATATTTGCACGCTTTTTTCTATCTTCTCAGGAGTAGTGGGCTTAGGCATTGCTTTAATTCTCTACTTAGCCATTAAAAGAAAATCACCTGGCTCTCCCTTAATGATTGAAATATCTGAAGCGATTCATTCCGGAGCCATGGTTTTCTTGAAAAGGGAGTACATTTATATTTCTGTTTTTGTCACCGTAGTCTTCATTGTTCTTTGGCAGCTATTTACTATTTATACAGCCTTAGCTTTCTTAACTGGAGCCACCTGTTCGATGCTGGCAGGTTTCATTGGCATGAAGGGTTCCACCCGTTCTTCAGTCAGGACTACTCAAGCAGCTATTGAGGGGGGCACACCTCTAGCTCTTTCTCTGGCTCTTCGGGGTGGGGCCATTATGGGTCTTTCTGTGGCCTCGCTGGGCTTAGCTGGACTTGGCCTTTTTTTCTTTTTCACCAAAAGTCCTTTGATTATCAATGGTTTTGCCATGGGCGCCAGTTCCGTAGCCCTATTTGCTCGAGTTGGCGGCGGAATTTACACCAAAAGTGCCGACGTAGGGGCGGATCTAGTAGGGAAAGTAGAAGCCGGCATCCCTGAGGATGATCCCCGTAATCCAGGCGTTATTGCTGATAACGTGGGTGATAACGTGGGCGATACAGCGGGAATGGGAGCCGATCTCTTTGAATCTTACGTGGGTTCAGTTGTGGCCTCGATGGCCATTGGCGCCACTTTTTCCTCAGCTCTGGCCTATATGAGCTTGCCGCTCCTATTGATTACGGTGGGTTTAATAGCTTCCATTATAGGGGTTTTTTCTATTGAATGGCTTAAACGCCTCAGTCCTCAATCAGCTTTGCGAAATGCCACTTATATTAGCCAAGCCCTTTTTCTATTGGGCAGTTTCATTATCATTAAACTGCTAGTCAATAACATCAACATTTTCTGGAGTGTGGTTTTCGGTATTCTAAGTGGCATCTTGATTGGTCTGGAAAGTGAATATTTCACTTCTGGCCCCCCGATTAAAAGAATTGCTCGTAGTGCCCAACAGGGAAGCGCTCCTTCTTTGATAACTGGTCTAGCGGTAGGTTTTGAAAGTACAATTTTGCCCCTTCTGACTCTGGGGGCGGCTATTTTCCTCTCCTATAAGTTTTCCGGTCTCTATGGGATCGCCCTCTCGGCAGTGGGTATGCTGGGAACTATCGGCATAGTTATGTCCACCGACTCTTATGGACCAATTGCTGATAATGCGGGGGGAATTGCTGAAATGTCGGAGGCCGACCCAAAAATAAGAAAAATAACCGACAAACTTGATTCTTTAGGTAACACCACGGCCGCTATTGGCAAAGGCTTCGCTATTGGCTCAGCTGCTTTAACTGCTCTGGCCCTATTTTCAGCTTATCAGAAAACTGCCCGATTGACTTCCATTAATTTAACCGACGTCAATACTGTAGTTGGTCTGTTATTAGGAGCTTTGATGCCTTTCGCTATTTCCTATATGACTCTCAGCGCTGTAGGCCGAGCGTCTAATGAAATGGTCAAAGAGATCAGACGGCAATTTAAGGAGATAAAGGGTCTTTTGGAAGGCAAGGCCAAACCTGATTCCGATCGCTGCATTGATATTGTCACTCGGAATGCTTTAAAAGAAATGATTCTGCCTGGTGTCAGTGCTGTAGTCACTCCCCTGCTGGTAGGTTTCCTCTTAGGTGCTGAAGCTCTGGGTGGTTTTCTAGCCGGAGCCACGGCCACAGGAGTTCTGTTAGGTATTTTTATGGCCAACGCCGGCGCTGCCTGGGACAACGCCAAAAAATGGATAGAAGAAGGAAATTTAGGTGGTAAAGGCACTCCCACTCACGCCGCTTCAGTTATAGGGGACACAGTGGGTGACCCTCTTAAAGATACAGCTGGACCCTCAATGAATATTCTGATCAAACTCATGGCTGTCGTAGCTCTGGTCTTTGCTCCACTAATTATGCATTAACTCTGGAGTTGTTTGCCTTCTGCCCTTATTTAAGTTATAATTCTTGCCTTCTTAAAGCCTAATACTATCTGGATTTTAGGACGAAGAGTATCTGCGATGAAAGTCAATGTGTGGAATACCATTGTTCAATTGAGCAAAGAAAGAGGCGTCGATACCTCGGTGATTATCGCCGCCATTACTGAATCATTACGGGTGGCCTCGCGCAAATACTTTACCAATGACGAGAAAATAAATATTTTTTTCCAACCCGAGAAAGGTGAGCTGCGAGTTTACACCATTAAAAAAATCGTTGAAAAGCCGGAAAATCCCGCTACAGAAATTTCCTTGGCTGAAGCTAAAAAAATCGATGCTACTGCTTCGCTGGGAAATTATATTGAAATAGATCTCCCTTCAGATACTCTGGGCCGAATCGCTGCCCGAGCAGCTAAACATGTCATTCTCCAGAAAGTCAGAAATGCCGAACAGGAAAAAATTTATCAAGAATTTGCTCCCCGGTTGGGAGAGATTGTGACTGGTATTTTAAGACGCTTTGAAGCCAATCAAAATATGATTATTGAAGTGAATAAAACCGATGTTCTCCTACCCTATCGAGAGAAACTTCCTCATGAAGAATTCCGCCGCGGCGACCGGGTCAAAGGAGTTATTACCCATGTTTTTCGAGAAAACACCGGACCTCAGGTAATTATATCTCGGACTAACCCTAAATTCCTCTATAAATTATTAGAGCTAGAAATTCCTGAAATAGCCAATAAGACAATTTTCATTAAGCATATTGTCCGCCAACCTGGCGAAAGAGCCAAAGTAGCTGTCTTCACCCAAGATGAAAACGTCGACCCGGTGGGTTCCTGTATTGGCGTTAAAGGCAACCGCATTATGGCTATCAGCAAGGAATTAAACGGAGAGAAAATAGATATCATCAAATGGTCGGATAACCCGCTGGAATATGCTCGCGCTGCTCTTAGTCCGGCTAAAGTTTCTCGGGTGTTTATCCTGAATAAACACCAGAAAATTCTCCAAGCCGTGGTTCCAGAAAACCAATATTCTTTAGCCATAGGTAAAAAGGGGACCAACGTGCGTTTAGCCTCTAAACTGGTTGGTTGGACGATTAAAATCAAAAAGGATTAAATTAAATGGCCATGAAAAAAGAAACTGAAGCCAAGAAAAAGAAAAAAACTGCTAAGGAAAAAGCTCCACCAAGTTATGCCATTCAGGAAGGCACCACTTTTCGGCAATTATGTGAGCAATTAAATATTAAGGGGAAAGATTTAATTGAAGCCCTAACCGGGGCCGGTTTCAATGTTAATATCAATGATATAATTGAAGATGATATTTTACCTAGCCTCTCTGAAATAATAAAAAAGCCTCTCACTATAAAATCTATTGAAGAATCTATCAAAAACCAGGCAATGGCTGACGAAGCCAATCTGGTCCTCCGACCTCCTGTAGTGACTGTCATGGGCCATGTCGATCATGGCAAAACTACTTTACTTGATGCTATTCGGAAAACCAATGTGGCGGAAAGGGAATTCGGTGGGATCACTCAGCATATCGGAGCTTATCGTATCACATATAAAGGCAAACCAATAACTTTCATCGACACCCCGGGCCACGAAGCCTTTACCAAACTAAGAGCCCGAGGGGCTCAAGTTACAGATATTGTGGTTCTGGTGGTAGCTGCTGACGATGGGGTTATGCCTCAGACTAAAGAAGCCATTGCCCACGCTAAAGCCGCGGGCGTGCCTATTTTAGTGGCTATTAATAAAATCGATAAGGCGGAAGCCAATCTTGACCGGGTAAAACAACAATTATCTAAAGAAGGTTTGTTGATAGAAGAATGGGGTGGCGATACCATCTGTGTAGAAATATCGGCTAAGGAAAAAAAGAATATCGATGAACTCCTGGAAATGATCACTCTCTTGAGCGAAGTCATGGAAATCAAGACCAATCGGCAAGTGCCGGCCCAAGGGGTGGTTTTAGAAGCCAGACTTGACCCTCGCCGGGGACCCTTAGCCACGGTGATTGTCCAATTAGGTGTTCTTCGCCAAGGTGAGGCTTTTGTTTCGGGTCTTTGTTCAGGCAAAGTCAAGGCTATGTTTGATGAACAAGGTCGACCTTTAAAGCAGGCCGAACCTTCGGTGCCAGTGGAAATATTAGGTTTTAGCGAAGTTCCTCAAGCAGGTGACCTTTTTCAGGCAGTGGCCGATCAAGACACAGCCGACAAAATCATTGCCTACCGGCGGAGTAAATTGAAAAAGAAAGAAGGTCCAGCCCGACCGGAAAAGTTGACTTTGGACCAACTTTTCAAACAACTGGAAGAAAAAGAAAAAAAAGAGCTTCCTCTAATTATAAAAGCGGATGTTCAAGGCTCGGTGGAGACTCTCTGTGACCTGATCCCCTCTTTGAGTACCGATGAGGTAAAAATCAATATTATCCATGCCTCTACCGGACAAATTACTGAATCCGATGTGCTTCTGGCTTCTGCCTCGAATGCAATTATTATCGGCTATAACACCAAAGCCCCGGCTAAAATTCAGGAGGTAGCTAAAGAGGAACACGTTGAAATTCGGCTTTACCGGGTGATTTACCAACTTATTGATGATTTAAAGAAAGCTCTGGCCGGTCTTCTAGAACCAGAGGAAAAAGAAGTTTATCTTGGTCGGGCGGAGATACGTCGCATCTTTAACATTCCCCGAGTGGGAGTGGTGGCTGGTTGCTATGTCACTGATGGAAAAATTCTTCATAATGCTCAGGCACGAGTGATTCGTAATGATGAAATCATCTATACCGGCCGCATAGCTTCACTGAAACATTTGAAAAATAGTGTTACGGAGATAAAAAAAGGCTACGAATGTGGAATTGTCCTAGATAAATTCAAAGACATTGAAAAGGGAGACATTATCGAAGCTTTTATCATCGAAAAAGAAACTAAATAACTTCACCAAGATAGTTTTCATTTAAGATGATTATCGGCCTACTGGAAATTGAGATATATCTCCCTTATGCGCATTCCCTTAAAGAAAAGAGAAAAACTTTGAATAAAATTAAAGACAAAATTCAGAAAAAATACAATGTGGCCCTGGCCGAGATTGACTTCCTGGATAAATGGCAACGCTCCCGAATCGGCTTTGTTACCCTCAATAACAACAAAAATTTGATTGTTTCCCTCTTTAATAAAATTCTGAGTGATATCGACCTGGCCATTGAAGGAGAAGTCACTTTCCATCAAATTCATCTGTGGTAAAAGCCAGTGAGTTTTTCATGAAAAAGCAAAATGAAACTTTGCGGCAAAAAAGAGTGGCCTCGCTCATTAAAGAAGAGATCAGTCAAATAATCCTTCATTCTGTGGAAAGGGAGGCAAGTGGTTTGGTGTCAGTTACCCATGTTTATGTCAGTAAAGATTTGAAAATAGCTGATATTCATCTTAGTTTTTACCAACCTCAACTGGACACCCACGCCTTCATCCATCAATTAAACCGTCAGGCTTTTCACTTCCGCCGACTTCTGGGGTCAAGAATCCGGCTGAAATACATTCCTGCCTTGACTTTTTATCTGGATTCAGCGCCGGAAGAGGAAGAAAAATTAAATCGACTTCTGGAGAAAATCAAAAAATAAATCCTTCCGAGCTGAAAAATTTCTTCATCATCTGGATTTCTGACTATTTTCAATTTTTCTAATTATTTTTAAATTTA
>Ga0190361_1000154_pt1 | contig 28579 bp, 25 predicted proteins | sample 48721845_MG_FD_161273 | JGI IMG/M metagenome (GOLD analysis project Ga0190361, IMG submission 161273) | Hydrothermal vent microbial mat bacterial communities from Southern Trench, Guaymas Basin, Mexico - 4872-18-4-5_MG | ecosystem: Environmental > Aquatic > Marine > Hydrothermal vents >... | reverse complement strand
ATAATTCATAAAAAAAGCTGTTTCCTTTCATAACGTATTGATATACAAAACTTTAAAACAAATAGAAAGAGAAGTCAGCCATGAAAGATTAGACTAATCAAAGGCTAAGATTTTTGGCTGTTCTTGAGTCAATTTTTCTTGTTTTTAAATTTTATGAATAGATCAGGTTTAAAAAAATTTTTAAATTTTATGAATAGATCAGGTTTAAAAAAATTTAGATAAGAAAGAGGTAAAAAGAGGTAAAAAAGGATTTTTTCTTGAGTTCTTTTCTTGAAATGATCGCCAGGGGCGAAAGAAAGCTTTTTATAAAACACCATACTTAATTTAATGGGGCGTTTATTTCCCTCTTTTCGTATATAATATGTAAAATTACATTGATTTTTTAGAAGATAAAAGTTATAGTATTAAACTACAGGGCGGAAGCAAATAAAGCCCGTTCCGAATAAGTTCTTTACTTCAGAATATTTTAATTAAGGAGTTAAAGATGGCCAAAAAGTATGTCTACTTCTTTGGAAAAGGAATAGCTGAAGGTAACCGGGATATGCGTGATCTGTTAGGTGGGAAAGGGGCCAATTTGGCTGAAATGGCCAGTATTGGTTTGCCTGTTCCCCCGGGTTTCACCGTCTCGACTGAGGTTTGTAATTTATTTTTGAAGTCGGGTCATAAATTACCCGAAGAGGTTAAGCAGGAAATATTGGCCAATTTACATCGGTTAGAGGAAGTCACGGGTCAAAAGTTTGGTGATGCTTCTAATCCCTTGCTGGTTTCAGTGCGTTCGGGAGCTAAATTTTCCATGCCCGGAATGATGGATACTATTCTTAATCTTGGTTTAAATGATGAAACTGTTGAGGGATTAGCTAAGAAAAGCGGTGATCGGCGCTTCGCTTTGGATTGTTATCGTCGTTTGATTCAAATGTTCGGTGATGTTGTTCTTCAGGTGGAGAAAAAGAAATTTGAAGAATTGTTGAAGGAAGTTAAACAGAAATATAATATCAGCCAAGATTTTGAACTTTCTCCTCAAGCTTTAGAGGAAGTTATTTCTCAATATAAAGATTTAGTCAAAAAAGAAAAGGGCCATGAATTTCCCCAGGATGTTTATGATCAATTATTTATGGCCATTGCCGCTGTCTTTAATAGCTGGAACAATCCTAGAGCTATTACCTATAGACGTTTAAACCATATTCCTGAAGATTTAGGAACAGCCGTTAATGTCCAGCAGATGGTTTTTGGGAATTTTGGTCCTTCCTCAGCTACGGGAGTGGGCTTTACTCGTAATCCAGCCACGGGAGAAAAGGAACTTTTTGGGGAATATTTGGTGAATGCTCAAGGAGAAGATGTGGTGGCTGGGATAAGAACTCCTCTGCCTTTGAAAGAACTAGCTAACCATATGCCTGAGGTGTATCAAGAATTGGTTGAGATAACTACTCGTTTGGAAAAACATTATCGGGATGTTCAGGATTTTGAGTTCACCATTCAAGAAGGGAAACTTTATATGCTCCAGACCCGGAATGGTAAACGAACTGGCATGGCCGCAGTAAAAATCGCCGTAGACATGGTTCATGAGGGGTTGATAACTAAAGAGGATGCTTTACGCCAAGTAGAACCTCAGGCTCTGGACCAGCTTCTCCATCCCATATTTGATTTAGAGGAGAAAAAGCAGCGAGCCGTCTTAGCTCAAGGGCTAGCGGCTTCCCCTGGAGCGGCCACGGGTCAAGTGGTTTTTACGGCAGAAGAAGCTGTGAAATGGCAGGAAAGGGGCAATAAAGTTATCCTGGTCCGTGAAGAAACTTCCCCTGACGATATTCATGGAATGAGTGCTTCTCAAGGAATATTGACTGCTACAGGAGGCATGACTTCTCATGCTGCTGTAGTGGGTCGCCAGATGGGTAAACCAGCGGTTGTTGGTTGTGGAGCCTTGCAGCTCAATGTGGAGAAGAAGACCTTACAAGTAGGTTCAACGGTTATTCGAGAGGGCGATTGGTTATCCATTGATGGAACCACCGGTGAGGTCTTGGTAGGAAAAATTACTACTAAACCTTCAGAAATAATCCAGGTGCTTCGGGGTGAACTGAAACCAGAAGAATCGCCGCTCTATCAGTATTTTTCAGAGCTATTGTCCTGGGCTGATGAAGTCCGCCGATTAGGTGTGCGAGCCAATGCTGATACTCCTGAGGATGCTCGTTTAGCCTTTGCCTTTGGAGCAGAAGGAATTGGTTTAGCTCGGACAGAACATATGTTTTTTGCTCAAGAAAGATTGCCCTATATCAAGCAAATGATTCTAGCTCAGACTGAAGAAGAAAGACGGGCTGCTTTAGCTAAATTACTGCCTTTTCAGAAAAAGGATTTTTATGAGCTGTTTAAAGCTATGGAAGGTCATCCAGTGACTATCCGGACCTTAGATCCTCCTCTTCATGAATTTCTCCCTAAGAAAGAAGATCTTATGGTGGAATTGACTGAATTGAAGTGTCGGGGAGGCGACGAGAAGAAGATAGCCGAGTTGGAAAAGTTACTGGATCGGGTTAAAGCACTTTCGGAATTCAATCCGATGTTAGGTCATCGGGGCTGCCGGCTGGGAATTACTTATCCGGAAATAATTGAAATGCAAGCTCGAGCCATATTTGAGGCGGCTTGTGAATTAGTTAAAGAAGGCCAGCCGGTCTTACCGGAAATTATGGTTCCTTTAGTCGGTTCAGTGCAAGAGTTGGCTCATCAGAAGAAGATTATAGTTTCGGTAGCAGAAGAATTGATTAAAAAGTATGGGGTGGAATTAAAGTACACTGTGGGGACCATGATTGAGATCCCTCGGGCAGCTCTCACGGCTGATGAAGTGGCGCGGGAAGCCGAGTTCTTTAGTTTCGGCACCAATGATTTGACTCAGACAACTTTTGGAATTTCTCGAGATGACGGAGTAGCTTTTATCAATCACTACCTTACCCATGGCATTTGGTCAGATAATCCTTTTGAGACAATTGATGTTCCTGGTGTGGGGAAATTAATGGAATGGGCTGTAGAAAAAGGACGACAAACTAGAACTGATTTGAAAGTTGGTATTTGTGGTGTTCATGGGGGAGATCCCAGGTCCATTTATTTTTGCCATAAAATAGGTTTAAATTATGTCAGCTGTTCCGCGTATCAAGTTCCCATAGCTCGTTTAGCCGCGGCTCGAGTAGCGCTTGAAGAATAACCAGTCCAACTTTTTCCAAATAAAATAAAGGCGAAATTTCCCAAAAAAGTAAGTCAGATCAGTCTCAAAAGAGAAGGTCTGTTTACCTGGCTAAAGAAAAAGATTAATCGAGACTGACCAAAAGGTATTATTTTCCCAGAAAACTTATATTTCTAGAGGCCCCGGCCACCCTAATTTAAAATTGACAGCTTCAGAGCTCGATTGAGTTTAGATGACAAGCCAGGCTGCGAGGCACTCTTTTTGCTGGGGTTAAGAACTTATCTTTATTCAGGTCATATTTCACGGAAAAAGAGATTTGGCCGGGAGAGTTGTTTTGGGGATCAAAGAGAATTAACCCCCTCCATTGGACGGTTAGTTAGGCAGGAGACATTTTTTATCTGGTTGTGAGAGGCTTGTTTTTTTGGTATGAATAAGTTCTAGTTATGAAAATTAGGAACTTGTGGCCTCGACTTAGAGCCAAAACTTCCCGAGGAGGCCCCCGCGGTCCTTTAATTTTTGTTTACAATAACATTTACTGGATGATTCCTCTCCAAAGTCATGTCTTTTCTCCTAAGAAATATCGGCTTCTTTACGAGGAGGTGATTAGATTAGGAATTAAGAAAAATCAATTGATTTTGTCTCGTTTAGCTACTTATGAAGAGTTGTGTTTGGTGCATACAGAAAAGTACCTAAAAAAAATTTTCCAAGGAGATCTCTCTTCGAGTGAAGTTCAACGTCTTGAAATTCCTTTTACCCCTGAAATTAAAGAGTTTTCTTTGTTGACGGTGGGAGGGACTATCCAGGCTGCCGAATGGGCGCTTAAAACAGGCATAGCCGTGCACCTCGGAGGCGGTTTTCATCATGCTTTTCCCGATCATGGAGAAGGTTTTTGTTTACTGAATGATATTGCCGTAGCTGTGGAAAAATTACTTCAGGAAAAGAAAATTTCCAAGGCCATGATTATTGATTTGGATGTTCACCAAGGTAATGGTACAGCTTTTATTTTTGCTCATCGTTCTGAAGTTTTTACTTTTTCTCTCCATCAAATGGATCTTTATCCTGCCCAAAAAGAAAAGTCTACTCTTGATGTAGGTCTCTGGTCAGGCGATGGAGATTTAGTTTATTTGCAAGCTTTAAAAGCCCATTTTCCTCGGATTGTCGATGAGTTTCGGCCGGAAATTTTGTTTTATTTAGCCGGGGCAGACCCTTTTGCTCGGGATCAATTGGGCGGCTTAAAGCTAACTAAAAATGCCCTTCAGGAAAGAGATCGTTTAATTATTTTCGAGACTCGCAAAAGGCAGATTCCATTAGCTATTCTTCTTGGCGGGGGTTATGCTTTTGATGTTAATGATACTGTGGACATACATCTTCAAACGATAAAAATAGCTCGACAGACGACTCGACCCTGGCCCTTATTTCGAAGAAAAAAATCTTATTTTAGTAAAGATCAAAAGAGCTAGCCTCAGTTTAAGGAGAAGGAACAACCATAGAATCAAATTGCTCCCCCTGAATTGAACGACTTAATCGAGAGGAAATATTTAGAAAAATGGTCATGAAGTTATTCATTCAAAAGGGAAGTCTCATTTTTGATCCATTCCAGGTAAGGTTGGAAACCTGCCTCAATAGGGAGGGCAATAATTTCAGGAACTTCATAGGGATGATGTCGGGAAATTAATTCAACGAGTTGATTGAAATTGTCTTTTTTGGTTTTGATCAAGATAACAAGTTCTTTTTCCTTTTGAACCTTTCCTTCCCACCAGAAGAAGGATTCCCCGCCACCGATTATGGTGACACAAGCGGCGGCCCTTTTTTCTAGAAGGAGGTGGGCCAAGCTTTCCCCCGTAGCTTGATCAGGGACTGTAGTTAAAACTAGAGAGAAGGATGTTTTTAAGGGGGATCGATTACTTTGGGTCATTTAGATACCTCCCTTTAATCTTGAAGGAAAATATGGGCAAATACTTTTGCGTCACCGATCATATTATCGATAATACAGTATTCATTAGGCTGATGAGCTGTTTCATCTACTTTTGACCAGCAGGCGGCTTCAAAATTTTTATCGCGGAAAAAGGAAGCAACGGTGCCTCCCCCTATGCCTACGGGCTGGCCTTCGACATGGTAGACGGCTTTGATTGCTTTCTGGAGAGCTTGGACTACTGAGGCTTGTGGAGAAGTGGGTGGAGCTGCGGGGGTTCTTTGTTCTTCTTGGAAGGTTATTTTGACTTGATATTCGGCCTCTATTTCTCTGGCTATATTTTTAATTTCTTCTTCGACTTCGTCAATTGAATATTCTGGCAGAAGACGGCAGTCTAGATAAAAAACATCTTCTCCAGGGATAGTGTTAATATTAGGAACGTTGGACTCTTTCTTTGTAGGTTCGAAAGTAGAGATAGGAGGGTCAAAAAGAGAGTTTTTCAGGGCGAATTTATCATATAAAGAATTTAATTTAATTACCAGGGCTGAACCGGCGCGGAAGGCATTGATCCCTTTTTCTGGAGTAGAAGCGTGCGCCTGTTGGCCGACCACAGTAAATTTTAGCCAGAGAATACTCTTTTCAGCGACCTCAATCATGGTTCCTTCAGGGTTGCCTGCATCGGGAACGATGATCAGATCATTTTTTTTGAAGAAGGAGTTGTTCTGAAGCACGTATTTAATCCCTTTCTCACTTCCGGTTTCTTCGTCAGCCACCATGAGGAGACCTACGTCATAATGGGGAAGTAGCCCTTCCGCCCGAAAAGCTTCTAGGGAAAAAATAGCTGCTACCATGTCTTGTTGGTTGTCTTCTACGCCCCGCCCATAAATCTTACCCTCTTCCACCCAAGCTTTAAAGGGATTTCCTTTCCAAAGAGAAAGCTCTCCCGGTGGGACAACATCCAGGTGAGTCATGATCCAGATGGTTTTGCTGGAATTTTGGCCTTTATAAAGAGCAATAATGTTAGGCCGATAACCTGCCGGAGCATCTAAATCAGGAGCCTTAAGCACTTTGAGGCTGTCATAGCCCTTATCTTGAAGATATTGGAGAAGGAACTCAGCTTTTTGAGCTTCCCCTTCGCCCCCACTTACAGGTGAAATGGCCGGTAGACCACAAAGTTGAATTTGCAGGTCAATCATTTCGTCTCTAAATTCTTCAATTCTTCGAAAGATGTCATCTATTGTCTTCATTTGACCACTCCTTCCTTGAAAATCTTACCTTGCTTGGGGGTTAAAAGCAAGAAGAAGAGAGACTGGAATGAAGATTAGGGCTAGCTGGCTTTGGGAAAGGTTATCAATAAAAACAGCCAGAGAAGATCCACCAACGCCAGGTGAAAGAGGGGATTTTTGTTTTAACTGACCAGGTCTTTTCACCAGAAGAAATGAGGGGTCAGGGTAACTTGACTTTTCTTTATTTAAATCATACATTTACATGAATGCGGATAGGAATTGACCTCCGGCCTTTCCTTAAAGAAGAGACAGGTGTCGGGGTCTATTTAAAGAACCTTTTGAACCGCTTAGCTCAAATTGACCAAGAGAACGAATATTTTCTTTTTTCTTGTTCCTGGAAAGACAGATTCCCTCCGGAGAAAGTCCCTTCTTTTCGCTATAAGGTATTTCGTCATTTTCGGTTGCCGGTAAAATTGATCGATTACTGCTGGTATCGTCAAGGTTGGCTACCGTTGGAAATTTTTTTTGCTCACCGGCTAGATATAGTCCATTCACCCACACCAATAGCTATTCCTACTCGAGGGAAAAAAATTATTACCATTTACGACCTTTTTTTTCTTCGAGAGCCAGGTCAAGCCGATGAGACGGCCCGACGTTTCTTCAGCCGCCGTCTGAGCAGATCAATTAAGGAGGCTGCGGCTATTATTACCATTTCTCGCTCTTCAGCCCAAGAAATTATAGAGCATTTTCCTGGGGTTGGAGAAAAAGTTAGAGTGATTTATCTTGGTGTAGACCCAATAGCCTGGAAATTAACCCCAAGAGAAGAAAAAGAACTTAGAAGTTTCAAAGAAGCTCTGTCTCTCCCCCAGGAATATTTTCTCTTTGTAGGAGCCTTTGAGCCTCGCAAAAATTTACCTCGGTTGATTGAGGCCTTTCACTTGCTTCATCAGCAAGGCCATCCTGAGTATTTAGTTCTGGTGGGCCGAGAAGGCCAGGATTCTCAGAAGATAAGAGACACATTAAGAAAATTGAAACTTGAGAGTCATGTTTTAATCAGGGGATATGCCTCGGCAGAGAAGTTAAAATATTATTATAAAGGGGCCAAGGCCTTGCTCTTTCCTTCGTTGGCTGAAGGGTTTGGATTGCCTGTCTTGGAAGCAATGGCTTCGGGGTTGCCAGTGATTGCTTCCCGAGCTCCGGCTATCCCTGAGGTAGCTGGAGAGGCGGCTCTTTATTTTGAACCCTCTTCAGCTGAAGATATAGCCACTCAAATAAGCCAATTTCTCTGCCAGCCAGGGTTAGTAGAGAAAATGATTGAGGCCGGTTTCCGGCGAATAAAAAACTTTACTTGGGAGAAAACAGCCAGCCAAACCCTGAATCTTTATAGAGAAATAGGGGGATAATCACGGTGGTAATTCCCATTGTCTTTGTTTCTCACACCTGCGAATTAAATGGCGCTGAATTGATGTTATTAGAGTTGGGAGCACAATTAGACAAAGAGAAATTTTTTAAAATCTTAGTAGTGCCTCAAGAGGGTCCTCTCCTTCGAGAAGCCCACCAGGCTGGCTTTGTCCCCAAGATAATTCACCAGAAGTGGTGGCTGACCTCGAGGAAAGAGAAGTGGCGGCAGCCATTGAATTGGTTATGGAATTTAAAGGGAGTGGTCAACTTGGTGAGGTTGATAAACAGGCACTTTGTGCAAGCCGTGATTAGTAACACCAGTGCCACTTTCCTAGGCGGAATAGCTGCTCGAATCACCAAAAAACCCCACTTCTGGATTGTTCATGAGCTGCTTCACCATCCTCGGCCAGTGGTTGAGTTTATCCTCGGCAATAAATTATTAATCAAAATAATTAGCTCTTTATCAGCCAAAGTGATAGTTAACTCGAGGGTGACTGGAGAGGCATTTCCGGCTACTACCCCTGTTGTGATCCTTCTTAATGGTCTCAATTGGTCGAGAATAGACCGAGAGACGAGGTCATTAGGCCTACCGGAGTTTTGGAACTTTTTAGATCAACTTATTCATCAACAAGAGAGAGAGCCGCAGCAAATTTTATCTCAGCTTCTTCCAAAGAGAAAAGAAATTCAGTCTGGCAGTAGGATTCGATGGCAGCTAAGTCTCCAGAACCAGTATCTAGGTGTGGTGGGTAAGCTGACAAGGGAAAAGGGGCAAGATCTGGCCATTTATACCCTGGCTCACCTAAAAGAAGAATTTCCCCGTCTAAAGCTGTTACTTATTGGTTCGCCAGCAGAGAAATCGTTTTTCTCTTATCTTAAAAAATTAGTCCAGAAGCTAGGCTTAGAGGAGAGAGTCGTTTTTATGGACTATGTCCAAGAGCTCTATTCTTTACTCCCTAGCTTGGATATTTTGGTTGTTCCCTCACGGCAGGAATCTTTCGGGCGGGTGGTTATTGAGGCTATGGCGGTGGGAGTGCCAGTAGTGGCCTTTGGTCAGGGAGGCCTCAAGGAGATAATAGAAGACGGGCATAATGGCTCCTTAGCTCCAGAGTTTTCCCCGGAAATATTGGCAGAAAAGGTGAGGCTTCTCCTCCAAGATGAACTTTTGGCCACAAAATTTATGATAGAAGGTTTTGCCACAGTTAAGTCTAAATATAATCTTCGGGAACAAGCTAAAAAGCTAGAAAGACTTTTAGAACAGTGGATAGTTCAGAAAAGATGAAAAATAATAAACTTCCTGGAAGTCAGCCAGAAATAGGGGTTCTCTATGTCAATTATGAAGATCAGGCTCATCTGGAAGAATCTCTTCTTTCCTTAAAGGAAACAGCTGCTTCCTTAATCTCTCAGGTGGTGGTGGTGGATAACGGTTCTGCCCATTTTGATGAAGACCGCCTTAAAGCTATTTTTAGTCAAATCAAATGTATTTTTAATCAAGAAAATGTGGGTTTTGCTCGGGCGAATAATCAAGGTTTGGCTGAATTATCAACTGAATTTATTCTATTGGTGAATCCTGATACCAAGTTTAAACCTGGAGCTCTTGAGTTACTCCTCAACACTCTTAAAAACGACCCCCGGATTGGAGCAGTTGGCCCCCTCCTCTCTCCTGGGAGAGACCGATGGCAGGTTTCTTTTGGGCCTCGTCTCAATTTATGGGAAGAGTTCCGGCAGAAATTTTGGAGAAATATTATTTATCCCCGTCGTCTGGGAAAATTGAGCCAAAATCGTCATGTGGGTTGGCTTAGTGCGGCTTGTCTTTTAATTCGACGGCAAGCCTTAGCCGAGATCAGAGGTTTTGATGAGAAATTTTTTCTCTATTTCGAGGATATTGATCTTTGCTATCGCCTTCGCCAACGAGGGTGGTTGGTGATCTTAGTTCCCCAAGCCCGAGTTTATCATTGGGGTGGCACCAGCACGGCTCGCCATAAGGCCTGGACTCGATATCATTATCGTCGCAGTCAGCTTTATTTTTATTGGAAACACAACTCACCCTTTGAAGTAAACCTGCTCCGTTTATATTTAAAAATCCTTCTCAAGTGGCTAAAAATGAAACAGTTTTTTTGGCGGAAGGAGGATGGGCAAATTTTAACTGCTTTTAACCAATTAATCGGAGAAAATTTTGCTGATGAAGGCTAAAACAAAACTGAAGGTTGTGGAAATAATCGACCAATCCTTTCTGGGAGGTGGGCAAAGACATGTTTTTCTATTAGCTTCAAGAATCAATCCCGAAATCTTTGAGGTAAGAGTTTGCTCTTCTCCCGAAGGACCACTAGTAGATCAATTGAAACAAGCCGGCGTGGTTCACCATGGTCTTTATCTCCGGAAAAGAAGTCCTTGGAAAAGTAGCTGTGAATTAAGAGATTTTTTAGCTCGTGAGGCCTTTGATCTTGTCCATACTCACGGTGGAGTAGCTGGTCTGAGTGCCCGTTGGGCCGCTTTTCGGGCCCAAGTGCCGGTCATAGTCCACACTCTTCACGGGATTCATTACTTGCATTATCGCAATCCCTTTTTAAAGTGGTTATTAATTTGGCAGGAAAGAATCATGAGTCAGAAAACACACAAAGTTGTCTGTGTTTCCGAGGCTAACGCGCGAGAGGCCATTAAGTATCGCTTGGCGCCGGAGTCAAAGATAGTGGTGATTCCCAATGGATTGGGCTGGCCGGCGAAACCGCTCCTTTCGCCTCAGACTAAAAAGGACAAAAAGCTAAAATTGGCTCAATTATTTGGCTTAGCTCCTGATTCATATTTTATTGGCACAGTCGCCCGGTTACATCGTCAGAAAGGATTAATTTATCTATTCCAGGCATGGCCCGAGGTTTCCCAGAAAATTAAACAGGCTGTTCTTCTGGTTGTTGGGGGTGGGCCATTAGAGAAAAAGTTCAGGAATTATCTCTCTCAAAAAGGTTGGGAGAGCCAGATACTCCTTCTTGGAGAAAGAGATGATGTTAGTGAATTTTATGGAGCTTTAGATCTTTTTGTTTTGCCTTCCCTCTGGGAAGGATTACCCTTAGTTCTTTTAGAGGCAGCTCAATGGGCCTTACCAGTAGTGGCTACTGATATTGATGGATGTCGAGAAGTAATTACTTCTGGAGAAACTGGTTTGCTGGTCCCTCCTGCTCAGTCAGGGGCTTTGGCTGAAGCTATTATCTGGATGAGAGAACATCCTCAGGAAGCTCGCCATTGGGGTGTCAATTTATTCCGAAAAGCCTCTCAACGATTTTCTCTTCAAATGATGATTAGCCGCGTGGAAGAACTATATTTGGAGCTTATCCAAGAGAGAGGACTGAAAAAGATTCCTCTTGTAAGTTAGAAGTGATGCCCCCAAGCGAAGGACAATTTTCTTTATGGTTTCTTTTAGGTCAGGTAACCCCTTGATTGACAATTGCTTACTCCCTTTTTATAATCAACCTCAATGAAACCCCAACGTGTAGCTCTGGTTCATGATTGGTTAACTGGTCGGCGAGGTGGGGAGAAAGTCCTGGAGGTTCTAGCTGAGATTTTTCCTGAAGCCCCTATTTTTACTCTGTTTCATTTCCCCTTTTCTCAAGTGTCAGCGCTAGAAAAAAGGGAAATTAAGACTAGCTTTCTCCAGCGTTGGCCGGCTTTAAGGAAACATTATCGGTGGTATTTACCTTTTTTTCCACTGGCCGTGGAACTGTTTGACCTTCAGAAGTTTGACCTGATTATTTCTAGTAGTCATTGCGTGGCCAAGGGAGTTATTCCCCGTCCCGATGCTCTCCATATCAGTTATATCCATTCACCGATTCGTTATGCTTGGAACCAGTATTTTGCTTATTTTGCTCCTTCCCGTCTTCGTTTTTTAGCCAAATGGATTATTCCTTTAATTATTCATTATCTTCGTCTCTGGGATGTCAACTCGGCGAGTCGGGTGGATTTCTTTCTGGCTAATTCTCAAGCAGTAGCTGAGAGGATTTTTAAATATTACCGCCGAGAAGCTGAGGTAATTCATCCCCCAGTAGATGTAGATTTCTTTCAACCAGGCGAAGAAATTTCTTCTGGAGGAGATTATTTCTTAATAGTCTCTGCTTTAGTGCCTTATAAAAGGATTGATTTGGCTATTGAAGCAGCCAATCGTTTGGGCTTTTCTTTAAAAATCGTTGGTGTTGGTCCAGAAGAAAGGAGATGGCGTCGCCTAGCTCGGGAAAACATTGAGTTTCTCGGAGCAGTGAGTGATGAAGAATTATTAAATCTTTATCGTGAAGCCAAAGCTTTAATTGTCCCGGGTGAAGAAGATTTTGGAATTAATATTCTTGAAGCTCAAGCCTGTGGTACTCCGGTGATTGCTTTTGGCCGAGGAGGAGCTGTGGAAACAATTCAACCAGGAGTAACGGGAGTTCTATTTTCTGAATTGTCAGTGGAGTCTCTCCAGGTAGCTCTTGACAATTTCCGAGATATTACTTTTAATAAATCCACCCTTCGAAGCCATGCCGAACGCTACTCCCGTCGGGTGTTTAAGGAGAAAATTGAGAGATATATTTTAACTAAGTGGGAAGAATACCAAGCTAAAAATCAGAGACGATGATTCAACGACAAAGAAAAAGAATAGTAAGTCTGCTTTTAATCGCTGATGTTGTCGGGATTTTTGTGGCTTTTTTCTACTCGTATGGCTTTCGTTTTTACGGCTACGTAATTCCGGTCAATCCCGAAAAGGGTATTCCCCCGATTAAGTCTTATCTGGCTGTTTTTCCTCTCTTTTTAATTATCCATCTGGTTATTTATTTTTTGCAGGGCTTTTATCGGCGGCGGTTGAAAAAAACAGGCATTGAAGAATTTTTGATGATCGGGGCTAATACTTTTTTAACTATTGTCATCGTGTTGGCAATTCTTAACTATTTATATGCTTATAGTCAGGGGCAGGCGCCCCTTTTTAGAATGACATTTAAGATTTCCCATGGTTTCCTAGCGGTTTATTTTATCGTTGTCACCCTTCTGGTAGCCTTTTTGAGAAATCAAGTCTATTTTTATTTCCGCCGGCGTTTTGCCCGAGGTTTGGATTTGCAAAATGTCTTAATTATCGGGGCCGGCGAGATGGGGCAGAAAATCGCTCAAAAATTTATGCGCTATCAGGACCTGGGATTTCGAGTAATTGGTTTTTTGGATAATGAACGCCAGAAGGGAGAAAAAATAGAAGTAAATGGGGGAGTGGAGGTCTTAGGTTCGCTGAATGAGTTAGAAGAAATATTGGAAAAAGAGAATATCAGCGATGTTTATATAACTCTTGGCTTGGATAATTATCCTCAAATTCTGGAGATCTTCAGCGCTGTTCATCAATATGTAGTTAACGTGCGTTTAATCCCTGACCTTTTTCAATTACTCACTCTTAAAGCCCGAATTGATGATTTGGATGGCTACCCGGTTATCAGTTTAGATGAGCCGCCAATGCGGGGAGTAATGCTGGTTTTAAAGCGAGTTTTTGATGTGGTTATCGCCGCTGGATTATTGTTGCTTCTTTCACCTCTCATGGGAGTGATTGCTTTGGGCATCAAATTAACTTCCCGGGGGCCTGTTTTTTATCATCAGGAAAGGATGGGCTTGGATGGCAAGTGTTTCATTATGCACAAATTCAGAACGATGGTAGTTGGAGCCGAGGAAAGCACCGGACCAGTGATGTGTCAGCCTAATGACCCGCGCATTACCAAATTTGGGCGGTTTTTACGTAAATATAGTCTGGATGAATTACCTCAACTATGGAATGTCCTGGTAGGAGAAATGAGTTTAGTGGGGCCTCGGCCGGAAAGACCTGTGTTTGTCAAAAATTTCAGCAAGAAAATTCCCAAATATATGTTGCGTCATAAAGTCAAATCGGGAATAACCGGTTGGGCTCAAGTTCATGGTTTGCGACAGGATACACCGATAGATAAACGAATGGAATATGACTTTTATTATATTCAAAATTGGTCTTTTGCCCTTGATTTAAAGATTCTTTGGATGACTTTAAAACGAGGTTTTATTGATAAAAGTCTGACCTAATTAATTAACTCCCGCCAAATTGAAACTGAAAATCTAGATTATATTTTTTAGAATCGATCCAATTAAAATTTTTCCCCATCGAAGGGATGAGGGGCACCGCCCAGGCGGCAAAAGGTCTTCACTGCTTCTCTCTGGGGTCCTTCTTATAAGAATAGACGTTTTAGATTTGGCGAGAGGTTGAAAGATTATTCTTGACCCAGGCTGAACTCAAGATGGATGGGGAAGAAGAATTGGAGAAGGAAGGAAGAAAGTGTATTGGTCAAAAATAGTTCCAGAAAAGAAGCCAGTGGACAATTTTATTCGCAATTTGATTTAGGGAAGGAGACATCGTCAACACTTTTCGAATAACAAAGAAAAAACGATGCGAAAGGAGGAGTTATTACGATAGCCTCAAAAAATTATGAAGAAGTTTTAAAGAAGATGCTAGTGGAATTTATTAATCAAGAGGATCCACTTTTAGCCATGTTGGAGTGGTTAGTCCATCAGCTCATGCAGATGGAAGCTGAAAGTAAAGTTGAAACAGTCAAGGGTAAACATTCCCCAGAGAGGCGGACTCTTTTGAAGGAAATTTATTTTGAAAAAAGAAGATGCTTCCAACGGAGGGCGTAACCGATTCCTGAGCAGAAAGTTAGTCCAAATGTCAACAAATAGAGCCAATTAAGAAAGGAGGGGGTGGATTGAAGAATATTACAGAAAAGAACTAAGGTGATAACCACTACCTGAGAGACAGTGGTTGCTTTTCCCAGGAGAGAGGGGCGAAAATGCTTAACACCTTTGAGTCGGTGGAGAATTAAGGCAGTGATTACTATCATAACGTCTCGAGTGACGACAATAATAATTAACCACAAGGGTAAAATGTTACTCATATTTAGGGAAGGTAGACCTAAGAGGATGTAAGCACTGGCCATGAGCAGTTTATCAGCCGCGGGGTCAAGTAAAGTGCCTAGTTTGGAACGCTGGTGAAGAATTCGAGCCGCTGTTCCATCAAGAATATCAGTTAAGCCAGCCAGGAGAAAAATATAAAAGGCTTTCTGAGTTTCTGCTTGGAGAAGGAAGTAAATGAAAAAAGGAATTAAAATAATTCGGACACTTGTAAGAAAATTAGCTAAATTGAAATATTCTGTTTTTAACTCCTCAGGGTGTTGAGTAGTGATTTATGCCTCCTCAGTTTGTATCTTAAAGATTAATATAAGTTTTCAAACTCACCGGATTAGATTAAGAATTATATCTAAAGTTTTCGTAGCTTCAATACCAGAGATAGGACGTTCGGTTTCAAACTTTTTCTCTGGATTGAGAGACATTAAATCGTAAGAGAGAACGAAGAGGATGGGCTGATAGTAATAATTGTCTGGACTGACATCATCCAACTGAATTTTTTCCGGAGGAATTTGTTGGATGAAACGGAATCCTTTTCTTTGAAGATAGTTGACTAAGCGGTAAATGATTTCAGCAAACTCGGCCCGAGTAACAACTTTTTTGGGTTGAAAAGTATGATTGGGGTAGACTTCTAGTAAACCTAGGGAAGCTGTGGTCAAAATGAACTTAGCTGCCCAGGAGGTGGCAATATCAATCAATATGGGAGGCCGTCCAGCTGGTTTTTCCAAATAATTTTTAAATTTTACTCCAATGAGGGCGGCTATATCTTCCTTAGTTAGGGCTTCGAGAGTAGGAATTTTTTCATACTGGCTAGGCAATTCAAAAATGCCCAGCCTGTTTTTTAAGCGCTCGATTGTCTCTTTAATCTGTTTGTCTTCAGGTTTGATTTGTTGTAGTTTTTGGTAAATTTCCAGACTCTTCTTATAATTTTGGCGCAAAAAGAGAAGTTGACCATATTTTTCCAAAACGGTTGGATTTTGAGGTTCTTTCTGGTAAACAGTTTGCAGATGGATAAGGGCCTGATCATAGTTTTTTTCTCGGAGATAAATGTCGGCCAGTAAGAGGTTAGCTTCAATGGATTCCGGGGAGTAATATAAGCTGGCCAAGAGGGCTTTTTTAGCTTCCTCGGGGTTGTTCTGGGAAAGAGCGGCTCGAGCCAAAGCTAATTTTTCATTAGTTTTTCTAGTCCGGAGAGTTCGATATTTTTCCAAAGCCCAGGGGTGATGAGGTCGGCTTTTTAAAACTTCTCTAAGTTCCGCGAGAGCTGCTTCCTCGTCACCTTCTTCTAGATGGAGCTGAGCCAATCCTAGATAGGCTAGATAAAGTTGTGGTTGGTATTTCAAGGCAGTTTGGAAATATTCTTTAGCCGCAACTTTATTCCCTTGGAGATAAGCAGTGTAACCCAGTCCGATATAATAGAAAGGACTTTCCGGAGAAAGGCGGGCAAAGAGTTTTTGGGCTTTTTCCGGATACCCCTGCTGAAGATAAGTCCACGCATCTTCGACTAAAAGCCGATCTTCTAAGGAGAGAGAAGTGACTATATCTGGAGCTAAAGGTTCAAAATAGAAAGAAGGAGGTTGAGGATGATAAGTGGCACAGGAGGCCGCCAGAAGTAAGGCGAGAAGAAAAAGGGGCAGGATGCTTTTGTTCAATTTGTTTCTCCTTGAATTAGATAAGGTAAAAAGGGCAGCATGTGAACATTACGGGCGAATACCCGGAGAATAATGGCCTTGCCTAGATTTTTTTTCTGAAGAATAAAAGACCATTTGGCAAAAGACTCCACCAAGTGTCTTTCTTCATAAGGAATGCGGAGATGGAAGAGCTGAAAGTCGCGGAAAAGAACAGAGCGTAAAACAGCTTTTAGTTCTTCCAAACCTTGGCCGGTTCGAGCGGAAACAAAAACAGAATTTTGGTTTATTCGCTTTCGTCCTTCTCTCATCTTTTCTCCGTCAGGCAGAAGGTCTATCTTATTAAAAACTTTTATGATAGGGATGTCAACAGCTCCAATTTCTTCCAGGATTCTTTCCACAGAGGCGATGTGTTGTTGACATTGGGGAGAGGAAAGGTCTATTACATGAAGCAGACAATCAGCTTGTTTGACTTCTTCCAAAGTGGCTTTAAAAGCCGAAATTAACTCAAAGGGGAGATGTCGAATAAAACCCACGGTATCACTGAGGAGAAAGGAGACTCCATCGGGATAAGTAACTCGCCGCAGAGTGGGGTCAAGGGTAGCAAATAGTTTAGGGGAGACCAGACGGTTGGCTTGGGTGAGGGCATTAAAGAGGGTTGTTTTGCCAGCATTAGTATAACCAACTAGAGAAACAGTCGGCCACGGATATTTTTGGCGGCTTTTTCTTTGTTCCTCTCGCCGCCGTTGAATCCGCTGAAGATCTCGTTTGATACGGGTAATTCGATCTTTGATACGCCTTCGATCTTCTTCGAGTTTTTTCTCGCCGGGTCCTCTTGTGCCTATGCCACCCCCCAAGCGAGATAAACTCTGTCCTTTCCCTGATAATCGGGGAAGAAGGTAATTCAATTGGGCCAATTCGACTTGTAATTTACCTTCTTTACTTAGAGCGCGCTGGGCGAAAATGTCGAGAATTATTTGAGTTCTGTCCAGAACTTTAACTTCGAGAGCTTCCTCTAAATGGCGCTGCTGAATAGGAGAGAGATTATGGTCGAAGATGACGCAGGAGGCTTGGGTTTTCTCTATCAGCTCCCGTAATTCATCTACCTTTCCTTCACCGATGTAAAATCTGGGATTTATTTCGGTTCTGAATTGGAAAACTTCCTGAATGACTTGAGCCCCGGCGGCTTGAACTAATCCCCGAAGTTCTTCCATAAAAATATCTGCGGCTGCTTTTTCTTTGAAGGAAGTTGATAAGTGAACCAGAATTGCCTTTTCAGTTTTCATGGGAGGTCCATTTATTCTTGATAAATTCAATTATTTGGGCAGTTTGGTGGGGCGAGAACCAGTGGATGCCTTTCATCCGCCGAAACCAAGTGAGTTGACGTTTGGCATAATGACGAGTGTCTCTTTGAGTTAATCTAATAGCTTCTTCCAGGGGAATCTGGTGTCGAATGACCTGAAGAGCATATTTATATCCCAAAGCTTTGAAAGGAGGAGCTTCTTCCGGAATCCCCCGGCGGAGCAGTTGAGCCACTTCGTCAATTAAACCGGCGGCAAACATTTTTTCCACTCGTTTATCTATTCTTTCATATAATTCTTTTCTTTTTAATTTTAGACCAATTTTCAAGGTGAGGAAATTCTGGACGAAAGATTTAGTTTTTTGAAAATGATGACTAAGAGGTACTCCCGAAACTTCATAGACTTCTAGGGCACGAATAATTCTGATTTTGTCCTGGGGACTTATTTTTTGGGCATAATTAGGATCTATTTGCTTTAATCTTTCCCAAAGGTAGCTCAAGCCTTGAGTTTGGGCTTCTTTTTCCAGTTTTTCTCTTATTTGAGGATGTCGCCCGACACCAGGAAACAGGCCTTCTAACAGAGCTTGAAGGTACAAGCCAGTCCCTCCAGTGATGATTGGCAGATGATCCCGGCTCCAGATTTCTTTCACGGCTTTTAAAGAAAGACGGACGAAATCAGCGGCTGTAAACTGTTGGGTAGGAGGTATGATATCCAAAAGATGATGGGGAATACCCTCTCTTTTAGCCGGAGGAATTTTGTCGGTGCCAATATCAAATCCTTGATACACTTGCATGGAGTCACAATTTATAATTTCTCCCTGAAAAATCTGGGCTAATTGAATAGCTAAGGCACTTTTGCCGACGGCGGTAGGGCCGAGGATGACCAATAATTTTTTCTTAGGGTTGAAGGGAGCTTTCATCCGAAAATCCAGCGAAGAAGGAGATAGATTGTACATAGAGAAATAAAGATAAGAATAGCCAATAACTGTCTTTTGGGAATATTCATTTTGAGAATGACCGTAAAGCTTCTATCAGTCGAAGTTCATGATCATCGCCCAATGTTTTTTTAACAGCTAAAACTTGTGTCAGGAGTAGCTCATTAAGTCCTTCAATAATTTGGGCCTGGGTTTCGGGAGAGGCATAGGCGATGCCTGATTTAAAGACGCGGCCAAAATTGATACGACCGTTTTCATCAATTTCTACTTCGGAGAAAATGGCGGGTAGAGACGATTTTCCTTCAGAGATGGACTTTTGAATAATATTGGCCGCCACCGGGCCAATTTCCTTGGAGAGATATTTAAAGATTAAAGCTGATTTTTCCAGGAATAAATCAATTGTTTGGGCCAATTTTTGGGGAGAAGCGGGCTGGAAGCGACTGATGGTTTTAGCCAGGGAAAGATTGACCATTTTGAAACAACTAAAAAGAAAGAGAAGACGGTAAGTTTCTTGTTCCCCTAATTGACTAAGGCGGAGGAGTTCTTCTAGAGTTATTGGCGCCGCCAGAAGATGAAGAAGATATTTAGCTGGTTCTGACAATTGGGGAAGAGGCAGGGAATTTTTTTGTAATTTAATCGTCACGGTTTTGTCAGGATAGAATTTTTGAAATTGTTCCGAGTTCTGGATCCTAAATATTCCCTGTTGGACAACTTCAGGAGAAGAAAGTTTTATTAAGAGAGTGCCGCGGGGAAGATGAGAGTGCGGCAGAAAACTGAAGTTTCCTTCAGATAACTCAAATAATGGTTGAATACTCGTCAAATAAAAATCACGAAGATAATTCCAGATCAACTGAGCTGGAAGTTGAGAGTTTTCTATAAGACTTCTTACAAAGGAGACTGATAATGCTTTTTGGTCTAAACTCATAATAAACTTTTTTTCTATAGATTTAACCTGAGTAGCCAGAAACTCTAAAAATCTGGTTCGATCTATGACTTCAAGAGTAAGGGCTAAATCTCCTTCTTGGAAAATAATTTCAGAGGGGTAATCTGGGAGTTGGATTTTAAGGACACCCGTGAGTCGAGACCGCCAAATTTCCAGACAGAGGGCTGGAAAGGGAGTTTGTTGAAATTGACCTCTAATGGTCATAGGCATGGTTTTCTCCCTTTTGAGGTCCTTGCATTTCTTAATTCAATCTTTTGAAAATTCAAAAAATAAATTGTGCTTTATTCTTTAGACAAGATAATTTTATAACTGACGCCGGCCTACCTGTCAATTCAAGTTAATTAAAAAATGTTTTCTGAGGGTGAGGTTTTTACCTGTCGTCTGTGAGGTGAAGGGAAGGAAAAGGAAGGGAGTAATTTCCGAGAGAAAATTAACTTGGCTCTGATTCAGCTCAGAAACTGACGTCCAATGAGGCCGATGATGATGTAAATTATGCTTTTTAGCGCCCAAAATCCATAAGAGATATAGAGGGCTTTTTTGAACTCAATTTTAAAAGCTGAGGCAATTCCATAGCCTAAAACGCCGAACATCCAGAGTTGGAAAAAATCAAATTGGCTGAGGATGATGAAACCGGTAGAGGTGACCTCGAGCTGCGGGAAAAAAGCCGCTAGGCTGGTGGTGGTTTGCATGATTGATTTTTTGGAGAGGATTAAAAAAAGTCGTACTCCATTTCCGAGAATTTTATCAATGAAATTAGCATAGAGATAATGAGTCCAGACTTGCTTGAAGTTGCCTTCAGTCGAAGAGAATCGGCCCATTATAAGGAGAATTAGAGATGAAAGAAGTAAGCCAATGAGAAGAGTAATTGGGCTGAGGATTAGACTCCGGAGGATGATAGTTGAACTGGGCGGCTTCTCTAAATTGGCCAGGGTTTGGTTAAAACGTTCTTCTCCCATCCTTTCTTTAAGTTGAAGGTTGTTTTTCATCATTTGCGCTTGATCCTGGAGAGCATAGGGCGTGGTAAGATAGCTGAAGACCATGTAGGCGACGAGAAGGAGGATTAAGGCCTCAATCCAGCGAGGTCGGTTGGTGAGATCGTCAAAAGTTGGACGAGGATTAGTAAAAATGCCCAGAAAGCGTTGGCTGAAGTTCATGCTGACTCCTTTCTGATTTCATCTTCGATTTTTCCATCCCGGAGAAAGATTATTCGCTGAGCCTGATCGGCAATCTCGCGGTCATGGGTGACCAAAAGAATAGTATTGCCTTGTTGGTGAATTTTATGAAAGAGTTTCATTATTTCTTGTCCGGTTTTTGAATCGAGATTGCCGGTGGGTTCATCGGCCAGGAGGAGGGAAGGTTCATTAACTAGAGCTCGGGCAATAGCTATCCGTTGTCTTTCTCCTCCGGAAAGCTCGGAAGGACGATGATGGGCTCGGTGTTCCATTTCGACCATTTCCAGAGCCCTTTTGACTTTCTCTTCTCTTTCCTTTTTTGAAGCCCCTCTATAGATTAAGGGCAGTTCAACATTATGGAAGGCTGTCGCCCGGGGAAGAAGATTAAAGACTTGAAAGACAAAGCCGATTTCTTGATTCCGAATATAAGCTAACTCATTTTCCGTCAGTTCACTGACTAAGCGATTGTTGAGATAATATTCTCCCTTAGTAGGGGTATCAAGACAACCTATAATATTCATTAAAGTAGATTTGCCTGAGCCAGAGGGGCCCATAATGGCCACAAATTCATTTTTATTAATGGTAAAACTAACGCCACATAGAGCCGGCACTTCATGCCGGCCTAATTGATAAATCTTCCACAAATCCCGGGCGACAATTAAATGTTGGTTGTTCTGGTTGCTTGTGATCATCACCGCTAATTTACGAGCTGGTTTTTTCTTCCGGTTTAATTAAATCACCATCATTCAGTTGGCGGAGAGCACTGAAGGGGCCGACAACGATGAGATCCCCTTCCTTAAGACCTTCCTTAATTTCGATTTTCATTTCGCCCATAATACCTTTTTTGACTGGAGTAAATTTGACGCGATTGTCAGCTCCTACCAAGAAAACTCCTTCCTGTTTGGTGGGCTGACTTTTTTCGCCGGTGGCCGGTTCTTCTTTGATAACGATGGCCGAAATAGGTACGGCCAGGACGCCTTTTTTCTCAGCGGTAATGATATCGGCCGTGGCTGACAGCCCCGGTTTCAATTCCGGTGGGGGATCGTCCAGAGTAATGACTACTTTAAAATCTTTGGATTCTTCAGAAGAGGTCAATTTCTGGAGGGCGGAACTACCTATTTCAGTCACGTGGCCTTTCAATGTTTTCTCTGGAAGGGCATCTACTTTTATTTCTGCTGGTTGGCCAAGTTTGATACCAATGACATCTGTTTCATCGACTAGAACTTCGACTTCCATTACGGAAAGATCGGCGATAGTCATGAGAACTGTACCGGGATTATTCATTGTGCCGACCAGGGCTATTTCTCCTTCTTCAACTCTGAGGCTAGTAATAATGCCATCAATAGGAGAATTATAAACGGTTTTATTGAGATTATCCTGAGCACTTCGGAGGGCCGCCTCGGCTTGTTTGATTTGAAAAAGAAGGGCTTCGTATTGAGCTTTAGAGACTTCATACTGAGCTTGGGCTGCCTCAAGTTGTTCCTGGCTGATGAGTTGTTCTTCATAAAGTTTTTTCTGACGTTGGTAAAATTTTTCATCTTTTTTCAAGACGGCTTCAGCCCGGATTAAATCAGCTTTGTAAGATTGGAGTAAGGCTTTATTGCGGTCTACTTCAGCTTGATATTGAGTTGAGTCTAGCATGAGGAGAAAATCACCGGCTTTAACTCGCTGTCCCTCTTCCACCCCGATTTTGACAATTCGCCCTGGAATATGCGCACTTATATTTATGTTTTTTCGGGGTTTTATTTCGCCTGAGGCAGAAACAATAGACACAAGATCAGCTCTCTCGACCTTGGCCACCGAAACTTTAAGAGCCTTTTCCCGTTGGGCACGAAGATTAAAGAAAATAATGAGAATAATAATTAAACCTATCAGGGAGAAAAAGATAATTTTCTTTTTCTTGGATTTATTTTTCTTAGCATCCATTTCAGCACCTTTTAGCTGGATAATCATATTATAGTACGAAGGAAAAGGCAAAAAAGTTTAGATTAGTGAGCGGCGAGCCTTAGCTGGAAAAGCTAGCCTTTTTAAGAGTCTCTTCTGGGCCTATGTTGCCAAAAAAAAGGCAAGTTGTTAAGATGAAAAAACCATGGAATATTTTAAATATCTGGATCTGGTGGTCAAAATAGCCCGGGAAGTAGGAGATTTTCTCCACAGCCATCTGACTGATCAACAAAAAGAGGTGAATTATAAAGGCGCTATAGATTTAGTTACCAGGTGGGACCTGGAGGCTCAGGCAATGATTATAAGTCGCCTCCAGGAGAATTTTCCCCATCATGAGATTCTGGCCGAGGAGGAGAAAGTTCGCCAACAAAATGCTGCCGGTAATTATCGGTGGATTATTGATCCCTTGGATGGAACAACCAATTATGCCCATAGTTATCCGGTGTTTTGTGTTTCGCTGGCTTTAGAAATAAAAGGGGAAATTGTTCTGGGAGTGATTTATGACCCTAATTTCCGGGAATGTTTTACGGCTCTCCAAGGCCAGGGTGCTTGGTGCAATAATCATCCCATTAAAGTTTCTCCAGTAAATGAACTGGATAAAAGTCTCCTCGCCACGGGCTTCCCTTATGATGTTCGCGAGAGTGAGGTCAATAATATTGATCACTTTGTAAATTTTTTAAGGCGAGCTCAGGCTATCAGACGCTGTGGTTCAGCTGCAATTGATTTATGTTATGTGGCTTGCGGCCGCTTTGATGGCTTCTGGGAATTGAAGCTTAACCCTTGGGATGTTGCTGCCGGGGCCTTAATTGTTGAGGAAGCTGGAGGAAAAGTCTCTGATTTTTCGGGAGACAAGTTAAATATTTATGGGCGTGAAATTGTGGCTTCGAATGGACTAATCCATGAGGAAATGATTCAGGTGTTAAAGCTGGGGAAAAGGCCATGAAGGAGATGTTGAGTTTTTGGAAGATAAAATTTTGCTGTCTCTGTTTGGTCTGTTGTTTGGTGATAGGCCTAATCGGCAGCCGAATTAGTTGGGGTCAGGACCAGGGGCAGAGGAAAGGAAGATTTTTAAGACCAGGTGAATGGACGGAGGTAGTTGTCCCGGCGGATAAAAATTGGACGGATACCGGTCTGGAAGTTTTGGCCGGACAGAGACTTATTTTTCGGGCCACCGGAGGAATTTCGCTCCAGCGAGGCAACCCTATTGCTTATTGTGGTCCGGAGGGTTATCCTCTTAAAACTGTCCAGCAACCTCTGAAGGATCAAAATATTGGTGCCCTAATCGGTAAGGTAGTCAAACTTATCTCTATTGAGAAAGATGAGAAGACTGGCGAAGAGAAAAGAAATGAAATTGAAGAAATCTTCTATATTGGCCGCGGCCGCCAAATTTATCTGCCCCTCGACGGCCACTTGTATTTGGGTATTAATGAGGTGGTAGTGGGTGACAACGTGGGTTCCTTTCGGGTGGAAATAAGAGCGGGCAGATAAAAAATAAATTATATTTTTCTTCCCCGGGGGCCTTGACCCTGGGCCAAGAATTTTTCCAGAAATTGAATATCATAACGGCCTGCGAGAAAATCCGATGAAGAGAGGATTTTAAGGTGAAGCGGTAGATTAGTCTGAATGCCGACAATGGTCGTCATTTCCAAGGCTGTGTGCATTTTGGCAATGGCTTCTTGGCGGGAAGGGGCATGGGTGATGATTTTGGCCAGGAGAGAGTCATAATAAGGTGGAATGACCCATCCGGAGTAGGCCGCAGTATCCACTCTGACTCCTGGACCACCCGGTAATACCAGAAAATCAATCTTACCTGGGGAGGGAATGAATTTTTCCGGGTCTTCAGCGTTGATGCGGCACTCCAGACTGTGTCCCTGGGGACGCAAAGAGTGAGCGAGAGAAAGTTTTTCGCCGCTGGCCAGACGGATTTGTTCTTTGACTAAATCGACATTGTAGAGCATTTCAGTTACCGGGTGTTCCACTTGGATACGAGTGTTGGCTTCCATAAAATAGAAATTTTTCTTATTGTCGACCAAGAATTCGAAGGTGCCCAAACTCTTGTAGCCGATGGTTTTGGCCGCTTCTTCAGCGGCGCGAGCCATTTTTTTCCTGGTTTTTTCATCCAGAAAAGGTGAAGGGCTTTCTTCGATTAATTTTTGGTGTTTGCGTTGGATGGAACATTCCCGCTCACCCAAAGCCAAGACATTCCCATAGTTGTCGGCAATGATTTGGATCTCAATATGGTGGGCTGAAATAAGGTATTTCTCGAGATAAAGGGCTGGATTACCAAAAGAGGCTTCAGCCTCTGATTGGGCAATAGAAAATTGTTCTTCCAACTGGCGGGGGGAGGTAACGATTCTCATTCCCTTGCCGCCGCCCCCGGAGGCTGCTTTAAGAATGATGGGATAGCCAATTTTCTGCGCTATTTTTTTGGCTTCCTGGAAATCTTCGATGACGTTGTCACTACCAGGAATAACCGGTAATTTAGCTTCTTTCATCCGTTGGCGGGCCTGGTTTTTGTCGCCCATCATTTGAATGATGGAAGCTGGGGGGCCAATAAAGACCAGTCCTTCGGCCTCACAAATTTCAGCAAAGCGAGGGTTTTCAGCCAAGAAGCCGTAGCCGGGATGAATAGCTTCAGCCTTGGTTATTTCGGCGGCACTGATAATATTGGGAATGTTGAGATAACTTTCTGAGGCCGGAGCGGGACCGATACAAATTTTTTCATCAGCGAGGAGAGTGTGTAAACTCTGTTTGTCGGGTTCGGAATAGACAGCCACGGTTTTAATTCCCAGTTCTTTGGCTGCCCGGATGATCCGGAGGGCGATTTCTCCTCGATTAGCAACCAGAATTTTGGAAAACATGATTCACGACTTGAGTGGTTTAAGAGCAAAGAGTTTTTGCCCAAATTCAACAGGTTGACCGTTTTCTACTAGAACTTCTTCAATCACCCCATCAATGTCAGCTTCAATTTCATTCATAAGTTTCATAGCTTCGATAATGCATAAAGTTTGATTTTTCTTGACTGTATCACCGATTTCGACAAAAGGCGGGGCCGAAGGATTAGGCGCCCGATAAAAAGTACCCACCATAGGTGAAGTAATGTAATGAAGGTTATTTTTGACCTCGGTTTTAACCCGCTTAGTTGGCGTTTCGGTTCCGGGTGGAGGAGATGCTTCTTCAGTGGTAACAGGGGGAGAAGTGCTCTGTTTTTCCCGGACTATTTTTACGCGGAAGCCCTCCACTTCCAATTCGAACTCTGTCAAATTTTTTTCTTCAAGGAGATTAATAAGTTTAATAATTTCCTGATAATCTATTTTGGATTTCATTATTTTCTCTCCTAATTTTGTGACCCTTCAGTTATCTTTTATCTTTTTTCATTTTGCGTTCATTAAACCCATAGCCCAAAATTTCTTATTAACCTTAATTATTCTGCCCCTTAATGTCAAGTTAAGGAAGCCTACCAAGTTAAGACCTCTGGCTGGTCATTTTAAGAAGAACTCAAAGGCTAAGAACCTGTTGTGTCTTGAACCGTTGTCTCCAAAGCGTTCCTGACTGCTGGTTCAGGCAGGTTTTTCTGGGGTTTGAAGTTCTGATATCTACTCCGGACAAGGAAAGCTTAAAGTCAGGTCTGGGCCTTTTGCTTTTGCCCTAAAAATGCCTTAAAAGAAAGTCCCCCGAGGAAAAGTTTTAGCTTAGCTGGTTTAAATTGCCCCCATTGGCTATTATCTTATTTCAAGCTCTCTTTAACTCTGGTAGAAGACTGGCTAAGGTTTGGATTGAAACATAATTTTTTCTTCAGATCTTTTGGGAGGAGGCAGCTGCTCAGTTGACCGGCGAAATGATAGGTGAGAGAGGGGGAGAGGATGAGATCTCTCAACCCCGGAGTCCGAGGCCAGGGAAGAGGCAACTGTTTGAGGCTTTTAGAGAAAACAGGGATTGACCCGCGGCTTGAACCCGTTTTAGACTTGAATACCTCAGAGAAACAGAGATGGCCTCAGACAGTAGGGATAAATGAGCCAGGCAGGTATCATTGACGGATGAAGAAAATTGGCTTAGGATGAGAAACGACTCTACCTGGGAGGAAGAGACATGCTGGACCAACTGTCAGCCCGCCTCCAGAAAGCCCTCAAATTTCTCCGGGGCGAAGGCAAGATTACCGAAAAGAACTTAAACGAGGCCCTGCGGATGATTCGTTTGGCCTTTCTCGAGGCCGATGTCAACTATAAAGTCGTCAAAGAATTTGAAGCCCAGGTTAAGGCCAAAGCCTTAAATGAGCGGGTTTTGGAGAGTTTAACGCCGGCCCAGCAAGTAATTAAAATTGTTCGGGATGAATTGACCCAGATTTTAGGCAGCAGCCGGCAGAAGCTCCTGACAGCCCCGTCCCCTCCGACAATTTACCTGTTGGTTGGCCTGCAGGGAGTGGGCAAGACCACCACCACAGCCAAGCTGGCTCTGTTGTTGAAAAAAGAAGGCAAGTCACCTTTATTGGTGTCTTTCGATTTGAAGAGACCGGCGGCCCAGGAACAATTAAAAATATTGGGCGCTCAGTTGCAAATAGAAGTATTTGGTTTGACTCCAGCAGACTTTAAAGACCCGGCCGCCGCCACGCAGAAGATATTGAATTATGTCCGCCAGCATCATTTTGACTATCTCCTGGTCGATACCGCCGGCCGACTGCACATCGACCAGGAATTGATGGATGAATTAAAGTTAGTTAAATCACTGTTTCAGCCAACCGAGGTTATTTATGTGGGGGACGCTCTCACAGGACAGGACGCAGTCAGAAGCGCCCAGGAGTTTGAACGGCAAATCGGCCTTGATTCTATCATTCTGACCAAATTAGATGGCGATGCCCGTGGTGGAGCGGCCTTATCCATCACTTATATTACCGGCAAACCGATTAAGTATATTGGTGTGGGTGAAAAGTCGGATCAGCTGGAGCCCTTTCACCCAGAGCGGATGGCCTCCCGGATATTAGGGATGGGAGATGTCCTCTCGTTGATTGAAAAGGCCGAAGAAGCAGCTGACCGACAACAGGCAGAAGAATTAGCCCGCCGTATCAAGCGACAAGAATTCAGTTTGGAAGATTTTCGTCAACAATTAGTTCAGTTGCGGAAAATGGGCTCCTTTTCCCAAATCTTGAGCTTGCTGCCTACCGGAGGTATGTTTAAACATCTGCAAAAAATTAACTTAGATGATAAGCGATTAATTCATTTTGAAGCCATAATTAATTCCATGACTCCCCAGGAAAGGGAAAATCCCAAAATCATTAATGGCAGTCGTCGCCGGCGGATTGCTTTGGGCAGTGGTCGCCCGGTCTCGGAAGTGAATCAGCTCCTTAAACAATATTTTGAGATGCGAAAGTTAATGAAGAAGTCTCATTTCAAGAAAATGTTGTCCAAGCTGCCCCTCAGCTGAGAAAGTCTCCCTCAGAACTCTTACTTTTAATTTCTCTGAGTATTAATTTCTCGGTACAATTTGGTTTTCAACCTGTGAGCCGTTGGTCTAATAAAAGGACTAGATTGTGACTCATAATCGTTGAGATGAGCCCTTTCTTAAGAAGAAGGCAAGTTGAATATCTTACGCCAATTAAAGGAGTAAGAGAGAACTATATTTGAAGAAATAAGAGAAAACTTTATGTCTCTTTCCCAGGGCTAACCTGGGCTCAAAGAGTTTTTGGGCCATGAAATAAAGATTTGGTTATCTTGCCGAAAAAGTAGTGACTAGAGGAGGCAAGAATGCCTTTTCCGCCACCCCAAAGAGTAAATGGTCACCAAGAAGTAGGGTGTGATATAGTTATTCCGGAAGTGGTAGTTAGGCTAGGGGGCACTAATTGAAGCGATTTCAAAAGAAGGGGTTGATGAATCTTTGACTGGGGACAAAAATAACCAAAAATTTTAATTGGCTTAGTCCCAAAGTGAGGGGAATGAAGTTACTACCTTAAGGCGAAGGAAAATGTCTCCGCTTCTGTTCAGATTTTTAAGGCCATTCCTTCACCGTCCTTCTCGGCGCTGGCGAAACTGCGCCCGATCAA
>Ga0190361_1000153_pt1 | contig 28673 bp, 26 predicted proteins | sample 48721845_MG_FD_161273 | JGI IMG/M metagenome (GOLD analysis project Ga0190361, IMG submission 161273) | Hydrothermal vent microbial mat bacterial communities from Southern Trench, Guaymas Basin, Mexico - 4872-18-4-5_MG | ecosystem: Environmental > Aquatic > Marine > Hydrothermal vents >... | reverse complement strand
GTGAGGTTTGCGTTGCCTAGGAGGACCAAGGTGGAGTTATCAGTTTATGATATACAGGGTAGAAGGGTTAAGGTGCTGGCACATGGTGTGTATGAGGCTGGTTATCATGTTGTGAGGTTTGATGGTAAGGATTCCAGGGGCAGGAGGTTATCACAGGGAATATATTTCCTGAGGCTTAAAGCTGGTGACTACAGGAGAACAAGGAAGATGGTGCTGGTAAGATAGAGAATGGTGAGATCAAAAATAAAAAGGGGCCCTTTAAGGGGCCCCTTTTTTATTGGTCTTTGGTAAACTTATATTCCAGCTATCTTAAGTTTCCCATCCTTAGCAGAAATATACGCAACCGGCATGTGTTTTGTATTATACGCGAAGCCTACATTCCCGTTTTTATCTATGGCTATGATACCTGTTTCGGTTTTTACAGTATGATTTATCAGATCTATACCAGCCTGAGCAGCTTTCTCAGCTGAAAGCCCCATTCTCATAAAATCACACACAGTTTTTGCCAGTACTGTTCTCATTATTCCTTCCCCAATTCCTGTGGCGGAAGCTCCACCAAATAAAGTTGCATAAGTGCCTGCTCCTAATAAGGGGGTGTCACCTACTCTTCCAAATAATTTGAGAAATACCCCACCAGTCGAAGTACCAGCTACTACCTCACCGTTATCATCTAGTGCCACACATCCAACTGTACCTCTCAGAAGTTCGGGATATTTTTTCAGTAAATCCTGAATTTTATGCCAGTGCAAAGGTTCTCCACTCAAAAGTCTTTCTCTAAGCTCCTGCCATTCTTTTTTTCTCTCCTCTGTAATAGGATCGTACTCGGTAAAACCCATTATGCGAGCAAATTTCATTGCTCCATCACCTATAAGTAAGACATGATCAGTTTCTTCCATAACTTTACGTGCCAGAGAGATGGGGTTTTTGAGATTATCCACGCCAGCCACTGCACCAGCTTCAAGGGTAGACCCTTTCATTATGGCAGCGTCCATTTCACATCTTCCGTCCAGTGTGAGTACTGAGCCAGTTCCCGCATTAAAGACGGGATTATCCTCCAGGGACTTAACAGCTTCCTCACAAGCATCAAGAGCACTTCCTCCATTTTGTAGTACTTTAAATCCAGCGAGTGCTGCGTTTTTAATCCCCTCCAGAACTCTTTCCCTCTTATGTTCCTTTACTCTTCCTGCACCACCGTGGACTATAATAGTTTTCATAATATTTAAATTATAAAGGAATTTAAATATTAATGGGAACTTTAAACTTTCTTGACAATACCATATTTCTGTTTTATTTTATAGACATGCCGAAGAAATCTTGGATATTGAAGGTTATTCCTCTTTCCGGTTCAGCAGAAGAGAAAGAAATAAAAATTACCCCTCTTAAATTGAGGCTTGTTTTATCTTTCCTTATTGTCTTTTTTTCCTTTCTCACCTTTTCTGCCTACCGGTATATAACTTTGGAAGTTGATTATGCAAAAACAGAAAAACTTGCCAGAGAAAATGTATTCTTGCGAAAAGAATTAAAGGATTTACGAGCAAAGATATCCAGGATAGATAGCCTTCTTGAAAAGATCTATGAACACGATGTAAATCTCAGGACTCTTGCACAACTTGATCCTCCTCCACCGGAAATTAAAGAAATGGGTATAGGAGGTGAACTGGAGGAACCAAAAGATCCTCTTGCCAAGGAAATATTTAAAAACAAGATGGATCTCGACAGAATGTTGAAATTTGCTGAGTTCGAATTAAACAGCTACCAGACGATAGCCACAAAGCTGGAGAAGGATGTAAATCTCAGAGCCCGTACTCCCTCCATTTATCCGGTTAATGGTAGATTTACTTCAGGATTTGGATACAGGAGAGACCCCTTTACTGGAAGAATTAAATTTCATCATGGCGTTGACTTCGCAGCTCCTCCAGGAACACCAGTGGTTGCCCCAGCAGATGGTGTTGTTAGAAACATAAAATGGCTAAGCGGATATGGATTGACAATGGAAATATACCATGGATATGGGGTGAGTACATTTTATGCACATCTTAAACGTGTTAATGTGAGAGTGGGGCAACAGATACATAGAGGAGATGTTATTGCTTTTGTTGGCAATACAGGGCGTTCTACAGGACCTCATTTACATTATGAGGTCCGAGTATTTGGCAAGGCGGTCAATCCTCTCAATTATATAATTCCACCTTCTACTTATTATGACTAAAAAAATATTTTTTTTATTTTTTCTTCTTTTAACTACTCCTTATATTCTGGATGCATATTATTTTGGCAAAAATAAGATTCAAACACGTAGTTACGATTTTAAAATAGTTGAGTCCCAACATTTTCGCATATTTTTTTATTCAGGAGGAGAAGAGTTATTTAAATTTGCTGTTCCTGTTCTGGAAGAAGCCTATGAAGAATATAAATCGGTTTTCGGAATAGATTTTGATAATAAAATTCCCGTGATTATTTATAATTCTCCAAAACATTTTCAGGAAACCAATGTAATTCCGCAGCTCATTGAGGAGGGCGTAGGTGGGTTCACGGAGATCTTCAAAAGCAGAGTAGTGGTCCCCTTTACAGGTTCTTATCGAGAATTTAGGCATGTACTACGACATGAATTGGTGCATGTATTTCAGTACAGAATTATTATGGGAAAACTAAGAAGCTCGCTTATAACAGCCACTGTTTTCCGCATACCACTTTGGGTTATGGAGGGAATGGCAGAATACCTTTCACTGGGCTGGAGTAGAGATGCTGAATCCTATATCAGGGATCTTGCTATCAATAATAAGCTGCCATCAGTGGAAGAATTGGGCTATTATGGAGGATACATAGTTTATAAGGAAGGCCAGCTGATTTATAAATATGTAGCTGAGAACTATGGTGAAGAAAAAGTTGGTGAATTCTTCAATATCCTTGTATTCAGACGTTCGCTGGATGAAGCTATTAAAAAATGTTTTGGAATTACGTTAGAAGAATTTGATAAGAGATTCGAAGAATATGTAAAAAAGAATTATTATCCTCTATTTAAAGAATTTGATTCTCCATCGGGGTTAAAAGAGATCACCTTTCATAATAAGGATGCAAGTTATATGAATGTAGCTCCTGCCCTATCTTCTGATGGAAGTAGAGTTGCATTTATTACAGATAGGAGTGGAAGAACAAATATAGTACTTTACTCCGCAGTAAGTGGTAGAAAATTGAAAACTTTAGTAAAAGGGGCTAAGACTCCAGATTTTGAGAATCTTCATATGTTAAGGCCAGGGGTAAATTTTTCTGTAGATGCAAAAAGAATTGTTTTTTCAGCACAATCCGGTTCAGGAGATAGGATTTACATTGTTAATACAGAAAATGGTCGAGTGGAAAAATCCATCAAGCTCGATGTAGATGCAATTTATACTCCAGTCTTTTCTCCCAGTGGTAAGTTCATTGCGTTCGTGGGGATAAAAAATTCCAGATCTGATATTTATATATACGATTTGGAAAGCGATACCACAATCCAGCTAACCAATGACCCTTTCGATGACAGGGATCCTTATTTTACAGATGACGGAGAAAATGTTTTGTTTGTCTCTGATAGAGTTCTTCGTCACAAAAACGATACGGTTTTTATTTTCGGTTCTTATGCAATTTTTAAGATTAATCTTAAAGATAGAAGTATAGAGCGATTAACTCCCTACGCAAGAGAACTCAAGAATCCAAGACTTATTCAGGATACTCTTTTATATTTTATTAGAGATTACAGGGGAGCTCTCAATGTGTTTGAATATAACATCAAAACGGAGAAACTTTATATCGTTACCCGTTTTATTTCAGAAGTTAAGGATTTTGACATCGCACCGAAGACAAATCGTATGGCACTTTCTATACTCTGGGATGGAGGATATGATATATATATCTATTCTCTGACAGATACCAAAGAAGTGAAAAGTATTCAATGGGATGAATCTCCCCCCATGCTTGTGAAGATTTCTTTACTGGAAAGCCAGAAAAAATATTCACCCAGTTTTTCTCTTGACTGGGTAAATGGATATGCAGAGTATATGTATCCCTACGGGTTTTCCGGGTTAATGGCTTTGGGTCTTTCTGATGAACTGGGTGATCATGAAATAACTGTCATAACGGATCTTTATCAAGATATTCTTAATTCACAGTTTGAGATAACTTACAGTTATCTTCCCAGACGAACTGATTACATATTTTCCATATACCAGTACTGGGATTTTTATTATATATCCGATTTTGAAGCATATCTGAATAAGAATCTCGGAGTAGAGGCTCTTTTAAGTTATCCACTCTCTAGATTCAGGCGTTTTGAATTTGGTCTGAATTTTGAAAATCAGGAACGTCATTTTCTGGTGGAAGATATATTTGGAAATTTCTACGAGATCCCTTCTTTGAGAGAAACGAAGAATTTTCTGGGAGTTTATCTGGCCCATGTTTTTGATAACGTGTTGTATTCTTACTACTCAGACCCACTGGATGGAACAAGATATTACATAGGGGCAACGAAGAGTGTGTTTCTCAGCACCGATCTTACAATCGGCGTTCTGGACTTCCGGCATTACATCAGGTTAGCTAAGAGGTACGTCTGGGCAAACCGTTTCACAGCTAAATATTCCACAGGCAGGGATAGCATTGTATTCACAATGGGGGGTCCTTATGACCTCAGAGGTTATGAGTATGGGGAACTGATGGGCAATAAAAGTATATTGTTTAGTTCGGAGCTTAGAGTCCCATTTATCGATAAGATAAAAATAGCTTTTCCACTACCTCTTGAGATCGGAGGGATTAGAGGTGTAGTATTTCTAGATGTGGGCAATGCCTGGTCAGGAGGGATGAAATTACAGCCCTTTGATAAATTTCCCAGATTGAAAGACCTTAAGGGTGATGTGGGAGCCGGGATAAGGCTGGAGTTGGGTTTTGCAAAGCTTAAGATTGACTGGGCTAAGAAGACAAATTTTGTCTCGGTTTACGATCATACCTGGCAGATCTCGCTGGGTAGGGATTTCTAACTTGCAATAGCTTCTTTCTAAGTTTATCATTTTAAACATAAATTTAAACCTGATAGGGGGTATTTATTATGAAAAAATTAATAGTTGCGTTCCTAATTCCCGGAATCATGTGGGCTCAGAGTTCACAGGGAGGAGGAAGTATACTTGGGATTCTGTTTCCTATTATAATCATGTTCGCAATCTTCTATTTTCTGCTTATACTTCCACAGTCCAGGGCGGAAAAGAGAAGGAAAGAGATGCTTTCCAAGCTAAAGAAAGGCGATCGAGTAGTAACTACAGGGGGAATAATCGGAACGATTCAGAAAGTGGAAGAAAATATAGTAACACTAAAAGTTGCACAGAATACAAATATAAAAATTGATAAGAATGCAGTGAGAGCTGTATTGAGCCCCAAAGAAGAAACTCAAGGATGAGTATAAGAAGAGTTAGAATAATAGGGGATCCAGTTTTAAGAACCCCTGCAGAGGAGGTCAAAGAGGTTACAAAAGAACTGATTGAACTCAGGCAAGACCTTATAGATACGATGCTTGAAGCCAATGGATTAGGTCTTGCCGCAAATCAGATTGGAGTATTAAAGAAAGTAGCGGTTATCAATGTAGAAGAAATTGGAGTTGGAAAAGGCATCAAAGTGCTGGTAAATCCGGTGGTAATCTTTGTGGAAGATACTCAGAATGAAGAAGAGGGATGCTTATCAATTCCCGGCTTATATGCAGAACTTGAAAGACCATATTTCGTAAAAGTTGAAGCCCTGGAGTTTAAGGGTAAGAAACTGAAGCCTGTGACAATTGAAGCAGAAGATCTTTATGCCAGAGCACTTTTGCACGAAATAGATCATCTTAATGGGATACTTTTTGTTGACAGAATGGAAGAAGAAAGGAGAAGGATTTTACTAGCTCGCTGGCAAGAAGAGAGGAAGAGAAGCTTATTATGAGGTGGGTTTATATAGGAACAGGCTTATTTGCTACATCAGTTCTTGAAAAGCTATATCTTTCTGGATTAAGGCCCGGTTTAGTAGTTGTCCCTCCTGATAAGAGGAGAGGTAGAGGCCTTAAGAGAAGGCCTGTTCCCGTAAAAGAATTTGCCATTGAAGCCAACATTGACTATGTAGAGTGTGAGAATTTAGAGGAGGAGAATTGCAAGAAAAGGCTTATTGATTTTAATCCTGACTTTCTTGTAGTTTGCGATTATGGCAAGATTCTAAAGAGAGAAATATTGGCAATCCCCAGGATAGCACCCTTAAATATTCATCCTTCTTTACTGCCAAAATATAGAGGTGCTGCCCCAATTGAGAGGAGTATCCTAAACGGTGAAAAAGAGACTGGAATATCTATAATAATTATGAATGAGAGAATTGATGCAGGGGAACTGTTGCTGCAGGAGAAAGTAGCTATTGGCGAAGATGAAACCAAGGGTGATCTGATTGTAAAATTATCAGTTCTAGTACCTGAACTTTTGAAACAAGCAATGGAAGGACTGATAAAGGCAGAGATAAGGCCTCATCCACAAACAGGGGCTTCTTCTTATGCAAAGAAGATAAAAAAAGAAGAGCTTTTTATTGATTGGAATGAGGATGCTGTAAAGGTAAAGAATAAAATAAATGCTTTTTCTCCCATCCCCGGCGCAAGGAGTAAATTAAACAATGAGATTATAAAAATTTTGAGAGCTAGACTATCAAATAAGGCTCTCTCTCTTTCTCCCGGTGAAATTTACGTAGAACATCATACAAGATTATTTGTGGGCACAGGGAAGGGCGTGGTAGAAATCCTTGAAATACAACCGCCCGGAAAGAAAATAATGCTTGCAAAGGAGTTCATTCAGGGGAGAAAACTTGATGGTCTCAGCTTTTCATAGGAAAAGGAGGTTAAGATGAAGCTTCTTGAATACTCTTCCAAAGAGGTTCTTAAGAAATATGGTATTCCTGTAAAGAGAGGAAAACTGGTAAGAAGCGTTGATGAAGCTTTAGAAGTATACAAAGACCTGGGGCCTCACGTTGCAGTTAAAGCTCAGGTTCCTGTTGGAGGAAGGGGCAAGGCAGGTGGTATTAGACTTGCAAAGAGTGAATCGGAGCTTAAAGAGGTGACTTCATCTATTCTTGGAATGGAAATTAAGGGAATTAAAGTAAAGAAGGTACTTGTGGAAGAAGCAGCTGAAATAGAGAAAGAATTTTATGTAGGGGTTGTGCTTGATAGAAATACCAGGAACAATATAATAATGGTTTCAGCTGAAGGTGGTGTAGAAATAGAAGAGGTGGCGAGAGAAAAACCTGAGGCAATTTTGAAGATCTCTGTTGATCCCGGTGTAGGTCTTCCTGATTTTAAGGCCCGTGAACTTGCCTTCGGTCTCGGATTAGTCCCTGACCTTGCTAAAAAAATGGCTGTATTCATAAAAAAGCTTTATGAACTTTATATAAATGTGGACGCTCAGCTTGCAGAAATAAATCCGCTTGTGGTAGATAAAAATGGGGAACTGTGGGCACTTGATGCTAAAATAATAGTAGACGATAATGCTCTATTCCGCCATCCAGATATCGAAAAGCTGAGAGACATGGATTATGAGAATAGAGATGAATTGGAAGCCAAAGAAAAAGGTCTTTCTTTTGTAAAACTTGAGGGAAATATCGGGTGCTGTGTGAATGGTGCAGGACTTGCTATGGCAACCATGGACATAATAAAACTCTACGGTGGAGAGCCTGCAAATTTTCTTGATGTAGGAGGAAGTTCCAACCCCGATAAAATCAGGAATGCCATGCGGTTGATTCTCAAGGATCCCAGTGTAAAAGCTATTTACATCAATATTTTTGGAGGAATTACAAGATGTGATGATGTGGCAAAAGGGTTGATACAGGCTTTCAGCGAGCTGGAAATAAATGTCCCTGTGGTCATTAGACTGACCGGAACCAATGAGGATATCGCAAGAAAAATGCTGAATGAATCTGGGCTTCCTTTACACACTGCCGCAACTATGGCAGAAGGAGCCAAAAAAGTAACTGAACTTGCAACCTCTCAATGAAATTATTTTTATTATTTTTTTTATTTTATTCCAATGTAGATCTTTTTAAAGAGCCTCTTGATTCATTGCTTATAAAAGGTCTGGACTTCGCTTACAGAGAAAAATATAAGGAAGCCCAGGCATATTTTGATCTTGCAATAAAATTTTATCCTGAACATCCTGGGGGATATCTATACAAAGCAGGACTTCTGGACTTATATATGATAGATTTCTCTACAGATGAAAGAGAGGAAGAATTTTATAATCTCGTGGATATGGCTGTAGAGAAGGCTCGAAAAATGCGCAGAGATCATATTTCTAAAGATTCACTTGCGCTTTCATATTTTTTCGAGGGTTCAGCTTTTTCCTACAGAGCGGTTAGAGAAGGGAGGAAAAAGAAATTTATCCCTGCCTTAAAATATGGTTTTAAGGCAGTCAAACTTTTAAAAAAAAGTGTAGAATTGGATAGTTCTCTTTACGATGCATACCTTCCTCTAGGAACATATTCTTATGCATTAAGTAAAATTCCCAAGGTGCTAAGATGGTTTTTACCAGATGATGGTTCAAGAGAAGATGGACTTAGGAAGATGGAATTAGCTGCAAAAAAGGCCAAATATGTGAAGATCCTGGCTATGGATGCCTATGCATGGACACTTGCCTATGATGGTCAGGCTGATAGTGCAGTTAAAGTGGCCCAAAAACTTGTGGAGATGTATCCCGGCACCAGGGCATTCAGATGGACTCTTTCTTATGCTTTACGGAAAGCAGGTAAATGGCGTGAAGCAGAGAAAACACACAGAGTGATTTTTTATCTCACTGTTAGAGACCAAAAGGATTACCCTTATGATATTGCACTTTCCCTGTACTGGCTTGCAATTTGTAATTATATCAATGGAAGGAAGACCGAAGCAATAGTCCATGCGGATGCTGCACTACTGGTATTAAGAGGAGCTTCTAATAATCCAAAGGTAAACAAATTGAGAAGAGGACTTGAAAAACTGGACAAAAAACTGGAAAAATATAGAAGACTTAAAACATATATTGATCCAGCAGGAGTGGAGGACTATGGGCCTTAAACGTATTTTTGTCACAAGAAAATTACCCATTGATTTTAAAAAGATATTTACAGATTTTGAAATTGAAGTTTGGGAGGAGGACAGAGTAATCCCACGGGAAGTGCTTGAAGATAGGATCAGAGATGTTGATATTCTTGTACCTTTGCTTACAGACAGAATTGATGAGAATATTATTGAGAAGGCCCAGAACCTGAAAATGATTGCAAACTATGCAGCAGGTTATGATAATATAGATGTAGAGGCCTGTACAGAAAGAGGTATTATGGTGACAAATACTCCTGGTGTTCTTTCTGATGCGACAGCTGAGCTGGCGTGGGCTCTTGTTTTTGCAGTTGCAAGAAGAGTCCTTGAAGGAGATAAATTTGTAAGAGAGGGGAAATTTAGAGGATGGTCTCCAACTCTGCTCCTTGGTATGGAACTCTCTGGAAAAACACTTGGCGTCATAGGATGTGGGAGAATAGGCACATCCTTTGCATTAAAAAGTAAAGGATTAGGTATGAAGGTACTTTATTACAACCGCTCCAAAAGATCGGTAGTGGAGGATGCTCTTGGAGCTCAAAAGGTAGATCTGGAGTATCTTCTCAGGAATTCAGATGTTGTTTCTATACATCTCCCGCTTACACCTGAGACTTATCACCTAATTGGTGACACTGAATTTCAGCTTATGAAAGAGAATGCAATTCTTGTCAATACCGCCAGGGGAGCAATTGTTGAAGAGAGGGCTCTTATCGATGCATTAAAAAATAGAAAACTTTTTGGAGCAGGACTGGATGTTTATGAGAGTGAACCGGAGATCTCTCCTGAACTCCTTAAACTGGATAATGTAGTTCTCTTGCCGCACATTGGAAGTGCTACATTTAAAACTCGGATAAAAATGGCTGAACTAGTAATGGAAAATATAAAGGCCTTTTTAGAGGGACGAAGACCACCAACTATCGTTAATCCAGAGGTCCTTGAAAAATGACGCAGATCGAATTTAAAAATGTGTGCAAGAGATTTTCTGAGAAAAGAGTGGCGCTTTACGATGTGAATTTTAAGGTGAAAAAGGGAGATTTTGTGTTCCTAGTGGGTAAGACTGGGGCAGGAAAAACTACAGTTCTCAGACACATTTATATGGAGTTATTCCCCGATGAAGGCGATGTACTGTGGGAAGGTATAAGCACCCGGAAGATGCGGAAATCAGAAATTCTTAAAGTCAGACGAAAAATGGGAATTATATTTCAGGATCTGAAACTTCTTCTAAATAGAACAGTGTCAGAAAATATAGAGTTTGTACTCAGATTATCCGGCGAGAAGGAAGTTAAACCAAGAATCTGGCAGGTTTTACATAATGTAGGGATTGTAGGGGAGGCTCAGGTAATAGCAGGAGAACTATCTCGGGGCGAGCTTCAGCGTCTTGCGGTGGCCAGAGCAATTGTTACAAGTCCTGAAATATTGCTTGCTGATGAACCCTTTGGGAACATAAATAAAGACGATGCAATAGAGATACTGAAGATTCTGATGAATTTTAACAGTTCAGGAAGTACGGTTATTATTGCAACCCATAATGTAGAATTACTGGGAGAGGTAAAGAAGAAAAGGGTAATAGAAATTGACGAGGGCAGAATTATAAATGAGTACTAAATTTTATTTAAATGAACTTGCATACCTATGGAAGAGATCCCGAGTAGAAATCAACTTTTTATTTCTTCTTTTTTTCCTTTCGGGGCTCTTTTTTACCCTCTATCTTTCAGGTTATACATATCTTGCCAATCTTAGATCCAAAGTCTATGAAACTGCCTTCTGTAAAGTCTTTCTGCAGGAAGGTGTACCCGATGATTATATCGTGTTTCTTAAAGATTTTTTCGAAAAGGACCCCGATGTGAAGGACGTGAGGTTCGTAGATAAGGAAAGCGCTCTGAAAGAATTTAAATCAAGATTCCCCAGATATGAAGAGCTTTTAAAACTTTTTAAAGAAAACCCGCTACCCATTAATTTTGAATTAAAGTTTAAAAATGAATTACTTAAACGTAGAAGCTTAGAAGAAAAGCTGGAGTTTTTCTCACAGTTCCCTTATGTCGAGACTGTTCAAAGTAATTATGATTTTGTGTTAAGATTGGACCGTATTATTAATACTCTCTTTTTTGTAGCAGTATTTTTATTCGTATTTTTTACTGTAATTTTTATTCCCATATTAAGCTCCATCACAAGGACCATATTGCAAAAGGAATTCCACCTATTTGAACTTATAGAGCTTTTAGGATATGATACCAAAAAGGCTATCTGGACAATCGGTATTGCCGCCTTTGTACCTGCCTTTATAGCCTCATTGATACTGGCTGGTATTACCCTTATTATAGATTCTGTAGCTCCATTTTCGGGTAAATTGCTATACGCTATCCCCCTCTTTATACTCTTTATACAACTTCTTGTGCTCGTCGATAGTACAAAGCCATGAAATATCTTATCTTATTAGTGTTATTAACTACCAGCAATATAGAAACTTACCGGAGAAGGCTTGAAAAACTTAAAAAAGATCTGGAAAATAGGAAGAAAACCATCCAGTTATTAGAAAAGAAAAGAAAGAGTGTTACTTCCGAACTTACTTACCTTAATGAGAGAGAAAAAGCAATACTGTCTTTCCTCCGCGCCATCAGAGAAAAGAAGAATATTTTAAGTAGGGATATAAAAGCACTGGATTTGGAAATAGAAAAACTGGAAGTAGAACTCAAAAGAAGAATTGATGCTTTAAAGTTTGGTCTAGTTTTTCTTTATGAAACCCCTCCAAGACATCCTTTTGAGAAAATCTTAGTCATGGACACAAAAGACCTGGAACTTTTATTTGTTACTGATCACATTCTACAGTTTGAAAAGCAGGAACATGCTAAGACACTCAAGGAATATGAAAAATTACAGAAGTTTAAAAGGTTAAAGGAGGACAACCTTGCTTTTGTTATGGAGCTCCAGGACGAAGCTGATATAAAGAAAAAGGAGCTCGTTAAATTAAGAAAAGAAAAAGAAAAATTATTGTATACTTTAGAAAGGAAAAAAGAAAGAGAAGAGCAGAAAATGAAGGAACTCCAAAAGGCCATTCGTGACCTTGAAAGTCTTGTAGCAAGACTTGAAAGAGAGCAGGAGGCAAGAAGAAGGAGGGAGGGCATTCAAGCCAGAAGTCCTACGGGCAAATACCCATGGCCATGCAGAGGGAAAGTTATAAGAAGATTTGGGACGATTATTAATCCCAAGTATAAGACCAAAATAATAAATCCTGGTATAGACATTGAGACAACTCCAAATACTCCCGTGATTTCCATTGACCGAGGAAAAGTTATCTATGCCAGTAGTCTCACAGGTTGGGGCAAAACAGTAATAATAGACCATGGGGGATTCCTGTCTGTGTACTCTCACCTGGGTAGAATTTCTGTGAATCTGCAGCAGAGGGTTAAACAGGGTGATATTATCGGATATTCGGGAGATTATGATTCTTATTTTGGAACTGTGGTACATTTTGAACTGAGAAACAGAGGAAAGGCCATAGATCCTTTAAAATATTTAAAATAGGAGGTTTGAGATGAGGGAGAGGATTGAAAATACACTCATGGAACTTATAAAATTTAAGTCTACTGCAAACAATATTAAAGAGCTTAAGGGTGTAGTGGATTATGTTGAGGATAATTTGAGACTTACCGGTTTGACACTGAGAAGATTCGAGAAAAATTACAAACCTTCTCTTCTGGTTACAACCCGGGATACATTAAAACCCAAAATTCTTTTTGTAGGGCATCTGGATGTTGTGGATGCAAAGGACGAGGATTTTGTACCGAGACTTGAAGGAAACAGGATTTATGGACGGGGATCCATTGATATGAAGGGATCTTGTGCGGTAATGATGGAACTTGCTAAGGAGCTTGCAGCAGAAAAATACAGGGGAGATGTTGGTTTTTTGTTTACAACCGATGAAGAAGTAGGGAGTAAAGATGGTGTCCAATATCTGGTAGAGGATGTGGGTGTAGGTGGAGAGTTTGTGATAATCCCAGATGGTGGGCATGGCTTTCAATTGATTGTGGAGGGAAAGGGAGTTTTACATCTAAAAATTGTGGCTAAGGGAAGATCGGTTCATGGGTCCAGAGTATTTGAGGGAGAAAATGCACTGGACAAACTTTTTAATATATATAATGAATTACTTACCAGATTTCCTAAAGAGCCTTGCGGTGATCCTGAACACTGGCACAATACTATAAATCTTGGCAAAGTTGTTGGAGGTGATTCTGTTAACCGTGTTCCGGATTATGCAGAAATGTATCTGGATATCCGTTTCGTACCACCCTATAAAGTTTCGGATATAGAAAGTATGGTAAAGGAGACTATTTCTAAATATCCTCGTGTTGATTATGAGGTCCTTTCTTCGGGTGAGCCTGTTTTCACAGATCGCAATAGTCCTTTCATATTGAGATTCAAAAAAATAGCAGAGGAAGTTTTAAAGAAAAAAGTAAATTTCGCAAGAGAACATGGAGCAACAGATGGAAGGTTTTTCTCTGTCAAGGGTATGCAGGTATTGATAACAGCACCATATGGTGAGAACGTACACGGTGATAACGAATGGGTAGATGTAGTCTCACTGGTTCAACTTTTTGAGATTTTCAGAAGGTTTGTCCAGAAGGAACAGTAAGAAACCGGGAACACTAATAACAATGGAAGCTATGTAGTATAGCAGAGATAGAAGAAGTGCGCTTTCCGTAGAAATGAATGACTTGAAAAAGTACACAAACCCCCCCTCTCTCAGACCAAGTCCTGCGATGGTTACTGGTATCATAGCCAGAAAATTTATAAGAGGGACATAAAATAAACCCCTTAAAACCGGTACCGGTGCTATAATAGCATGACTTATAATTATCGCAGATATTGCAAATGTCGCTTGAATGGATAAGGATAGAGGCAGAATTTTTAAAAGGAGGGGTATGGAACCTCTATAAAAGTACATGGAGTTGATGAATTTTTTGATGGGTAATAAGACTTTAGTATCCGGCAGTTTTTTATTTATTAGTTCGTTAACCTGCCTGAAGAAAATTAGAATATTAAAAAGGAATACAATTAAGAGAGTTATTCCTATTAAATTTCTATACTTTATCAACTCTTCCGGTAGGATGAAGAATCCGAGTAATATATATATTAATATCCCGTAAAAACCTGAAAGCCGATCTATAACTGTAGCCGCAAACACTTCGCTTTTTGTACCATACCTTGAAGCGTATAAAGCTCTTACCACATCGAGTCCCCCTGAGGGTAAAAAGATGCCCATAAAAAGAGAAATCAGATAGAATTTCACTGCCACAATCAGAGGAATTTGAATGGATTTTTCTTTCAAAATAATCATCCATCTTACAGAGGATAAGAGAATCGCAATAAAGTATAATAATATGGAGAGGAGATAGTATTCTACACGTACATGAGTTAAGGCTGTATACATTTCATTCAGATTAGCTCTGGAAAGCAAAATGTAAAGTAAAACTACGCTTACCAGTATTTTTATGAAATTAAAGACCTTATTTTTCATTTTCCTTTCAGATAAGGTATAGATTTTAAAATACTTTCTGTTATTTTGCCAATTTTAAGTCTGGTGATGTCATCCCAGTTAGCTTCTAGAAGATATAAAAGTTCTTTTTTAACACCCTGGGTGATTTTTATAGCATCCAGCTTGTTTTTTAGACACGCTTTACAGATTACTCCCCCTTTACTCCATGAAAAAAATTGAGCTTCTTTATTTCCACATATGACACACTTATCGAGTTCAGGGAATGTCCCCTCTTTTTTAAGGACTTTAAAAACAAAGACATTGAATATAAGCGGGTTAATTTCAAAGGAGGTCTCAATAAAGTCCAGTACAGACTCTACAAGATAAAATATTTCTTTACCACCTTCATAAGGAAGAAATTGGAGGACAAAACTTACAATTTCAGAACATAGTAAGTATTTATCATAAGAGGAAGCGATGCCGTCTCTCCTTCTTACAAGGTTACCTTCTTTTAAAATTTGAAGTTCTCGATCTCTTTTGAAATAATATACAATATTTATAGTACCGAACATGTTGCAAAGATTTCTGAGGGGTGATTTCGGTCGTCTAGCCCCTTTTGCGATGACTTTAATAAGGCCTCGTCTTTCAGTCAAAATGGTACAGATATAAGAAGATTCCATAAATTCCAGGGATTGAAGAACCAGTCCTTTTGATTTTTCTAGCATTTTAGAGTTCTCCCTTCAGTGTCAATTGAATTTTGAAAGTTTTGAAATTTTCACTAACTAACCCAGCAGCAAGTCGAGTCTTATATATTTTAGTGTTATAAAATACACCAGCTAGAGTTTCGTCAGAACTTATAAACTCACTGTGATAACCTATACCTGTATATCCTAGAGAAATTAAGCTGCTGTAATTTCTTGAAATACTATATAAAACAGATAATTTATCGAAATTTAAACATAGGGAAGAAAAATTGCTGCTATACTCTACATCCTGATAATATGTAAAAACAAGCATGTTGTTTCTCATCTCAACCTTTATGGGGGATTTAAATAATGTGGTATTGTCCTTTAAAGTTATGCTCAGGAGTACATTGAGGTTACTCCCTACCTTGGTTTTAAGTCCTAAGGCAGTTTTTCGGGATTGCCCTATCTCCTGGCGATAAATAAAATAGAGATTCTTAGAAAGCATTTTAGAAAATTTGATCCTGTATTCTTTATAATCCTGTTCATGTAATAATGTAAAACTCAGAAGAACATCTTCTGTATATGTCCATATTTTAAACTTTTCATTAAAGGTAGAATCATATTCTGCTGCAGTCACCAAGTGTATTTTCCCTCTTTTTCCCATAAACTGGAGTATGTAGAGTGGTAGTTTGCCTTTCTCCATTCTCGTGGTTATTTGCAGGCGATTTTCAAAAAAAGGAGTTTTAAATTTTATGATTTGACTTTCTTTAGAAAGCCCTCCCTCCAAAAGCGGAAAATTAAAATAAAAACTGAGATTATTACCGGTTAAGTATCTATTCAACGATTTACTTTTCCAGGAATATCGCGTTTCAAAAATACCAGCCTGAATACGAGTATTCCCTGCAATGAAGGAAATGCCTCTATAGAATTTTGCTTTCATAAAAATATTACCGTATTTAAATCTTCCATAGCCGGTTATATCTCCGTCTTTATAATAGATTGTATAATTTCCCTTTATACGTCTCCTCTGTTTGAACTCCAGAAAGGGGATAAGACTCTGAAGTTTATAATGTTCCAGGGGAACCCTCCTAATAAAATCTTCTTTGTTTTCGAATTCTTTTTTCTCCCGTTCTTTAATAATCAGGTAAGCGTCTTCCTCCTCTATAAAGGGAAACTCCAGCAACTCTTCAAGATTTACATCATTTATGAAAATTGTCTTTACATATAATGGACAATCCGTCTCAGAGTCCACTTGTGAATTTATTGAAAAAATAAAACAGACCAATAATAGTTTTAGCATCCTCGAATTCCCCACGCTTTAACATTCGATACACCCGAACCTGTGGAAGTTTTACCACTTCAATGTCCTCTCCCTTGTCTCGAGGTAGACTTTCGGGAATTAAATTTTGAGCTATGAAAATGTGTATTTTTTCAGTGGAGTAACCGGGAGTTAAATAAAATTCTCCTATTTTATGTAAATCCAGCGCTCTATATCCTATCTCTTCTTTTAATTCCCTTTCAGCTGTTTCCTCTATATTTTCACCTGGTTCAAGCTTACCAGCTGGAATTTCCAATAATTTTTTACCCGCTGGATGTCTGTATTGTTTTACAAATATAATGGTGTCATCCAATACTGGAACTACTGCGCACGCACCGATAAATTCCACTACTTCCCTTGTCACTTCTTCATGGTCTGGCAGCTGAATTTTGTCCACTCTCAAATTCAATATTTTACCCTTATACATATATTTGCTTTCCACTACTTTCATAAATTTCTCCTATTTTCAAACTTATAGCATCATGCACCAAAAGTCCCTTATCATTTAAAATTACTCTCCCTTCTTTCAGAATTGTATATTCTCCAAGTTCCTCTTTAATTTTTTTTCTTATTCTTTCGTCCTTTACTTCAATGCCCCATTTAGTTCTGGTTTTGAGAAAAATCTCTTCCAGCAGCCATTCTTCTGGACTCAATGTTTCATATTCTCTTTCCATTTTTGCATATTTTACCATACTTCTAGTATTTTTATATCTCAGAAGATCTTTACCATTTAGGTAATATCCAGAAGCTGAGGGACCAAGACCAATATAAAAATTGTGCATCCAGTATTTTAAGTTATGCAGTGATTCAAAACCTGGTTTTGCGTAGTTAGAAATTTCGTATCTAAGATACCCTGAGTTTTCCAGTAATGTTTTATTTAGAGTGAACATGGAGGCCAATACCTGCTCATCGTTGAGTCTCAGATCCTTTATAGCGCCTTTTTCATAAGAGAGGCTATAGGTAGAAATATGTTCTGGTGCAAGCTGAATAACTTGCTCTAAAGTGTAGCCCAGGCTTTTTAGACTTTGTCCCTTAAAGCCAAACATTATATCTAGGTTAATGTTTTTAAATCCGGCTTCTCTTAATTTATAATAAGCCTTGTGTATATCCTTCACCCCATGAGATCTTCCAAGAAATCTTAATTCTTCTTCTATAAAACTTTGGGCTCCTATACTTATCCTGTTAATGCCAAGATCCTTAAAAAGCACAATGTGGTCATCTGTTAGGCTTTCGGGATTCACTTCCACTGTAAATTCTTTCAGGGATTCGATAGCAAGTTCTTCCATAATTATTTTAATTATATCTTCAAAGACTTTAGGGGGAATTGATGTGGGAGTCCCGCCTCCCACAAAAAATGTGTCGAAGGTGAATCCAAATTGTTTAAAAAACTTTAGTTCTCTTCTAAGCCCCTTGACGTAGAGATTATATAATTCCTCTGCTGGAGTTACTGAGAAGAAAGTACAGTAGTTACATTTTTGATTGCAGAAGGGAATGTGAAGATAGAGTCCGAGGGGTTTTCTCATATCATTTCTCCAATATTGATATAAAGTCTTCCCTTTTCACCGGCTACCAGGTGTCTTAAGTTAAATCCCCAATCGATTCTCAGTGTACCAAAAGAGGAAAAAAACCTTATTCCAATTCCTCCACCTATGTAGTAGTCTTTTCCTCCTATCCATAAATTATCTATAAAAATACTAAAACCTGCATGCTTCAAGACTTTCTTACGTATTTCCATATTATAAAGAAGAAACTGATCCGTCCTTATAAAGTCTCTGGAAAATCCTCTCAGACTCCCATCACCCCCGAGAGAGAATTTTTCTTCAAGGGGAGTGTCGAGGGTCTTGCCGTAAGGGGAAATAACGCCTATTTTTAGCCTTTGAGCAAGTATATATCCTCCTTTTGTGAGGGGAATAAAGTTTGTAAAGGAAATGACTCCTTTTCGATAGTCAAAGTTCCCTTTCAAGATTCCTCCCGCATTTTCTAAGAGAAGCGTAAGCAGAATCCCCTTGGAAGGATAAAATATATTGTTCCTTTTGTCCATCATCAAAGAGTAAAGAATTGAATTGGTAATTCCTTTTTCCTGAGTGCTCATTGAAAGTTTTTTCCACTTCAGGGCTACAGAACTGTTTAGATATGGTGTAAAATCTCTGGAAAGTACCATTTCTATTCCATAAAATTCCAGCGTATCTTGGTAATTCCTCTCATAAAAAGGATGCATCTTCATGGTAAAGGGGGAACCCAGAAAGTAAGGCTCATTGTAACTAATATTAATGTCTCTCTTCTTAGGGCTGGTGAATTCTCTGATAAAACTCCATTGTAGCTCAAGTTTTTGGGCATTGTCAAACAAATTTCTGTGACCTATGGTAAAACCTCCCATAAAATCGAGAGGAGAATGATATCCCAGTTTTAGTCTAAAATAACGCGGCTTTTTTTCTGTTACAATGAAGACTAAAACAGCCTCTGAGTCGCATACCATATCAAGTTTAAAATTGACGCTGGAGTAAAGCCCTGTTCTGTATATGTTTTTTTCTGAAAGTATGATTTTTTTAAAATTATAGTATTCACCGGGTTTGATTTTAATCTCTCTTGCTATAATTTTTTTCCGGGAGTGTTTATTCCCCACAATCCTGATGTCTCTTACCCTGACTCTTTTCCCTGCTTTAATTGTATAGTAAAGGGTCACTGCAGTATCCGCTCTTTCGATCTTTCTTTCAATGGTGACTTCAGGATATCCCAGATTGTTCAGTAATTCTACAAGTTTGGCTTCCTTTGTATCCAGGATGTCTTCATCGTAGGGTAGTGGAAGTTTTAATTTGAAATATTTTTTGAGCCACAGGGTATCAAGATCGGACTGGAAGACCAAGTTTTTTAAGTAATAACGAGGACCTTCTTTTATGGTAATATAAATATTCACGAAACCATTGGTTCTTTCCAGTTTTTCTTCGAATATTTTTGCGTCAAAAAAACCTTCCCTTTGATATGCTTCGATTATCTTTCTCTTTCGTATGTTATACAGCGCTAAGTTGAATTCGTCTCCCTTTTTTAAATTAATCAGGGAAATAATATAATCTTTCTTAAGATGTTTATTACCTTTAATTTCAATTCTCCCCACCCTCAACTGGAGGGTGAGGAGAAATAATATGATAATTGATTTCATTTAATGCAATTCTTCAAATCTATCTTTCAATTTTTTCAGCACATCAGGAAGTGTTGTATACTCCATTTCTTTTAAGCCAAGTCTGTGAGGTTCAAAAGGTCCCATACTTCTGATATAATCAGCTATCTTGTTGGCATTTCTCTTAGCTTCATCGAAGGCAGGATCATCAAAGAGATCTCTCGGACCAATTAATTTCCCATCAGCAATTTGAAAACCTGCTGCAATTACTCTGGGTGGACCATCAAATCTTGAAGGATTTGCCTCATGAAAAGCCACAGGCATCAGAGGGCCGAAATGTGAACCCCTCATCCATCCAGCTACAAGATGAGGATATGCAAAGGGTTCGAGGATTTCACCAACTGCAGGAAATCCACTTTGAGCCCTCACTATAAGAACAGGGTCATCTTTGCCCACATATCTTCCAGCCATCATAGACAATCTCTGAGTGGATGAGACAGCGGCTATCTCTTTGTCAGTTTTTCGGTACACTGCTTTAATTATATAATGTTCAGTGGCTCCAATAAGGATTAATATATCATATAATTCTTCAGGCATTGAGAATTTTATTCTTTTATGTTCATAAACATCAAGGACTTCAAAAATAAAACCATCGTGCATCTTTGGATCAATTACAAGACCAGGAGTATTGAATGGATCAGCGAATATTTTGTATAAGGGAAGATTCCATGCACCCGGTGATGTTTTGTCAGCCATGAAAATAATTACAGGTTCACTGGGCCTTTCTTCAAATTCCATCTCGGCTGTTCCTGGACCCAGACCTTTGATATTTCCACTGAAAGCATCGGAGAGGAGATCCTGTCCTGCTCCATATAGTTTAAGCCTTTTGGCTTCCTCGGTTGCTTCCACAAATGTATCCCATGCAAGTCTATGGATTTCCCCATTTTCTACACCCTTTGTATGGGTCATTATAAGCTGAAGATCATCCCCCACTCTTGTAACATGGTAATCCAAAATTATGCCTTTATCTCTTGCTTTGCGGAGGCTATCTTCAGCGACTTCCAATAGCCTTGGGTGTACTGAAGAATGTCCTACATATCCGCCAATATCGGCCTTAATAACGGACAATGTTACCTTCATATTTTACCTCCTTTTTTAAATCATCAAGAAGCTTTTCTATATCGAGATCTTCACGCTTCTTGATTTCAAAGACGATAACATTTACACCATATATTTCAAATCTAACCAGTAGGGGATTGAAATCCTTCACCAGATTAATCAAATTTTCCAGATTCAACTCTTCGATGGGGGACACAATACCCAGTAAAAAGCTGTTACGATACTCTGAGATGCCTATTTTTGTTTTATTTTTAAAATAGGCTCTGAGAAGTGTATGGACAAAGAGAATGTCATCACGGAGGCGTTCAAAGGATAGACTGGCTCTGTAAAAATCATCCATTGAAAAAAAGTAATAGCGTATAAGCTTTTCGGTAACTCCTCTACCGGTTAGTTGTGCCATTAATTTTTCCAGTTTCCTTCTGTCTAAGACTCTCATGCCCTCGTCAAAATCTCTAAAGTCACCTAAAGATTCTTTAAGTATGTTTTTGAGCTTATCGTAAATTTCCATTTCATCCCTGAATTTATCAAGCATTGCTCGGACCATAAATAGCATGATATATATCTCTTTTACTTTTGTAGGGGCCTTATAGGTAATAAGATAAAATCCTTTAATTCTGGCAAAATTATCTACAAGTTTATCATAGACATTAGGATCCTTAGTAGCGATAGTTATTCTAAAGGATACTGAGTTGCGACTTACATCTACAGGTAGGATATAAACCTGAGTCACCCCGCTTGAGTTACAGTCATCAATAATCCGAGGAATAATCATTCTACCAAGGATCTCGGCCCCTACCTTTACGTTGAGAGGGGATCTAAATTTTTTAACCACGAGAGTTCTTTTGAGATGTGCTTCCAGAAGTTCAAGGTCTTCCTTTCTAAGGGGTTTATCCTTGGCGTCTGTGAATTCAATTCGTATAACCGTTATCCCGTCCGGGGTAATAAACTGTTTATCGTACTTTCTTTTAAAATCTGGCAGGAAGTCCCGAAGGGAATCGAATACATCATCTATGGAGAGCTCGCGTTCAAACCCCGCAACCGTTATGGCAGAAAGTTTTTCTTTTGTGGTTTTAATGTTGTCTACTGTAACCTCGATCCCCATACCTCTTTCTCTCAATCTCTTTATAAAACGGTAATTGGTGGCTATTATTTTTGCGAGATCTTCAGGTCTTCTTTCCTTCAGATAAGCTTCCGAACGTGATATTATAAAAATTTCCAGTTCTCCTCCTGGAGCGAAAACGGCCTTTTGTTCTTCCGGGGATAAAATTTTTTTTAGTTCTTTTTTGACCATTTCAAGAATTTCAATTTTTTCTACACCAAGGGAGAGAACCTTTTTTATGGAATGTCCACCCTTTGCAAAGGATTTGATTAAACTTTTAAGTTTTCTCACTGTTTTTTCCAGATCTTCCCTATTAATTTTCTCTTTTATAAAAATTTTAGAGAGTAAGCATGCATTTTTTTCATCTTCCGACATTATACCATAAATGAAGCTTATATTAAGACCTTTCTCGTGAACTATACCCGTGACCGTATCAACCAATCCAGGCCAATCAGCGGCAGCAACGACAAGGGTTATTAAATAACCGTCTCGCCATTCCTTCATGGATGCTAAAACCTGAGGTTTGGAAGTGGAATGCAACTTTTTAAAAACATCGTCTATTAATGCCTTATCTTCTTTCTCGAAATCAAGGAGGGGTTTTATCATTGCGATAATCTTAAAGCTTTCCCTTTTTTAAGTCAATAACTTGTGTGTCTTGAAAGGTAGTTGTAAAATTTTTAGAAAGGAGGATAGTATGAAAAAAAGTTTAATGACCGATAAAGCACCTCAACCTGTAGGACCTTATAGTCAAGCTATATCTTTTAAAGAGTTAATTTTTATTTCTGGTCAGATAGGCATTGATGTGAAAACGGGTAAACTTGTGGATGGCATAGAAAATCAGACCCAAAAGGTTATGGAGAATATAAAAAATATCCTGGAGGAAGCTGGTCTAAATTTTGGCAATGTCTTGAAAACTACGATTTTTTTGACAAATATGGCAGATTTTCCCAAAGTCAATGAAATATATTCCTCATATTTGAAGGAGCCGTATCCTGCGAGAAGCACCATTGAAGTAAAATCATTACCCAAGGGAGCCTTAATTGAGGTAGAAGTTATTGCTGGGAGGTGGTAAATGTACAGAATACTCGCGATAAATCCTGGCGGTGGTTCCACGAAGGTGGCGCTTTTTGAGGATGAGGAATTGATAAAAAAAGAGGAGATAAGGCACACACCTGAAGAACTTGCAAAATTTGCTAGAATTATTGATCAAGTGGATTTTAGGAGGAAAGCAATTCTAGATTTTATTGAAAGGGAGAAGGTGGATATTTCCTCAATATCTGCCGTAGTGGGAAGAGGCGGTGCTTTCAAACCTTTAAAAAGTGGTGTTTATCTGGTGGATGAAGAGGTCATAAAGGATGTCCTGGAAGGAAAAGTACAGGCTGACCATCCTTCGAATCTAGGTGTAATTCTTGCAAGAGAAATCGCAGAAAAAGCTGGATGTAATGCATATTTTGTTGATCCTGTATCTGTAGATGAATTTTATGAGATCTCAAGATTATCAGGAATTAGAGAACTTGAGCGTAAGAGCCTGTCACATGCCCTTAATACAAAATATGTCGCCAGAAAACTTGCAGAAAGGGTGGGTCGTAAATACGAAGAGATGAACCTCATAGTTGCTCATCTGGGAACAGGTATTTCCATATCCCCGCATAAAAAAGGAAAGATGTTCGATGTAAACAATGCTAACGATGGAGGACCCTTTTCCCCTCAGAGGGCGGGAACTCTCCCTACAACAGGTTTAATCAAACTCTGTTTTTCAGGGAAGTATGACAAAGTTTCTCTTTTGAGGAAAGTTACAAGGGAAGCCGGCCTCTTGGATTATTTGGGTACAGATGATTTAAGAGAAGTTATAGAGAGGATAGAGCAGGGTGATGAGGAGGCGAGGCTTGTCTATGATGCTATGGTTTATCAGATAGCAAAAGAAATAGGTTCAATGGCAGCAGCCTTGAAAGGGGAGGTAGATTACATTATCCTCACAGGGGGCATGGCAAGGTCTGAGAAATTTGTCAAGGACGTGGAGGAGTATATTAAATGGATTGCTCCGGTTTATGTTATACCCGGAGAAAACGAGATGGAGGCACTTGCTTATGGTGCCTTGCTTGTGTTAAGAGGAGAATTGGAATCTAAAAAGTATGGAGGTTAAGAGATGAAAGATCCAAGAGTTGAAAAAATGGCAAAAGTCTTGGTGGATTATTCCCTTGAGATCAAAAAGGGTGACCTTTTTTACATCAGAGGGTCACAGCTAGCAGCTCCTCTGATAAAAGAGGTTTATAAAGAAGCGTTGTTGAGAGGTGCGCACCCTGTGGTAAGGACAGGGATAGAGGGAACTGCTTACTTATTTTACAAGTACGCAACTGAAGAGCAGCTGAGATATATAAGTGAAATAGAAAAACTTGAGGTAGAAAAGATCGACGCCTTTCTTGGTATTGGCGGAAGTTATAACAAAAAGAGCTTGCAGAATGTTGATCCGCAAAAGATGCGTATATCCCAAGAGGCAAGAATAGAACTTCAGAAGAAGTTTATGGAGAGAGCTGCTCGTGGAGAATTACGCTGGTGTGGGACTCAATTCCCTACACATGCAGATGCACAGGATGCTGGTATGTCGCTTGAAGAATACGAAGATTTTATCTTTGGTGCAGCACATGTAGATAAAATTGACCCTGTGGGATTCTGGAAAGAAATGGAAAAGAAACAAGATAAAATCGTTAAGTTCCTTGAAACCAAAAAAGAGTTCAGGATTGTCGCTCCGGATACAGATCTTATTCTGAGAACTGATGGTAGAAAATGGATAAACGCATGTGGTAAAAAGAATTTCCCGGACGGCGAAGTTTTTACAAGCCCTCTGGAGGATTCAGTTAGCGGACATATAAGATTTACGTATCCCGGATTTTATTACGGTCGAGAAGTTCCCGACATTTACCTAGAATTTGAAAATGGTGTGGTCAAGAAAGCAAGCGCTTCAAAGGATGAGGATTTCCTTCATGCTATGCTTTCCACCGATGAAGGTGCAAAAAGGCTGGGAGAATTTGCCTTTGGAACCAATTATGGTATCAAGATCTTCACAAAAAATACGCTCTTCGATGAGAAGATCGGTGGAACCATCCATCTTGCCCTGGGAGCTTCCATTCCGGAGACGGGTGGAAAGAATATTTCGGCAATCCACTGGGATATTGTCCTTGATATGAGAAAAGGCGGCGAAGTCTATGCAGATGGGGAGCTAATATATAAAGATGGTAAATTTTTGATAGAGTTTTGAAATGAAGGGATTTGTGCTTCCTGAGTATAATGGTAGAAGTATTACAAATATTCCAGGTACTGTGTTGAGACTTTTTGGCATACAGAATAATCTGGAACCCCTTGCGGCTCCCATTTTAAATAAACTTAGAGGAGAATATTCCAGTATCATATTTCTTATAATAGATGGCGTTGGGTTTTACAGATACAGAGAATTAAAAGAACAAGGTGTTATTCCTAACCTTGCGGGATTCAATGAAGAATATCTCACTTCAGTTTTCCCCTCCACAACCACCGCTGCTCTTACCAGTTTGAGTACTGGTGTTCCTCCAGCAAAGCATGGCATGCTGGGTTTTAAGCTCTTCTTAAAAGACTTTGGTGTGACCACCAATATGATCAGTTTCAGACCCTGGAAAATTCAGGTTTCTCTGGTAGAAAATGGCCTAGATCCGGATGAGTTCGTAAAAGAGAGGAGAGTATATTCTTATCTCGAGGAAGGCTATGTGAAATCTTACATTCTTATCAGGAACTTTTACAGAAATACACCACTTTCCAGAGTGATATATGGGAGTCATGAAACATATGGAATAATAAATTCCGTGGATTTATTTACAACGATTTTAAAGATTCACAAAAAGGACAAACAGAAAAAATTTATAGTTGCTTATTGGGGAGATACAGATACACTGGCCCACAGGTATGGAGAAAGATCCTTGGAATTTGAGCTTGAATTAAGAAATTTAGACTTCCTTCTGGGGGAAACATTAAAAAAACTTCAAGGTGAAAATGTATTGTTTCTCATAACCGCAGACCATGGGCATATAGATACCGTACCGGAGAAGGCTATCGATTTGTCAGAAGATAAATTTCTACAGGAAGAGATGGTGTTGCCTCCGGGAGGAGAACATCGAGTGGTTTACCTTGCTGTCAGGAACCCTGAGAAAGTTGTAAAATATCTTAAGGAAAAGTATGGTGACTTAGCAGAAGTTGCGCTGAGAGAGGAGCTGGAAGCCCGGAATCTATGGGGTGGAGAACTCGGTGACTTCTCTTCAAGAGTGGGGGATGTAATCCTCCTGGCCCGTGAGAATAATTCCTTTGTTTATCCAGAGAATGATGAGGAAAAAATGATGATAGGCAGACATGGTGGGTTGAGTTATGAGGAAATGGTAGTACCTTTTCTGTGGAAAAGACTATAACTCAAGTCTAATTGTCTCACGAGAAAATCTATATTTCATATTTTACCCCCTTAAGAATAAGATGATGATTTATTAAGGCGGAGTCGTTATCTGAATCTATGCCTTTTATTGGGAAGTGGAGTCTTTAAGAAGCAACTCCCTGTGTTGTTCCGGCTCATCAAATCCATCTTACCCTCCTTTTATCTTGCTTCAGACAAAGGAGGGTAATGTATTTCGTGTAGATTTTTAATGAGGCAATTCGGGATATTGAAGTTAGACAAAATTGATATTATATTTTCCTTGTGAATCAGGAGGCAGTGTAGGTATGAAGTATTTTAAGGTAGTGCAGTGGGGTATAATATCAATGCTACTTTTCATCACATCGTGCAAGCATAACTCTATCACAAACCCAGATGAAGAAACTTATGATCCGAGAAATATATCGAGGACGGAGACACAATCTGTTGGCCCTGTAATTGCCTTGAGCCCTGATGGAACTGTGTATGTAATTTGGATGGATGGTGGTGAAAGTGAAAATGAGCCTTTTCATATTTATTTCAAATATAAATCGCCCCACAATGAAGGCTGGAGTGAATCAGAAATTATTTCTGATACAGCCACGAATTCTTGGGAGCCAGGTGTAGTAGTTGATCCTTTTGGAAATCTGCATGTAGTCTGGAGGGAAGAGGATCCAGATGTAGAACATGCGAAGATATATTACAGGATGAGGTCATCATCAGGCGAATGGTCGGATATAGAGGTGATATCATGTGAGGTAGCATTGCAGCCTCGTATAGCGGTTGATTCCTCAGGGACAGTACATGTGGTGTGGAACGAGAGTAGGATGAGATACAGGAATAGAACTCCAGATGGAACGTGGAGTGCAATAGAAGAAGGACCGATTTACATTGAAAATCCTTCTATTGCTGTGGATTCGAATGGTGGAGTTCATCTTGTGACTGAGCAGGGGGCAGGTGATGATATAGTTTATCTTTATCGTTCACCTACGGGTGAGTGGAGTGAGCCTGTGAATGTGTCGAAGAGTCCGGACTGGTATTCATGGGTTCCATCTGTTACGGTTGGTGTGGATGGTACGGTTTGGGTAAATTGGGTTGAAGTGGGCCAGAGGGCGATGTATTACGCTTTTAAGAGGAAAGATGGGGATTGGACTTTGCCAGATTCAGTTCCCGATATTCCTGGTTATCCTGGAGTAAACAAGGTTTTATATGATAAGTTTGGTAATCTTCATTATATCTGGGAAGAGATAAGGGATGGAGCGTGTGATATTTATCATAAGGTGTTTAGTAGGGATGGTGATTGGGGGGATGAGGAGAATTTGTCGGGTACTCCTGGTTATTCGCTTTGTCCGGATTTTGCGATAGGGAGTGGAGGTATTTATGTGGTGTGGAGTGAGAGGGAAGAGGAGGAGGGTGACTACAATAGGGAGATATATTTTGAGGTTGTTCCTTTGCCATGAATAGTAAGGAGGTGGTGTAATGAGTAGGAGGGTTGCGATATTCATGGCAATAATAGTGGCAAATCTATGGGGCCATGGGCTTGCCACACATAAGTATATTGGATCACAGACTTTTGAGGTGTGGCAGGATTATGATCCCGAATTTTATAGTGCTCTTCTCCGTAATGATTCGGTTGGAGTCATGACGAGAAAGTTTTACTACATAGGGCTTGTTCTGCCGGATTTGATAGATACTAATGCTCAGAAAGCTATGCAGGCTTTGATTACTCATCTTTATGAGGATCTTCCAGGGGATACTACAGTAGTGATTGACTATACTGTGCAGAAGGAAATTCTTGGTGTATGGATAAGGATTCCTTTGAGAATCACTGCGAGTGTTCATATGAACATATTTTCTCCTTTAAGGATACAGGAGGCTACATACAATCAGGTTCAGCAATTAATGTATTTTAATGGTGATTTTCCGAATACGAATTTAACCAAATTGAGGGAGATGGTAGAGTTTGCGAAATCTCAGGGGTGGTCACCTGTGGATAAGGCATTGATTTACGGTGCCTATATGCATGTTATACATGATCTATATGCGCATATGGTGCTTCAACCTGCGTTGTTTGGATATCCTTATGTAGTTGAGTCGGACAGTGTAGTAGATAAGGGGTTGTTATATTTTCCGGAGCTTTATTATGAACTATTTACTGATACTTACATTCCAGACTGGAGTTTTATGGAAGATTTATATGCAGGTTATTCATTTTTTGATGACCCATCTGCCAACGGATTCTATTTCTCTTTTCCGTATAGTTTTTACACGATAAAATGTGGAGATTGGATAGGATATACGGTTTACGGTCCTGGTTTAAGGATGGCGATATGTGTTACTCGAGTGGAT
>Ga0190361_1000151_pt1 | contig 28991 bp, 55 predicted proteins | sample 48721845_MG_FD_161273 | JGI IMG/M metagenome (GOLD analysis project Ga0190361, IMG submission 161273) | Hydrothermal vent microbial mat bacterial communities from Southern Trench, Guaymas Basin, Mexico - 4872-18-4-5_MG | ecosystem: Environmental > Aquatic > Marine > Hydrothermal vents >... | reverse complement strand
GCGTCTAAGCTCGTCTCTGACCTGCTTTGCGTACTTTCTCGCCTTTTCGTGAATTGCCTTCTGCTCTTCTTTGCTGAAGCTCGACAGATCGATTACTTTGTTCTCGCCGAGCTCGTTGTAGAGATAAAGCTTGTTTGCGGCAAGCTTTGGCGTTCTGTGAAATCCCTGCTCAATCAGTGCAAAAACGTCGTCGAGAACCTCGTAAACGCTCTTTTCCTCGTTCTCCTCCTCTCCCAAGAGCCTCACCCCCGGTTCTTAACCTTTGGTTTCTAACTAATTGTTCGCAATTAAAGTATTTAAACGTTGCGTTTAAGCAGTCTGCAAAATCAGGAAGATTGCGCTCTTGAACGTGTATCTAAGACTTTGCATCTTTTCTGCAACAAAAACAAGCTCTTTTGTAGCTTTTGCGATTTTGCACTTTTTGCAAGCATATAAAACTCGAATATATAAGAAAAAAGCTTGAATAGAGCTTATATTACTTAGCAAGTTGCGTGATTTTTTTGCGCTTCAAGTTTTGTATTATTATATATTATGAATATTAGAAGCGCCCCCAAGGTTGAGGACCAGAGGTTTTTAACCTTTGGTTTAAGAAAGGTTTATATAGGAGTTATAACTTATATTATAATGAAAAACTTGATGGAGGTGGTTGGGATGGAGGTTGAGGAAAGACTTGAAAAACTCCTTGAGAGGGGTTGGGAAGCATATCAAAACCCCAACACTGTGGAAGCGTGGGAAGAGTTCGAGGAAGCAATAAAAGAGCTTGGCTTTGAGCTTGTTGAAAGCGACGAAAGTGATTTCATAGTCAAGGATAAGAAGACGGGAGAAAAATATGCAATAAGTGGGGATTTTTCAAAGTATTTTAAACTTTGATTTTTTCCCCTTTGTTCCAATAAGACTTTAGAAGAATTGAGTTGGCCCGGGGCGATGATCCCGGGCAAAAAAGAAAGGAGGTGTTGGGGATGAAGGAACTTAAGGAATTATTGAAGAAAAAGTTTTATGAAATGCATATAGACGAAATAGAAGACATTTGCGAAGAGTACGCAACAATAGAGTTCGTAAAAGAACTCATTGAGAGCATTGAAAAAGCCTTGAACGAAGCAAAAGTTATTCCAGCGTACAAAACCCCCGTTATTGAAGGCAGAGACAACGGGGGCGACAGCGACGGGAATTTAGAGATTGTAGAGTTTGACGAGCTTATGTTCGAGGAAGAAGCAACAGATGAAGACTACAAATACTATCCGTGCTACATTTTCAACAAAGATGAAGTTGAAGAAGTTAACGTGCTCAAAATCGAGACCGGCGACTATAACGCATACTTAGTACTTAGAAAAATTGTCGAAGATGAAAAACTCGATTATTGCGGGATATCGTGCGTCAACACTCTCTATATCTTAGCTTGATTTTTTCTTTTTCTTATTATCAATTCCCATTATTAAAAATTGGGGGGTGATTGGAATGGAGAAGCCGATTCAAGTAATGAAAAGAAGGGTCCACGTAATAGGACACTCCCGCCTAGTGGTTCTACCAAAGTGGTGGATTGGTGAAGTTGATGAGGTCGAGATAGAAGTTTTCCCAGACAAGGTTGTCATTAGAAAGGAAAGGAGGTGAGAAAATGAACAGGATCGACTTGAACGCAAGATTGAGGGGAGTGATAGCGATAGCACAAAGCAACGAACGGGAAGCCATAAAGTCACTTTGCGACATAATCAGAGATCTCAACGACGAAATCGAGGAGTTGAAGAGGTGGGACAGAAAATGAACCTCTACAGCAAAGTTGCAAGGGAAATCATCGAGAACGGCGAGTGCGAAATCAGAATTCGCCTCGACGGCTCAATAACTTTCAGAGAGCTCGAAGAGAAGCTTTCCCTCCTCCTTTCCGCTTTCTCACCAGAGGATATCAAAGTAGTGTCAGTCAGAGAACTTGATATAGAAGAACAGATCGAAATTACTAGGTCAATCGTCGAGGAGATAGCAAAAACAGTAACCCCTAACGACCTAATAAAGTTTGCTAAAAAAACCATAGAAGAACTCAAAAAGGAGGCTGAGGGCAATGAAAATCTCTGAGCACATAGCGACGATTTATCAACTTGCAGAGGAGATTGAAGCGATGAGCGACAACTACAGCGATGTCTTCAGCAACGCAAGGGCAATTCAAGAAGAAGCCAACGAGCTCGACAAGAAGCTTACAGAAATCCAAGAGTTCCTCAAGAACATCTACAAATACGGCGTCGATTATGAAAAGCTTGAGGAGATTTTGAGGCTCTTCTGATTTTATCCTCTTCTGATTTTATTTTTTTGGCTCAGTTGCCCGGCTCGCAATCACCCTTCAGCACTTGCAATCGTCGTCATCGCCCCTTCAATTTCAGCACACTTTTTCATCATTTAGCCCGGGTTATTTGATGAAAATTGCCCGAAAAAACGAAAGGGCAAAATCACTCCTTCGACTCATTAACCTCCTCAGCTTTCGCCTCGTAGTGCACAATGCCTGGCGATGTCAGCACTTCCAGGGCCTTTACCTTTGCCTCTGCCTCGTTCTCCGCCCTAACCCTAACCTTAAATACGACGTCGTACGTCTTCATACCTCCCCCTCCATCACTTCTTAACTCCAAGGAATTTCAACACTGCACTGTCAATATTCTTAACTCTAACCACAAGCTCTTCCCTGTTTTCCTCCTTGTCAATTTCCCCCTCAATCTCTATGTCAATCCCAAATATATTCACTACAAACTTCATACCTCCACCTCCTCATAAACAAACCATCCGCCTGCTATAACTTTACCACACTCGTGACACTTCCAACGTGGGAAGTCTAAGAACATTTTTACCTTCTTTCCTTCCTTCTTGACATCTTCAAGACTACTGTACCTCTTCCTAAAGCACTCATCACATAAAATTATACCTTCAATCATTCTTCTTCACCCCCTACAACTTATCAAGCGGTATGGCTTTCAAGAACTTCTTATCTACATCTAGGCCAAACCTATTACATATATCCTCAGCAGCTTTTTGTATTGCTTCCTTCTTACTCTTTGCTTCGAATGCATTCTTCAAAATTGCACCTCTATAAACCCAAAAGACTGCGTAAAGCATTCCTCGCCCCCTCCACTCTCTTCTCATAATACTCATAATACATCCTTTCAAATCTAGTTGCCTTTCCGACCACCGAGTGCTTATAGATTCTCAGTACAACTCCGCATTGTGGACATCTAAGATAGGCCAAGTTATCATACAACACTGATGTAAAGCGAAATGCTTTAACAATTACAATTGGACGCCTTGGCCTTACTACCTCCTCATAGTAGACAACTGTATGGCAAACTGGACACCGAAGGCGCCTAGTTATCATCGCCCCTCACCTATCCTTGGCTATTGCAATTATACCACACACTATCATAAAGGTTGGGAAGTAAATAGCAGCACATTCCAACGACCTAAACAGTCCAAGGCTGTAAAATATTATAAACATTATAACACTGCCAATTGTCGTATCAATTGTTTCTATGCCATGGTATTTATCGTATTTGCCATCTGCAAGTGCTCTTATCTCAAGTGTTATTATTCTCGTGGCAAAAATTTGAATGTATATCGCAAAAAGGGAAAGGCCAATGGCGAGGATTGCCAGATTCATTCTCCCACCTCCACAATATCCACCTTAATTAGTCCGCTTCTTATCTTCGACATCAACGAATTCGCCATCGAGGCTGTTGTGGTACCTCTATATTTTGCTACCTCATTTAAAACATAAAGTAGGGAGTTGTAATCGACAAGCGACATCTCAAGCCTTACCTTCGCCATTTTACATCCCTCCAATCAAACTCCAAATAGTAGATGTGGCTCATCTCCCATCCCTCAACTCAAGCACAGAGTGAAACATCAAGCCCCGGAGCTTGCACATGTGCCGAGCTTTGTTTATGGCATCGTTCAAACTTTCCGCTGTTATCTCGAAAGAGTAAACCCTACTCATCTTCCAGTTGCCACCAATCGCAAAGACAATATACCTCCTCAAGCTCAAGCCTCCCCAAGCTTTTTCACGAATTGCTCCATATACTCGATAAACTCCTTTGGCAAAACATAACCAATGCCGGGCCTATAGAAGTCGTGCGGGTCCTTGCCGTGGATGTAGCACCACCACTTGAACTCACACCCCACCCTCTCCGCCTTAATGCCGAGCCTCCTCGACAAGTCGGCGATTGTCGTTATCTTCCGCCCGAGCTTCCTCTCCAAAACCTTCTTGTTGCTCCACCTATGCCCGAGCGGGCCGGTGATCACCGGCCTCTTCAACCGCTCCCTAATCCACCTCTCGGCCTCGCTCGGGACGTATATGCGAACCACAGGGACAACGCCAGAGCTGCTTCTAGGCGACGGCATAAGCTCGACCTCGTGGAACTCCGAAGAGCGACGGCCGTTCAGCTTGCACCACTTGTGAAAGAGGTACTGTGCCCTGTGGTACGGTATTCCCAACTCCTCCGCAAGCCTCTTGAGAGGCTTTCCCTCAACCACGGCTCTCACGCTCCTCCTCTTCCAATTCCCTTGCAATCTCTTCGCAAACCTCCCTAAACTCGCAGACTTCGCAAATTTCGCCGTATGCAATGTTGATAAGCCCGAGGCACTCTGGTTCTTCCTCCTCATCGTCAAGATACTCCTCTTCTTCCTCCCAATAGCTACAGTTCAAGCAATACCAACATTGCTCGTCCTCGTCCCAAACCATCCCTTCTCCGCATTCAGGACATATCGGGGCATTTGGGACAAACACCTTAGTCATCACCATCACGCTCCCTTTTCCTTGATCTTCCTAATCGGCATAATAACATAACACCCACTCTCCATAAACCTCTTCTTATCCTCGACTGTCTTAAAGACCAGCTTGCCGGTAAAGTATATGCTGTCGTGTCTTTTGAGCGCAATCTCGTTTTTCTCGAGGCGTGGATGCAACACGTCCGGCCCAAACTCAATATACTCCACCTCAATCCGTTCGCCGTTTTCAAGCTCGACCTGCCACTTCATCCTTTCACCTCCTTCTTTTAGATAAACACTCCAAGCGCTAAACCAATCCACCACAATCCGAGCTGCAATTCAACGTTGTCGTCGTCTTTCACCAACTCAATCCCTATCCACCTGCAATACGTAGAAGCCGCTTCAATGTACAACTTTCTACCAAACAAGTTTATTTCCTTTCTCATTCTCCCACCTCCTTCTCGGAGTTTATTTTCTCTATAGTAAAACCCACGATTGCGTCGCAAGGTATAGGGGGTTCAAGTGCTTTGTATCCTGCAAATTTGCCAGCTGGTATGTCAAACACTACGGTCTCACGTTGTCCTTCTCGTATAAAATATATTTTAATCTTGTAAAGGTTCATTCTTCCACCTCCCTCCATAACTCACCATAACTCAACTAATTGAGCCAATGACGTCAAGATATAAGACAAATCTAAATAAGTAAAGACGCAACAAATACCCATCGTCGTGCTTTAGCCTTTCGAATGACACTCCTAAGCTGAGTGCCCTTGGGTTGACTTTGGTAATACCGACCCGGATTTTTCTATTGAACAACTCAAACTTCATCTAATCACCCCTTCATCCCTCACCCACCTCAAGACTTCCTTGCCTTATACTCCCTCCAACTTTCGAGTAATTCCTTCAACAAGTCCTTCATCACTGGATCAAACTTGTCCAAGTTGGCTTCAATCTCTTCCTCGAACACTTCAATGTCATCGTCAGTATCAAGCTCAAGCTTTCTGATGATGTCCCTGACCCACGAGATTGCCAAGTTCGTTGGAACCGGAGACGGATTGCCGGGCCTGCCCTCGACTTTTACCTTATAGCCGGATGGATACTTAATCAGGGTGTTGTTGAAGATTCTTAGAATTCGCACACGTTCCTTCAAAGTTTCGGCTCTTTTTTCGCCCTTTCTCTTCTTCCTAGTCTTTTTCTTCTTTTCCTTCTTCTCTTCCTCATCGCTGGCCTTATCCTCAACTGACCTGGTCAAGGAATCGGCGTCATAGTTAATGTTGGAAGCAATGACGTCATAGTCACTAGTAGAATTGCTCACAAGCGCCGAAGGATTGTTAGAAGAATTCAACACTACTTGCATCGTCTGTGGCTGAGATTGCCCAAACTCATACCTCCTAACCTCTTCAACGTAGCCTCTAAGTGCCACGATTCTGACAATTTTTTCCCTGGTGTGTATCTCGACGACCACCTTGTCACTGCCCTGCTCAACCGAAACATCCACAGAGTTGTAAACCTCTTTATCACCCACCTTACACACCTCCTTCACCAAACCACGGTGCGCCTCCCAAAACTTCCAAAGCTCTAAAATTAAATCTCCCCAAGACATTCCGCCCTTAGACCTCTCAATTTCTTCGGCCTCCTTAAGTGGCAGTATAATACTAATGCGGCGGCTTGCTGGGTACTTTCTAGGCCTTCCAGGCCGTCCCAAAGTTATCACGCCCCTTTTTGTACTAATCCCCACCTCCCCTATCGACTTCATCCGTTACTCTTAGCAAGACCCTTGCAGAGCGGAACCAGACCTCGAAAAGCGTCCCGCAACGGGGACACCAAATCGGCTTGTGCACGTCGGGAACTCTCATTTTCTTTCCACAGGTCGGGCACCTAACAACTTCCGTCATTTCAACCACCTTTCCAAGCTCAATTGTTTCTTAGACTCTTTCCCCAAACCAAAAAACGCATCCAAAGACACGGGCTTTTTAGCAACCTTCTTTCCCAAGTAACCAAGGTCAAAGCTTACCGGCATAACCATTCCCCTAGCCAAAAGTGCGTCGAGAAACGCCGGATGGACTAATCCTTGACTAAGCATATCGTTATTGTGGACGATTATTAACTCCCCCTCTCGGGTTAATCCCATAATTCCTTCCTTTGGGACATTCCTAACAATATAGGCATTAATCGGCACTTTGGCCACCCTCCTTTTCCTTCATAATTTTTTCGAGCATCTTCATCGGGGATAAATCGACCAAACGAGACTTGAAGCCCTCATCAAAGAACTCATAGTAGTCCCTAAACAAATCCACGAACTTTGAATCGAGGATTATTGTGTAGCCAACATCGTCGCCTCCCCTACATATCCTACCACAAATCTGCAATATCGTATCAACAGCCTTCTTGTTGTAGAGCCTCTCCGTCTCCTCTTTCCCGAACCGCTTTGCCCTTGCCTGCCACTCCTCGTCCCACGCCGGATAAGGCACCTTTGCTATGAACTGCACTGTGTAATCATAGCCGTAAAAGTCAAAGCCCACATCACCGCTTGCAACCACTAAGAAGTGCGCATCTGAGTCCTTGAACCGCTTAAGCGTCTCATCTAGCTTGCCCTTCTCATGTAGAATAACCCTATAAGGCTGCAGGAACTTTGCAAGCTTTCTTCCATGCAAGCGGATGTTCCCGCTGTGGACTATTGCCTTTTTTGTCTTTCCGTTGTGCTTTAGGTAGCCATAAAAGAGCTTGATGAAGTCCGCAACGAGCTTCAACTTCCCCTCGTCGTCCTTGACGGACCAATACGTTAGTTTCCGAATCGGGAAGTAAATAATCGGAGCGTTTTGCCTGTTGATGAAGTCGGCCTTTGCCTCAATAACTTTAACTTTAACATCCTTAGCTTCCGGCGGAGTGGCCGAGACAAATACTTTCTTCTTCTTCCACTTAAGCATCCTCTCAAAAACAGCCGTTTCGTCGAGCTTCACATACACTGCTGTCTCCTTAGAGCCGTCCCTTTTTGTTATCTCCTTCCAATACGCAAAAGCGTAGTCTATGTTCTCAAGCACAAAATTAAGCTTCTCCTTTTTATGTTCAAGCCTGTTAATCCTCTTCGCTATTTTTACATACTCTTTAGAACCAACTCCATATTTCTCCAGCTCGGATTTTGCATTTTCTATTTCCTCGTCAAGAGCCTCGATCTCTTGTCCAATAAGCTCGTCAAGAGGTACCCGCTCTAGATCCCTTCTCGAGACACTATAAAGCCTAATGCCGTTTGTGATCTCTTCAAGGATACGGTGGAACTCGTCAAAGATTATTATCCTCGCCCGATTGTAGAAGAGCTTGTAGTTCCCGTGGTTTGTAACCACAATGCCACCATTGTCGAGAACTGTCTTTGCCGCATCGATTGCTTGTCTGTACGGACACTCGTCTTTTTTATCACACTCTCTCCCATAGTTGCACGGTGCCACATCTGCCGTAACATTGTAAACAGGACACGGATAGTTAGCCTTTCCTTTCACGACAAAGAGGCCGTACTTTTCCTCGAGCTGATCTTGAAGGGCACGGTAGGGTTCGACTATTAGAGCGGGCAACTCCGCATTGGCCTTGGCCAAAAATACAATCGTCTTTCCGAAGCCCGTTGGTGCCTTCAAAATTATGTTGTCCTCGCTCGCTTCCAAAAGCTCCTTCATTGCCTCAAGTTGGCCCTCACGTAGCTTCGGAACAAACGTGAACGGCTGTAAGTCATTTGGAGTGGGAACCATCTTCATTTCCACCTCTTCAGGTTCAATGGAGTATAGCTCCGACGCAGGTTTCATAAAGCTCCCATATTGACAATCCTCACAAAGATTCTCATCGACGCTTATCCTACGCCTAATCGCCTCGCAAGAAATCTCATACTTGGACGCACTCTCTACCGTCCTAACGACCTCACCTTCGCTCATCGGCGGTGAATTCTTACCGTTCCACACCAACATTAAATCTTTCACAATTTCAATAGGCAACAACTTGGTTAAGTATGCGGACAATAGGAAGCATGACTCATTGCGCATGCCCTCCGAGACCCCTTGTAGCAAGGCCTCCAAGCAAGGAGGAACGTCTGGAAAGCGCAGGGTTGATTGAGGAGTGGTCTGTGGAGCAACCACTCCCTTCAACTTGCGCTCTAGTTCATCAAGCAGTTCTGGAAATATTTCTTGGAAAAACGCCCTAAGAAAGTCTTCCACGGAAAGCTCATCCGTGTATGCTTTCATTGGTTCGGTCTTATTTACAAACTTGTAATTCTTGCCACTTGGGTGGAGCGAAGGTGGGGCTAAAACATACCCACCCTCCCCTTTGATGTCGATTTCACCGAGGGAATGTTGAAACTTCATAGACTTTACCGGCACATCTCCATAGAAGTACAAGTGAGCGCCACGGCTCGATTCCACCACAAGCGTCTTTTCGAAAAGCCAAGGTGCCTTTGACTTAACAAGGGTCACAAGCTCGGGAGAGTCGAGGTCTATCACAAAGGCATTATCGCTGACAGAACCAAGCACTATGCCGATGTTCCGCTTCTCACCGCTGAGGAACCACCTTTGCACCTCCTCGTCGGTGGGCTTTCTGAACTGGTACGGCTTCCACGTTGGGTTGTCGTCTTCGTCCTTGGGGAGAACCGACCAATCCGGGCGCTTATCGCCGTAGCGGATTGGGATTAAGCTAAACCCCAAGGAGCGGTAGAACTCGACGTACTCTTTTAGATCCTCCATAGAACCACCCCTAATCTTCGGTCACATCCTCCGGGCTCACAACACCTTTTCTGAAAGCCCAAAGAAACGGGCACTTTTCCGTGTAATAATAACCGCAAGCGGAGGAGAACGTCAAGCAAGGATAGTGCGGGCATTGGCGGATTAGATTAAGAAGTTCTTCCTTGTGCATCTTCAATCCCTCTTCAACCAGATTTTCCTGAACTTTCTCGTGCCGTCGGGCCTCATTTCGTTCTCCACATCAACCAAACCCTTATTGTAGAGGTCGTTCGCCGCATACTGCAAATCGTAGACGTCATAGCCATACTTTTGTATCTCCGTTAGCAAGTCGAGCGGAGGCATTGGAGTAAGGTTAACCTCATTGCGCTTCTCGAGGTAGCCGTAGAGTATCTCCGTTATGCTTGGCGGCTCTTCAAGAACGCTCCTAACAAATGCCTCCACATCTTCAATTGTTCTCTCGATCTCCCTCGCCATCGGATCCACGAAGTCCGCCTTTATCCCCTCCTTCCACGAGGTTGGGATTAAGGGCGAGTCGTATAGGTAGCATGCAAGTGCATAGCTGAACGCAAAGGATAGGCTAAAGAGAGGTGTGCCGAAGATGTCGGGCTTTGAAAAGATACCTCTTGCAGAGCTGTTGAAGACAAAATTCACTGAGCGGGGAGAATTTAGGGTGCGAACGTGTGAATCAATTTCCTTGTCCAGCCTCACTATAATGCGGCCAGTCCTTTCCTCGGCCATTTTTACAAGGTCGTTAAGCTCGTTCAACTTAACCTTCTTCACCCAATATTCGAGGGCGAGGTGTTGTGAGAGGATCCTTTGAAGGACGGCTTTTCGGTGGGGAGGTTCAAGGGTCGCATAGGGTATGCGGCCTTCCCCGGTCGTTTGGTAGAGAGTTATCTTTCTGTTTTTGAGCTTCTCCATCAGATAGTGGTACATCGCACGGAGACCCACGGGTAGGTCAATTTTTGTCCTTTCATCGTCCCCAAAGGGAGAAAACTTAGTAAAGTCGTCGTACTTCTCATAGTCTGCCTTTCTGAAGTGGAACTCTACCGGCATTGGCAACACCCCCCTCGAACCTCTTCAGCACTTCGTCTGGGTGCTCGAAATCCAAGCGGCAAATGAGAATAAAATTCGGGTGGATCTCCACATAGACTTCTTCCTCACCCTCTCCGGTCCACCATCTGGGGATTGCGACCTTTGGAGAAGTTCTCAAATTTTTTCTATCGAGCAACTTCCTCTTGCCCTTCCACAGCACTGGTTCCATGAACACCACCGTATACGAATAAACCCTTCGAATATATAAGCCTTTCGCAAGCAGTTTAGTTTAACACTCGAAGCCGAACGAGGGTAAGTTAAACACAGGTGTTTAACTCAAAGCCAATCTCGAGCGAACTATTAATATTATTATACTACTCCTTACGGAGTAATGAGTAATGGAAAAAATTCATTACTCAATTACTCAATTACTCAAAAAGTATTTATAAATGAGACGGCTTTGAGAGGGCTTTAAATCGGCTTTAAACGGCTTTGAGCGATTACAACTGGCAGTGGGGGGGGTAAAGGCAAACAATTTTGTTTAACATCGAAGCCAATGTTAAACAATTCTATTAAAACATATGAAATTTTTTTATTTTTTCGAAAATTTTTCGGTTCGAGTGGATGCAGTGGAAACGTACCCCTCCAAAGGTTGTTAACCAAAGGTTAACAACCAAAAGGTTGCAAACCATAAGTTTGCAACAAAAAAGTTGTCAACAAAAGGTTTTAGCCCTCGATGCAATCCACGTTCTCGCTCCTACACTTCGGGCACTTCGGCCTCGTCTCTAAGCCTCGGCGGGTCCACTTAAAGATGCACCCGCAGTCGAGGCAGATCCACAGCACGGTCACCCCTCCTCGGTGACCTTCTTCTTGAGGTAGCCGATGACCTTCCACCAGCCGTACGTCGCCACCCCGATGAGGAGGATGTAGAAGCCCTTCTTTATGAGGTTGCCCACCGCCATCACCTCATGAGCGCCATCATCACCATAACGATGAAGTATATCACCACCAGAGCGCCGACGACCTTGTACTTGAACTCCTCCAACTTGGCTATCCTTTCGTCGTGCTCCTTCAGCTGTTCCTTCGTGCTCTCCTTCATTTCCTCGAGCTCCTTCTTTATCCACTTGATGTCCGTGTGTATCTCTATCAGTAGGTTTCCTTGCCCCTCCTTCGCCAGCGGGTTTAGGTGTGCCTTTATGTTTTCATCCATGTGGCAACCCTCCTTGTGGCGTCTTTGACTTCGGCGGGTTCTTTCCAAACAAGTACGCCGTTCCGAGGCTTATTAGTGCCACTCCTTGTTGGTAGTGGTTCGTTACTACCAAATAAATCCCGGCGAATACTAAAGACAGGGCGGCAAGCTCATCGGCGTTTTCACTCAGCCAGCTCATTTTCACCACCTCCGTACGCATTATTCAACGGATGTCCAAGGCATTTTTATCACCTCAGTAACATTGGTAACATTCAATCGAGTCAACAAATACTGGGTAGGAGTTGTCGCTTGGCGCTTCAATAGTCAGCGTACCAACTGCTGTAAAACCAGCAGATAACGATACCTGTAACCAATCCCCAGTCATGTCAGCACTTTCCTCACCATACCAAGCCGAGATTTTTACAGCATCTCCGGGACAGCCAATAGCGTAGACCTTTACAAGACACAATGGCAAGGTGTCTTCAATCTCTCCATCACTGTACCTATAGATCCTAATAGCCACACTGCCTCCGGGATTGATCATTAACACGTGCTTGTTCTCATCTTTCCCCCAATCGAAAAGCTCGGCGTTGTTCATTGTATATTCGGCGTAGAAGGTGTACGAATCACGCTGAACGACATCGTCTGTAACACCTTCCTCAAATGAGTTGGCATAGTAGTCAATATATGCGGGATTAGCCCCCTCATATGTAAGGGGATACTGAGTCGGTTCTGTGGTCGGATTAATACACGGTGGCACGCCACCTACTAGGGTAATCACCCATTTCACGTAATTATCATACTCGACCTCGTCAGTCTCAATTCCTCCAACGCTCCTAAAGCTTGGGCTGATCTGAGACTGCACGAACTTTGGTCGCCGTATTAACCTATTGTTTACAGTAATCCTTTCGATGTCTATCTTCTCCCTAGTGGCCTGTATGCTTTCAACCTCGTCAACACTTATGCTCGATCTAAGCTTGCTCTTCGGCATCTTCACACCCCCTTTCCTCGTGAATATACATCGATACGACGGCGATCACGGAGAACACCAAAAACAGAAACTCGTGAGAGCCGACGCAGAGCAGATCTTTAGGGTTGAACACGTAGCCCTCTTTAATCCACTCGTCGATGAGCGTGAGTATCGCAAGCCCGAGGGAGATCACGCTAACCCGCTTCCAGAACTTCTTTTTTACTTGCGTTTTTGGTTGTCTTGGGAACTTCATTCCTCCCACCACTCAAGCCTGACTCCAAAGTTCGCCGATCTGTCGGAAGTATTTGTTATCCTAATCAGGATTGCATAACCCTCAAGTATCTCCCCGGCAAGACCAACGGTTGCTGAGCCTCCAGTCGCAAAGTTTCCGCTTCCGCCGGGTATCAAGTTCTCGGTCTTGTCCGTCGTGTTTATGGTGTATTTTGTTCCAGTATCGTCGTACTGTAGCACTGCAACCGAGGTGTTTGTCCCGCCGGTCTTTTTGTTCAATATCGGTATTGACACTCCGTCTGCCGTCTTGACTATGTCTTCGCCGTAGCTACCGGTATAGATATCCGTTCTTCCCTCTGCTCCTCCCCGTGCGGCGAGCATTCTTACTTTTATTGTCTTGCCGCTCCCGCTCGGGTTCGCAAACAGCACGTCAACACTGTCGTCAGAGCTTATATTGAACACTTTAGCACCGACGAACGCCAAGTCGTTCTCCACGGCGTAGTCCCAGATTGTCTTGGTGGCGTCCGTGTTTGCCTTAACTATTTTTGAGTTCAGCGAGCTGAGGGTCGCTTCCTTCGCCAGCCCTATTTCTTGAAACAGTTGCCTCAGCCTCTGATACAGCCCTTCCAGGCTTATCATGCGATCACCTTCTCGGCAGCCTGCGCAAGTCCTTCATCAGCACCTCCCGCAGTACATCAATGTCGGCCTGTAGTGCGTTCACCCGTCCTTCCAGCATTGCCACCTTTTCCCTCAGTATGCGTATCTCACGTTGTTGTCTGGATATGATCTCCTTTTCCGCCTCAAGCCTACTTGTTTCGAGCGCCCTTCCGACGTCACGCATCACGTACCAAAATGAAATGGAGAGCACCAGTCCAGCCGTCAAGACTACTGCGAACACAGTCCAGTCGAACATACGGCCTCACGGGAACGTTATTGTCACGTAGACGTCCAGCACGATTGAGCTGTCCTTTGTAACCGACGGATCTATTAGCACGTGATTTATCAGCTGTCCGCTGGTATAGTCGCTACTTGGGTCGCCGGTGTCCTGCGTGCAGTGGTCGAAAATCCCGGCCTCGGTGTACGTGTATCCGTTGGCCTCTTCGGGCATATACCTGACGTAGAACTGGACCGTGTTGTCGCTCACTGTTATCGTCCCGGTCTTTGCTGAAGACGGAACGGGGCTGAACAGGTCGGTGTCGCTTTCGCTCGGCGTCCCCGTTCCAGTGCCAAGCACGAGGTACCAGTGGAATCTGACGCTTCCCTCACCGTAGTCGTACTGGAAAGTCCCATTTCCATAGGCTTGGGCAAAGTAGTTCTTGACCACGGTTGTTAAGACGTTTCTCCTCTTGAGCTCCTTGAGGACTTTTCCAGTTTTGGCATCTCTAACCACAAACCTCCAGTTTGCAAACGGACGTGTGACCTCTCCAACCTTCACACCACCACCCCCTACGTGTACTTCTCAAACTTGCTTAGGGTGTAGTTTGTAGCCTCGGGCAAGTCCATAACCGATGGGTCGCTCTCGTCGGTCGTGTTGTTCGGGTTCAGCTCCACGTAGAACTTCGTCTCGCTGTCAATGCCGACCCAGATAACCGCTTGCGGTGTCGCCGTGTCCCAAGTCTCGATGTAGTACGGTAGCGCATATCTGCCGCCGCCGTACGTGATTCTGATGTCGCTACCGTCGTCGTTGGCTTTGTAGAAGTCGAAGTTCGAGCCGTCTAGGTCGATGGCGACTTGGAAGTGCTCCAAATCTGTGGAGTTGGGGTTGGTGATTGTTATCTTGCGGCGGTAGAGCCATCCCGAGACGTCGCTTGCTTCCTCATCACCGACTACAACGGTCGGCTCCTGCTCGGCATACTTGCGGACAGCTATCCAATCAACATATGAATAACCACTACCTGCTGACGAAATAGAGACAGGCATAGGTTCATCAGGTATCTCTGTCGTGTGCTCATTCAGTAAAGTATCATCTCCGTAGAATCTCACTAAAGACTGTGAGATGTAATGGATTTCCCCAATAAACCAATTTAAAAATGACAGTGGTGAGTCTTTAGTGTTACAAACACCGTCATTAGTTGTCGTTGTCATATATTTTCCTGTTGCTGAATTCCAGTCGAAAGTTGCCTCGTCCTGGTCGCTCTCAAAAAGCCTTTGTGAAAAACCAATATTCTTGCCGTGCCCACTCACTCCAGGGTTTGCATTGTCCATTTTTGATTTTAGACGTAAAACTGTCCCCTCTGTAAAAGTTTGTTTGCTATAAATGCCTTCCCATCCCCTTTGAATTCCAGAATAAATTGATAATATTCCGTTTTGAACTTGTATTGTTCCTCCTCCTGTAGTGTCCCACTTACTCGTATCTAAGCTGTCCCCTTCAAAGTCATCAAAGAATTCGAAAACTGCTTCCCCGTTGCTCTCGCTCTCCGCTGTAGGACTCCCATAGTAAATATACAAATCAACGCTTCCGTTTGCTGGGATTTTCGGCACTTTGACCCACACTTTTGCTTGCTCGTTCTGAGAGTCCCATTTTTCTATCCAATACGGGAGCTTCCACGGCAGACTCCACACCCTAACCGCTTCCCTCTTGTTCTGGGCGTCGTCAAAAAACCTCTGATCCGTAATCGTCAGTTGAACCCTTTGAGTCGCCACATCACACCACCTCACGCCGTACTATATTCGGCGTACCACTCACTAACTTCAAATGTGTCTGGGTGAGTCGTGACCAACTCGTGTAGCACCAAGGCATCCAAGCTGTCCTGCTCCTCGCTATAGCTAAGCACCACCAACGCCTTATATTCGGCGTACCACTCAGCGACCTTGAACGGATCTACCACCGGAGCGGGCGCAATTCTGCCAACTAAGCCAATCGGCTTCAGTATCCCGACGTACACGTTGCCGAGCTTGAGGATCTTAGGCCATCTCCTCCTCACGTCAACGCACCCACATCACGTAGATCTTCTGTCCGTCGCTCGGACTCATCACGTACACTTTTGAGAGGTCGTTCACCACGATGTCTATGTACTCCCCGGGCGCAATCGGGAAGCCGTTCGTCGCACTTAAGTCCGAGCTGAAGCCGACGTACACGCTGTCGGCGTTCCCGCTGTCCGATTTTATCGTCACCATCCTGCACTTTTGACTGCCCAAAGGCGTTGGGGTGCTCGTGACCGTCATCTGCAGAGTCCCACCGCTACTTGGGACTGTTTCCTCTGACAGTAGGTTTCTCAGCCTGTTGATCAGCGCCTCCAAGCTGATCATCAAAATCACCTCAGATGTACGGTATCACCTGCTTTCCGCCGTACTCCAGAGTCACGGTTCTAGTGTCCGTTGTGGTTGTCGTGGTCTTGACGTAGAGCGTGAAGCTGTCCAAGTAGTCCAATCCTCGAAAGTCCGAGGCGTCTATGATTACGGTGTCGTTCGTGACGTTCTCGCTGAGCAGAACAGTCTCTCCCTTTTCAGTCTCAACAATCACGTTCGCCTCAACTTCCTCCGGAACGGTGAGCTTGAAGTAAGAGATGCAGAACTTGTATCCTTCATCCGGCTCTTGCGTTGAAGAGAACTCAGTTCCGGCGCTGACTCCGGAGTCAACTTGGATTTCGACCTTCGAGCCCTTTGGTATTATCTTGTCGTACATATTTATCTTGTCGGCCATTCACCTTCCCTCCGCCGTGCCCTTGCCCTTCGCAATTACTCCTAGGATGTATCCGAGGGATATGGATGCGAGTATTATCAGCCATGGGATTTTTGCCTCCTCTGTAGGCACGGCTTCTTCCGGAGGTTGCTCTGGTGGCAGTTCTGGTGGTTGCTCTGGAGGTTGCTCTGGCGGAGTTATTGGCACCTCTTCTTCTGGCGGAGGAGAAATTGTTGGGACTTCAGCCGTCCCGTAAAACTCCAACTTATATCTCCTCTCCAACTTGCTCACCCCCTCAGCTTCTTAATTTTGAGAATTGCACTGCGACGTAGACTGTTTCGGTGGCGCCTGCTCCTTCTGCCTTCACTTGAATTTTGCCCCTTAAGAACGGCCCCAAAGGAGGGGTAAAGGGAAGGGGCTTGGCATTATTGCCGAACACTCCTTTGTAGCGTAGCTCCTTACCGCTGGGTATGTTTGGCTTTATTTCTACCAAGACGGCGACGGGGTTTTTGTGGCTAATGTATACGCCGTGGATTACGATGTCGTTCTCGTCGGGGTCAACTACACAAGTTTGGAAGCCGGAGTTCGGAGTAACCTCGAAGGTCTTGATGTCAGTGTCTGGAACTACGATGTAGCCCTTGAAGCTTACTTCTGCCATTTTTGCTCACCTATGGTCGGCGGTCGTCACTCGAGCCAGAATTCGGCCTTGATCTTGACGTTGTTTGCCGTTACTGTGGCGGCGAGCTTTGCCGCCCAAGCCATCACTGTGGAGCCGGTAGTCCACACGAAGTCGTTTGGTATGTCGTCGGGCCCGAGCTCTACCTTAGAACCGGCTGGGACGGGCACGATTAGCTTGTCGGCGTCCCATGTGCCGGCCGTAGTGTTGTAAGAGCCCAACGTCACCACGTGGTCGTCAGTATCTTGGTTGTAGATGTATAGCTTTTTGATGACGAACTTGATGTTTGTCGGCTTGCATTCATACAACACTACGGGAGTTGTGTCGGATAGGTCCTTTAGGTCGGTTATTACTTTGACAATTCCGTCTTCAACTATGACGGGCATTCGGCATCACCTCACATTTCCCCTCCTACAACGTACGTTGAGCTGTAGGCGGGTAGCACGGTGTAGTCCTCCGGCTTATAGTTGAGCTTCTTGACCGAGTACTTGAAGCCCCACACCAACAGCCTCACCACTTGAGCTTCTGAGACCGGGTTCGTTAAGTATGCGGTCGGCACTTCATCCTTTACAGTGTAGAACTCGAGGAAGTTCTCTTGCCTCTTGCTTGTTGGAGCGACAGAAGTTGTCGTTGCCCTCGTGACCCACTTTGCAGCAGCCCTTGGACTGGACAGCTTAACCTCCACGTAGTCGAGTGGTATTAACCGCCACTGCCCGACTTCGTTGTCGGCGAGCTCAAGCTCCTCGAGCTCCCGCTCCTTGTCTTCCTCGTTTGCCACCAAGCTCTGGGCTATGATTATTGGTTGTATTGGCTCAATGTAGGTGACCTCGTAGAACACGTACTCCTTCGCACTCTTTGGAATTGCTATGTACTCTCCGATCCTAACTATCGGCTCGAACTCCTCCTTGTACGGCAAATACAAGGCCGTAACACCCATTTTTCACCACCTCGTTCGCTCTTTTAAATACGCCTAAGCTACCTCCTCTTCCTTGCTAACGCCAACAACACCCCTCCGATTATCGGAAGGGTGTATACCCAACTCGGTATTTTTTCCTCAGGAGGCGTTGGCACAACTTCTTCCTTAACCTTAACAACCCAACTCACATTAACACCCCCAAGTGTCGTCTGTCGTTGTTCCGTGCCCAGCAACAAAAACGAGCTCCATGTCCTTGTCAACAGTTATTGTACCGCTTATCATTACTGTGCCTTCACCTTCTGCTCTGTCTATGACCACGTTGTTTAAGTCATCCACTAGAGCCAACCAAATTGTTCCGGGGCCACCGATGTTCTGGGCAATTGCCGTGTATTCCAACGTTGCCCCTTTGCTTATTGAGTACGTGCCAGGTGGTAAGGCTTGGCCGTTGACAATTATGCCACCAAGCCCATCTGGATACTTTGATATGTCTTTTAGTATGCTGGCCTTTGGAGGCTCCCTTACCTCGCCTTCAAGGTGAATTGTCTTGTCCCTTCCAGCGTAGTACTTCTTGCCGGTCTTTACTCCGGTGGCCTCGAATTCCGCATGCAACCTAACGTCGCTGTTCGGCATGGTGAACTTTATAGCCGATGTGTATCTCGTCTGTGCGTTTGCGTAGGCTGTGAAGCTCGTTGAGCCGAGGTATTTTAAGCTCGGTTGCTCTTGGTAAACCTTGACGTTGACCTTTAGATCCTCGTCGGTGTCGTTGTATGCGTAGAAGCCGAGTCTAATGGTTTCTCCTTCTTTCAACGATCTTGGCACGTTGTACCATCCGAAGCTCACCATTTTGACCACCTAGAAGTTAGCAACCCCACTCGTCGGTCTTGTTTTGGCCGATGACGGTTCCAATACCGGCCTCGATGTAAATCTCCATATCGTGCTCAACAACAATTGGTGTAGTGGGTATGCCTAGCGTGCCTCCCGATGCAACAGAGTCAACCGCCGACGCTAGAAGCCTCCCGGTCTTTCTGTCCCAAATTGCGACCCATAGAGCTCCAGTCTGCTCCCCGGTGTTCTTAACAGTTGCGTAGACGTAGATGGTGTCTCCCTTATTGACGTAGTATGGTCCTCCCGGCTCTTTTAGTTCGCCCCCAATCTGAACGCCAGAATACCGCACGTCTTTGATTATTGATGCATGTGGAGGAGCGTATTTTGCTTTTATAACCCAACTCATACTTCTGCCTCCGTAAAAATTAATGAAAGCGAAGAAGAATCACTTGGTAATCTTCTCGCCCTTAGGCACTGCTACGAACCCGAGGAAGACTGGGTTGTCAGTTGCGGCGGCGTTGCCGTAAATGATTATCTTGAGCCTGTCTCCCTCGCTCCAAACTTGTGGGTCGAAGTATGCGAACGGCTCCTTCTGTGCATATATGGCTTGGAAGTGAACTATCTTCTCGACGCTTGCACCCTTGTAGAACTTCGCATAGAGCGTTGCTGGGGAGCTGTTTGTGTTTGTGTATCCGTAGATTGCTATGAACTTCTCATCAGGAACTGTGAGGTTGGCAAACTCTTCCTCTGTGTTTGCCGCTGAGTAGGTGTGACTCCACTCCTCCGTTGAGAGCCCGAGGTCGCTTGGGAAGAGGTCGATTATGGTGTAGTCGGCGGGGTTCTTACCCTTGGCTCTGATGGCGTCCGCAAGCTTGCTCTTTGCGAGCTCCCTGATGTTCTGTATCTGGTCTTCCCTCAAGCTTGTTCCAAACCTTGCATAGCTCTCAACTGCAAACTCCACTTCAACCACCTCCGGCTTTTTTCCTTGTTCCGTCGCTCTTTCTATTCCGATGTTTGTTGCCGAGCCTTATATCTTTTGTCGGGAAAATGGGGAAAAGGGAGAAAAAGTTAAATACTTTGATTGCGAACATTGGGTTGAAAACCAAAGGTTGACAACCAAGGGTGGTCGGATGAACGGGCGAAGGTACCGCTACCTAAAGGTGAGGTTGACGGATAAAGAGTGGTTCGAGCTAAAAGAGCTGAAGGCAAAGATGCATTGCGAGACGTGGGACGACCTCGTAAAAAAACTAATAAAGAACAAGGATGCACTCGTTAGAACCTTTTCTTCCTTGCCGCCGTGAACATCAGTCCGAGCGGTAGCATAAACGTCATCACGGGCAACAGAGATGGCTTCGCTTCTACTTCCGTCGGTTGGGTTAGCTCTCTGAATGCATAGAGAACGTGCTTGGCCTTGCACACGACGCCGTAGCCCGTCACCTCGTTCCCCGCAAACACGAGCCCCACAAACTGTCCATCCTTGTCAACGACGCTGCCGCTGTCCCCGCCCTTCGAGAACGGGTTGCCCTTGACGAGGATGACGTCGTGGAAGGCTGCCCACTTGTCATCGCTGTACCAGACCTTGACGACCGCCGAAGTGGATTCCACCGTTCCATATGTAGTTCCGGTAGTTCTGCCGGTCTTCCTTACCTCTTCTCCTTCCCTCGGCTCGTACGGTGTCATAACCACTTGATAGTCCTCAACTTCTCCAACAACAACATTATTGACGTGGTTGGCGGTCGCAACAGCGACGGCCAAATCGGCATAGTTTTCTGCAGTAACATCGTTAAACCATATCTTAGCGTATCCGATAAGCTCCCCGACCACATCTTTCTCCGGGTCGCCATGGTCATAAACCCCCGGCTGGATAACTTTTGCAGACTTGACGAAGTTGCCTTCCATATCCATAGCTATGACGTGGGCGTTCGTTAGGATGTGGCCGTTGTGGACAATTCCCAAGGTCCCGGCGGTCGTGTACTCGTTGCTTATGCTTATCCCGCCGACCAATGGCCTTACTCTACCTCTCCTTTCGGCAATGCTTAGGCCGAGAGCCCTAAGCCTCCCAGTGACCACCACCTTAACCGGCTTGCCGGCCAAAGACATCGGTACCGCATCGATGTATTTCTCGCTCTCGACAAATATCTTTATATCCTTGCTTGAGCCAATTCCCACAACGCCTTCGAGGTCGAGGATATTTTTCGCCGTCCTCCTCAGCACGTCGAACCTCATATGCTTATCCTCCCGGTCACCCTGCACTCAACCGGGTAACCTTCGAGCCTTGAGGGGACGTTTTGACACACTTCAGGGCTCTCAATCAAGACAACAATAACGTTCCTTGCCGTGTCGGCAAAAACTCCCACAACACCAGGGATTGACAAAAGGCTCCGCTCATACTTCTTCTTAACATCTGTAACGGCCATAAAATCACCTCTTAAAGGCATTGTAAGCTATCCAAGCGCCAAACCCAAACGTGAAGATGGGCAAGATGACTTTCCAAAAGTACTCGCTCAACTGCTCCCTATAATAGTACGCAAAGAACGCCATCCCGGCCAGGACCACGGCGAGGGTTATTAGCTGGAGCGAGTTGTGCTCGGCCAACTGCTTGGCTTCCTCCGGCGAATAGCCCGCTTGAACAAGCATCTGCTTTACCGCTTCCCTGTACTCCGGCAAGACGCCGCTCTTTTGCTGTGGGATTAGATAAACGTAATCTCCTTGCCTAACCACGTCAACGCCGTAAAAAATTGAAAGCGCTGATTTTACCTTTTCGAACTCTTCCGCCGGCACTGCCACGTAGTTTTCGCCGATGTAAATCGTCATCGCCTCACCGCTCCTACCACTCTTTCGGCGTAGGGTCTTACGACTTCCCTAGCCCTTTCAACGTATGGTCTAACCTTCCTCACGTACTCGGACTTCTTCCTGACGGCAAGCACGGCACCAATGCCAAGCCCCGCAAGTCCCCAGAACCAAGCCGACTTCCAGAGCGATACTTTTGGTTCGAGGACAAACGTTGCGCCCACCACTTCGCCTTCCTTGACGTAAACTCTCCACACGTCGTCAATGACTTCCCCAACGTTGGCCCTTATCTCCTTGACCTTGTAGCCTTCCTTCTCGACCTTTATGTCGTAAACTCCGGGAGGCACTTGTGCGGAGTATGGAGTTGTTCCCTTCCTCTCGTCATTGATGTAAACCGTCGCTCCCATAGGCTCGCTGTCAACGTTGATTTGAGCATAGCCCGGCGTAATCGGGGAGGTTATTATTATCTGCTTCATCAAGGCGGTGTTGTATCCGCCCTCATCGCTAGTCCTTGCCCCGATGTAGTATGCCCCGGTGCTTAAGCTCGCCGGCACGATGTAGTCGTACCAGTCGTCAATGTCCTTCCACGGCCAGAACGGGTTCGCCTCTCCCACCTTCTGCTCCCCGATAATCTTCACGCCGTCGTACAACGCAACGTAAACATCCCTTGAGAATACGTCGGCGCCGACGCTGAACTTTATGTGGACGTTGACCTTCTTCCCGGCCGGAATTCTTGGAATTTCCTTTGTCAAGTCATACTCTACATTGTCTGCCCTAAGCTTGTCGATTTCCTTAACCACTACTGCCATCTTGTTCTCCTCCTAAAATTCAAAAAAGAAAAGTCAAATCATGGAGGAACCGGTGCACCGACGGTTGGCTTTGGTGCCTTGGCTGGAGCAGGGGCCGGTGTAACAACTTTCTCAACAACTACTGGAACCTTTTGAACTTTTTGAGTTGTTATGCCGGCAATATTGGCTGTTGCCTTAACTACGCCAGGCAAGGAGGCATAGAAGGCGGCTTCGCTGAACTCTCTCTCGTAGTCGAAGTAGTTGATGAGGAAGCTTGCCCCTGCAATTCCGAGCTTAAGGGCGTCTGAACCGCTGAGGGGGCCGACCTTCTTGTCTGCCAAGTACTTCTCGCCGGCGAGGTCAATAAGCCCAACGCCGGCGGCCGCCAAGGCCTTTTCCATAGTTATTCTTGCCATCTCCGCTCACCCCCTCAGACCCTCCTTATCCTTGCTAGTTCTTCTCTCCTTCCTCTGGCCTTCTCTTCAAGCATTCTTCTAAGCTCTTCCTCAGTGTGGAATGACCTCTTCACTCTGCTTGGGTACTCCTCTGGCTCGAGCCTGTCGGCGGCTCTGTATCCTCTCAAGGTCTCCTGTATGAATGAAGCGGCTCCGGGCAGTCCGTTTCTAAGCCCTCTCATGCCTCTGGCTTGGTGAGCAATGTCTGCGAAGGTAAGCCTCACTTCAATCTGCCCGAGTGTTGGGTTCTCGATGGTGTATGGTGCGTTTCTTATGATCAAGGCCTTCTTGCTCCAGCTCATTGCACCGGGGCCGTAGATCTGGACACCCTTTGCACCAATGGCACTCCTTGGCATTGGCTTACCAAAGGCCGCTAAAAGGGTTTGTGGTCTCAGCAACACCATTTGGGCACCACCTCACGGGAGTTTTCATTATATAATTGTGCATTTGGAAAATAAAAGCTTTTCTAGAAGCAAAAGGGGAAAAAGGAGAATTTGCCTACCCGAACAGTCCGAGGACAAGCGCCGCTATCGGATCCCTCGGAAACTCGGTGACAACGTACCTACCGTCCTTGTCCCTCGAGATGTAGCCGAGCCTCGTGAGCTCGCCGATGATTTTCCATATGTCTTCCTCCTTCTCGACCAACGGGCGGAGCGTCTCCTCGACTTCACGCCAGGTCAAGGGGCTCTTTGCAACCAATGCTCGGTGGTACTTGCGCAAGTGTGGTGGCAGTCTGTGCCTCTTGTAGAACTGGAGCATCTTCTTCAAGCCCTTGTTCACGGAGCCGAATTGCTCCTCAAGCTCCCTTATCACATCCACGTCGAGCTTCACCGTGTACTTCCTTTCGCCCTTCAGCAAAGTGTAAACTTGCGTGGGGCTTAAGCGGTAGCCGAACTTCTCCTCGATTAGGTCTGGAAGCGTTTTTATCCTCGTGCCGTCTGGCTTGGGCTTTGACGTCACTGGGACTTCCTTTCGCTTCGAGAGGGCGAACTTCCTAATCTCCTCAAGCGTCTCCGGGGGGATGTCGGAGAGCCTCACCATATCAACCCCTCCTTAAGTACTCGGCAAGGATGACCTCCCACTTCCTCGGCCTTTCAGTCCGCCCGAACCTTTCGCCCTTCATCTGCTTGACCATCTCGGCCGCCGGGGGAAGCTCGCCGGTGAATTTTCTCCCTCTTGCCTTCCTCGCCAGCTCCGCAAACCTTAACCTTGACTTTATCTGATTAATAGTGGGGTCATAAGCAGTCCTCGGCTTTGCACGGAGGAACGCTATCGGCCTCGGCTTTCGTCTGAAGACCAGCTGGATGGGCTTGTCGTCCCTTAAGTAGTAATCCTCGAGCTCGAGCTCCCTCTCGGCTAGCTTCTTTATCTTCTCCTTTAGCTCTACTCGAAGAGCTCCCATAGCGACCTCCTCCCTACCTCCGGCGGTCTTTCGGCGGCCTCGACAAAGGCCTCGTAGCATTTGATAACGTCCTCCGGCCACTTGGCTCTCGGAATGCCAACATAGTCGTACACGACCCCGACCAATGCCTTCGCCGTGCAACCCTCGATTCCCGTCCTCCTCAATGCCTCGACAACGTTCCTGAACAGCCTAAGCTCTGGCCATATCTCCGGGACTATCTTCCTCATCGCCCAGAGCAAGCCGAACTGAACGATTTCGGGGGCGTATCTTGTCAGTGCATAGCTCGCCCATATGTAACGGCCAACGCCTTCTTCCTCGCCCTCTCTCCTCATCCTCTGCCCGAGCAAGCGCACCTTTGAAGCCAACCTATATGCAACCCTTCCAAGATCCTGCTCGAGCATTCCACGCTCACGCAGATAGTTCTCGAACACGTACCTTATGCCGAAGTTGAACAACTCGCCGAGGTACTCCTTCCAGATGATGTCCGCCGCCTCTTCAGCCGATAGGAACTTCTCCGGCCTCCTTAGGACTTCAACCGGTGGCCTTTCCACCCTTGGGACTGTTGGCGGTGCCTTGGGAGGCTTGGGCGGTGTTGCATAAGTCCTTGCAAGCTCCGTTGCCCTCCTAATGGCTTCCTCAACGCTCATCCTGCCCTCCGCAACCTCCTCGGCAAGTATCTCAAGCTCCGGCCTTATGTAGCTCAACGCCTTTGATATGCCCGTGTAACCTTGGTCTCTCAATGTAATCTCGACATCACGCCTTATCCTCGTGAGTGCTTCCCTCTTTGACATCCTCACCCTTCTTGCTTCTTCCCTTCTCCGTTCCTCTTCTTCCTTCTTCCGCTTCAAATTCCTAAGCCCTTCCTCGATTTCCCTCTCAGCCGCTTCTTGCGTGGTGTCGCCGGTGACAATTGCCGTCCCAAGGAGGGTAAGCTCGTCCTTTAGGTCTTGAACGATGCGGTTAGCTTCCTCGATGCTAAAGCCCAACTCGAGAGCCTTTGCCTTAGTGAAAAGGGTGAGCTTCTCGATGGCGAGCTTTTTAGCGAGCCCGAAGAATGGTTTTTCGGGTGGCTTCGGCGGTGTCGGTGGCTTTTCTTCAACCACCTTCTTTTTCTCTGTCTCCTCTTTCACCCTTTCCGCCCACTCCTCGGCGTAACGTACCAAATCCTCCTTTGTGGTCTCCCTATCCAACGCACGGTAGATAAGCTCCCACATCAGCAAGTCTGTAACTACATCGGGATAAACTTCCTTAGCCCTACGTATTGCTTCTTGAACCCACTCGAGCCTACCAACCTTCTCAAGCCAATCGTAGTACTCCTTGATACCGGGCTTTCTGAGGTGCTTTTCTGCCTCTTCGTACTTCTTCTTCAGCTCCTCAGCTTCCCTCCAAAGCTCCTCAACCCTTTTCTCGAGCTTCTTCCAATCTTCTTCCACTTTCTCGGCGAGGTCGGGATATATGCTCAAGAAGTCCCTTACGTTCTTCGGGAGCTCGTGGTATCGCTTGTAGTACTCCTCAATCGGCTCGCCCAACACGACCGGAGCAACTATCACATAGACGTCATAGTCGCTGTCTTTTCTCGCTGTTAGGAATACTATTGGCCCGAACAGATCTACTACGGGGCTCATATAGATGAGAAGTGGGTTCTTAAGCTCCTTGACTATATCGTCAAGGTAACTCGACCTAATTGCACTCAAGGAGGGAACGCTCACGTTGACATAGAAGTCTTGCAACTCGAAAGTCGCCTTCCATAGGTCGTAAAACTGTCCTCTCTTAACCAACCTCTCGATGACGTCCTTTGACTCGGGAATATCATCGTAGTCCGTTACTGCAAACACTCCATTGTAGAAGTCGATTGCCACAGTGTCCCCAAAGTCTGAGAACTTCATAAGTCGCATTTCCGAGAGCACATCTTTTCCATCCCGCAAGTCCAGCCATCCGAACTCGTGTCGCTTCTTTGGCATTTCGAGCAAGGGAGAGAGGTCGAACGTGCTCTCCTCGACCTCAACGTCTATCGTCTTGCCACCAATGACAAAGTAAGCCTTTTTGCCCTTAATTTCAATTCTGTCCACCTTATCAGCGTCACTTTTCCTAGCGATTGGTAGCTCGAACATTATCGCCCTATCGACCTTTATTGAAGGAACCTCCGTGAACCCCACCGAAACCCTCGAGGAGTCCATAAACCACAGAATGTTCGGAGGATACAACCCCAATTGCCAAGCCCCGAGCACCTTGGCGTATCTTATGAGTTGTTGGACGTTGGGCAAGCCAGGTATTGTGATTTCTTCCGCCACGAACATCACCTCCGTCGCCTCTTATTTTTACTTTTGCGTTTCTTCCTTTTAGCATTTTTTCTGCTTTTGTTGAATTTGCTCACTCCGTAGTCCGTCGCTATGTGCAATAATCCAGCCAAAAAGCCTTCCGGGTCATCGTGGTACTTCAAAAAAAGAGTGAAAGGGTCGTGCCTAAGGATGCGGTGCCGTGCTTTAAGCCACTTGTACGGCTCGTCAACCCATCTGTCGACGTCTGGCCGTGCTCGGCCCAAAATTAGCCTTTCCACAAGGTGATGGATCCTGTGCTCTGGCACTTTCAGACCCCCATCTTATATAGTATGTAGGATATTAAAAAGCTAACCAAGTTGGGCTTGTCCTTCAACAGCTCATAGAGGTCTCTGCGATATTGGAAGAGCATTTGGAGGAAGAGCTGGTCGCCTTTGCTCTTCAACTCCACAACCCAACCGTTGTTCCGCCTAATTATCGTCCCCACTATTCGCAAAGACGAATTCACCAGCGCCTTTACTTTGAAGTTGCCTGCAATTGCTTCATCTAAGAGCTCAAAGCTCAAAAGCTCCGGGTGCTCCTCGAGGACTTGAAGGGCTTCCTGCGGGGTTATTTGCCTCCCTGCCGCCGACGACATATATTCAACGAGCTTGTTGAGCGAGTAATCAGCCAGCTTGCTCGCTATGCTCGCCAGCCTCGATATTTGCTTCAACTGCTCCACTTCCGCCGGCGTTAGCTTCTCCACCTCCTCCGCCACCGCTCATCCCTCCAAACAAACCTTTCACGGCCTGCGTAAACTTAGCAACCTCGCTCTGTCCTTGCGGGGTCGTTGCCGCCGAAACGATACCGTCTATGATCGCCGTTGCCAATTCTAACGCCATTGTCATCTTCTTCTCTTGAATGCCCATCTCCTGCTCAATCTGCCTTCTGATTTCTTCCTCACGCTTCTTCCACTCCTCCTCCATCATCCGCTTGAGCTGTTCCCAGCTCGGCGGAGCCTCAATCTTGTATCCAAGCCTCCTCAAAGTCTCAATGGCCTTATCGAGGTCTACGTCCTCCTTTCCCTCCTTGACCAGCCCGAGCTTTTTGAGCTTCTCCTTCGTCTGCTCCACCTTCTGCAGATATCTTTCGAGCTTGTCTATCTCGTCGCCTTCCTCTTCCTCATCCCTCCTGCCGTTTCCAGCCTCAAGCTGAGCTATCCTCTGCTCTAACTTCTGCACGTATTCCTGAAATTCCTGAAAAACGCTTATCGTTTGATTTAGCATTTCCTGAACTTCCTTCTTTTCCTTCTCCTCCTTAAGGGCTTGTATTTCTCTCCTCAAGTCTTCAATGAGCTTTGAGCTGTCGTCGCCGTAAGCCGCCTTTATAGCTGCAGTTATCATTGCAACCCTCTCAGCTATCTTCTCCGCCGAGGATTTGCCCCCCTGAACCGCTTGCATCATCAAAGGCATCGCTAAGGGCTGCATTTGGGCGGGAAGCTGCTGGACAATCTGCCCTGTGTCAACAAGCCTTGCCAAAGAGGTCTTAAGCTCCTCGTACTCATCTGTGCCCTTTATTGCCTCCAAAAACGCTTGGGCTTGCTCCTCAGGAATGTTCTTCCTCTTTGCCAGCGCCTTCACCATCAGCTCTTCCAGCTCCAACCTCGACACCTCCAACATTCGCAATATTCACATTATTACATAAGTTAGGAGCCTTAACACCCAAACCGTATTGTGCGACCATTAGGTTTAGCACGAAGTTCCTCAGCTGCTCCTCATCCATCGTTGAAACGGCGGCGTAGAGGGCTATCGTCGCTTGATCTCTCTGCTGCTTCAACTGCTCGATTATTTCCTCAAGGAGAGCTAATTTCATATCCATAGCGTCCAACTTCTTTCTATATTCTATGATTTTTTGGGCTTCTTCTTTCGCTTCGAGCAGTGCGACTAAGTGCTCCCTAACGAAGTCCGCAAACTCTTGCGGATCTCTAAAGTCAATAATGCGGTCGTAAAGCTCATCGGGCGGGACTTTCGCTTGTTGCATTGCTATGAGCGTTGCATAAAAGCCGATCTCGTTTAAGACGTCCGCAAACCAACTAACCCTTTCGGTGATGTTCTGGACCAATTTAGCGTGTGAGCGGTCGAGGGCTTCGAGCGTTATCTTCCTCCCCGTGCCTGCCTGTTGATAAGAGCTCTCCCGGGTCCTCTTCTCCTTCTTCTTTTCCTCCTTCTCCTCGCTCTGCTCGGCCCTCTCTTGCTTTTCCAAGCGTCTAAGCTCGTCTCTGACCTGCTTTGCGTACTTTCTCGCCTTTTCGTGAATTGCCTTCTGCTCTTCTTTGCTGAAGCTCGACAGATCGATTACTTTGTTCTCGCCGAGCTCGTTGTAGAGATAA
>Ga0190361_1000150_pt1 | contig 29023 bp, 24 predicted proteins | sample 48721845_MG_FD_161273 | JGI IMG/M metagenome (GOLD analysis project Ga0190361, IMG submission 161273) | Hydrothermal vent microbial mat bacterial communities from Southern Trench, Guaymas Basin, Mexico - 4872-18-4-5_MG | ecosystem: Environmental > Aquatic > Marine > Hydrothermal vents >... | reverse complement strand
AAGACAATCGTCAAACTCTCCGCCTACAGGAGGGCGGATGTCAAAGACAATGGCATAATTTTCATTTTTTACTTTCTTCTACAATCTTTATTTCTTCCTCTGTCAGCCCATAAAGCTTATAGACAATCTGGTCTATGAGCCAGTCGGTCTTGCGGATCTTTTCTTCCCATGAATTTGTCAATCTCTGTTAGGGAAATCGGCATTATGCTTTTCCCCCAATTCAGAGTCAGGCTTGTGTTTTTTCGAAGGCGTTCATCAATGAAGTTGAGGATGGTTTGGATGTCTGCCATTCAGTGCCCCTGGTTTTATTTATTTATTATTTTTTAATGCTCTAAACACCTGAAATTAATTGCTTGGATATATTTTAATTGCACTGCAATAAAAATTTAATTGCGTTGCAATAAAATAATTGCATTCTAATTAGCCTAGTATATACCTTGCATCCTTCTTACCTCTACCAATTCTTTTCAACTTGCCAGAATGGATTAATTTTTTTAACACTCTTGAAGCCTTGTATTTATCCACTCCTAACAGTTCCCTTACTTGCCTGTTAGTAATGGAACCATAATTTTTCACATACTCAAGGATAAGTTCTGGATATCGTACTTCATCAATCCCCTTTTCTCTAATGTAACTTACTGATTCACCAAGCTGTTTGTATATGTTACTGCTTAATCTGTAAATCAGTCCTTTTTTTACACCACTTTTTTCTAAAAAACCGCGTTTTATCATTTTCATCAATATTTCGCGTGTTCTTAATACATCAAGCTGTAATATGCTAGCGGCTTCCTTCAAAGACAATTCTCTTTGTCTCCTTAAAACTGAGAGTATTAATAGTTCATCAAATCTTACCCCTTTGCCTTGTTTCTCGCTTTCTTTAACGAATTTGACGAAAGGCTCATCAATAGTTCCATCTTTAATAATTACTTTTACAAAATGTTCGGCTGAAAAGTAGGAAGGTAGTTCTTTCCCTGAGGCTAATTGAGTATAAAACATTCTTTTGACACCCATTCCTGCCTTTTCTACAAGTCCTATTTTCCTTAACACCTCAGCAAGATACCTATTTCTTGGTTTTGAATCCTGTCTGAGGATATTTTCAGGGGTTATGCCTCCTATAAAAATCCACCTGGATTACTTATCTCAATTCGGTCATCGTAATGCTTTATAAAGACAGAACCAAGACTTGTGTAATCTCTATGGAGTATGGCATTAAGGATGGCCTCTCTGTATGTATCTTCAGGAAAGTCTTTTATTTCAAAATGGAAAAGTCCTATTTTTACCGTAGTAATCTTGTTATAATGCTCTATATTCCTGTAAATATCTTCAAGAAGGCAAAGTATTCCATTTTTACCATCTATGCGTTTGTCATAATTTATGTCATTTGCCATATGTAAATAAGTAACTTCATGAAAGTGAACATATTTTTCTATATCTTCTTCTTTGCCTACCAAGAGAAGACCTGCAATGGTAGGATAACCGTTTTTTATGATGCCAATTTGTTTTAATAAATCTCTATCGCTAAGCTTAAGCAAAGATGACTCAGGTTTTCTAGCCCTTAGGATATTTTTAAGTCTTTGTATTTCTACTTTATCTAAATCGTCATAAGATAACCCTTCTATTATTTCTGCTGTAAGATCCGTAAAACCTAATTCAACCAGTCTTTTTTGCCTCATAGAGCCAGTCAATGGTTTACAGTCTTTGCCAATCCTTATTTTGCTTGTGCCACCAGTCGTAGTATGAATTCCTATACCTTGAGGAATATGGATGAGCAAAATAGTAACTCCTATGCCATCTATAAAAACTTCTTCAATATCAACAAGAATTTTAGGATCAGTTGCTTCATAGATATTTGTTTTAATTTCATCTATATTATAACCAGTACATCCAGTAATAGCCTTTTCTCTTCCCCTCACTCTATCCCTCACACCCAGTACTAAAGTTCCACCTTTTTGATTAGCAAAACATACGGCACACTCTATCAACTTTTTATATAATTTTTTGCGATCACTAATCCATTCTTTAAAGTCTAATGTTTCTGACTCAAATTCCTCGGCTTTTTTATTTTCAAGTTGTTTCAAAAATTTTAGTATTTGTTCTTTTGAATGTCTCATCTACACACTCCCTCCCTTTCCCAGTCTGTTTTTCACCAATTCACACACAGCCCAATAGACTTATCTTCTTTCATCTTCAGTAAGGCCAAGAATGTCAAAAACAATGTCATAATTTTCATTTTTTACTTTCTTCTACAATTTTTATTTCTTCCTCTGTCAGCCCATAAAGTTTATAAACAATCTGGTCTATGAGCCAGTCGGTCTTGCGGATCTTTTCTTTAAGAGGGAGAAGTTTGGAGAGGGATTTTTCGTATTCAGTTTTTATGGTTTCAAAAAGCTCTCTAGATTTAAGATTTGCCCCAATTTTATTTTTGTTTTTCTCTAGAATTTGCCAGAGTTCATCAAAGATTAAATGTCCTTCATCTTTTTGATAATCCCCCAGGTAGTTTTTAAGCTTAATTTTGCCAGTGAGGGCTTCAATTCCAGTATTGCCCTTTTTATCTGGTTTGATTTTAAGTTGTGCCTCTAGCCAAGCAAGAAACCCCTTAATTTCCTTTTGTTTTTCCTTATTTAATTCAATCATCTGCTCTGCCAAAAAGGCCAAAATATCATGCACCACATCAGATTGTTCCCAAAGGGCACCCTCTGGAATTTGCCAGTCTTTATTAAGTGGATCAGCATTATGTTTTTTGAGAAGTTCAGGGTCTGGCTTATGTTGCTTTTTAAGACGCTCATCAATAAAATTAAGGATGATTTGGACATTAGACATCTGTTACCTCACAAAGTTAAGGCAACTTCCTTCTCTTGAATGACACTGGCAATAGAACTCAAGACAAATTCCTTTGCGTCTAAAATTTCTATAAGTACTGGCTCTCCATCCTTGCTGAAATGAATGATAATTCGCCCTTCTTCTTCAGCGTAATCAATCGGTTTGTCTGAGAGCTCTATGAGGAGGATATCCACATCCTTACTATACTTAATCTTTCTCATATCTTTTCTTCCTCCCTGGATATAAAGTAATTATAATAATTTTATCAGCCTCTTCCTCATAAACTACTCTTAGCACATGACCTTCATCTAATTCTTTTTGAGCAATAAGCCTTCCCTTATAACCTTTTTCTATATTATCTGGCTCAATCACCGTTTTTCTAATAAAATCTTCTTCTATTTCTACCCCATGCTTTTTAAGCAAATCTATTTTAAGACGAGCATGATTGGTAAAATTAACTTTTTTCATTAATTACCTTCTTTTAAAAAATCATAATACATTTTTTTAAATTTCTTCAGCAGCCTTTTGCGTTCATTTTCAGGCGTGACAAAGGAGATGCGGCGGATGGGAAGTTGATGTTCTTGAGTTATGCGAATTTTTGGAAAAATATCCCCAGCTTGCTTAAAACAAAACTCAAAAACCCGCTGCAGTAATTTACTATTTAGTAAGGAAAGGATGTATTTTTCGCTGATCATTTTATGGATAATACGAACGTTGTGCAATGTTCGCAAAGTTAGAAAACCCCTATTATCAAAACATCCCAGCAAAATACCTCCTGTTTCCCTAATAATAAGCTTCGGTGGTGCAAAAATCTCCGGGGACTTAGAAAAAGTTTGGACTATTTCCCTAGAGACAAAAACCAAGCCTTCCGGCACATACCTTTGAACCTCATCACCACTAAGGACGGGAAGGACGTCCTTTTTTTGAGTTCTATGTACCTTGTCTTTTCCAATTTCTATACCTCGATTTATTTTTGAGATTTTCTTCAATAGAAGAGAACATTTCATCACCGAAGGAAGTAATGTCCCAGCTTGTGGATCGAGTGGAACTCCTGGGATATTTAAGAAAGAATCTTGTTTGATATAGTAGTCTTTCATATGTTTTCCTACCCTAACTCGTAGATGAATGTCATTGTCTTTAGGAAAGCTTTTCGAATATAGAAATAAACAAGTGGGCATTTGAACATCAGGAAAAACTCGATCACCTAATTCTATAATGTTCTTTATGGCAGTGTTTTTCAAAAACATTCTCCTCATCTCCTCATACTGTAAACCCCTTAAGAATAGATCTGGCATAATAAATCCGAATCTTCCTTGGAATTTCAGTTCATTTAAGCCTCTTTCCAGCATTAGAGCAAAAGCATCAAATTGACCACTAGCATAATTGTAACTATCCGCAAAATAAGGAATCTCTTCAGTATTAAGGTTATGAAATCTGATATACGGCGGATTTCCTACTACCGCATCAAATCCTGGATTTTTCTTCCTTTTATCTCCCTCAAAAAATATTTCTGGAAACTCAAGCTCCCAGTGGAAAAATCGTTTTTGCCCTGTAATTTCCTTGGCTTTTTTAAACCAAGGCTTTGCTTTAAAAGCTTCCCATTCTTGGTCTGGTGCTCTAAGGTTGTTCAGTAACTCTTGATAATCTGCCAGGCTCACCTTATTACCAAAATAGATACTCATCCAGACATCAGCTATATCCTGAAAGCGAGAAACAATTCTACAGAAATCTCTGTAAAGTTTTTCCTTTTCTCTTATTTGTTCAACTGTGTCTGATGGTTGGGTTTCAATGAGTTCAAAGGCTTTTAAAAGTATGTTTACTTTTTCATAAAAAATACATTCAAAAATTTCAGGTTGAATATATCTTCCTTTTTTGGTTTTTTTCTTTTTTAAATCAGGTAAGGTTGCTAATTCGTTTATTTTTGCCCCAATCAATGAGTTGCCACATCTTAAGTGGTGATCTAAGAAACTAAGCGGCCTGCCTTTTGCCACGGTATAAAGCCATAAAGAGAGCTTTGCCAGTTCAACAGCTAAAGGATTTAAATCCACACCAAATATGCACCTTTCTACTATCTCACGCCTTGCCCAGCGGATCTCATCCTCACCTACTTCTTTTGGAGATGCACCCAATGCCTCAATTAAGGCCTTAGCCAGAAAATCAGTCGCTTCTACTAAAAAATGTCCACTGCCCATGGCTGGATCAAGAATTTTTAATTGCAAAATGCGTGTGATAGGATCATATTGATGCTTTGGTTGGACACCATCTAAGAGATTTAAGAGAATGTCCTTCTTCTCTCTGTCGCTTTTTGTGAGTTGCCAGAGTTGCTGTAATTCACCTACTTCCTCTTCATTTTTTCCTTTTACAATTTCAGCAAAGATTTCTTCAGCCAGTTTTGCCTCTTTGCGTATTTGTTCTATAAGAGGGTCCAGGGTGTTTTCTATAATGTATTTTACAATATACCGTGGTGTGTAATAGGAGCCAGTTGCCTTGCGTTCACCTTTGTCTGTGACGAGATAAACTTCGCCTGCATGGACAACTTTATTTTTATCAATCTTTTTGCCCTGCTTTTTTGCTTCTTTCAGTGAGACATATACTTCTCTACCCTTTTGCTTTATCGGAACTAAATCTTCTTTAGCTATACGGAGTTTATATTCTAAAAGTCCTTCATAGATAGAACCTAAGTGTCTAATATCTAAGCTGCTATAATCAATAAAGGCCTTTTCTTTTGATCTTGAAAGGAGATCAATGACCTTTGCAACATAGGCATCACCTACTTTATAGTCCTCTAGAAAATGATGCTTTTTTGGATCAAAAAGACCACCATTGTAGGGAGGGACGTCTAACTCTTTATTGCCATTATTTATAATCTCAAATAATTCCTTTAAGCGATCCCAATAAGTATGCGTTGAAATAGGTAAATGTTTTCTTTTATCTATTTTATCAGTTATTTCTTTTTTAATTGCGTCTAAACTATAGTAATCGGTGTAGGCCTTATTTTCTCTAAGGGAAAGCAATTGGTTATACTCTGCATAGAATATAAATAGAAGGCGATAGAGAAAGATTAATGAATTGTCATGAATTTTCTTTAAATCATTTTGAGAAAGACTATTGTTGGGAAATTCCAGAAATCCATGCGCCAGAAGCCTTAATGATTCATACACATTTTCTTTTAGTTCTTCACCAACTGCCTCGGCATAGTCTTTGCTTCCCTGATATATCTTTTCAACAAAAGCGGGAAAGGCATCCTTTCGGAAAAAGAGGTAAAAATATCTAAAATCTTCTAATTTGCCATTTTCTAGCAAACTCTCTAAGTCTATTTCATAAAAGATATCAATTTTCTTTGAAGTCTCCCTTTCATAAAGTCTCCAATATCTACCATTGGTAAGGATTCCCCATTTTACCTCAGTAAGCCATAGATAATGACTCATTTGTAAAGAAGGATTTTGGATGTCTTCTGGATCACTCTTAATTTTTTTATCTAAGTTTCTTTCCCAGCGTTTAGCCTCCGCCAAACAGGCAACATGTTTAAAATATTTTTCTTTTGGAGTTTTTTGAACAACTTTTAAGTCATTTTTAGAATAAAAAAGAGCATAATCAGGATGCTTTATTCCATCTCCTATAAGCGTTGGCGGTTCTACATCCACTGTCCAACCCAGGATTTCAAAGACTTTATCTAAAAAATGCTTTCGCAGTTGAGATTCATTAAGAGATGAAAATCTATTTTTATCCCATAATGCCCTGATTTTTTGGTAAGCTTCTTTAAGCTCTGCCTCGTTTATTTCAAACTCTTTTTCCTCTGGCAGGAGTCTTTCTAGATAATGATTGGAAAACAGTTTTTGATTACGGTATGGAGTCATGAGCTGTTCCTTGGTATTATGATAGCGGTTGAAAAAAGATTTGGGTTCCTTTCAATAACTAATTCCTCTTCTTCAAGTCGTTCTAATGTTTTTTCAAATGTGGCTTTTAAATCATTTAGCCTTTTTTCCGAAGCCTTTATAGCTATAGCCATGTCTTCGCCCAAAAACAGTCGACTTTTAAAATCTTTAAGCCTTTTCTCTTCTTCTTTGATTTTTGTCCCAAAATATCTCTTTGCATCTTCTTTTTTAATAGATATTTCACGGTCTTTTTTTCTTTGTGCCAAAGAACAAAGCCTTTTTGCTTCCTCTAAGGCAATATTATATGCCTTTTCATAAAGATAGGGAATTCGGGGCTTTATATCATCAAAATTATTGGGAAATTTTTCTATTTGATCTCTACTGAATGAGGCAATTGACCTTGGGGATACGGGTTTGCAATCTCCATTTAGTGTTACAAATACAGGAAAGACATCTTCATTTATGGTCTTACCAGTGGCATCATCAAAGCCAAGAAGAAAGTTGAACAAAATGCCAGGCTGTTCTGTTTTATCAGAGTATTTAACCGTGGCCCTACCACCAAATAGGTAATCCCTGTCCAGACAGTAATCTATAATTTCCTCTAAAAGAGGATGACCAAAGGCGATAAACTCTACTTCATTTCCAAGTTTCTTTGCAATCTCCTTTGAAAAGACAACTGCATCATACCTCTTCTTTATGCCTTCCCGTAGCACCTCTTTTGGTGGAATGAGCCTATAGACAAATTTCTTTCTTGTTGGCTCAATCTTACCATTAAAAAGCTCAAAAAAGGCACGTACAAATCTCTCAATTTCCTTCTCAGTAGTAGCCTTTTTTCTGCTTTTTTCAATAACCTTTAGTGTCTCCTCAAGGTCAAACTTTTTTAAGTCCATTAGAAATGCCTTTTCAATAGTTTGATACGCCATCTTCCTTTCATTAATGGCCCTTTCCAAATCCTTAATTGTGGCCTCAACGGGCCTATTTTCTGCAAGTGACTTCATAATAAGCTCTTGTAAGTTAAAGTCTTCTAGGATAAGGCCGACAATTTCTGATACTTTACCACCCAAATCTTTTTCTATAATGGAGACCTTTTGCATGAGTCTGGCCAGTATTTGCCCCTCCCTTGTATCAGTAACAAAGAGGTTATGCACCTTCACATCCCTTTTTTGCCCATAGCGGTGAAGTCTTCCAATCCTTTGGTCAATGCGGTTGGGATTCCACGGGAGGTCATAATTTACCATAATATGGCAAAACTGAAGATTAATCCCCTCACCGGCTGCATCAGTAGCTGTCATGATGTTAAATGCTGGAGAGGAAAAATGTCTTTCTGCCTCTCTCCTTTCCTCCATGCTCATACCACCGTGGATGACCAGGGGATTATATCCATGTTCTTGTAAGATGTTTACAATATAATTCAGAGTATCCCTATATTCAGTAAAAATAAGGATTTTTTCTCTTGGGTCTTTATTGATAATTCCATCCACAAAATCTATAAGTGACTTTCCTTTTGAGTCTATTGTAATTTCTTCTGAAAGTTTGATCAGGGATTTTAGGAAGAAGATTTCCTTCTTTAGCCCCTCTGGTGTAGTGGGGAGTGTTAATACCTCAAGACGTCTTTCAAGCCTCTCTTTTTCAAAATCATCAAGTGAGTCTGGGTCTTCAAAGTAATCACGGAGCCTTATCTCCTCTTCCTTAGGCAGAGAGATAGCGCCTTTAACCAATTTTGCAAGCCTGTTTTTTAAGGAAGAGCGTATGGCAGCAATAGATGAGACCATGCGCTTTTGTAGAAGTACCATAGCAAAGCCAACTGCCTTGTTATTTTGGGCATTGGCTAGGTTGTAGAATGTCTGCACATAGGCGGTAACTGCTTCATAAAGCCTCCTTTCCTCCTTAGTATATGAAATAGGAGTGGTAAAAACCTCCCTTAGACGGAAGACAGGCCTTCCATTCGCATCTATGATACCAGCTTTTCCCCTGCGTATCATAATGCTACTTAGCTTGGATGAAACAATCTTTGCCTCATTTTCAAATATATATGGGTCTATGAGGGTAAGAAGGGCATAGAAGGAAAAACGGTCTCCTTTATGGGGGGTAGCACTGAGTAGAATAAGCCCTTCTGTCTTGTCATAAAGGGACTGGGCAAGCCTATACCTTTGGGAACGCTCTATTTTATTTCCCGATCTTTTGGCGGAGAGCTTATGGGCCTCATCAAAAATAATAACATCCCATGTAGTCCTTATAAGTTCTGCCAATACTTCTTCCTTTTTAACGTAATCAAGTGATGTAATAATCTTTGAGTGTGCCTCCCAGACATTAGCATCCTTAGGGAGGGAATTTTTTAATGCATTTACATAAGAAGAGTCATAGATAGCAAAGTTTTCATCAAACCTTTCCCTTAGCTCCCTTTGCCACTGGAATCGAAGGGGTGCAGGGACTATGATGAGGACCCTCTTTGCACGCCCCCTGAGGGAGATTTCCTTAAGGACCATACCTGTCTCAATGGTCTTACCAAGGCCAACGTCATCGGCTAAAAGGATCCTGTGTTTATAGGCATTAAGGATCTTGTAAACTGCTCCTACTTGATAAGGCTCAAGGTTTGTGCGAGTAAAAGAAAGGGAAAGGAGATGGTCATAGGTATAAGCAAGAGACAGTCTAGTTGCCTCAAAGTGAAGATCAAAGTAGATAGGAAGTTCAAAGACAGCATTTTGCAGTTTTTCTAAAGGGGAGAATATTTTTTCTATTTTTGTAGGAGGGCTAACAAAGTCCTTTGCCGGTCCTTCTGCGAAGGCGACTTTAACCACTGTAAATTTCCCACGCTGGTCGAGCTTTATTATTTCCCCCATCTTGTTTCCAACTCTGACTTTATCACCGATTGTTAATTCAGCCACCATTGCTTTTAATCTTTTACAAGCCAAAATCCTGCGATGTTGAAATAGGCACTGGCTATATCAATGGATTTTTGTCCTTTTAGGATATTATTTAATTCTTCAAAAAGCTTGAGGTTGTTATTATCAATAATTAAATACTCAGGGCGGTACATGATTTAGTTTTATACAGTTTTTACGGCTGATAATCAATATAAAAGTTGGGAGCTGGTTTTTAAAAAAGATGCCGTCTTAGCCTTTGCGCATCTTTTGACTTACTGGTATTCTTTTCATGGGTGGCCTCCTTTTTTGTCAAATTTATCTATTTATAACCTAGGCCACCCTTTTTTACAGGAATTATAAGACATGACCCTTAGAGAAAGTAAGGTTAACTTAGAAAATCATTTGCACTGCATATAATTTTAGGTAATTAGCGAGGTTAACATATAGATAGAAAGTGAAAATTTAGAACTAATAAATGGTTAAAGCAACTGAGCTGCTGATTGCCTGGTAAAAAGGGATCATCCCTGCCTGTTGGCAGACAGGAGCGAGTTTAGCCTTGGTAAATTATTAAAAAACTACCTAAAATCAGACAAAGGAAGGCTGTGTTAACGGATTTTTCGACAGGCTCCGCTGTCGTCGTTGAGGGGTTTAAGAAAATACCCATAACTTTGTGGCACAAATAATTCATTATATTGATGATTAAAAAAGTCATCAGTCATTCCAGCAATAAAATCAATTGCCATTCGCTTTTTATCAGTGTTTTTATGATAATTATCGTCCATATCCTTCAAGAAATAGCGATAAATCGGAGAGTCTGTATCTTTATTTTCTAAATCCTGATAATATTTCTTAAATAGTTGCTTAAACATATTTTCAATTTTATGAGTTTGAGTTTTAATTTGTGGATTGTGATAAATGTTTTCATCATTGAAATTCATAAGATCCTTTAGAGCTTTAAAAATATCTTCGCTGAATGCTAGATAATCCTTGTCATAACTATTCTTTATTAAATCTAATGCAAGAGTATTGATTATTTTATCATTTGAATCTCCGATAGTTTGCCTGATTTCCTGGGGAATATCTTTTCTTTCTATTAGTCTTAATGTTATAGCGTCTTCAATGTCTCTTCCTATGTAAGCAATTACATCAGAAATTCTTACAACGCATCCTTCAAGTGTCATTGGGAAAATTTTTTTTACTGTAATTTTCTTCTGTAAAGCATTTCATATATTCCTCTTCAAATTTCTCCCAAGTTTTTCCATAATTTGGTTTATATTCTTTGCTTAACATTTCTCCATTATGGGCAAGAATACCATCAAGCACCTGTAAGGATAAATTCAATCCTTTTCCTCCTTTCTCTATTTCCATTAAAAATCTCACACTTTGGGCATTATGGCAAAAACATCCTATTTCATTATCTTTACATAGACTATCTAATACCTTTTCTCCATCATGGCCGTATGGCACATGTCCTAAATCATGCCCCACAGAAATCGCCTCAATTAGATCTTCATTTAGTTTCAAACATCTTCCAATTACTCTTCCTATTTTTGAAACAAATTGGACATGTAAAACCCTGTGCGTAATGTGATCATTCTCAAATAAATAAAATACTTGGGTTTTATCTATATACCTGGAATAGGCGAGCGAGTGGATTATTTTGTCTGTATCATGAAAAAAGATCGGTCGTATATTTTTCCTATCAGGTACTTTTTCCCTATCAGGATATTTTCTAATCCCCCTATTATTTTTACAGGCATATTTTGAAAAAACCTTCCTTTCTCTTTGAAGATTATTTAAAATTATTTTTGAAAATACTTCGTCTTTTCGTTTCATTTTCCTTCAACCCTCAATGGCATATAACGTCAGGCTGTGTAAAAAGTCAAAAAATCTGATTAAGTGTCGCAAAAAGTGGGAGAAAGAGGTAAAATACTGATAGAAAGTGGTTTAGTAAACCCAATTTGCAATCAAATAATGTGGAATAGTGGGAAAATAAAAATTCAAAGTTAGTTTTCACACAATCTGACGTTTTGCGGGTATCTGAAGTCCTGAGCGATAGCGAAGGATTTGGGCGAAGGCACAAAGTGCCGAAGCCTGATACTCGCTTGTTATCTGCCGTAGCCTTAGATTCCATATTTCTCCTCTCTTTTTCTAAATGCCTCTTTACCTCCTTCTAAAATCGGCATAATGTCTTCACGTAATTGCAGATCTTCTATTGTGCCTAATTTATAACGAATTTTACTATTCTCAAATTCAGCAATAACTATCTGCTCAGCATCGGTATTGATAACAAGATTTGCATTATTTGTAGCAATTATAATTTGTCTTTTCTTTTTAGCCTCTCTGAAAGCATTAACAAGCTCATCATAAATAAATTTATTATCTAAACTCTCCTCTGGTTGGTCCACAATCAACGGATAATCTCCCTCTGCCAAAAATAGCTTTAACAAAACCATGCCTTTTTGTCCCATTGACAGCTTGTCAAGCGATATTCCTTTAAAGAAGATCTCAGTGCTTAATGAAAAATAATTACCGAAGGCCCATTTATAGAAGTCGTAAGTAGTTCTTGTTGTTTTTAAGAGTTCCTTATTCTCAAATATTTTCTGGATGAACTCCTCAAGCGAGGCAAACAATTCCTCTAAGGTGTTCTCAGTAATTGCAGTCTCCAGTATTTTGGCACATTTTTCTATCTCATCTATATTGATTCTTCTCTGATCTAAAATAGCCAATCCAAATTCTATAAATCTGTCCTTGTCAAAGTAGACATTTGATTTAAAATCAATACCACCCATTATTTCACTTTTACCCGTTGAAAACACATCAATAACTTCTTTGTAATATTCCTTCCATTCCCAGTATTTACTTAAAAGAGTCTTGTATTTTTCTATCCTTTCACTTTCAAGAGATTTTATTTTTTCTTTTTTCTCCTGCAACTGCTCTAATTGTTTCTTTAAAATGTCAATTTCGGCTTTTATCCCCTCTATATCTTTTAGAAGCTCAGCATGTGTCTTTTCAATTCCAGAAAGTTGACTTAATTGTCCTTTTTTCTTTTCAATCTCTTTTGTAACCTCTCCAACTTTTGAAGGGATGAGTTTGAGTGCTTTTTTAATTGCATTAAGTTGCGGTTGAAAGTCTAGTTCCGGAATTGCCAGATTGATCCCTAAATCTGATAATTCGCTATTCAAATCGCTTATAGTCTTATTTGAAGCGTTCAAAAATTCCAATAGTTCACTTGCGAGTTGATCTAACTCGTTTTTAACACTTTCAAGTCTGGAATGCATTATTCGTAGTTGGGTTTCTTCTTTCTTAAGTCCTTCGATTTTTTCCTTGATACCTTTTTCCATACTCTCTGTGAGTTCTTTAAGCTTATCTTCTTTATCTTTTAGCTCTCCTTCTTTGATTCTCTTTTTACCTTTAATTTCTGCTATAATTTCTTCCTTAGTATCTTCTTCAAGTTCGTGTATCTCTCTATTAATTTTGTCGATTTGTTTTGTAATCTCGTCTACATCGTGTTTTAACCCGTCAAATTTTTGCTTATATCCTTCGTCTATCACCTTTTTATTGCTGAAAATGATTTCCTCTATCTTCTTATCCAATTTGTGTCTATCCCCGCTGTATTCTTCTATTTTACCTTGCGGAAGATATGTAACCTTTGTATTTTGGAAAAACCTTTCTTGTGTAAGTTTCTTAGAAAATTCTCCAATATCTTTTCTGATGAATTCTATTTTTACTTCTAAATCTTGTTTCTGGTCTTCAATTCTTTGAACAAAAGAATTTCTATCTTCTCCTGCTCTTCTACATCTATCTTCAAAGCAGTTTGCTATCAGATCCAATAGTGCAGTTTTTCCACTTCCTTTTCCCCCTGTGACAGCGACTAGGTTTCTGTTTAATGGTATCTCCTGCTCCTCAATTGATAGTTCATCGCTTATCCGTGAATTGCTAATTTTTATTGAATCTAATGTGTAGATATTTTTTCTGTATTCAGGATTTTCAGGTTGTATCCTAACTCTCTCTTCTGGTTCATAAACAATCTGCTTTAAACCCTCAAAAGTAGGATCTGCTTTTATCCAGCAAAATCTATCTTCATCAGGTTTGCAAAGCTTATCAAATGAGTGAGCGTCTGAACCATGGATGCAAGGTTTTAAATAACCAAATTCTCTTATGAAATCTTCAGGAGTCGGATGTTTTTTCCCTAATGCCCAATCTCCCGTATTTGGATTAGAAGAAAATATTGCATGGGAGTGCACAAGAAGGTTCTTGCGTGTCAAATGACCTTGACCTTCCCACTTAATTAAACTCCATTCTTCTTCAGCTAATACTAGTAAATATTTTCCTTGAAATATTGATTTTTTATTTTCCAAAATCTTCATTATTTCATCTAAAGATACTGTAATGTTTTCACAACCAACGACATAATCAGGCTTATTTTTAAAACTCTCTTCTTGTTCTTTTAAAATTCTTCCTATTTCCTCAATATTCTCTTTGTTAAGAGTTCTTTCTTCTCCAGCAGGTGTTTTTATATGAAGCTCATTAAGAAATTCTTTTTCAATTTTTTCAACAGGTATCTCGTCACTAAAAATTACATGATAGTTTAGTCTTTTGGTTTCTGAGGATTCTTTGCTCTCATTCTTAACTGTAACGACTATATTGCCTATCCTAAATTCGATATTTGGTAAAATCAAATCAAAATTTTGGAGCCTCCCTTTCTCTCTATACTCTAATATTTTTTTATAGCCATCGATAGTGAAGTAATCGGTTATACCTATTACGGAGACATCTGATCCTTCCTCAAGTTCGCTAATGTACTTTTCCCATATATTGAGTTGGTATTTCTCCTTTTCTTCTTCATTAAGGAACCTAAACTGATGATGGAAAGATGCCGGTGTATGGACATGCAAATCCCATTTTCTCCATATGGATCCTCTATTCATCTGAATATCCTCCTGCTTTTTAACAAGGCTATGGCAGATAACTTGTTCATATCCGAATAATTTCGTATATTCTTCCAATTTTGGGGTATATCCGAACTATTTCGGATATACATCCTTCTAGCTGAACTATCTTTCATTACCACACCCTCTCTTTTGACCAATGCTTAAGGTGTCTAAAGGACTTTTTATTTTGCTTAGGCTCCTATTGCTGACATGGGTGTATATCTCAGCAGTTTTGCTGTTCTTATGCCTCAGGTTCTCCTGGATATATCTCAAGTCAACACCACTTTCCAATAGATGTGTTACAAAAATTATACCTTAAAGAATAAACCGCCACTTTTTTCTAATCCCTGTCTTGTTTATTTCCTGCCAGGGTTTATTATCTCTTTCGCCTAATATAACAAAAAGGAAAATAGTAAGTCAAATTTATTCAGCCCTCTTTATTTGAGATAGGAGTCATATTAACTTCCTTCCTGCAAAATGCCATATCTCCACAGATAAGACACATTTTATAACATGACACATCCTTTGGTTTCCTCTACCTTAAAAGTAAAAAATCAGGGGGAAAATAATGCATCAGGCAGCAAGTAACCCTCATGAAACAATAAATTTTTTGTTTTACTGTGCGGTTTTCTTTCTGGCTATCATAGTAATTCAAAGTTTATGGAAGTGGTATAAGGAACGGATGCAGTTACAGCGTGCTATGGCAGAGTTTAAGCAGACAAGCAAACAGGTAAGAACATCTCTTACATCTGCCGGTTGTGATCTAACAGCCTATGATCTGGCAATAAATAACTTCCTGACATCTGCCAGAAATATCGAAGTGATAAAGGCAGGACAGGACATCCTTTCAAGTTTTGGCCAGGCACTGGCAGCAGCAGGTCTGGTAGAAGAGAAAAAACTGATTGGCTTCCAGAAGGAAAACGATGCGCACTAAAATTGTCTCAATTTTTATAGTTATGCTAGTAACACTTATCAGCACACCCCAGATTTTTGCCCTCCCCATCATTGATGAAAGGCAGGAACAAAATCGACCACCTGTAAAGGAAGAAAAACCACGTGTCCAGAAGGACGACATAATCATGCTGGACAACAAAAAATGGCTGGTAGTCAAAAAAGAAGATGATAGGGTTTTCATCTGTCCCTATCATGGAGATGAGAAATTCTATGGAAGCTCAGACTGGGGGTGGTTTTATGGAGAACAGTGCAGGTGGATGGAAGAGAAAACCCTTATCTCACGTATTAAAGAAAACCAGCCCGAAGAAATCAAAAAACAGAAAGAACAGGAAATTCCCTGGGATAAAGTCATAACAGATAATTATCTTTCACAGCTTGATGCTTCCCATTTCAGAGATCTCTACACAAAAGTCAGAGAAGTGGCCATCATGGAACCCACGGAAAAACACATTCACGGTTACATGCACATGACCGATTTTATGAGGAGGAAGTCTCTGGCCTTTGCACATGCCACCCAGGATTTTGTCCTTGCCCATCCTGTGTATGACATACAGAAAAATACAGGCACTACCAGCTGGTCATATCCCCTGATAAACGAGATAAGAAGAGAGCAGAGGGATGCACTCTTTAAAAGGGTAAGTGACAGGGCAGGTCTTTATTTCTTTGTCTCAGGTGCCTGTCCTTACTGTAAGGAGCAGGCAAAAATAGTTCACTGGTTCAGTGCTGACTATGGATGGAACGTAATAAGTGTGGCAAGAGACTTCTGTACACCGGAATACCCAAACTGTATGGTAAATCCTGATTTGTTCACGGTATTCAGGGCTACCTATACTCCATCGCTGTTTCTGATTTACAGACGCAGTGATAACAAACCGGCCATCTTCCCGGTAGGAAACGGCCTTACCGATTACCAGACCTTAAAGAGCCGGATTTTCTATTATCTCAAGCAGCTGGAGGAAGAAAAAAACCAGATGCTGAAAACAGAATTCAATCCAGAAAAATTTTAGGGGGTGTTTATTATATATATGTAGCAATAAATTAAGGAAGCAGCCATGTTAAAGAGAATATGTTCCATACTGGTAATGCTCAGTATTATCACCGCTCCCATTGGTGTATATGCTGATGAGATGAGTAACTACATGATAGATACCCTTAACAACCTATCAAATCTCACTCCTCATGCCTATGAAGGACAGCAGAGGGGCTATTTCATTGGCGGCTCGCTGTCCACACGCATCCCAAACGATGTAATTCAGCCGTTCAGCTATACACCACCTCAATTCCACGTAGGATGTAACGGAATAGATGTTGTCATGGGTGGCTTCAGTTATCTTAACTTTGACTATATCGTCAAGAAACTGCAAAGTATTTTACAGGCTGCCCCGTTTCTGGCGTTTGACATAGCCATTCAGACGTTGTGCGAACAGTGCAGGAGTGCCATGAACTCTGCCGAGCACTTTTCCCAGCTGATAAATAAGCTGAACTTCAGCAGCTGTAAATCAGCCGAGGCACTGGTAGCTGCCCTCACACCAGAAAGAATAAGGAGAAAAATCATTGCCAAAACATCCGCCCAGAAACAGAAGGAAGGGCAGGAAGATGGCTGGTGGAGTGCACTGGATAATGCCATTCAGAATGTCAACAGTGCCATAGACTATTATACAGGCCAGTATGATGCCATGGTGAATGGGGTAAACGTAAATGCTATCCAGCCATATAACCCCAGCCTCATTCAGAACGCAGCCAGGGCTACGGGCCTGGGCGGCGGTGTATATTTAGACTTCTTGAGAGCCGTTATAGGTGATGTGGTGGCCGGGGAGCCAATTGGTGGAACCAATAACACACTGTTTCAGCCTCTTGATGTTGCTCCCTGCTACACCACTTTTGATGCAGATACCATAATATCGGACTTCCTGAATGGGCATTACAAGAAAAGAAGCAGCAGCTCTGGCAGTCAGTGTGAGGAAGTAAACATGGATACCCCTGTGGTTGATGAAATACAGAATAGACTGAGCGATATATATGATACAATCTCTTCCGATGGTCAGCTGACTCAGGAACAAATAAACCTGATAAACGCATCTTCCATCCCGGTTTATTCCTTCTTGAAACTGGCATACATGTCAAATGAACCTGCCGTGGCACAGGCCACAATTGAGGAAATGGGTAATCTTGTGGCTACAGATGTAGTCTATACGGCCATTACCAGGCTGACCACCGGGCTACACAAGGCACTCACCCAGTATAAGAATTTTGCCGGTAAGGAAGACCTGGTGGGAAAAAAGATTTCTGATGAGAAAATAGACCAGATGCTTACAAGAATTAAGGAACTGAGAAAAGCCATGTACTGGTACTGGCAGGATGCCCTGGATGAGTTCAGTGATAAATACAACAGTTTCCTGGACAAATACCGGCAGGAAGAGGCGAAAGTAATGAATGCACTGCAAAAAACTGACCTGGCACGCAGCTACCAGTTACAGGGAATTTTAACAAAATAATTGAGACTAAAAAAATGGACAGCGAAGGATTTCAGCAGAGACCATTTTTCACCTGCCTGAAAAAAGCAGATAGAAAAGATCTATTCAAAGTCTCTCAATTTCACAAACCGTTTTTCTGTCTGGAGAAAATACAGGCGTTCAAACAGGAATGGAAACACATTATTGATTCCTTTATAGAAGAATATATCTGGGAATATAACGCCAGCATCAACATATTCAGGGTATCAGGCACCTGCCATCCTGATTATCAGGGCATGACCTGGAACGAATTTCTGGAAAAGGGCAAGAGGATGCAGATCAATCTGACGTTGTTTGAAGAAAACCCCGGTTATTACCTGGATACCGAACACAAAGAGCCAACCATGTCTTACATCCAGATTGATGGAGGAAACTATTTTGTTGATGCTGACGGAAATCACAGAACCTGCATAGCCAAATTTTACTTCTTTTTAAAGGAACGTGTCTATCTTCACGGAGTTGAGCTGAAACATTATAGAATCAACCATTCTGCACTTGAACTTTATACCAGACTGAAGACAAAATACCACATCACACCCATTCTCAAAAAACTATCAAGAGAGGACACTCCAGGCTGGATGCAGGAGCACTATCAGACAGAATTCAAACTGGATAATGGAGATGTCATCGATATGGCCAGAGCAGAAAAACTTCTAAAAAGCAAAAGCATTATAAAAAAGTTCTGGACTTTTATTGTGAGAAAGTGAGTAATCATGCGCAGGAAATTTTTCTTATTCTTTTTATTTTGTATTTTCCTTCCGGCACAGGCCGGGGCTGAGGAAGTATTCACCTTCGGCAATGGGGATTTCATTCATGAAATCATCCAGGCTGTGGCCACCTACTGCGGAGGCGGTGAATTCGGAACACTGCTGAAATTGATGGCCGTGCTGGCCCTGTTTGCCGGTCTTATAAAGGGACTGATTGTTCAGACCCAGGGAAGAGGCGACATGCTCTCTGAGGCCTTCAAGACCTTTCTTATGGTGCTCCTTCTTTACTATATCTGCTTTGTGCCAAAGACCAGCGTAATTATCCGGGATGAACTATTCAATACACAGACCCAGGTGGATGATGTCCCATGGGGACTGGCGTTCATGGCCTCGCTCACCACCTCCATTGAGAAATCCATTGCAAAGGCGTTTGATACTGTTTATAGCATCCCGGATGACCTGAAGTTTACCGAATCAGGCTATAATTTCGGTCTGCTTGCACTTGAAGGTACACTGCATCAGGGTGTGATCAATCCCTACATTCAGCATAACTGGTCTTGCTATATAGCTGACTGTGTGGTACCGGCTGTACTTACCGGAAATATCAATGAGGCACAACTGTCCTGGGAAAATGATATACTCGGAAGTAACGTGCTCCAGACCCATTATGCCAATTTCTTTACAACACATTACGACCCAAATGACGGTTCGGTAACACACCCCAGCTGCCGTGATGACTACGCCACCATCAAGCAGGAAACTATAAACCACATAAACAGCGAGATTGCCCCCTATTTTGCCAGAAGAGTAGCGGGCATAGGAGGTGCAGCCAGTCAGTGGGTACAGGCCGATGTAATGAACAGGCTCGGTGCTGCCGGAAGTTACTTCCTTACCCTTGCAGGTAGCGGTCAACAGATACTCCAGCAGGCAGTCATGATGAATGTGATTAACGAGGCAAGAACATCGGTCATGGCCCAGTATGCCACCGACCCCACAGCACTTCAGGTGGCACAGGCCATCGCAAACCTGCAGGCAAGATACTCACTCTCCACCGGTGCAGAAATGGCCAAGACATATGTGCCTGCACTCAGAAGAATACTTGAGGGAATAATCTATGGCATATTCCCCATTATCCTTGCCATAGCCTTCGTTCCCTTCTTCAGGAATGCTTTATTGAAATCTTACTTCTATCTGTTTTTCTGGCTGATATGGTGGTCACCCATATTCAGTGTAATCAATCTCATCGTTACCACCAGGGGAAGGAGTATTCTCAGCGCCTATGATGGATTCTTCTGTCTGGGGAACATCAACCCACTGGCAAATGGTTTTATTGACCTGGTGGGTGTGGCCGGGAATCTGCTCTGGGCTGTACCCATACTATCGTTTTTTATTGCCACAGGCAGTGTTTACGCTGCTGCGGCCGGGTTTCGCAGCCTTGGAGCTCACGTGCAGGCACTATCTCACAGTGCCGGTGTCTCAACCTCTCCAACTCCAGCAGGCACAAGCACCATGACCCGCACGGGCAGCGAGCTTACAACAAGAGAGACAGGAGGGCTTATGGGTCTGTCCTGGAGGGAGATGGGTCAGGCAACGGCCAGGGTAAGTCCCATGACCATGCAGGGGGCCTTCCAGAGGATGTATGGAATGGGTACTGACTGGATTGGAAAGATGGGAAGCTATGTGCACAGTGCAGGCATGGGCCAGAGCCTGGGAATGAGAACAGGGGAAATTGCCGGAGAGATAACCAGGGGGAAATTGTTTGGAACGCTGGGAGCTTACCACGAAGCTTACACCAATGGTTTCAGAGGCAGCTTCACAGAGTTTAATAAAGAAATGAGCAGAATAGCAACTCAAACCAACTTTGCCAGTGCCAGGTCTGTTCAGAATGCGGCAAATAACTCCCCGTTCTATCAGGGCAACACCCAGCGCCTGCTGCAGGACCAGGCAAACTTTCAAATGCAATGGACAGCCACTATGCTGACCACTATGAGGGAGCAGGGATACAGCCCCGAAACTGTTGGAACGGCTCTTGGAGGAATACGGGCACTGGAAAATATAGCCAGCACCGACTGGGCAAAACAGGCAGGACTCAGGAGTGTCTACACCAAAAAGGCAGGTGAACTTTACAATGAACTTTCCAAGATGACCATTCGTCAGGCACTCACAGATATAGCGGAAAAAGGAAGTATTACTCCTGAAACACAGCAGATATTACACAACATAGCAGCCAGTCCCATAGGACGTGCCCAGCTTGCCGCTCAGGGAATAGGAGATAGGATGATTAAACCAGAGGAAGCAAAAAATGTGGCCATGTGGTTACAGAGCCAGGGAGTGGATGTCAGTGCAAAAGACCTTCAGGGTGCCACTGCCCAGATGAATGTCTGGACAGATAAAAGTGGGAACATACATATGGGATTTCTGGCAACCAGGAGAGGTAAGACAGTGGCGGAGTATGATTTGAAAAGTATGGATACAGGAACAAGAGTAACTGATGGTACTTTTATGAAAAGAGGAACTCAAAAGACAATTCACGGCTGGATGGGAAGAGTTCAGGATAAAAATCAGGGAATAGATTACTTCTTTGTATCAGGTGATAGAATACAAAAGGGGGATATGGTTACAGTAAAAGGTATAACTGAGGGGGGACAGGAAGTATCTCTGGTTCAAAACGCTCGGACAGGGGAAGTAATCAGTCATCATGCGAGCGCGGGGCCTAAAGGCTATAAGGGTGCTCTTGCAATGGCAGCTGCCGGGAACGAACCGCATGAAGTATTCACTAACAGAGTCGCATCTGTCAGATTTGCTCACGATTATGCAGGCGAACTTAAAGGACATTATAACGTGGAAATAAGCAGAGCGGATTTGAATAGGTTCTACCAAGGAATTTCAGGTGCTTTAGGCGGCGGTATAGTAGCATCCGCCAGAGCCCATCTCGAAAGACGACACGGCACCGACTGGCAGTCTATTTCAACCCGTGACCTCGCACAGGCAACGGCTTATGCCATTTTAACCAACAGGGAAATGGGAATAAATGAAAAAAAGGCAAGAATGCAGCTTCTTACCGAGAAAATCCTGAATATAGATACCACAAGACCAAAAGAGATACCTAAAGGAAAAGAAACTTTTTCCGATGCTACGAAACCGGCCGAAGCCGTGGGCCCTTCAGGCGGTCCACCCATAAGTACCATAACAGGAAAGCCAGACACTCACGCTGAAGCAATCATGCAGGAACATGGAATACTATCGGGCAAAATTACGGATAAACTACCGCACGGAGGTAGATAGGAACCATGGAAAACAAAAACATTGCCTATAAAGCTATATTCGTTGAGGATGGTGTGATATTTTTATTTCAAAATGTCAATCACTTCTCCGCTGAGGAGGTAAGAATAAGAAGTAATGATAAAGACCTGTTTATTGAACTCGGTGACAATATTGTGAATCTCACGGGGAAAATAATAGATGAGTTATTGAAAAACAAGACACTTTTCCTGTACAAAGCTCCTGAAGATAGCTATGCTCCAGATACTACACCCATCGCCTTTGAAATAGAACCGGCAGCGCTGAACAAACTAGAAACTACTTGGAAAGAAATAACAGACAGAAAAAAATCAAAACAAAATAAGAATAAAGGGATACAGAGAAAAAGCCGACAACTCAGTCAAAAGGATTATCAGTAATATAGTAGCGAGTGGCACCAGGTTCTCCTCCCGCAGGAGGAATTTCATCGAGCAGATCCTGAACACCAATTTCCTCCATTATTTCCTTTCCCGCTTCATCCACGCCGCCTTCCCTTCCTTTCCACCAGGCGAAATTTACAAGTCCGAATATCCCAGCTACTATGGTAGACATTATCCAATCTAACAAAGTATCACCGCCTACAAGGTTTTTTGCAAAGTATATTCCGAAAACAAATACTACAAGGCTTATAACATACTTACGAAACCAGTAGCTACGTTTTGCAGAATCTGCCATTCCTCACTCTCCTCATTTCTGCTATAACACAGCCTGAACAAAAAAGTCAAGTATTTTTGTGCCATAGGGAAGCCGAGGTGGCACTATTTCTGTCTACCATGTGGAGTATAAAGATTTACTTTTACAGCAAGTTTAAAAGAGAAATGCGAGTATTATCTGAACCATGTGGGATATAAAGGATGTCTTTTTGAAAAGAAACACCACTCCATCTGCCAGGTATTATCTGAACCATGTGGGATATAAAAGACTATATTGTAAACGATTTAAGAAGATCTTCTGGAGAAATATAACTTATTTTTTTTATGGAAATCTTCCATTTTTTCTAAATTTTTTTGGTATAAGTTTTTTTCTCCACGTCCTCAAGAATTTTTTTAATTTTCTGTTCTATTTCCTTTTCTTTTTTATTTTCTTTTCTTTCCATTGCTTGTCCCTTTATTAAGCTTTTTGTTAATTAATTCTAAAAGCCTTTTATCCAACCACAGCCTCAGTCAGATTCAAAACATTCTCTTCCAGTATCCTGTCCCGAATTTCCTGTGCTTTTTGTTTAAAATATTTTATCCATTCTTCTACCGGTGCAGGCCGGGGAATAAACTCCTTTTCATCTCCTGATTCATATACATCTTCCAAATAAATCTCTATCGCTTCTCTTATATTTTTCCTCGCTTCTTCAAGCGTCTCGCCCTGAGAAGCAACATTTAACTCCAGACATAATGCAGAATATAAATCACCTTCTTTTTCAATAAGAATATGCAAATCAAGTTTTCCCGCAGGGTTTGACTCCATTTTCTTTCCCCTGTTATACTTCTTCTTTCCATCACACTAACACAGCCTGGACAAAAAGGGTTAGGCATCCCAGATCCGTGATTGCTCTGAAAGGAACCCCGCAAGTGTGTTAAAATAGGGTAGTTTTTTAAAAAACATACTCACCTAAAAGGTGAAAACACACTTAAGGGGTAATGTTTCCAGCATATACGACGTTGCCAAAGGCAATGTCCCGAAGGGCAAGGGCGTAAGCCCATAGCGTATATGCTATGTTAGACGCTGTTTCTGGCTGATATTGTTGAGTCATGATATTACTCACTGCCTGTATCGCAATCGCACAGTTCGGAAGTTTTTTGATCCACAAACGCAAGTCATATCTATCTGAGCGCAATTTGTGCAATAAATTCGGCCACATCGCAGACATTCATCTCCCGGTCCTTCATAGCCCTGTCTCATGCCTCCAACACTTATGAAAGTACCTATGTTTAAGGTATCAGCAAATGGCGTTCCTCGTCCTAGATTTATCACCGGGCGACCACAAACCTCGCAACGCATTCCGCGCCTGCCATAAATGAAGAAAAACCAAATCCAGCCTATACAAGCTACTGACATTCCCATGAATAAGCCAATAGGACCACCAAGCCAAAGTCCAATGAAAGGAGCAGCAAGCATCAAGATGTTAAAAATCACCCTACCTATCGTCGGACGAGGCGTTTCCGGGAATAAATTACTCATATCACAACCCTTCCTACTTCTTAGATTCTTCCAATTCAGCAATGCGTCTTCTCAGGGCATTCAATGTATTTGGAGGTGCATTTGAGTTTTCAGCTTTTAATAACTGCTCTTTAGCAGCTTGTAATTTACCTATCTCAGTATACATTATCCCTAGGTTACAATGAGCTAATGGGTAATTTCCACCCATAAGTTCTATAGCCCTTAGGTAATGCTTCTCTGCCATCTCATAATTCTTCAAACTTGAGTAAGCTACACCTAAATTATGTTCTACCAAAGGATGTTGTGGTTTTATTTTACAGAATTCTTTTAGAGTTTCAATTTCTTCATTTGGCCTTTGCGTCCGATGGTATATATTCGATTTTAGAAATAGCAAAAATGCCCTTACATCGGGATGGTCGTATTTACTTAATAATTTGTCAATCCACTCTAGACATCGATCATACTGCTCAAAGCCAATATATTCCATTAATTCATCTAGGTTCCTCTTATCTAAATCATCAACCTGCTTCTTTGCAGCTTCTACGAGTTCTTTATGGAAATTCAGAGCAGGTGACATACCAACAAACTGACCAGTAATAAAACCATGATTATGTTTGACGGCATTGATTAGCTCTTCATCTCCTAAATGTTTGGCATATGTCTCTGCATGCAATAACATTTGAATCGCTTCATACTGTCTACCCATTTTTGTAAGACATATACCAGCATGCATACTTGATAAACATGCCTCACGGATGTCCCCGAAAACATCAGTAGATAGTTGAAGCACCCTGAGATAAATGTCTAATGCTTTTTCGTAATTCTTTTTGCCAAGATATCTATCAGCGGCAAGCCGTAAGCCGTAGCATAGAATTCTCTTTCCTTCCATTCCTCCTATCCACTGCGCTATATCCATCGCTTTATTTACCATCTCACCAGCTAAAATATCCTTAGAAGTATTAATCCATTTGCCCGCAATGTCGATAAGTGTATTGGCATAAAGAGACAGATATAATTTTTGTTTTTCATTCTTTTCAATATATCCCTTAACTTCGCTGAAAACCTTCAAAGCTTCATCCTTTTCGTTAAGATTATCGAGAATATAGCCCAAATTTGACTTCGTTATCAACCATCGCAATTCATTATGTTCTAAATCTCTTTCATACTTCTTCATAGCCTTGGTATAGAAAAGCTTTGCCCGAGCCCACTTACCCCTCTGTGAATAGAGTTTAGCTAAGCAACAAAGTCCATCACCTGGACGAAGACGCAACCGGCCAATCCAAGATTTAAATACCTCTGAGAGTGACTCAGTATGCCCATTATCAACTGCTTCCTCTTGCCAAGAACGACCAAAAATACCAAGAAAGTATTTACTTATCTTGGAAGGCAAATCCTCCTCTCTAGATTCTGGCTGCAAAACAACTCTATCTTTACCATTACTCCTCCATTTCTCAACCTCTTGAGAAAGAGGACCACCTCCATATTCCACCCACAACCCATTACAACCAAACTCACTGGCTGTGAGAATGGGCATAATATCAAAGGCATCCGAACCAGAGTATCCCATTACTACAATTTTTCTGTCCTGTAATACTCTTTGTAAAAACAGTGCCTTTGGAATACTTAAAACTGTTCTCGGATGAATCCATTGAAGCTGTCGTTTTGCTTTTTCCGTATCAATGTCATCTCCAAGATACAGAGTCCTGTCACAGCTTACTGCTACTCCCTGCAAAGTCAAAGCAAGACTATTGTAGTCGTCTATATCACCATGGATTTTAGCTAATACACCATTTGTTCGATTGTTATCAATGGCTTCTTGATAATCCTTATCCGTAATTAATATCTGCAATGGTTCCTCAGGGAAACAAACAGCATATGCCTTCTCAATTTGTTTGTCAAAGTTTGTGGTTATCACGGTGTGGCCTTTGTGTAATGCATACGCAAGCATCTTGTGGTGGAGATTTGGACTTCCTCCTTTGAGCAAGTCCACAAATCTAATCACAGGAAATCCTAAAACATCATATAGAACTTGAAAAGTGGCTTCGAAAGGTAGCAAGCATCTATAATCAGGAACTTCATTAGGTATTCCCAATAAATCACGAGACAATCGAACATAAGCCTCATCTTCGGCGTTCTCATTATTTATCTGAAGTATTTTACAGATTTCTTGTTTGTCCAGTTCAAATATGAAATGGAAGACTTGTCGTAATATTTGTGAAGTCATTGGAAGGCAGGAGGGCCATGGATAAGAAATTCCAGCACCTACAAAAAACACCAACGAATCCTGAGAGGAAATAAAGCTTTTTACTTTTTGTAGGGTGCTAGGAGACAAAGTGCCACTCCTGCATTTTGGATAGGTAATATTGAATCCTCCCCATGAATTGAGAACCCGATCCATTTCGGAAGATTTCCACATTCGTTGCTCAACACACTTTATGCCTATTTCTGCTTTTGGGTTAGGGAAAGCCTTGTTTGAACGATTGAAGTACCCTAAAGCATCTTCCCACTCACCCAGTTGTTCGAAAGATATAGCCATGTTGTAAAAGAGCTCATGATCAGGTTTATACACTGATATTGCTTCTTTTAATATAGCAATAGCTTCACTATAACGTTTTTGCTCGAAACGAATGCATGCAAAGTTGTTCAAAGCATCTTGCCGGGTTTTATCATCAGGATTTAATTCTAAAGCTTTTTTAAGTTGAAGTTCAGCTTGTGAATGTCGTCCATCCTGCAAAAGTATATTGGATAGACTAACTCTGGGGTGAGGGAGATCTGGTGCTATCTCAATCGCTTGCTCAAATAGCTTTTGTGCTTCCTTATATGAGCCTCTCTTAGCTAATTGAATCCCTTGGATATTTAGCAAGAGTGCGCGTTTACGCCGCCTCTTTGCAAATAATTTACCAAGCAACTTCATTTTTTGTCTCTTTCATTTCTTTGCCCGATAAGCAAAATGAGCGAGCGGAGCGTCCGCCATAGGCGGCGCGAATTTTGCTTATCGGCTGGCGGGTATCTGAAGTCATGAGCGACAGCGAAGGATTTGGGCGGAGGTGCGAAGCACCGTAGCCAGATACCCGCATGTTATATGACCGAGCCGAAGGCGAGGCAAGGAAACCGAAGGTTTCCGCAGAGTTCTCCACAACACAATCATCCTTTTACTCTTTCTTGAAATAAAGGAAAATCCGAAAAATCAAAAGTATCTTTATCATCAATATTTCGAAAACCGGACACATCCATTTTGAAATGTTCTTTGCATATCACAAGATAAACATCAAAAATTTTTTCCAACAAATTAATGCAATCTTCAAAGTGTTTGGGATGATAGATTGGTTTATGTGAAACATATATTGGGCACATGTTTTTCAGCCATTTTCCATAGGGATGAGACCACGAACATAGGTCTTTCCAAATTTTTTTAATCTTCTTCTTATCTGATAAACTAAAGAATGAAATTGCATCAATTTTCTCACTCATAGATCCGTTACTTTTTGTTGAGGAGATATTAATTAATAATTCAAAAATACTCCTCATTTCAATAATAGAACTCAAATAAGAGCACGATATGATTGAAATTACTATCCAATTAACTTGCCTATCTAAATAAGGCAAAAGGCATCGTTTTGAGCACATTTTTGAAGTCATATGCATTAAGAAATCAATATCACACTTAGAATATTCGTTTCTTTCAACTATATCTTCCAATTTCTCAACTTCCTTTTTATTTATATCTGACTTTTGCAAGGGTTTGATTTCAAAACCAATACTCCCTATCGATTGTTCACTTGCCCTTAATATTGTTAAAATATTTCCAAGTTTATATGCTACAAAAATATTTTCTTCAATTGATTTCATAGCAGGGTTTAAAGTGTATTCTTTAAGATAATCAGAAATCAATTTTTTCAGTTTTTTCATTTGCCTTTCTTCATCCATAGTTAATACCAATTAATCTTTGTGTTGTGGAGAATTTCATATAACGTCAGATTGTGTGGAAACTAACTTTGAATTTTTATTTTCCCACTATTCCACATTATTTGATTACAAATTGGGTTTACTAAACCACTTTCTATCAGTATTTTACCTCTTTCTCCCAGTTTTTGCGACACTTAATCAGATTTTTTGACTTTTTACACAGCCTGACGTTTTGCGGACATACGAAGTTGCTTTAGCAATTTGAGCGGAGCGAAGCGTAGCCGTATGTCCGCTGTTAGGCGATGTGCTTTTCATCTCACCAACTTTATTAATTCTTCCCAACTATCGATTTCTCCTCGATGAGTTCTTAATATTGTAAGTTTTGTTTTGAACTTAGATCTTAAATGCCTAGCTATCATTTCGGCTTCCCTAATGTCATCTAAAAGAGGTATCGCTTCTATGTCCCTTATGGATATTTCTCCTTTATACAACAATAACGCTTCAGCCAGTTTTAATGCTATTGTTTTCTTCTCCAAAGTTCTCATCTTTGCGCCTCCCTTTGTTGATGAGGTACCGTCCCTTTATTTGTGTAAATTTAAAAACTTGCAATGGGCTTACCCTCCCAATTTTCATTTTGCAACCTAAGTAAACTATATAAAATTCTAATACAAAATTCCTCAGTAGGAAATGTCTCCATTACCTTTACCCTTCTTTTTACCTCTTTAAAACCCCTCTCTATGATATTTGTTGTCCTTATATGCTTCCATCTTCTAAATGGCTGTTTCATATAAGCTATGCAGCTATCTAAGTCCTTTTTAATACAATCTACAAGCCTTGGGAATATATCTTTGTATTCCTTTATAAATGCCCTTGCATTTTCCCTTGCATCCCTCTCATTTAAAGCAAAGTATATCTTATGTATCTTTGCTTTAATAAGTGGCCATTCACTCCTTGGACACTTTGCCCTTAGGTTAGACATTTTGTGAAAGAGGCAGTGCT
>Ga0190361_1000149_pt1 | contig 29132 bp, 27 predicted proteins | sample 48721845_MG_FD_161273 | JGI IMG/M metagenome (GOLD analysis project Ga0190361, IMG submission 161273) | Hydrothermal vent microbial mat bacterial communities from Southern Trench, Guaymas Basin, Mexico - 4872-18-4-5_MG | ecosystem: Environmental > Aquatic > Marine > Hydrothermal vents >... | reverse complement strand
GAAGCAATTTCTATATCCAGAGTGCCCTTGTAGAAAGAAGGAAACAGCTTTTTGAATCTGTCTTTAAACTCTTTGTATTGAGAAAAAGCTTTGTAAAAATCTTTAACCAGCATATTTTTCTCCCCTTGGCACAGTTTACACCTCTATATTTATTCCTGAATATGTCAGGTATGATTACCTTACCTACACGCCCACGGGCTTTCCCTGCAAAGAACATCCAGGTTGTGTTGTGCTTCAGCGCTTCCCTGTTTTGCAGCCTTCATCCAGTATTGATAAGCCTTGATTTTGTTTAGTGGCACTCCTTGGCCTTTACAATACAGAAATCCAAGGTTCGTACATCCTATAGCATTCCCACCATCACAGGCCTTTTTGTATAGGCTGGCTGCCCTAGTATAACTCTGGTTTACTCCTAAACCCTTTTCATACAGAAATCCAAGATTATTACATCCTTTAGCATATCCACCATCACAAGCCTTCTTGTATAAGCTAGCTGCCTTAGTATAACTGTGGCTCACTCCTAAACCCTCTTCATACAGAACCCCAAGGTTACTACATCCTACAGCAGCTCCAGCGTTACAAGCCTTCTTAAATAAACTTGCTGCCTTAGTATAACTCTGGTTTACTCCTAAACCCTTTTCATACATAACTCCAAGATTATTACATCCTCCAGCAGCTCCAGCGTTACAAGCCTTCTTAAATAAAATAGTTGCCTTTTGGCAGTCCTGCTTTACTTCTAGTCCTTCCCTATACAGAAGTCCAAGGTTATTACATCCTAAAGCACATCCACCATCACAAGCCTTTTTGTATAGGCTAGCTGCCTTAGTATAATCCTGGGTTACACCTAAACCCTTTTCATACAGAAATCCAAGATTATTACATCCTACAGCATCTCCACCATCACAGGCCTTTTTGTATAAGCTGGCTGCCTTAGTATAACTCTGGTTTACTCCTAAACCCTTGGCATACAATACTCCAAGATCATTACATCCTCCAGCAGCTCCAGCGTTACAAGCCTTCTTAAATAAACTTACTGCCTTTTGATAGTTTCCTTCACGAGCTGCTACCTGTCCCTTTTCAAACCAATCTTTTGCATCTGAGGCAAATACATTGCCTGCCCCCACTATTGCTAAAAAGAAAATTGCACTTAAAACACCTACCAAAATCTTCTCTCTCATTTTTCATTCCCCCTTCTTGTAGCCAGCTTTGTTTATCCCTACCCACATACCAGACTGCTATAAATTTTCCAAACAAGCTATATCAACCCCTTATCTCTTAAAATCCCCTTTGCTTCCTGACCGCTGATTCTAAGGTATACAGCAGTAGTTGTCAAAGCCGAATGTCCCAACAAATCCTGCACAATCGTTACCGGCACCCCTGCTCTTAACAGCTCAATCGCCCTTGTATGCCTCAGTATGTGAGGGTGGGCCAGGTCTTTTGGAATACCTGCTTCTTTTGCCCTTTCGTAAAACACCCGCCTGAAGTTGCCCTGGTCAAGCTTAAACACCCTTCCCCTCTGCTCAGGAAACTCAGCCAGATAAGTTGCAATTTCAGAAATCACACTGGCAGGAACAGGAATAATTCTGGTACTGTTTCTCTTCCTGGGATCATGCCGTTTGAGGGTGACCAGCTTGATTTCCGCATTCCTGAAATCTATGTCTGTTCTATCGTCTATACCTAGTACCTCTCCTATCCTTGCACCAGTAAACCTGAGCACCAGGAAGGTCAACCAATACCTCCCCCGTATGCGTCTCTTTGGCTTTGTAAGACTTTTGTCATACCACTCCTGAAAAACCTGAACCAGAGTATTGGTCTGAACTTCTGTCAGATACTGAATCGGGTTGGTGCCTACCAGCGGTAAGGTTTGATACGGAGTTATAGCCATTACACGATTATTTCAAAAGATTTAGTGTAAAAATATCACAAAGAACTGTCGTTTGTCAATAGTTTTATAAAGATTTTTTGACTAAAAATTTATTTTTTACACGGAAATTGAGGTTTTCGTGTAAAATTTTATATGGAAGTAAGGGGAAAATATCTTGATATATATTTTAACGCATGATATTTAATTTTGGGTAATGCCGAGGAGAAAAAATGCGTGCATTTGTTCCTTGTAAGATTGGACAAGGGTTCCTATCAAATGAAAGAGTAATTACTATTAAGGATATTGAAGGCCAAGAACACACAAGTATAGTAGCAGAAGATGAGATAGAAGGTAATAAGGTCGAGGTCTCAGTAGTAAAGGTCCAAGATGACAAGGCTTTAATTCACATGCCCGGTGAGCCATTTTACCTCTCATCAATTTTTGTAAGAAAAGACCAACTTATTATTGAATGATTCTTGCCAATTGGGAGAAAAAAGCAATAAAAGACGGCAGACTTATTATTTTATCCGCAAATTACCCCGTGAGTGTTTTTTCACCTTTTAGGTGAAAGGTAATTTTTTAAAATCACTTTATTATAGCATACTTGCTGGGTTTCTTTTAGAGCTACCACGGATTTTGGAATAGAGAAAAAAATTGACATTTGTAAAATATCTTGGTATTTATCCCATAAAGCCTTTTTGCAAGGAGCAAAATAATGTGGGTCTGGTTAAAATGTAATCAAATAAGTGAGGGAATGTTTCCAAACGAAATAGGCATCGAAGCACAAAACAGCAAGGGAGAGATTTTTTCTCTATTTGCCGATAAGCACATAATAAAAAAAGAAGATGGCTTAACCTACGTCAGAACTACCCTTCTTGAAAAAACAGAGAATGAATCTGTTATCGTTCTTCCCACAGATCCCTACGAACTCCAATCCAGAATCGTCAGAGTAAGTAACTCTTTCTTGAAGGGAATTTGATTTGGTTCTAAGTAACGTAGGAATTGAAAAAGCAATCAGTGAAGGTATCATTGAAATTAAGCCTTTGCCTCCCTTAAAGGAAACCACTCTTGATACTACAGCTTTAAACCTAAGGTTAGGAAATATCTTATCAATCCCTAAAAAAGACCTTTCCTTAAGTTTTGATTTAAAACAGGGTAAAATTATTCCTACCCTCTCCAGTATTTATGTACAGAAAGAAATTCCTTCTCAAGGCTACCCTCTCGAGCCGTATCAATTTATTCTTGCCAACACAATGGAATATATCTCTCTAAACATCAAAAAAGGAAAACCATGTTACGCCGCTAGAGTCGAAGGCAAAAGCTCTCTTGCTCGGTGTGGTTTACTGATACACTTCACTGCTCCTACAATCCATGCTGGTTTTAGTGGTAGCATAACACTAGAACTAATGAATCTTGGGCAATATTCTATCATCCTCAGGCCTGGAATGCAAATCTGCCAGCTCATATTTGAAACAGTCGAAGGAAAAATAACTCCAAAAGAAAGCCAGTTCCACTTACAAAAAACCCCAGAAGGTAAAAGACAGCAAAATTACTAGACTACATTCCAAACAACTAGGAATTGGTCTGTAATGAAATAAGAGTATTACAATGCCACACACATGAGATACAGCACTGCATTCGCGGGCTTTAGTAGAATTTTATAAATATAAAGAGGTAGAACGGATTGAAAATGGACTTTGTTATGTCTAACATAAAAATAGAAAAGACAGAGGTATTAGCATGGACAATATTATGTTAGACCTGGAAACGCTGGGCACAGTTATTACCCAGATCGGCGCAGTGTACTTTGACTGGACAGGAAAAACCGGAGAAACTTTTCTCGTTAACGTTAACATAAAATCCTGCCTGGATAGGGGCTTAGAAATCAAATACAAGGAACTCAAATTCTGGTTGGAAAATAGAAGCAGGATTACCTGGAACAAAAACACCATTCCTTTAACAAAGGCCCTGGAAGAGTTAACGACTTTCTGCAAAATCAACAAAAAAGCCCATGTCTGGTCACATTATTACGATATAGAAATACTGGAAAATGCCTGCCAGAAACTTGGACAAAAACTCCCATTTCACTATACAAGATGGAAGGATATCAGGACTTTGGTGTTTTTGGCAGAACTTCAAAAAGAAAGAAAAGAAAATAATAAAGACCCAAAAACACATAACGCACTGGATGATTGTTTATATCAGATAAGTTATTGTTGTAAGGCATATAAATTGCTGAAAAAATAAAGCATAATTTAAATGGGGAGGGAGAGGAGGAGAGAGAGGTAATTCATAACATGCCTGCCTGTCGGCACACAGGCTATGCAGCATGTAACTTCTGTGCGAGTCTTTGTTTTCTGTGTCGGTCAATAATCATGGTTTTTCCCAAAATGGGAAGGCCGTTGTTAAGAACATTACTGTTGCGGAATCCACTGATTAAAACTGCAATATCTCCCGTTTCTAAGTCGGTCTCCGCTGCCAGCTGAAGAACTATGCTGGAATTCCAGACATGGTCCAATAAGAACCATGCCTTCTTTTCAAGGATTAGAGTAGGAACACGCTCCATCCAGACATGACGTTTTCTGTTACCATTGTCGGGGAAAAATCTTGAATTCTGGATGAGAAACCTGGAATTACCATGTGGAATAAACTGAATGACAGGATCTCCTTCACGTACCCATTTCATGGGAACCTGAAACAACCTGACTCCTGTCTCACGAATTTGCTTTAACGCCGTGGGTGTCCCGAAAAACGAGGACCTGTTTAAAAAAACTTCCTGTGTTGCTGGTGGCCGAATCTGTTTAAGAAAACGCTGCCGGGCATCCCTTTCCAGTTCCTTCAGTGTAGGCCAAACGTCCTGCCATAACCACTCATAAGCATCTCTAATCTGGCTACCGGTTTCTAAATACAATTTTTGACTCAGTTTCTTATATCGCTCCCACAGTTGTTTCTTTTCCCCATAGACCTTAGAAGCCGATTTTGTAAACACAATCTCTTCTACTTTCAACCGTTGCCACAAATCCTGACCCTTCTTCTGGATTAACCGCCTGCATAAACACAAATCCGTCCGAACATCACTCTCAAGCTGCTGTATCTTCTCTCTGTATTTAGCTTTGGCTCTTGACAACTTCTTTCTCCAGAACTTTTTTAATTCCCTTTCCTGCAACTTCAGCTCTTTTTTCCACTGCCGATATTCCTTCCACCACTGTCTGACCACAGATAACCACCGCCGGTAATTCCGCTCATTCCGCCGTCGCTCGGCAACATACAACTCATTTATGTCCTTCCGTACCTCCTTCAACTCTCTGTTTCGTTCCAGCTTCAACTGAGCAATTTCTGCCTCCACCTGTCTCTTTAAGCATTTGAATGCCCGTCTGTACTCCAGGCCACCCCGTCTGCGCCAGCACCTCAAGGCTGATTTTTGCATCTGCCGGTATAAACTCTCCTTCGGATTCCAGATATACCAGACCTTATTTGATGTCCTGTACTCTTTCACCTTGAAAGTTTTGACCGGGAAATCAAGAACATTTATCACCTCGACTGTTTCATGCCCACGAGCTACAGGTTTTTCACTGAAGCGAACTTTAGAATCAATCTCCACTCCTGGCCATTTATTAAAATCGATGGAACAAAAACCAATAAACCGCTTAAGGAAATCTTCATCAATGGTCTTCTGCCAGAGAATCTTCCCCCGCAGATAACTTGCGACGTAAGTGTCATCTTCCCACAGCAAGTGCACACATCTCTTTAATAACTTTTCTTTCTCAGCCTCTTCTTTCTCTTGTTCTCTCATCGCAAGAGCAACATCAACACTCAACAATTCCGCTCTTTCACTTTCCGCCTGATAAAGCAAGCTCTGTCGCAATTCTTCAGCCACTCTCTGCCTATCTTCCTCGGTAACTTCCCCGGCATCCTGAAGTTCAGCATTCACATAAGAAGAAATATCCGCCCGACCATCCATAAGACTCACAATTCTCTCCTCAATCTCCTTAACCTGGCAAGCCAGCTCATGCTGCGTGGCCCAATATTTCTCCTCCCAGGCTTCATCCAATTCCATGCTTTCCTGTATATGGAAAACCTCTCCTAATGTTACTAATGCTCCCATCACTTTCCTCCTTTCTTTTTATTTCTCACTCTCTCCTCTTTCCCCCATCCCGACACTCCCACAATGTGAAGTGCCCGGATGGGGAAAAGAAGAGAGGTATCAAGAAAGGAGGAGAAGGTTACACTTCCTCTTTCTCGTCTCTCCCTATTCTTTTTTCAAAAGAACAACTTTCTTTAAACCAATATCCTTATTACAAGGAAAATACAATTCAAAATCAGGGCCAATAAGAACCCTAAAGAGCACCAAAAAACTCAAAAAATCCACTGAATCCCCTCTTACGAAAATAAAATAGGGAGGAAAGAGTAATGCAAAACAGCCCAACTGAACAAATTACCCTGAGACTTTCTGAAATCAAACACGTCCTGAACCTGAATAAATCCCTCTACAATGCAATGCGTATTACCCTCCGCCGCAGAGGAATACTCCCACCTGCACAGGGAAAAGACGGAGTCGTGTTCAGCCCAGAAGCAATATCCTCCATAGGAAACTACCTTGCCAGTAAGGGTAAAAACGACTGTCAGAAGCAACTTCTAACGTGGTTTATCAACAAAAAACGAAAATGGCTCAAGAATAAAGAAGAACTCAAGAAGTCTAAAGAATCAAACGAACCTGAAACCAGCACGTCCAGCCTTATTATGTATAGACAATTCATGGAATATCTCGGCTTCAGGGAAGGCACACGTCAATACAGCACTCTGATACACAAACTGAAGAAAGAAGAACTTAGCAAAACCTATGGCATCAAGGGAAAATACCTGTGTTACATAAAACCCACAGAAAGGTTTTTTGAAATAACAGCTCAGTACCTCAACGTATCCCCAAAAAAGGTGGCAGAGGTTGTAGAACGCATAAGCAATAGTGAAACAATAGAACTAATTGACTTTTTGACAAGAATAGGAGCAATGCCCTATTACAAACAGGTTTACAGCCATCTGCGCCGGAAAAATGCCATCATTAAAGGAAAACACGTCAGAATCAAAAGGGAAGCAATAAATTACATAAAGGAATTCCTTGCACAGAAAAAGTGCCCTGCAGCTGAGCAGATAACAGAAGCCATCCCGCAGACTCCTGCTACCTCTCAAGAAGGAACCAGATCCAAGGCCTCTCACTCAGAGCTGACTCAAATGGAAAGGCTTGTTGACATTGCCTTTAGAAAGGAAAAGATTATCATAAGAAAGATTCTCCTTTCTGAGGCAAGGCAACACAACCCTATCTCCCTGCTATCCTTTCCAGGAATGACCTGGTTCTTTGAAAGGGACCTTATTGCACTTGCAGGAGAGAATATCAGCCAGATTGTAGGGCTTGAGAGGGACAAAAGGGTCTATGAGTTTATGGTTTTGAACAAGCCACCAGAAAAGTCTTACATCCACACCTTCAACACAACTGACCATGAATTTGCCAAAAACCCACCCAATTACATTAAGCCATTCAACTTCGTATGGCTTGATTATATGGGTGCTTTTTCCTGGAAAAAACTTGAGACATTTGAGCAACTTCTGAAAAATAAACTTCTAACCCTTCCCGCAACAGTCGCCCTTACATTCCAGGCAGGTCTGGAATATTCAGATATACTGGACTATTACAAAAAAGTCACAAGGATGAAACCTGCCGCTAAAGGAAGAAAACCTGACTGGAAGATGATACGCCTCACTGCCCTACCCATGATTTATAGCCGGGCAGCGAATAAATACGGGGTCTCCTGCTACAAAGTTATTGAAAGGGAGTATGTTGAGCCAGTAAAGATGTGCCACCATGCCCCCATGGTATTGCTTGTGTTAAAGCTGGAAAACAAATATTGAGAACGCCCTGCCAATTCCAGCTTTATTCCCTTTATAGAATACAAAAATAGAAACAAGGAGAACACCATGCCGGCCAAATTTAATCCAGGGAAAATAGTAGCAACACAAAAGGTAGTAGAAAAAATCAAAACAGACCCCAACTTTGCCTCCTTCGTAAACCACAGTCTCCAGCGACATCTGGCAGGAGACTGGGGAGACCTCTGTCAGGAAGATAAGAAAGAAAATGAGTTTTCCCTTAAAAATAACCTCCGCCTTCTTTCAGCCTACAAAAACGCAAATACGAAAATCTGGATTATCACAGAGGCCGATAGAAGCACAACCACCATACTATTTCCCGAGGAATATTAGAAAAATAAGCAAAAACAAAACTTCCCTTTCCAATAAAAAGATAAGGAGGATACACAGATGAAAGCAAGGGTAAAAACACAGGACTTTGCCAGCGTCCTTCACAAGGCATGTTCTGTTATATCAAAAAAACAGGTCATGCCCATACTCTCCCACATATTAATCAAAACAAAGGATAATGCACTCCAGGTAACTGCAACAGACCTTGAACACACATACATCGGTTCATGTCCCGCACAAATAGAAATCGAAGGAGAAGTAGTTGTTCCCGCAATACAACTGTTTTACATAGTTAGAAACATGGATGTAGAAGAAATCCCCCTATGTAAAAACGAAAACAACCAGCTTGACATAAAAACACCAAAAAGCCATTTCTCGCTTCTGACCATGGATCCCCAAGAATTTCCCACACTGGAAGTTCCGGAGAATCTGCCGGCACTCACTCTGCCCCTGGATAAACTTAAGGAGACAATAAACGACATCATGCCCTGCACAGCTCCAGACCTCCACGATTATATTGCACAGAGTATTGCATGTGAAAAACGTGATGAAGAACTACGGTTTGTAGCCACAGACCGGCGCAAACTCGCATATTCCTCAATACAGACCTCAGTTCCAGATGACTTTCCAAAAATGTCCCTGATTTCAGGAAATGTAATAAACAAAATACTGTCCCTCATACAAACCGAAACCGTCTCCATGGGATTCAACCACAATATAGGTGTAGTACAGACAGACTCAGAAATATTTTTCTTCAGGCTTACCGAAGGATCATTTCCGGCATACGAAGAAGTAATTCCCACCGAAACAGAATTTCAGATACAAATTGATACACAAAAACTCAAAGATGCTATAAACAGAGTGAAAATAGTAAAACCAGAAGTCATAAAGTTTACCTTTGAAAGAGAAAAACTAACACTTTTCTGCAAAGGACCTGAAATCGGAGAAGCACGTGAGGAAGTTTCCATTAACGGACCGCAAACTTCCCAGAGCCTTAACCTGATAGCAGAAACTCTTCCCAGGCTTATCAGTCCGTTGCACTGCAGCACCATTACCCTATCCTTCACATCTCCAGAAGATCCCTGCACCATAACCACTCCAGATAACCCGGATTACATCTCGGTCTTCATGCCAGCCATCTCTGTTGAGGTAGAAAAACAGGTATGACAGGTTATATGTAAAATGTCACGAAATAAAATCCCCGATTGATTTTTGGATAAGGGTATTTTTAAAAGAAAATGAGGCTATAAACCAAACTCCCTATTCTGAAAAATATTGCATTTGCTTTAAAGTAAGACGAAAACCTGCCTGTTGGCAGACACGGCCGGTGAGGCAAGCTTGAAGGGTTTCTTTCAGAGCAATCACGGATCTGTGAGGTTAATAAATATGCATCTGACTTTTTCAACAGCCTGTTGAGACCTGACACTTTACTCTCTTTTAGGCAAAAGGACGAGCCGCAAATGCCCTGTTAGGCCTATCGACAAGGACTATCTCAGTCCAATTCATAGCGTTGTGTATTATCCTATACCGACTTACGATGATGATAACTTATTAAAATGCTCTATTATTTCTTCCGATTTTTTACCCTTTACTTCTAGCCCCCCAAGCTCAGTAATTATGTAGTCCACATCAGAAATAGGTATGCAATCCTCTCTAGGATTCGAGAGACAAATACCCCCCTCTGATACCCGCCTGAATATAGCATCATCGCGGGTTAGCCAGATATGATGTCTATTGCAACCACACTCACGAATCGTCCTAAACAAACATCCTTCTAACTTATACCTATCTGGATCAGACGAACCATCGTGCAAGCCTGTATTGCCCTTATACTTGTCCCACGTGGTAACAAGGATAACACAAGGCTTCTTCGGAATACTCCTGGCAAGGGTTATTATGCCAAGATGCCCAGCTGAATGGAGAAAATGAGTATCAGTTATACCATTCGCACCAACAAGCACAAAATCAATTTTAATTCGGGTGAAGATCGTGCCGGCTATAATATCAGGAATAATTACCAGATTAGTGAAACCCCGCCTGTGTAAATACAAAGCGTACTGACATCCATCGTGGTAGCTTAACCGGTCTTGATAGTCGGTCTGTGTCTTGGGCTGACATTCACACACAAATATCCTAATCCTGTTTGATACTTCTTTCTCAATATCAGAATTGTATAATTTCCTTGGCTCACAACCAGGATATTGCTTTAGTATTAAAAAATCCCGTAGTCCACATAGCGCCCTGGTTACCAGTTCACTATAGCCGTATAAAAGAATATTGAGGTCCGGTAACTCATTCCCTAGTGGTTTCTCTTTTAATAACTTCTCAAAGATCTTTTGAGAGTGTTTTCTAATCTTTTTGCGGTTATCATGATAACCCTTATAAATTATGGCCAATTCATCTGCGACTTGATTTAGGTTGTCTTTCTCATTGAGAAGTGCACGACACCTGCTTATTAGTTCCCTCAGGCCAAGGTGACACCTTCTGCTACCGAGAATATTCTCGCTAACTAAGTCTAAAAAGCCCTCACCGTGTTTAATTTTTTGGATGGCATCCTGACTAGTTTGAAAAGCAGCGGCTCTACCGTTTCTCGAAAGAGAAAAACCTAAGATGTTGGCTAGACCAAGAATTACAATTTCTAATAACCTAGTAGCGCTGGGGTGTGTCATTATATCATAATTCATAACTAGAGACCCAATATCGTTTAACGCCTGTGCATCAAATGGAACGTAAGTTTTTTCCACTTTTATATCTAGGTAAAACGATATATTAGCCCTAGTAATTATATTCATCACCCTCCGTAGCTCATCCCTGAAGTCATCAGCTACGAATTCAATGATAAATTCTAATTTCGAACTGTCCCATTCTGCATGAACTTCGTTCTTCCACTGCTCAGGTAACCGAAACTGCAAGGTGATGCAATGTTCTTCAGGATCAATATGTACACCATTGATTAATCTACATTTAATCCAGTGTAACCGTGCATCCTGCGGTATATCGTAGGCCAAGCATTCCATGTATGACCTTGAAGGCGCACGTGATAATCCAACATCCAATGAGTCGGCCAGCCTTAAGTACGACACAAGTAACCTAAGCCTATGCTTATGCCCACTAACTATATGCTCCTCTAAGTCACGTTCATTTATGTCTTCTGAACGACTGTGATATCTACATAATTTCCCAAACAAGTCCTTATCTACTTCGTCTATCTCCAGATCTGCCCAATGGCAGGCAATATACTCTTCCGAAGTCCTATGGTGGTTCTTTCTAATTTCTTTGTGTGACGGAATATTCCCATAAACTCTGTGATTTACCACTTTAAGCATGCCAAGATCATGAAGCCAAGCAGAAGCCAGCAAATAATACCGCTCCTTCAGTGCTAAGTTTTCATACCGGTTGCCCGGTATTAGCCTGCGAATCAAATCTTCCACTGCTTGAAAGTGCTCAATACCATGGGGGACATAATAAGGAAGTAGACCACCATACTGTTGTTCTTCTATATCGACTAGATGCCTAACCGCATTACGTATTCTTATAAGTTTTTCACTATGCTCTTCATCAAGCCAACTCTCCCATATTTGTTTCTCATCCATTTTTTGCTCCTTAAATATGGTTTTTGGGAGCCATCTCTGACATACTAAAGTGATAAAACAAAGGTTTTTGTTTATTCTTCTCTCCAAGCATAAAATATGTCCTATCTCCTCTAACTGATGAGAATTTATACCATTTGTTAAGTAAAAATCAAGTAAATTCTTAATATGCCAGCCCCGAAGAATGAAAAATAAAAAATAAGATAAAAATAGTTAGAGAAGAAGATAAAACAACAGGGGTGTGATCTGAAAAAACTCCCCCCTTGCGTACGTAGAAAAAAAGGAGAAAAGGCCCCAGATACTGTGGTGAAAGTCAAGACCAAAATTTTCTCCCCTTTGTGTTTTTCTCACTATGCAATTGAAAATGCCACTTTATTTTTATAAATTGCGTGTGCTATTGGAACCAATTCCCTCATAGCCGCTATCAAAGTCAATTTTTTGGGTTTATGATTTTCTGTGAGCCCTTCATAAAATGTTCTTACCTTTTTGTTGTATCTAACTGCATTCATTGTAGGAAAATACAATATCCTTGGCAAAGTTCTAGACCACTTCAAAGTTCGAAAGCTAAACCATCATCCTCTTGCCCATACAATTAACTGGAAGAAGTTCTATCAGGATATCAAAATACTCCTGAAAAACCCGCACTGCCAGTTCTATATCAAAAAGGACCTACTGCATCGGTCAAAATAAAAAATTGCTCCCCCAAAATAAAATCAAAAAGGAGGTATGCCATGAACAGCAAAACCATCGTTCTCAACAAAGAAAAAGAAACCAAAAACACCATCCGTTACAGGGAAGAGACAGAAGGACAACCGCCCATAGTTCAGACCATTTACATTCAAAAGTGGTTTGCCGGGTCCCCTGCCCCGGAAAAAATCAAGGTAACCATAGAACCTCTCAGCTAACCTGTGGCCCGCATCGTGCGGGCCAGAACTGCTTCAAGTCTTATCAGGCAAAAACTCCAACATGGCATACACCACCCCAGCAAAAAAGTGACAGATCTTCTGTAAAAATGCGCCATAACCGCCTTTGAACTTATTCAAAAAGTAACTGAAAATACAGCTGTTCCACGGAGGCAACCCATGACAGGATACGTAATCAAGAGAGATGGAAAAAAAGCAACCTTTGACTGCTGTAGAATCACAAAGGCAGTAGAAAAAGCCTTTAAGGCCTCAAAAGAGGTAAACTCACCCCAGGCAGCAGCCTGGCGTGTAACAGCAATGGTCCTTAAGTGGCTTGATGAGGAAGGCAAAGATACAGTCCACCTGGAACATATCCAGGACCTGGTCATAAGAACACTTCACACCCTGGGCTACCATCAGACAGAAATCCGCTATGCCATCTACAGACACATGCACCAGCAGGCAAGAGTAAGCCGTGCAGGTCTTCTTGATGTAAATGATGTAATAGAAAATTACATCAAAGACCACGACTGGAGGGTATGGGAAAACGCAAATATAGGATTCGGGTTTGGAGGGTTGCTCCTCCACTCAGCAGGTGCAATGATTGCCAACTACGTGCTGAATTATATTTACCCGGAAGAAATCGCTAATGCACACAGAGAAGGTTTTTTCCATATCCACGATCTGAGCATGGGTATTACTGGATATTGCTGTGGCCATTCACTGAGACAGCTGTTACTTGAAGGTTTTGGTGGAGTAACAGGAAAAACCTCGGCCATGCCCCCAAAACATTTCGGCTCAGCACTTCTTCAGATGGTAAACTATCTGGGTACATTGCAAAACGAATGGGCCGGTGCCCAGGCATTCAACAACGCTGATACATTACTTGCTCCATTTATCAGAACCGATTGCCTTTCTTATAAAGAAGTCAAACAGGAAATCCAACAGTTTATTTTCAATCTGAATGTGACTTCCAGATGGGGAGGGCAATGTGTACCTACCGAAACTGAATGCCTTACACCACAAGGCTGGAAAAAATACCATGAGTTAAAAATAGGTCAAAAAATAGTTACCTTTGATGTAAAAACACAATCTTTTAAAGAAGACACCCTTTTAAAGGTAAATGTCTATCCCTACAAGGGTTACCTCTACGCTATCGGAAACCAGGTAGTTACCCCCAATCACAGAGTGGTCGTCTGCCAACAAGATGGCATTTACAAACTCATAGAAGCACCATTCTTACTATATCACATTGACAGATTCTCCATACCCCACGGATATCCTCAGGTAAAAAACGTTCCTCTTTCTAAATTGAAACTCAACACCCTGTTCTATGAAGGGAAAGTCTGGTGTCCCACCACAAAAACAGGCACCTTCATTGCCAGAAGAAACGGCGACGTCTTTATCACAGGTAACTCTCCCTTTACCAACATTACCCTGGATTTCACCATACCCGAGTACCTCAAAAAGGAAGCCGCCATCGGTCCGGGTGGAAAAACCCTCGATGTCTCCTATGGAGATTACCAGAAAGAAGTTGACATGATCAATAGGGCATTCCTTGAGGTAATGCTTGAGGGAGATGCTCAGGGAAGAATCTTCCCATTCCCCATACCAACCTACAACATAACCAGAGACTTCAACTGGGACAGCGAAAATACAAAATTACTCTTTGAGATAACAGCAAAGTATGGAATCCCATATTTCCAAAATTTCATAAACTCAGTGCTTAAGCCTCAAGACGTAAGGAGTATGTGCTGCAGGCTGAACATGAATCTGAAAGAATTACGCCATAAAACTGGTGGTTTATTTGCCTCAGGAGATACTACTGGCAGTATTGGTGTAGTGACTTTGAACTTACCCCGTTTAGCCTATCTGGCAAAGAAAAATGGAGAAGAATTTTTTGCACTTATTGAACAATACATGGAACTTGCAAAAAATAGCTTGGAGATAAAAAGAAAACTGCTTGAAAGAAACCTTGAAAGAGAACTCTTTCCGTTTACAAAAAGGTATCTGCCCAGAGGATTCAGCACATTTTTTTCCACCATCGGATTGATAGGAATGAACGAAGCCTGTCTGAACCTTACCGGTGAAGACATCGGTACAGAAGAAGGTCAGAAGCTGGCCATCGCCACCCTCTCCCTCATGAGGGAAAAACTCAAGCAGTTTCAGCAGGAAACAGGCCACCTCTATAATCTGGAAGCAACACCAGCAGAAGGCACCAGCTTCCGTCTGGCAAAAATAGACAAAAAAGACTTCCCGGATATCCAGACCGCCGGCACAGACAACTCTCCTTACTACACAAATTCCACTCAGTTACCTGTAAATTATACTGATGACCTGGTTTCTGCCCTGGAACACCAGGAACCACTCCAGTGCCTCTATACAGGTGGAACGGTCTTCCACTGCTTCCTTGGTGAAAGACTGCCTGATACCACAACCTGCAAACTTCTGGTGAAAAAGATACTATCAAATTTCAGATTTCCCTATCTTTCTATCACACCAACTTTCAGCATCTGTCCTCAACATGGCTATCTAAGCGGTGAGCACTTTCAGTGTCCTCAATGCGGAGAAGAATGCGAAGTCTACTCCCGTGTGGTTGGCTATTATCGACCGGTCAAAAACTGGAACAAAGGAAAAAAACAGGAATTTAAAGAAAGAAAAACATTTAAAGTATAAGAATGTTACCAGTCAAAAGAGTTACCCTTGCGGAGTTCATATTTTCCCTTTTATGTGCCACAGGAATTCTACTATGCATCCTGGAACCTGTCTTCAAGACAACCATCTGCCATACAGAAGGTAAGTAAATGAAGAAGTATAAATTGACAAGTGAGAAAGTAAGAAGTTCTTATGGTCGAACACTTTATCGTATTCAGGCACTACGGTCTTTTTCTGACGTCAAGAAGGGTGATTTGGGTGGGTTCGTTGAGAGTGAGGAAAACTTGAGTCATAATGGTAATGCTTGGATTTATGACGAAGCTTGGGTTTATGAGAGAGCTATGGTTCTTGGTAATGGGAAAGTTCGTGGACACGCAAGAGTTCACGATCTGGCTTGGGTCTACGGTGAAGCAGAAGTTTGCGACCATGCTCAGGTTCATCACTTTACTCAAGTATATGGGAATGCCAAGATTTGCGACCATGCTCAGGTTGGTGGTAATGCTATCGTTCACGGCAATGCCAAGATTTGTGATTATGCTCAGGTTCATGCAAATGCTGAGGTTTTTGGTGATGTGGAGGTTGGCTTGCATTCTGAAGTAACTGGTAATGCTATTATCTGTAGTTTAGATAATAGAGCTGGGAGTGTTTGGTTGGAAGAGTAAGTAACTTAGAAGAAAAACATTTCGGGTATAAGAATGTTTGGCATTTGTTTTCATAAAAGAAAGTGATTACTTTAATCCTTCTGGTCCAATACCACCTATGGGGCCAGAACTGTGAACTCAAGGAACTATTTATTCGTTGATTCGGGTAAACATCCTGTTTTTTAAAAAACTCAAATGAGAAAGATCACAGATTATATCTTCATCATACTCTGCCTAGTGGGAATTGCCTTGTGTGTTTCAGAACCAGTATTCCATCACACTGTATGCCACACAGAGGGATGCAAACTTGCCGCCCAAAGCCTGCGTTTCAAATACAGTTTCAACCTGATAGGCGCAGTTGTGTTTACGTCCTTAATCCTGCTAGGTCTTCTCAAATGCAGGAGAGTAATGCACATCCTCATTGCAGCCTCAATTACAAGTGAGGGATTTCTCATCGCCTATCAAAGACTTGTTCTCTCAGAGACCTGCCATTTATGCATGGCCATAGCAGCAATATTTTTTGGCATTACATTATTGAAACTTATAACGGCAGATGAAAAAACAGGACTCATTTCAGGAATTGCAGGGCTTGTTTCCATAGTAACCCTTTCGTTTTTCATGCACCCAAGCGGGGCATGTATTCCCTCAGGAAACAGGCTGATACTTTTTTACAGCAATGAGTGTCCTCACTGCCACAAGCTCATAGATGAGTGCAAATGCTGCCGCATCAAAGTGCAGACACTGCCGGTTAAATATTACTCAAAAATACTTAAGGCCCTGGGAATAAAAGATGTTCCGGTGCTCCTCGTTAATGACAGCCGGGAAAAGAAGATAATAGTTGGCAAGAAAAAGATAGAGGAATACTTAAAATTAGCAAATCAGGATGCACCAATTTTGCACCCTTACACAGGATTTATGGCGCCTGAGGCACATCCACAGGATGCCTGCAGTCTGGATGAACCGTGCACCAGAAAAAAGTAGGGGGAACTATGCTACTTACAATCGTTAAGGCCCCGTTTGCCTATGTGAGGGCCATATATAATCCGATTACCCGTAGATATACGAAGGTCAGTTCCCAATACCCAGTAATATGTCTGGGAAAAGAAGAGGGCAAAAGGGGTATTTCCTATTCAGTCGATTTCAAACTGAGCAGTGGGTTTTATGATGATGCAATCATCTGTTATGTAAGGGAATACGGGGATGAACAAGGCATTGACCAAAAGACGTTCAAGAGAGTACTTAAAATTGTGTCCTCTTCGTTAAACCTGGCCGACGTCCAACCAGTGCGGGTAGCATTTTCTTATTCCAGCATCTATATGGGATGGAAGACACCGCCAGATAGGACACCACGGTGGTGGAGCAAACCGGAGGAGTTTGAGAAGTATGTTATAAGGCTTAAGAAAAAACTCAATGAAACTAGCTTTCTAGATGTGGATTTTGCCCCAGACTTCAAAAGGGAAATCACAGTTATCCTTGGGGCAGAATAAAGCCAAACAGGGCATCCCTTTTCTAAAAGACGTCTGTTTTGACCCCCATTGCAGGGGCTTGCCGGGCCCTACCACATTCAAAAATAAAAAATCCCCCTTTTTCTGAGAAAATAAAGTATCATAAGGAGAAATTTGCCATGTATCAGGTTGATATTTTCAGCACCACCCACCCCCTCAACAATAAAACAGCATCTGCTGCCATTCTAAAAAGCAACAACCACCAGAAAACTGTCACCTGCATTGTTCCCACCATGGATAGAAAAATGGCTGAATTCCACGCTATCAGTAAGGCTGTCTCAAGTCTTAAAAAACCAGAACATACTACTGTAAAACTCTACAGCCTGCAAAACCTGAGCTGCTTCTTTAAAAACGAACCCGCTGAGGCAAAATACCACCAGACCATCAGAGAACTAAAAGAAAAACTCAAAAAATGCAAGCAGGTAATAATTGCGAAAAATACACTCAAATATCAGTATATTTTCAACCAGGCAAAAATAACCGCCATGCAGATAGATAAAGAAAACAAAGCGACAACCAGCATTTGTGACAAAAAAAGGACAATTGAGCTGTTAAGAACCAATCTACCAACCTGGAAAAACAATACACCCCCCACACCAAAAGAAATAGAATCCTCCCCATCCCTGGAACACTTCCTGGCTGAACACCTCGAATCTCCTGACTACGGAACAAGAACGAAAATTACAGATATAGCCCTTATAAAAGCCATACTGGAAAAGGTAAACACCTACAGAGGGAGAGACCTAAGCCATTACAACGGATATGATCCACAGATTGAAAGAAAGGCAGAGATTGAAACAATCACCCTGAAAGTTGATGAGGAATTTTATGTGCTTAAAAATGGCAAACGAATTGACTGCAATCTTAAGGATAAATACTTTGATGGAATGAGGATTAACATTATAACAAACCACACAAGAAACATGATAACCAGGTTTCAAATACTCCTTGACTTTTTCTATCCTGACGAAGGCTACCGAAAAAAATGCGTCATCTTTGACATTAAACCAAAAACACAAATAGCCCTTAAAAAGGAAAATATTAAAAAACAAAATATCTATCCAGACAAAACCCAGACCACAAAAACAACTCAGGGAGAATTGTAGCCATGCTCTTTGAAAAACTTACCGAAAAACAATTTAGCTACGAGGAAGTCCCCTTAAGCAAGATTACTATTGAAGAAAAAGACAGGATTAAACCACCAGCATTTTTGGCCAGAAATATCAAAAAACTGGGACTCATCCACGATGTGTTACTCTACAAGAATGGTGAAAGTTACCACGTCCTCACAGGAAGAAAAAGAGTTCTTTCTCTGAAAAAAAGCAGGGTTAAAACAATCCCCGCCAAGGTCCTCTCAGAGAAGCCCAGTGAAGCAGAAGTTGCACTTATACTGCTCTCAGAAAACTTTATTCGCAAGTCAAGTCCAGCTCAGGAAGCACAGCAAATAAAAAACCTCATTGAATCAGGATATTCCATTGAGGAAATCCATAAAACAACAGGCATTCCCATAAGAATGCTTAAAGCAAGACTCAAACTTCTTAAACTCAATCAAGAATGGTTTGAAAAACTGCAAAAGGGAGAAATTACCCTTTCTAAAGCACTAAAAATCGCAAAACTTCCTGAAGCCGTCCAGAAAAAACTTTCAGGTGAGAAAACCAAAACAATTGCAGAAATAGAAAACCAGCTCAGGACCACCAGATTACAACCAATTGAACAGATTGAACTCAACTGGACTGTGCCTGAAGAAAAACCACAGAATCAGAAGCAGGACCTTACACAATTTCTTATAAAAAATAACCTTTACTGCCAGGTCACTTTTATCCCCGTGCAGGGGATCTTTAAGGCCATAGTTGGTACAAAGAAAAAGAAGGTTATAGCAGAAGACAAAGACATTATCACCTCTATTGCAAAGGCAATAGAAAAATTAAGGAGGTAGGATATGATTAGAGGCTGCGGGAGAAGGGTCCCTGGAGGGACTTACCTTGTCTGTTCAACCTCTCCTTTTGGGCTACCTGTGGAATACTTTGTAGTAGACCCACCTGTCTCTGTGGACATAGGACCTTTCAGGTCCCCGATACTTCATGAGGAAAACGGCACCTGCCATGTCATAATCTGGATAGGAGAAAAATTCTATCCATCGGCTGTGGATTTTATTGAGGAAGCCAGGATGCAGGGGATAAGCAGGAGGGTCCCAAGCAGCTTTCCACTTGAAAAACTGACAGCAAACTCAAAAATGATACTCATTCATCCAAGGGCAACATCGCCAAATTTCGTCCAGCTTGTGGAAAACAGCCAGCTTCCTGAACACAAATGCAAGCATTACAACAAATTGACCAGAAAACCCCAACCAATTTCCTCACACGAAAATTATAAAGAGTTTTGCTTCTGGCACCTCTACTACACACTGGCAAAAACTGAAACAGAAACAAAAAGAACCATTGGCAACACACACTACCATGTACCATTCTGCAAGGAAATTGCCCGGTTAACCACCACAATCAGTTATAAACCAGCCGTTTTTGCCACTTTTCCCATTCATAAAATTGAACACATAAGAGACAGAAACGGAAAGGTAAACCCGGAATTCATAAAGAAAGCAGAAAATATCAAAATCCCTGTAGAGGTAGTAAATGAGTAGCCAAACAATCTATGAATGCAAATTTAAAACAATCACCCTTAAAATCAGAGAAAAAACACCAGAATACAACGTGAATTCCCCAGAAGCTACCTTTGAGTTTGCAAAGAAAATTTATGAAAGGCTGGACGATGACCAGGAACATTGTACTGTATTGTTTTTAAACAGTAAAAATCGAATAACCGGTTTTAAGACCGTCTTTTCGGGCGGACAGGATAATACCCAGGTTGACCCAAAAATAATTTTCAGAAATGCGCTCCTCTTCGGTGCAGTAAGCATCATTCTCATACATAATCATCCTTCAGGAGATGTCGAACCCTCCGAAGATGATCTGGAAATGACCCACAAATTAAAGTTAGCAGGGGAATTCCTAAACATCAAAATGCTGGATCATATAATCATCAGCCAGAACAGCTTCTATAGCATGGCAAAACATTTATGGTAATAGAAACCTTACCATGCAAAAAATACAGATAAAAACAACACTAAACTTCCTTTTCTCTTTCTTCAAGGATACCCCTGGCCTGATTGAAATCAGAGCAATCTTAAAAGACAAGACCAGAGCAAAACGCATCTTTTTGACCAGAAAAACCCTGGCTGATTCCACTCCCTTCCTTACAACACACTCTGAGTGGCACCTTTGCTTCGGTGTAGCCACAAGAAGAAACACCAGAGGAAATACAGTGCTCATGCTACCCGCCCTCTGGGCAGACATTGACCATAAAAAGCTTACCCTCAACGGTATCCCCACTCCCACCATCACCATCGGATCAGGCAAGGGACTGCACCTCTACTGGATGCTTGAGCAACCTGTAAACGTGGCATTTACCAGGCAAGCAGATAATATTCAGGCAATACTCAGGGGTATAGCTCAAAAACTCAACGCAGATATAGCAAGCACAGACATACCCAGAATAATGAGAATACCCGGCACACTAAATCCTAAATACGATCCCCCACAACAATGCAAAATCCTCACTCAGTCCAGGAAAAAATACCCGCTTTCTCTATTTGAACCCTTCAAGGTCCCCATCAGAAAGAAAAAATTTCGGCCGGTTGACCTCTCACCAGGCATTTCGGACGGAATAGAAATAATACTTCAGGAATGCGAATTTATCAGGTGGTGCAGAGACAATCAACCCGAAGTTTCTGAACCTCTCTGGTACGCCATGATAAGTAATCTGGCAGTACATGAGAATGGAAGAGAAATAATACATCGCTTCTCATGCCTCCACCCGAAATACTCAGAAAAAGAAACGGATTATAAAATTAAACATGCCCTCAGAAGCACAAGGCCCCATACCTGCGCCTACATCCAGGCACATGGATTTAACTGTGCTGGATGCAAATGGAATGGCACAGTGAGATCACCGGCAGGCATACCCTATGTAGTTCTGTACAGGACAAGAAAAATCGCCAGTTAACACCACAAAAAACAAAAAAATTCCCATTCTCCAGTAAAAGGAAATAACCATGAAAGAAATTCTATATTACCTGACTACAACAGATGATCCTGATTACCTTTTCTGTCCATATACCGAACAAGAACTTGCCAACATCTCAGGCGCCATTTCAGTTTCAGAGGTAGATGAAGAAGAATTCATGGAATATATCAGGTCCTTCGGACACACATACGGAGTAAAACCGGAATTCTGCACCAAAGAAGACAACTATACAGAGAAAATTACCGTAGCCATGCTGAACCAAACTGAAATAGAAAAGCTCAGTCGTAATATCATGCAAAAAATACAGCAGAGAGTAGAAAAAGCCAGAACAAGTTTAAAATACCTGGATCTGAAAGACCTCAGAGACATCAGTCAGACTTTGTGCCACATAAGTTACCTTATCTATCCAAGATACGAAACTTACTTCGTAATATCCACCGACCGCTATACCATAGATGGAAACGAAGTAGAACTAATAGAATTTCTTGCCAGGGAAAAACCGCAGATCCTTTTCATAACCCAGCTATTTGAGTGCGGCTTTTCGTGAAGACCCCAACAAAAAACCACACTCCTTTTGTGAAAAATTAAAAGAGGTTAGTTAAAATGCGTCTTGCCGCTCAGAAAAAAATGGGCTATTACCCCACCCCTCCTGAAATAGCCCATATTGTTCCATCATTCCTTAAACCAGATGAAAAAGGAAAGGTATACAGGCTGCTTGACCCATGCTGCGGTAAAGGTACAGCACTGAACATAATTTCTCAGAAACTCTCAGAAAAATACAGATTCAAAAAGTTCAAAACTTATGGTGTGGAACTTGACTTACAAAGATACACTGAAGCACAGGCAACGCTCAACCACACCATCCATGCAGATGCACTGACGGAAACAAGAATAAGCAATGAATACTTCTCACTTCTCTTCCTCAACCCTCCCTATGACTGGGAACAGGAATCCGAAGAAACTTATTATTCAAACAGCACAAGATATGAACTCAGCTTCCTTGAAAAATATACCGAAAAACTCAGACCAGACGGTATCCTGGTTTTCATCGTTCCTTTCTCGTTCCTTTCACGATATAGCTGCTGCAGCTTCCTCACTTCAAATTACTCACACATAAAAATATTCAAATTTCCTGCAGAACTCTACAAACCATTCAAACAAATCGTAATTTTTGCCAGAAAACAGACACTACCATACGACCACCAGCTTTTTAAAACAATCTCGGAACTGAAAGAAGAAGAGATAGAGGAAATAACTGAGGTAACCAGACCTTTCTATGAATTGCCTCCCTCAAATATCCTTAAAGAACCCAGATTTACATCTGTCCGGTTTGACCCGGAGCAGGTAGCAAAAGAAGTTGAAACACACGGAATAAATATAGAAGAAGAAATCAATCCCGCAACAGGCCTGACAGACTCAATACGTCCCCTTATGCCCCTCAGAAAAGGACACATGGCACTACTCCTTGCATCAGGGTTCATGGACGGAATCTTAGAAAAAGACGGAAAAATACTCGTCATAAAGGGATTTACAAAAACAGATAAAACCGAAATTGAAGAAACGGATGACGAAGGAAACAGGGTGAAAAAAACAATACAAAAACCAAAAACAGTCATAAGAGCCCTGGATATTGAAAATAAAAAAATTTTCACCATTGAGTAAAAAATAAATGCAGGAAAAAAAATGAAATCATCCTTTATCATACACCAGGGCAAAAAGGCATACCTGGACTTCTTCATAGCTGACAAACCACCAGTTCTGGACGACGACTGCCTGCTGCTCCAGCTAACTTCAATAGCCGGCCCACAGAGCGTGGTCAAGGGCATAAAAGCAGCACTTCTAAATCGTGATAAAGTAACCATCTCCATAAATGGACAAGACAGCATTGCCACCAGAGACTATGGCTATCCCACCACTGTAAAACAAAAGAGACTTCCATCAGGATACCTGCACACCCTGATATACATAAAATCCCGGTTCAGTTACCACACAACTAATCTTTCCTATCAGGACTTCATAGTCCATGGAAAAGATGAAAATGAATGTATGAAAAAGCTTTTTGCATGGATTAAAAAAAGTCCCATTCCCTTCACCAAACAATGGACAGAATGGCTGTGGCAACAGCTGGAGAAAAACCAGCTCATCACAAATAGAGGCACAGCATACTCAATCCATCTCTCACAAGAGGAAGTCGAAAAACTCATGATAAAAAATCTGGATTATCTCAAGGCACTGATTGAGGAGAAAAAATGCAAGAAACAGTCAACATAAAAGACTTTATAACAGAATTTAAGGAAGTTCTGTCAGAAAAAGTAATAAAAAAGCTAAATCCTGTTTACAACCCTGAATCTGAAGATGAATTTGATAAAAAAACTGAAAAAAACTGTGCCAGACTACTGAGACAGCTCTTTCCAAATCAGCTTCTTGCAGTAAAAGCCCTTGTAAAGGGACTGAAAAAAGAAAACAGGAAAAATCTCTTTCTCACAGCAGAAATGGGCTGCGGGAAAACCATAATGGCCATTGCCACCGCTGTCTCGCTCAAGAAAAGGCCCAGAGTCCTTGTAACCTGCCCACCACACCTGGTCAATAAATGGATAAGAGAGATTAAACAAACTGTAAGAAACGCAGAAATATATAACCTCAATACTCAGAACGTAATTTCTCAGCTCCTCTCGTTAAGAAAACTCAAAAAAAGAAAAATCAAACCCTCAAACGCTGAATTCTACATCATCGGAAGAGAAAGAATGAAGCAAAGGTATGGCTGGAAACCTGCTTACATAAAACGCACCACCAGAAAGACAAACCCCGAAACAGGAAAAATAGAAGAAACCGTCATTCTTCTCTGCCCAAACTGTGGAAAACACATCATTGACGAAAAGCATATCTCCCTGTCGGAACATGCTCTGGCAAAAAAGAAACACTTCTGCATCCACTGTAAAAACCCTCTTTTTGAAGCAGATAGAAATAGAAGACGTCACGCAGAACCAGCATGGTTTATAAAAAAATATCTTAAAAACTTCTTTGATCTGGCAATATTTGACGAAGCACATGAGTTAAAAGGAGAAAACACAAACCAGGGAAATGCATTTGGCTCAATTGCAAGTGCAACACCACATACACTCTGCCTCACAGGCACACTTATGGGAGGCTATGCAGACAATCTGTTCTATCTCCTCTACCGCACAGATCCATCACTTATGGCACAAGACTTCAAATACAAAACAGGCACAGGAGAATGGACTGCAAAATACGGAGTGCTTGAAACCGTAACCATTGAAAAAGAAGACGAAGATAACATCTATGGAAGAGGAGGAAAAACCTACACCAGGATCAGGAAAAAACCGGGTATATCACCTGAAGTCCTTGCAAGATACCTCCTGGACAGATCGGTATTCATGAAGCTAACAGATATATGTAATGAACTGCCCGAATACAACGAAACGGTCATTTCAATAAACATGCATGAGGAACTCAGAGATACCTACAACCAGCTCAAGGAAAACCTCATCACAGCCGTAACAAAAGCATTGAGAGGAGGGTCACGACGTCTCCTGGGAGCCTATCTCCATGCATTACTCGCATATCCAGACGCATGCAGAAAGGAACTTATTATTACCGACCCAGATGATAAAACGAAAATAATTGCAGATGCACCGGCACTTATAGTCGACAAAACAGAAAAAGAAAAAGAACTGCTTGAAATAGTAAAGAAAGAAAAACAGGAAAAAAGAAACTGCCTCATTTACTGTACCTATACACATACCCATGATAACCTAAAAAGACTTCTTGAAGAAAACGGCATTAATACCTTTATCCTGTCTCAAAACATAAGCACCTCAAAGAGAGAACAGTGGATAAAGGATAAAGTGAAACAGGCAAACGGCCATGTATGCATGATCTGCAATCCTGAACTGGTAAAAACAGGACTTGACCTTATCGAATTCCCCACGGTTATCTATTACCAGACAGGCTACTCCATTTATACACTCAGACAGGCAGCAAGAAGAACCTGGAGAATAGGCCAGGACAAAGACGTAAGAGTATATTACCTGGTTTATAGAGACAGTATGCAGGAAACAGCCATGAGGCTTATCGCAACAAAACTTGAAACTTCACTGGCAATAGAAGGAGACCTCACTGATAGAGGTCTGGTTGCACTCTCAGAGGCAGGAGAAGGACTTATTTACGAACTGGCAAGAACTCTTATTAATAACATACACACCCCAGGAAGTCTTGATTATTACTGGAAAGACTACAGGAAAACCGAGGCTGAAACAGATTCTTACCTCACTCCAAAAACCATCAGGGCATTCAGTATGGACAGGAGAAAAACTGTTACTCTGGAACAGGCAGGCGATAAAATAATCTGGATAGAAGTCAGGGAAAACAAACGCAGGAAGAAAAGATCAACCACGATAAAAGTAAAACAGGGAGAACTGAAAAAAATTGCCAGAAAAACTGGCCAGACTGTCTTCCAGCTTACACTCCCCCTGGATGTGTAAACCACCCCTCCCTTACGGAAGGAGACTTCCCGGCGGAAAAGTTAACCAGGCCACATTACCCATATAAAAACCCCAAATTATCCCCTGAAAAAAATAACACAATAATAAAAGATTTAAAAGGAAGGAAAAATGGAAAAAATACTCAAAAAACTGGTTGATGAAATAAGCTCACTCGCTACAGAAGGCAGAGAAATCACGTACTCAAAAAACGCCATAGGCATTACCACACTGCTTTTTTGTCCGCTCAAGGCAGAGTTCAGACAGCAACACCCTGAAATCAAAACAGAAGGACCTGAAATAGATGATGGCTACTTCTTCGAAAAGGCAGTAAAACAGGCTGCCACAAACCTCTTTGGCAAAAGAACGCTTATAGAACCAACCATCCCATACGAATCACCACAGGGCGTGAGAATAGAAGGCCACCCTGACCTGGTAATCGTAGGAAAAGAAAAGGTACTTGCACTGGAATGTAAGGCTCCAAACTTCCTCTTCTCCACCGCAAACGGTACAGGTAACAGCATCCTCTTCTGCAAAAATGGCCAGACTGTCTCTATCTCACCACATTACCAGCTCCAGGCACGAATTCAGAAATTCCTGCTTCAGAAACACTTCAACAATAAAGAAATAGTCCACTATATCTTTGCAAAAACACTTATACGCAGCAAGTCCCAGCTTAAAAAAGTTTATATATTCCATGAGACACAAACTGCTGCAACCCAGCAAGAAATGGAATACATGATCTCTCAGTTTCTCAATGAAAAATCTCCACGCTACCCCTGGGAATGCCATTACTGTCCCTATAAAAAACACGGTATATGTGAAGGAAAGGCTATTACCCAAAAGACAGAAACATTAAAAGAAGTTCCACCACACCTCAAAAACCTTACCGAATCATATATTCAGGCTCACACCACACTCAAAGAAATCGAGGCAATGCTTAAGAGAGCCCTGCCTCCAGATACCCACATTGAACTCCCACTCAACGGAAAACCAACAAAAATAGGATGGATCACAAGAACCAGATACATCTGGAATATTCCAAAACTTTTTAACACTTTAGGAAAACAAATATTTGACTTTCTCTACCTCAAACCACGGGCAACCGCCGCTCTTGAAGAAGCCATCCAGCGCAGTGGTAAAGACCCACAACAATTCAGAGAAAAAACCAGCAAAACCACATGGAAAGCACTTTAAGGAGAAAAAAGTGAAAATATTGCACCTTGCAGACGTCCACATTGACGAAAAGAAAACAGTAAATGGCAAAATAATATATGACGAGGAAGGTATAAACATAAGACTTAAAGACCTGCTTGATTGTATATCACAGGTTAAAAACATCGCAGAAAAAGAAAATGTCTCTCTCATACTCATTGCAGGAGATTTGTTTGAAAGAAAAACCCCTACCCCATTTGAAACCTACACCGCCACAAAGGTTTTGTCTGAATCAGGTTCAATCTGCCCTGTGGTGTTGACTCCGGGAAACCATGATGCAGTGGATTCTGTCAAGGCACTGGGCTTTATTAAAAATATATATGTCCCGGAGCCATTCACGCCTATAAGGTTTTCAGATATCACTATCTTCTGCGTTCCATATCCTGACCTGAAAGAAGGATCACGCTCAGAAGTAAAACAATTATATGAGAGAAAAATCCTTGAAACTTCCAAGAAACTCAAGGAAAACAGTAACTTCCTGGTGGCACTCTGTCACGCTCCGGTAGAAGGAGCCTCTTACCCAACAACAGACCGGGATGTAAACGAAGTAACTCTCTCTCCTTCCTGTTTCAAACACCTGGACTATGCTGCCCTGGGCCACATTCATAAACCTCAGAGAATAGAAAACATATACTACCCGGGAAGCGTGGATACATGGCGCCGACAGGAAGCAGACGAAGAAAAAGGATTCTATATTATAGACACAGACACCCACGAGGTCACATTTTACCCCATTACCACCAGACCTGTGCATAACCTGAACTTCACCATAGACACCATTCCTCTGGTAATAAATGTGCTTGAGCAATCAATAGTAAGGATAGAAATTGAGGTACCTGAAGAAAGAGCAGGAGACTATGACCCGGTGAGAGTCCAGAACGTCATAGCAGGCAACCCTCTTGATGTAAAGATTATACCCCGGATTATCAGAACACAACGTATGCGCTGTCAGGAAATTGTACAGGCAAAAAACTTTGACAAAATAATAACAACATACATGAAAAATAAAAAACTACCAGAGGAAAAAATAAACCGCATAAGGGAGAAAATAATGGAACTTGTAAGGGAAAAAGAACTGGAGGCAAAGTTATGCTGATTCAAGAAATCCACATTGATGGAATCGGCCCATACACAAACCCTCAGACCCTCACCCTGGAAGGAAATCTGGTTGGTATTTATGGAAGAAACGGAGCCGGAAAGACATTCCTGCTTGAGGCCACATTTGCCACCCTTTATGGAAACTTTCCTTCCAGAAAGGGGACAATCTATGACCAGATAAATGATAACCTTACAAAAGGAGAACTTTCCATAAAATTCTCCTTAAACGGAGAACTCTACCAGGCAAAAAGAGTTATAGATAAAAAAAGCAAAAAACAGCTATGCACTCTGTCCAAAAACGGCTCACCCATTGCCGGGCCAAAAACCGCCGAATACTTAAATGCCATAAGAACCCTTCTTGGAACAGAAGAAACCGTCCTTGCCTCAACCTTTAGTACAGATGACTTTACAGGTGACCTTACACTCCTGCCAGGCAGTAAGAGAAAAGAACTTCTGGCAGAATGGCTGGAACTTGAACACTATCAAACACTCTCGGATGCAGCAAAAGAAAAGGCAAGGAAGTTAGAACAAAACCTGGCGGGAATTGAAGCAGAGCTGAATATTCTCACACAAAGAGCGGAAGGAAAAGAGAATTTCAGGCAGCATATTAAGACCCTAACAGAAGAACTCAATACCATCAGGCAGGAAATCCAGATCTGGGAGTCAGAAAAAAGCACAATCGACAGGAAACTTGCTGCACTTGAAGAAAGAAGAAAAACACTGAATCAACTGAATCAAAGAAAAATATCTATTGAAGAAGAACTTTCCAGCCTGAGACAAAAGTATAAAAGACTCTGTGAAGACAAAAAGCAAATTCTTTCACTTATAAAGGAAAAG